>Ga0247780_1001737_pt1 | contig 10722 bp, 10 predicted proteins | sample UWRJL079202R5_FD_179927 | JGI IMG/M metagenome (GOLD analysis project Ga0247780, IMG submission 179927) | Plant litter microbial communities from Arlington Agricultural Research Station in Wisconsin, United States - UWRJ-L079-202R-5 | ecosystem: Environmental > Terrestrial > Plant litter >... | reverse complement strand
CCTCCTCGTCCCCCTCCGCTCTCGATCCCAGCACCTTCACCCCCCTCGCCACCCTCGTCCAAGAATCCACTCTCCACACCAACGCCTCCCACCCGCACTCCTTCATCCTCCCCATCTCATCCTCCCTACACCAAAAGCTCGCCGTCTTCGTGATCTCATCGTACTCAACCGCCGTGAACACCCCCACCTTCTCACTTTTAAGTCTGAGGCTCTCCTTGGCCGGTACTGTGTCGGACTTGTCCTCTCTCATGGCCCAGTAAAAGCCTCCTGCCTGGGGGAAGGGGGCTGCGGAGGTGCGCCAGAAAAGCAGGGCGAAATGTGGCGTGTGGAGGGCTTTGGTGTCGATTAGGGCGGGGAAGGTGATGGAGTAGCGGGTTATGGAAGCTGGGTTGGCGAGGGTAGAAGGGGCGGAGAGTAGGCCGAAGGGCAGGCCGAAGGGCAGGAGGGTGGAGAACTCTGCTGCCCAGGGGGCGGTGCTGAATTTGAGAGGGGGGAAGGGCTCGTCGATGTCGGCGGGGCGGGTCACCACGCGGCGAGGGGCGCGGGCGGTGGTGGTGATGCTGCCGGAGGAGATGGCCGAGAGGATGGCAGCGAGCCAGTGCGAGGGGTAACCGATTGTGGAGAGGTGGACGGCCAGGCGCAGGAAGGCTGTGAGGTTGAGGGGCGAGTAGATGGGGGCGCCGGACTGCTTGGGACGCGGGAAGGGGAGGCAGATCTTCAGGAAGAGGGTGTACAGTCAAGGTCGGGGCGTGTGAGCAGGTTGGTGCCGCGGGCGAGGGTCTTGGTTGGGATGCGGGTCCAGGTCATGTAGCCCTCGGAGGTGAAGTCGGACATGCGTAGGGTTGCCATCATGGCAGAAAAGGGGTCGGACATGTCGATGTTGGAGTCAAGGACAACAGGATTTGAATTTGGGCGGGTTGAGGAGCACGGTGAAGCGGACGTCGGAGGGCTCGTCCTCGTGAAGCAAGGGGCGGGCGTACAGAGCTACGGGCAGGAGGCCACCGACGTAATCGTTGGCTGTGTTAGCGGCACTAAGCGAGAAGAAAGGGTGGATGAGACTTACGGGATGTTGCTTAGGTGGATGCGGTCGTATGTGCGAGGGAACTTGGCAGGGTCGATGCCGCCGCACGGCTAGAATTAGTCCTCCAGACAGTTCCAGCGGATCCGCTCCATGATATCCGTCATCTCGCCAACCAAGCCCTCGACCATGAGCCAACCAGAGAACCTGGCCAAGGTCAGCGACATTGTCTTGAAGAAGTCTCTGACTGTGCCTAATACGGTGGCGGCGCGGAAATCGTCAGGTAGATGCAGGGCTAGCTCCGCAGGGTCGCCATGAATGGTCGGAATCTTGTCATCGCCGATCTTGATGTTAAACAAGTTATCGACGGCGGTGCTGCGAGCTTCGGACCAGTCAAAATCGACGAGGGTAAGGTTCGTAACCCGGTCCGAGTCAGTGTATTACGCCAGCTTTTACACTGCGCCTGAATCCCCACCTTCATACGCTTCCATGAGCGTAACCAGTCGCTGCCTTGCATGTTTAACAAAGGATGATACACAATGCCATCTGAGAAACAGAGCGAGAAGAGGGGACTCTGAGTTAGACTTTATATTTTGAGTCGACATTTAGGCATCATCAAACACCACCAGCTTCAAAGCACAACAGAGAGTGGGGCAACAGAAGGGTGTGGCTGAAGTCGTGGCCAGTGGGGCTTATCTCAACCACTGTCTGACAATTTGATCGCCGTCATGGACCCACGGCTCTGCCAGAGGTGCCGGTTCGTCTTCGAGGTTGCAAGATCACCAGCTCAACTGCATATCATTTCTTCACCATCCTCCCTGTATTCAGTCAAGAATCAAAGTCAAAGTTCGAAACTGCAATGTCTAGCCCTAACTAAGTTCTTCGCCTACCCCGGACAGGGCGAAGTTGGGGGCGGGGAGTTTGGCTGGGATGACGGTGGAGATTGAGGTTGAGGCTTTGGATCTGAAGGAGTAGGGGGTGACGGAAGGGATGGGAGATGTTGAGGAAAAGAGGCGGAGGGAGAGGGAGGGGGACGGAGGGGAATGGTCAAGGGGCGGAGGAAAGTCAAGGTGTCACAGGTCTGGGTTGAATGGAGATTATCTATTTGCGAGTTTGGGCTACGGAATGTTCAAAGTCCTACTGCTAACTGTTGCGTCTGCCAGTCTCTGAGTTAGGGGAATGAAAAAGAAGATGGTAAAACGTCAAAAGGCATCGAAGAAAGAAATCTAGAGATCAGCATGAATGGAAAAATGTAAAGAACCCATGTCTGCTCACTGGGATGACCCCTTCTCCTCTATTGTCTCCTGAGCTCATTCACTCAATTGCCGTACTGCGCGGAGGTATGCATCAATGGCCCCCTTTCCCATCTTATGGTAGCCACTTCCCAAGTGCTGACGCAAATGTTCACGGCGGACGAAGCCGTTCGGGTGCCTGTCACAAAAGGTGCAGTGGAATGGGCCACCAGACTGTGTTGTGAGGCTCCCCCGTTGGGTCACGGCCCCCTGATTAGTGTCACGAGAATGGTTGAAATTCTTAATGTGGCGCTTGAGGGAGTCCATTCTGGCAAAGGTGCGGCCGCAAAGACAGGTCGGCTTGGCATTGAGGGCAATGCCATGTTCATCGGACGGGACGGGGGTGGCCAGTGAGGCAGGGGCGGAGGTGGTTGCTTGGGCTAGCTCAACGTTGTCGGGAGAGACATTGCTCATGGCCAACATGGACACGTTGGAATATACGTCTGAGACATCGCCAACGAAGCTGTTGCTGGAGTAGTTGATGGAATTGTTGTCGACGTTATTATAAACGACGGCATTGGCTCCCGTGAAATGGCCAACGGCTTGGGTGAAGGGCAGTTGTGATAGCACCTCAGAATAATCGTAGGGTCCAAAGCCCAAGTTGGCTACCGTTATATTGTAATAGGGAGCCAATTGCGGAAGACTGGCCGCAGTGTAACCAGTGTGAATGTCGGTGTTGATGCATAACCAGGGGTGGTCGAAGATGGGTCCGGTCTGGGCTGGGGCTAGGGACGCTCCAAGGCCTTGATCATGCATGCCAAACATTCTTCGTGTAGATGGTTGCGGCCTCAATCACATGTCAGTAAAAAAAAAACCATCTTACAATCCTGTTGAATTCACAACGGCTGTGTTTGTCCAAGAGGGGAGCTGCAGGAAATCGCCATATCTAGACGATGTCATCTGCTGCGGGCTCGAGAGGTTCATGTAAGTCAGCGGAATCCTCGCAAATTCGTCATCGTCACCGTCGTAGTCGTGGCAGGATGGCATGTTGCTGGAGCTTGAGGGCAAAATACTGAGTGCTGGACCTGTCTGGCCCAGAGAAGAGATCGGGAAGGATACGATTCCGAGGGAATAAAGACAGCTCTAGGCCGGGGAAGGAGCAGTTGGGACGGGGGGTTGTCTTCTTGTCATATTCGCCACTGATTTTGTTAACTGGCCCAGGATTCACTGAAAGACGCCCGCCACCATCCTATTATCAAAGTGGTCGAAGTGGGTGGAAGGGTGGTGGAATGCAGGCTTGGCATCGGGCACTGACGGGGCAACCAATAGAAGCTAACACAAGTTCTGCGTAGGTCGGCCATGTCACCTTACTGCAGATTTTTCCTCATTATAACTGGAGACCATGTTTCCTTCCTCCGGTGTCGGGCACGGGCCTGATTTGAGCCGTCGCCACGCCCCCTCCCCCCTCTCCTCCCCTGGCTTTTCGTGGCTGCAGCCTGAGCCGCGAATCATCTTCCACCTTTATAACCAAAAAAAACTGGGATCTCAGTGTAAGTTATGGGTTGACTGTGAATGAATACCCCTGGTGTTTTTGCCAAAACACCATAAAGTCCTCCCGATCATTGTCTAAGACAGTTTCAAGTTAGCACAAAACATGCCCAGACCAGCCACATGCAACGAGTGTGGAAAGAACTTCCCTCGAAGAAGCGGGTCACGTAGGTTAACATTCTATTTCAGACCCTTTCTTGCCTTGATCTTCAGAATGGCCATGAACGAGAGGCTGATATCGGAATTGTGTGATGATAGTCAACATCAGCGATGCCATAAGAAAAATTACGCCTGCGACCACCCGGAGTGCAGTCGGAAGGCCTCTGCCGTTCGCTTCGCTACAAAAAGAGACCTCGAGCGCCACCAACATAGACACAACCAAATAAAGGGCAAGCGCCAATGTCCCTACTGCGAAGCTGCACTGGACTGGCGGCCTGACAACTTTCAAAGACACCTTGACACCAGCCATAACGGGGGCATTACGGCAGCTATTTCGAAAGGAGACAAAGAGGCGGTGAAAATGTACCTCTCCGAACACCCAAATTGCATCGAAGATACGGATGGATGGGGAAACTCACCACTCTGGACAGCTTTGACCAACCAGCAGTCCTCGATGGTCGAGTTCCTGATACAACAGGCTGTGGACATGGCCACCGATTTGCCGGATCACTGGCAAAGGAATCTGATCTTCCTGGCGACCCGCTTCGAGATGCACGACATGATCAGAGCCCTGGTAAACACAAGCACCGACGTTTTAAAAGACATATCAGATGCTTGTCAGTTTGCTGCTTTAGAGGGGAGGAGAAATGTTCTTGAGACTCTTTTGCAAATACAAGAGAACTCTGGCAGCGTAACTCAAATCAGCACCAGCATCACGCTGTCCCTTCTGTCCACAGGGAAACTTGACCCAAGCTGGATCGACACCCTGATTCGACACGGAGCGGATCTAAATCACGTAGTTGATGGCCAAACCCTCTTAATGCTTGCAGTTAAGCCACATAGACGCTACAATAAGGACGCCAAAGTAGTATCCAGATTGGTTGAGTGCGGTGCTAAAATCAACGCTAAAGGGAGGAATGACTGGACCGCACTCAACATGGCTGTATCTATTCCTCCCTTCGATTATCCGTCTTACAACATAGTCGAAGCGCTGTTGAGGCATGGGGCAGATTGCCAGGCGGTGACAGATGCTGGGGAAACACCACTGGATATGGCGTGGAGGATCAGACGGAATAGGAGGGACCAAGATGCATGGTTGAAGTACATTACACGGCACTTAGAGGCAAGACTTGTCGCGGCTTAATTTGACGGATCCATCAGCAGAAGGATGATTGCAAATGGCAGTGAGATCAGATCTGTGTTCTTTATGTACTTCAAGTTGAGGGAGCGGCCTAGAGGAAACTGCCCTGAGAGCACCTGTGCTGTTAGTGGCTCCTCAAGACCAATGCATCGTTCTCAGCGCCCCTCTGGAGAAAGTGCCTACCTGTATAGTCTTACCCGACAATTTGTTCTGTCTGAGTCCGTATTAGTCGAAAATCCTAAGCCGGGGGTGAGCCACACTGAGAGCCGCCTGAGCCGAAATTTGCCCTGCCCCGGCTATACTTGCCGTGATCATAAATGGGGCGGTGTGTTGCAAGGAAACCTATGCCCAATTTTGGGACACCAGCACCCCTGCACGTAACGGTGGCTTTCCTTCGCCACGTAACTACCGTTTTCTCTTCCCCACCCAAGAAGTTACCGTTGATGGTAATGATGGAGAGGAACACCCAGCGTCGGCCAAATATATCGCAGAGCTGGCTAAAAAGGGGGTAAGGGCTGTGTTGAGGCAGTTTGTTAACCTTTCATGGGCGTCTGTTTTGTCTTGCGGGAAAACAGGACACACCTGCAGATGAAGAATGCGTTGGTGATCCAGATAAAGTTCTCCTTCATGTCAAGCTCCTGTAAGATGTAAGGTGCTGTTGTTGTCACAACTGTGTGTTTAAGCGATGCTAAGAGTGTTATCACACCGAGCCCGATGATAGTCCAGAAGCCGAAGCCGCGCTTAAAGTCCATGCCGAGCTCCTCTTCGGCTTCGACAGCATCTGTAAAGCGCTTAGTAGCTGATGAGGTCCCGTCCAGTGTTTCCCCAGCTGTAGGCTTCAAAGTGCTTTTATTTGTCATGGTTATTAAGTCCCTAGCTGTGTGAACCGCCATTACCAAAGATTTTAATAATCTGTGTTGTGCTGAAGCTTCTGCACCAGTACAAAAGGCTCAAGGAGAACAAAACAGGCTTAATCCATTGATAAAAAAAGGAGAAGGTGAATTTTATTTTTAAAGATTTCTCCTTTTAGATCTCTGGAAGATGTCTTAACGCTGATTAGACGTATTCGCAGTTAGTTAGAACTTGTTTTCCTGATTGGGTCAGTGCGGGTCCTCTGCGACTCAGAGCTAGTTAACCCTTTTAGAACACACCGGACTTGAGCCCTATGTCCTGGCAGATCAGAGTGTAAAAGTTTGAGAACACTGGGAGGAAGTGAGGTACGCATTATATACTAAGCCGGCCACGACCAAGACTTCGTGTACCGGCTTTTGGCTGACCCCGATGGGCTGGTACCACATAACCGACACATGGGACGCTTCACGCCTGCGGGAGAGCCTCTGCTCCCCTACTATATCCTAGGCGTCAACACAACCGTACAACCACGCGAACCCGCGCTTCCTGCGAGTCGCCGTAAGGCAGACTTATCCGAGGTCTCAACGCATTCCGCTGAGAGCGACGCAACGAAGCTCCCGGCTTTATCTTCTTCACGTTAGGCCCGCTTGATTATAGCCGGCACAGGTTGGTCGGCGGCTCGTCATCTGTCGTTAACGAGAACGGCCTTGAGTGGGAAAGAACAGGTTTCTGTTTGATTGCAAGAGTAGGCGACTTTGGTCACATCAGCGGAGTGTACGCTACCTACGACATGTTTCCGACCAAAGAAGATGACAGTGGTGGCCCCAGTCGCGACCAGATTACTTCAGAGAATTGGGGCATCCCTCCTGGGGTTAGGGAAGGCGGTGGCATCAACGAGCAGTTCTCGCTTGCACATATCGGGTATGTTACTTGCCAAAGTATGCCGTGAAAGGAGAAACTAACATGAACTGTCCACCAGGGATACTCTTGGGAGCCTTGGCTTTGCGAGGCCGATTATGTGGCACGACAAAGTTAAACATCCTGTCGAACTTGTCCGCGTCAAGCGTGCAGGGAACTCGCTTGGTTTCACGTATCTTGGTCTAGGCCTAGGTGGATAGTTAGTGGGTATCTACCCCTCACTTGTCTCGGAAGACCCTCTCATATCTCAGCTTAGTCTTGAATTTGGGCCTTCTTTTACCAACTATCGCCGGTTATTATAATATTTCTCTTCTCGAGTACTGCGATAACTGTGTTTGGTGCAAGCATTCATTTGATGGGATTCAAAAATTAATTAACACACTAACGTTGTGATACCGTAATGGACTCGATGATTCGATGATGGAAACAAAACAGTTTGGAGTGAATGGTTTATTTCACTATCGCCTCGAGAGCCGCTGATGCCGCTCTGCTTGCTGCTACTGTTGTTTGACCCTAAAGTTGCCCTCACTAACCCCTAGTCACCCACACCACCCCTCACCAGCTTGCTCATGCGCTGCTCATGCGCTACTCAGAGCATGATCGGGGAAGCCGCCAAACGTGGCTTAGATGAGTATGCAGTGCTCTGTAACTCAGCGGTTCTAGAAATTCAAATGGCAACTTTTCGCGAGGGAACATTTGTGGTCCACTTATATCCCAAAACTGGGACCACCCAGCCCTCCCGGGGTCCTATAAAACTCAGTTTACCTCCCCCATTCAGTCTCCATTTCCGTCTTCTTATTTACTAAAATTAGTAATTCTTACTATCTCAGCACCGTTTATTTAGACGTTGAGGCTACGTACTGTTTCTTCCGACAGAAAATTTTAAGCTAGAGTTATAAAGACCAGTTCTCAACCCCAAGCCCAGATTTGGTACTTTCTGTCACCACGGGCTACGTACCGTTTCTGCTAGCAGAAACTACTTAGGAAAATAATACAGTTAGTAAGAAATCCTCCTTTGACACACTTATTTAGATTAAAGCCCGTGATCCACTCCCCAATTCGCCCGCTCTTCGGCTCTATAGACTAGCTCGAAATCCGTTCATAGCTTACTCTGGAACCTTAAGACAGATCACATTCTACCCTGTCTCCACCCCGTGTCCATATCCGCGTTATTATCTATATCCGTGTCCGTGTTTATACCTATGTCTGTACCTAGGCTTATGTCTATGTCCTTATCTAGAGCCACGTTAGCTTATAAGGTTCTATCTGGAACCCGCGTGTCGGATGTGTTTTCTAGCACTACTAATAGCCTTATACAACCACTCCAGGAAGGTAGATAAGGTAAGCCTGGCAGACTTAGTCTATTTAAAAACACCTACTGGCCAGTGTTATTACTATAAACAAGTGGAACAGATAACCCAGTTCTAGGATCTATAACAACCCCCTAAAGAAGGAACTAATAGGTGTTCCTATTAGAAAACCTCCTTAGTTAAAGGACTTACTAACCTTAAGAGGAACAGCTAATTAAACTTCCTTCTACTCTTGGAAACGGAGGAGTTCCACCTCTTAACTAAAGGTAAAGAAGGCTCACTCTTCCGTCCTATAACGTTATTTCTTAATTTAATCTAACTAAGTAGTAACCTTACGAAGCTATTAAGTTTTCAACTCTAAGTTCCATACAGTAACGTTGTACTTAGCATTAAGATAACGGTTTTCAAAAAGGAGCTGTTAAAGGAAGGCGTTACTGTAACTAAACGCGTCACATAATAATAAGGCCCCCGCCTTTAAGCATTCTAAGCAACTGTTAAAACAAACGGTAATAAGATAAAAATTCGATTTTAAAAAACAATAACTATATGGAAACATTTACAATCTAAAAGTCGAAATAAAATTAGTAAGGTTACAATAGCGAGAAGTGCTATTCTTAATAATACACTTCCATATATAGTTACTAAGTATCCTTACGTTATAAAGGAAGAAAACGTTCTTACCTTAATTTTTTATAAAAAAAAGAATATTAAAGAGGGGGAATGATGTAAAGACCTTACAGGTCGTCACTTAAGCTAGCACGGCCTGACAGATCCCTTATAGAAAGAATAATATAAAAGTAACACGTACGGTACTATATATTAGGCTAGGGATATAAAGATTAGAAGTTCTTATAACTAATTAACGTTTACTTAGTCTTAGTAAACATACTTACCTATTAAGCGTCCTTAGGGTTACTAAGTAAAAGGTGCTTAATAATAAGATACTTAGTCCTTTATTAAGTAAGACTTTATTAAGTATAATATAAAGTACTTCCTAGTTAATTAATATAAATAGTTATTATCGTAACTATAATAAATATAAGAGACTCTTAATTCCTCACACGAGTATTATATTATTCATTTATATCTTACTATTTAAACTCCCCTCTATACATTATAATAACAGCGACCTATAGTGACAGTGTACTCTTCTCTAAGAGTGCTAGCTTAATAAGCCATCTTTAAATCACCTTTTAAGTTTAACGTCCTGCTATACACTCTGTCTTATCTTATCCAGACCCCCCTTAGGCCTTTGTTAAGAGCAGGTCGTAACACTTATAAAAGCGATACTAAATAACTACATTATATAAAGCTCTTAATAAAAGGGTAATTAAGTAGTAAGAGGTTAGTAAGCTTTATCTTCTAATAGTTTCCTTTACGTAAAAGGTAATAATAGTTAAAAAGAAGATTAACTTAAGTTTAAAAGTTCTATAACATATTAGCTACTTTATAAAGTAAGTGCTTTTAAATAGTAAGCTACTTAATAGTAAAATACCTTGTCTAAATGCCTCTAATGCTATAGGTTTTAAAGCTAATGTAGTTAATTCGGTTTCGTTAATAACCCTAAAATTGCTGGCGTCGCTTCGTTCGTCATTACGCGACGGCCCTTCGCTACGCTACGGGGCGCTCCATTCCTCACTTTCGCTCCTGGCAATTTTAGCGTGGGGTATTAAGCTTATTTTAATAAGTATAGCGAACAAAGCGACAGAAACCTGTCCAGAGGCTAATATATCTGTTGAAAAACGTGAAATAAATATTAAAAAGAATAGTAATCAAGCTTAAGAAAAGTAATCTTTATAAATAAATCTTAATTTTTATTAATCTTATTTTATAAAGTTTATAAGCTTTAACTTTTAAGGTTCACATACTTTATTTTATAAAGTTTAAAAGAAATAATAAAAAGAATAATAATTAAAAATAAATCTTACTTTTTAAAGACTTTATTTCATAAGGCTTATAAGCTCATTTCTACAGGGTGTACAGGCTTTATTCTACAGGGTTTACAGGCTTTATTCTACAGGGTTTACAGGCCTTATTCTACAGGGTTTACAGGCTTTATTCTACAGGGTTTAGAAGCTTTATTCTACAGGGTTTATAGGCTTTATTCTACAGGGTTTACAGTTTTTATTCTACAATTTACAATTTACAGTTTTTTTTTTCACTTTCACAAATGCAATTCGAACTGGGAACCTCTTTAATTTATATTACGCTATTTACCACTATACTATTTCTATTTCTATCTGTGAAAAACTAAAGGTTTTTTTTAAACTTAACTGGGTGAATTAGAGTAATAATTTAATAATTATTAATTATAAGCTTATATAATCAAATAATACGTTTCAATATGCATTACATAATGTAGAATCCGATTTTCACATTGTTTTCAGGGTTAGGGTTAAGTAACAGGAGATATTCAGGTTTAAAGTGAAAAAATCATGACTTTCACAGTTATTATTTTAGCTTATAATATAGAATAAGGTAGTATTTTACGTAGATTTTAACTGTGATTCATAATCTAAAGCCCGATTTGGAATAGCTATTAAA
>Ga0247780_1001736_pt1 | contig 10724 bp, 8 predicted proteins | sample UWRJL079202R5_FD_179927 | JGI IMG/M metagenome (GOLD analysis project Ga0247780, IMG submission 179927) | Plant litter microbial communities from Arlington Agricultural Research Station in Wisconsin, United States - UWRJ-L079-202R-5 | ecosystem: Environmental > Terrestrial > Plant litter >... | reverse complement strand
CGCCTCAACAGCAACCGCCTCAACCTTCTCCGCCGCCTTCTCCCCCTTCTCCTCTCCCTCCCCCTCTGGCACATAAGGCGGTTCCTCCTGATAAACATCATACTTATACTTACTCCCGACATGGTCCGCCCTCAACCCACCCTGCCCCTTCCCATAAACCTTCTCCCTCGCCGTCGTCGGCTCATCCCCCTCCTTCGGCAACTCAGGATAAATCCCCCGTCTCCTCAGCTCCGGAATCAACAAATACACCAAATCCTCAAAGCTCCCCGGGGTAGTCACATACCCAATATTAAACCCATCAATATCCCCCTCCCTCACCCACCGTTCCAGCTCGTCCGCCACGGTACTCGGACTCCCGACCGGCACGGGGCCCAAGCCGCCAATGCTCGCGTGCTGCGCGACCACGCGGGGCGTCCACTTGGGTATCTCCTTGCTGGTGGTGGTGAACGCGGACATGACGCTGCGCACTTTATGCGCTTCCTTGCTGTCTGTCTCGGTGATCTCCTGATCCAGCGGGATTTTCGAGATGTCGATGCCCGTCCACCCGCTGAACAGCACCAGGCCGCCGATGACGGAGGCGTACTTCAGCAACTCGGTATGCTTCTCGCGGGCTTCTTCGTCCGTCCGGCCGAGGATGGGCGTTGCGGTGGCGAACACCTTGATGGAGCGCGGGTCGCGGCCTTGGGCGGCGGCGAGGGCGCGGATGTTGTCGACTTTGGGGCGTAGGACGGAGGGGGAGTGGCCCGACACGAAGATTGCTTCGGCGTGGGTGGCGGCGAAGATGGAGCCGGCGGTGGAGGTGCCGGCTTGGAAGAGGAAGGGGGTGCGTTGCGGGGAGGGGTCGACGATGTGCTTGGCCGAGAGGGAGAGGAATTTGCCGCTGTGGTTGATGGTGCGGACTTTGTCGGGGTTGATGTAGCTGTCGTTTTCGGGGTCGGGGGAGAGCGCGTCGTCGGCCCAGGAGCCTTCCCAGAGTCTGGGGGAGAGGGGTTAGTAAGGGGAGTGGGGTGGAGAGGGGGGAGCGTACTTGTAGAGCACGCGGAGGTATTCGTCGGCTTGGCGGTAGCGCTCGTCGTGCTCGATGGGGGTGTCGATACCGATGGCTTTGAAGGCGGCTTTCTTCCAGGAGGTGACGATGTTCCAGCCGACACGGCCATCGGTGAGATGGTCGAGGGTGGATAGGCGCTTGGCTAGCAGGAAGGGGGGCTCGAACGAGGTGGAGGCTGTGATGGCGAAGGTGAGGTTCTTGGTGACGGCGGCCATGGCGGAGATGGGCTGAATTTGAGGTAAGTATTTTCCTTTATGTTTGATGGGGACAGACTTACGATGGTAGGATCGGTGATGGGCCACTGCGCGGCACGTCGGATGCAGTCGTCCAGCTTGCCCTCGTAGGTGTCGTAACCGCCGTATGTGTCGGCCAGGAACAGCGCGTTGACGCCGCCGCGCTCGAGCAACTTTGCGAGTTCTATCCAGTACTCGAGCTTGCGTTTCGTGGCTGACTTGTCTTTGGGGTTCTGCGGGCTGTTAGCTGGGCCCGGTCGGGATTGGGGATCCACTCGCCTTCCATTGGCCTGGTGAGAGATGGCCCACGGTCGACATGTCGAAGGCATTGATGAGGATGTGCTTCTTTCCGAATCCAAGATCATGGGTTCCGTTGGTGCCATTGGTCTCGGCTGGTGCTGTTTGGGTGTCGGCCATTGTGTCTGATGTGTTGAGAAAATGCTGACGATTAAGCTGAATAGTTGCACTACACCAAGTCGTCAATGTCCAGTATTATATACCCAGGTACCTCCAATTCCTCGGTACACTGATGTCCCAGGACGCCACCTAGCGCTTGCATCATGCAGCGCATTCGAATGCCATCGCCGAGGGTCGGCGCCATGTGTGCATTATGCGGGGGTGGGTGGGTGTGACCGTTGCATGTTGTGATTGCTAGGAAGATGGTGTCATGCATAGCGCTCCTCGAGTGCTCCTTGCTGGGTAGCTCGGCACGCTGGGACATGCCATTCTGGCCTGCAAATGGCGAATATCGCGGGGATAACTAAGCAATCAATCACCAGGTCGGAGATAGGGACGAGAGATAACGGCAGCCATCAGATGTGAGCTTGCAGGGCTTGTTGGGTGCAGAGATTTGAGTGCAGCTCGATTGCATGAGGTGGAGGGAACGAACACGAAATGTCAAGGTCAGTCCAAGATTTCTGTGGAACTCTCCACACCCCACTCTTTCTCGTCTTACAGTTAAGAACGCGATATGACAGCAGTGCAATTTATCCGGGAACGAAAATTATAGCTCATCAAGTGGAATTGATTGGGTCATCTGTAACTCTTGATCAGGGGAAACTATCCAACCGCTATTCTAGAGCCAACGGTCAACCTCAATGCCCCTGCCCAATTGCGTCTAGAATATCCTACTCGGGATTCCCTGGTAGGTATGCTACCCGTCGTCGAAGCCGGTGTATCGTGATCAAACTTTCAAAAGGCAAAAGATCCTCCCAGGTATCTACTGCTCGAAATCAACCCTCAGCTCCAGCACCAGACTTTGTCTTGCGCTGTAAGTCCCAAGTGCGCCGCTAAATCGCCTGAGGCGCCGGAACCCCCTGAACAGCCACCTTCTCTCCCCCCTTTCCAGTAGACTCGCTCTCCACGCCAGAAACTGAGCCAGCTTCGCTATCCAAGCGCTTCGCACTGCAGAAAGTATTGTCAGCAACCATCATCTCAAAGTTGTGCGCAGCTCGCATCCCGGTCCGAGCGCTTTGTTTACTTCAGGGGCTCTCGCCCCCAACCACCACTCCGAAAGGGGGAGAAAGAAAAGGGAAACCCACTCTTTCTTCTTTAACCAAATCCTCAGTCCATGCGCCGTCAAAATCAGCAGTGCAGAATTCGCAATCGCATACGGATACCCCTTCTGAAACCTCGGCGCATCCAGCGTTGGAAACACCAGCAGATGCGTCCACGCCGTACTCGCCTGCGACGTGGTATTGATCAAGACCAAAATAAACGCCCTCTGCGCCGGCGACCCTCTCAGCTGGGTATTCACCCACCCATACAACACACTCGACATCGCCACGCTGGCATAGCTTAGCATAAACGCAAACCACTTCGCCGCCTCCGGCACATCCCACACCGTCAGAATCGTATTCCCCAGCATGTGAACCACATGAATCGCCGTGATCGCCCACGCCGGACCGAGGATCAAATCCGACGCGAAGCAAGTAAGAAGCGTATAGAAAATCCCCAGCGCGGGCGCAATCGCCCCAAGCTCATTGGTCCTCCCCTTCGAGAAGCGATTCAGCGACTTCAGCCACAGCAAAAACCCGCCGACCGACTGGGTCCCGCTGTTCCAGAAGAAGAAGTCAAACGCAATCAGCACCCAAAAGTGCCACCCCATCGCGACCTTCTTGAGCGTCTGCCACGTGACATTCTCATTCCCGACGTGGTGCCCATCGTCCTTGAGACGCGCTTGCGCCACCGCGATGTCCTCGTCGTTGAGGAACCACTTGTTCGGCTTGTCGGGCGTGCCCGGCAGCACGAAATACCCTAGCACTCCGACCGGGATGGTGATCAGCGCGCAGATGATGTACATCCAACGCCACCCGGCGAGACCCGCCACGCCCTCGAGGTTGTTCGACGCCCCGGCCGTGATCAGTCCGGCTGTCAGCGTCCCCAGCGACAGACCAACGTAAAACACTCCCCCGCGCCGCCCAATCTCATCCCCGCGGTACCACGCGCCAAAGATGTAGTGCATCCCAGGGAAATACGCAGCCTCGAACCACCCCACGAGAAAACGGTAGGCGGCTAGCTCCGCGAAGGAGGTGGTGCGGTACTGCAGCAGGGTGAAGATTCCCCAGGCGATGTCGAGCCCCGGGATCACCCAGTGCATCGGCAGGTAGGTGAAGAGGAACATGAAGGGGATTTGGCCGACCACGGCGCCGACGGTGTAGAATGTTTGCAGCTGGATGAGCTCGTTGCCGTGGAAATTGAGGTCTTCTTTCATGCCGGCGACATAGGCGTTGTCTGGGTGTGTGTGTTAGTGATTTGTCTCAGGGGAGGTGAAGGGGGGTAAAGGGGGACTCACTGAGGTTCGACTGGTCAATATACTTGACCCAGTAGGAGAGAAAGGCGTAGGGCACGATGAGGAGGTCGATCTTGTTGATGAACTGCCTCTGGCGCGGCGAGTCGGCGTCCCGATACCACTGGAGCTGGTACCACTTCCGGCCGGGGCGATCGCCGGCAACCATGGTGGCGGTTTCAGTGCTATTCCGAGGCAATCGAGAAATGAACCAACAGTGGAGTTACAATGGGTTACGCAGCTTGAACAGACAGATGGTGTGCAAGACAGGAGAGTGAATAACCGAGCAATACCATCACCAGAGACAGAGACTGGAAGAGGCCATTTATAAAGCATTTCCCCAAGCCCAAGACACAATGCCTCGGCCTGCACCCCTGTTGCAGCGTTGAATGGCTGGGGTGGTCGAGAGCCGGGAAGGCGTTCGCTCTCACCTCGACGCGATGCACTCACAGCTGGGCGTCACATCACGTCGCCTGCGCCAAGCTAGGACAACCAGAGAATGGATTCAGACAAGCGGGGGATCTAGACCTCGCTGGACCTCGTTGGACCTCTCAGACAGCCCTCGGCGCTGCACTGGGTCACACTGGGTCTTGGCTGGAGAGAATGCGGTATAAGCCGATTCCTTTGCTGTCCTGGGCGTATGGCGACAGCGACATCCTGGATCGCGACTTTCGGGGACATACTGAGACCCCAGATTGCGCCTGCCAGGCCTGTAGGTTGCGTCTGCATGGGGGCGCCGCGCAGGGTGTGAAGGGCGTCTCCCAGACCAGTCCGTCGGGTCCACTGGCAGACCCGGGGAAGTTCAACCCTAGCACAGTAAGGTATCCCATGCTGGACTTTCAAGAGGCAAGAGCGTCCCGTGTCAACACCTTGGATGCCACCCCTGCTACAGTGGCAAATGCCAATGTTGCCGCAACTTTCCCAACTGACCTCAAGATTGGAATCTTTACTCGTAGTAATCGGCACATCATTGAACCAGCTAAAATGCTTCCAAGAGAACGGATCAATCACCCCATGGCCATCAGTCTCATTTAGCTCTGCGACCGGACTTTCTCCGCCCACGACCCGCCAGCATACACTACTCCCTTAGTAGTGCCAAAGAAGGAAACGGAGTGCCGGAGCGGGTGTGGATCCCCGGAGCACGACAGCATGGCGTGATTGAAACGCGGTTTCGTGCCACTGGCGCTTTCACGCATCCAGAGACACTCGAGCCGGAACGCGTCGTCGGAAGCAACTTGTCAATCGGAGATTAGAAAAAGCACAGATAAGTCAATCTCGCCATCCGGACCATTGGACACGGTACTGACTGCCAGTAGCGTAGGTGGGGGCGACTTGCATCCAGGGGTGTGTTCGGCATCGACCCCGCCCATGGTGTTATGGCCTTGGGGCTTGACGTGCTCGGCGCGCCCCGTCGGTCGGCACCCCGAGCCACTTTGCAACGGCTTCGGCAGCATTGCCCCGCAGCCGAGTGCGGATGGCCGTGCTGCGGGTGTGCTACAAATGTGCAACACGAGGTGTGGATGGCTTGAACTCTTTTTTTCTTTTTCATATCATTCCTCTAGCCTCGGTCAATTTCATACATTTTCGCCCTTCTCATCAATTCATCTCAACCTCTATCTCGGCTTCATTCGCTGCATCTCACCCTGTTGTGTAAACAACCCTATTGGTGCAGGGTCCACGCCATGGCTGAAGTCATCGCCAACCACACCATCTCGGTGGCAGAGAACCTGGGCAATTTGACTGTCCAGGAGCAGGAAGTGTCAAGCCCAACATCTAGTCCAACGACATCAGCCACAGCACACAGTCGCACAGAGTCCGAATCTGCTTCCAGCATAACGTCTGAGGTTGCGCCTCTTGATCTTGATGTCGATCGAAAGGCGATTGAGAGTGTACACGAGAGTGTTTCGGAAGTCTTGGCGGTGGCCGCTGAATCTCCTGAAAAGGCAACAGAGGTCTCGCCTGAAGCTGTCCCGGAGAACATTCATCACGTCAATTCCGAGAGCGCACCTGTGGCTACAGAAGTGACCGGCGAGGTTGCTCCTAAAATCACAATCGTGTCTGTCCCCGAGAGCGCTCCTGTGGCTGCCAAAGAGCTTAATGAGACCACCCCTGAGAAAATCCCCGAGATACCTTCAGAGAGCACACCCGCGGTTTCTGGAGTCCAAAGCTCACTCGAGGCCGAGGTGGCCACTGAGCCCACTCCCGAGGCCCCCCAAATCGTCCTGGAGGCCGCCCCTGAGACCCTCGAGGCAACCCCTGAAGTCACACCTGAGGTTGTCTCCAAAGCTCCCTCGGCAGTTGAGGTCACTTCGGCACCCGAACCACTAGAAAGCATCACCACAAATCCCCAAGTCGAAGAGCCAGAAACAAAACCCGCTCCCAGCGTTCACACAGCCACCAAACCCACACCACTCTATCCCCAGTCCAAGTTTGAGCTGGTCGACCGCTTTATCGACGACCCGCGGCCTTTGCGGGTAGCCGTCATTGGAGGCGGCCTTTCTGGCATCCTAGCCGGAATCCTCCTCCCGGCAAAGGTGCCCAACATCCAGCTCACCATCTACGAGAAAAACAAAGACTTTGGCGGCACATGGCTGGAGAACGTCTATCCAGGCGTCCGCTGCGACATTCCCTCGCACGTCTACCAGTCGACTTTTGAGCAAAAAATCGACTGGAGCGACCAGTTTGCTCCTGGCGCGGAGATCCGCGACTACTGGCAAGGCGTGGCGACCAAGTACAACGTGCACCAATACGCCCACTTTGGCCACCGCGTCGAGGACCTCTCCTGGGACAACACCGACTCGGTCTGGAAAGTCACCCTCACCGACGTCGACACGGGCGAGACCAAGGTCGAAATCCAAGACTTTGTCCTCACCGCTATCGGCCGCTTCAACGCTTGGAAGCTCCCCGACTACCCGGGCATCGATGAATACAAGGGCGTCCTCCGCCACGCCTCGCACTACGATGCCACCTTTGACCCGGCCGGCAAGACTGTCGCCGTCATTGGCAACGGCGCCAGCGGCATCCAGCTCGTTGCCAACCTCCAAAAGACCGTCACCCACCTCGACCACTACGCCCGCAACCGCACCTGGATCGCCGGCTCCTGGGCCCCCGGCGACGAGCGCACCCTCCAGCCCCAGCCCTACACCGAAGAGCAAACCGCCCTCTTCAAAACTAACCCCTCCGCCTACCTCGCCTTCCGCAAGTCCCTCGAGGACAAGTACTGGCGCCGCTTCAGCGCCTTCTTCCGCGGCTCCCCCGAGAACACCGCCCTGCGCGCCCGCTTCACCGACATCATGCGCACGCGCCTCGCCAAGAAACCCGAGCTCCTCGAGCACATCCTCCCCGACTTCTCCCCCAACTGCCGCCGCCTGACCCCCGGGCCCGGCTACCTCGAAGCCATCTCGGAGCCCAACGTCGACTACATTCGCACGCCCATCTCCCACTTCACGCCCACCGGCATCGTCACCACCGACGGCGTCTCCCGCCCCGTCGACGCCGTCTTCTGCGCCACCGGCGCAAACGTCAACATGCTCCCCCCCTTCTCCATCCACGGCCCCGCCGGCCACGACCTCCGCTCCCTCTGGGACCCCTCCCCTTTCGAGCCACTCCCCCCTTCCATCCCCCCCTCCCGCGCCGGCTTCCCCTACTCCTACCTCGGCCAAGCCACCCCCGGCTTCCCCAACCTCTTCTTCGTCCATGGCCCCCACGGCGCCGGCCCCTCCGGCACCGTCCCCCACAGCGTCGAGAACCAACTCACCATGTACGCGAAATTTCTCCGCAAGATCGCCCGCGAGGGCATCAAGACTATCTCCCCCTCGGCCGCCGCCGCGGACGAATTCATCGCCTACTCTGACTCCTTCTTCAACGCCACGGTCTTGTCCGACCATTGTAGTAGCTGGTATAACGGCGCGAAGCCTGGCGGCAGGATCCATGGGATTTGGCCTGGCAGTGCGGGGCATGTTACGGTGGTAAGAAGGGAGCCGAGGTGGGAGGACTGGGAGTATACGTATTTGGGGGTTGAGGGGAATAGATTTGCGTGGTACTTTGGGAATGGCTGGACGGGGATGGAGGCGGATGGGGAGAGTGATATGACGAATTATTTGAAGGAAGTGGGCAAGGAGGGGGATTTGAGGGATTTGCATGAGAGTTGGTGGGAGTTACCGGGGGTTAGGCGGTGAGGTTCCTTTTACTTTAATCTACATAGGCTTTTGTTATTCGGAGGTTGCATATTGACTGGGAATTGGTTTAGGAGTTCCTGTGTTTGCAAATTGAAGGTGTTCCCATTTTCAAATTGAGCATGGCATGTTGTAAGTAAACATACCCCTTTTGAGCTGACCAGTGAAAGTAAATGATCACCTCAGGAATAGAGAAGAAGTGCAGATGATGAGACAAAATCCATAGGTGCACTAGTATCAGCTTGGTGTGGCAACCTGGGAATCTGTCGTCGAGAAAGAAGGTCTGTTTGTTCCAGACGAGTCAGCAACTGCCATCAAATTTTAGTTTGCATCCACTCACAACGACCATTCGTAAACATCTGCTTCTTCTCTCGCTACCCACCACCGCCCATACCTACGGCCACGAATACCTATCCACTGTCACAATGGACCAGCTCCACGATCACCATGCAGACGACTCGGAGATGGAAGACGACGACATAGATTTGAAGCACCACTTCGATCATTTGCCGGATACCGCGGACCGCAAATGGCTGGAGCAACTATCACAAACCATCCAGGACTTCCAGAGGGTTATCGAGATGACTGAAAATAATATCCCGCCAGAAAAGTGCCCAACAGTGTTGGAAATAGCCAGCCAACCTCCCTTCCGCCTCAGCGAAATCAGCGACGAAAATACGGCAAACTTGAACCGGCAGCCCGAGGAACAAACCATTCATTCGCGATGACCCAATCGATGCATGGCGACTCAGGGAATTCCTCCGCAACCAAGTGCGCCAAAGCCGCACTTTATTCAAGGACGTGCTATCAAGACAACCGAAACTGGGTGGAGCAGCAATCATGCGCCTGCCAGACGAAGTACTGGCAGAAATAATTGGCTACTTGGCATTGAATGATCCTGATTGGTTCAGCGTGGAGTACATCAAATCCTGCCGCCTTACCTGTCGGCGGCTCAGTTGCATTGCCAGTACGTTTCTTATCCCATGTATCGGAGTGGACATTTCTCTGTCCTCACTTCTTTGTCTGGAGGCCATTTCACAACACCCTCTTATTAGCAGATCCGTCAAAGCAGTTGACATGAACCTCACCCTCTACAAGTGTCACATCTCATCAGCCTTCACTACGTTTGTGGGATACTGCCTGAAGCTTCTCGAGCGAGACTTGGGATAGAAGGACACAGGATCATTAGACGAGATCGATTGGGAATGGTGGGAGATGGACGAGCCGACAGCTAAGGGAATATTCGACAACATAAAAAATATTCAGCAGCGGTGGAGTCAGATACGACGAGACATCATTCACGGAAACGAAGAAAACGCCTTCCCAGATCTCCATCAGAATTTCTTGATAGCGCAATACAAAGAATATCAGCGTTTGCACGACGAGCAAACACGCCCTTCTCGACAATGGCTTCCTCCAGAGAGCTGCCGACGCGATATCCAAGCTGCCTTTTGCAAAATTAGTCCGATTTGTCGACGCCAGTACCGACCGAGACACTGGCCTGTCGATTCCATTCCCTTTTGAGCTTTTCCAAGAAGATACTACCCAACAATCAGCATTGGAGATTCTCTCCAAGGAAAAGTTCTTCCTGCAGCCGGAACCATTTGCGGGGTCAAGCGTAGGCAGGTGCTCTTATCGTCCAGATTTGAACGAATTCATGGCGGGAACGGTGGGCGCATTGGCAGAGACAGGAACATTTCCTCGCAGTATCAATCTCAAAATTTGCAATGCCGAAGACAATTGGCTCGCCCCGACTAGCTCAAAAGGATACAAGCAGACATTTTCCGGGATGAGGGAGTTGGATCAAATCCCGCTATTGGAGGAAGAGCACATTTTCTACGACAGGCCATATATATCCAAGGACCTGTCACTTGCGGAGGCATATATCAACGGCGAAGATGTTCCAAATCCGATATACGAAAGCACGGTGCAGCAGGGCTGGGACGTGTACAAGGAGATGAACGAAGTAAACGATCGCATATTACGCAAGACGGAGAGGGCAGCAGTGAAGTACAAGGCCGACGAGCGCGAAGGGAGCGGGGGTTCTGTTGAGGGTTAATACGAGAGCGAAGAGGGCGGGGACTCTGCCGAGGACTCTGTCGTAAGCCAAAACGACTGGCTCTCTGAGGAGGATGATGTTTAGTATGGGGTTTACAGGGGTGGCGGAGAAACTAGCCCTGAAACAGAGTCGGAGTGACAGATAGGTATGTATAACACTTCAAGTCAAACCCAACTCGTTTCCTGACTCACTTATCAGATGCTACCACCGTAGTACGTACTACCATGCATAAAGGCCCCCAAAAGACTAAATAGTAATGCTGTAACCCTTTGCATCATCTGACTGGCAGCCTGAGCTCCGCCCGTCGGATGATAAATCCCCGCCCCTTTTCCGTCCCACTCATCACTCACTCACTCACTGACTCATATATGCAGCCCCCCTCACCCCCAACCTAGCCTAAACCCTAACAACCAACTTCCCC
>Ga0247780_1001731_pt1 | contig 10743 bp, 14 predicted proteins | sample UWRJL079202R5_FD_179927 | JGI IMG/M metagenome (GOLD analysis project Ga0247780, IMG submission 179927) | Plant litter microbial communities from Arlington Agricultural Research Station in Wisconsin, United States - UWRJ-L079-202R-5 | ecosystem: Environmental > Terrestrial > Plant litter >... | reverse complement strand
GTCCCTCTCCCTCCCAGGCCTCTCCTCCCTCGACCTCCTCGTCACCACCGGCCCTTCCACCCCCACCGTCCCTTCCACAACCACCACTACCCTCCGCCCCAAAAAGCCCCAATACACCTTCGTCGCCGGCGGCCGCATCCCCTCCTCCCAAATGCGCGCCTTCGTCGCCCAGCGCTACCTGACCTCCATCACCCCCGTCGACACCCGCAAATGGCACGTGCGCGCGTACGTGCTCGCCGTCGGCCGCCTCAAAGTCCACGTCTTCCGCGAGATGCTCACGCTGCTCGCGGGGGAAGCCTACGCGCCGCCCTGGGAGAATCCCAGTCTTGCGGCGAGTCTGACGAATACGGCGCTGCAGGAGGAGAGTACGTTGGAGGAGAGGGGGAGTATGAGGGCGTTTTGGGAGATGGGGGATGATTTGTTCGCCGGGGGTGAAGGTGGGGGTGGTGAAAGGGAAAGGAAAAGGGGGGGGGAGTGCTGGAAGGAGGGGTTGTTCAAGCAGATCTGTGAGATCTCAGGGGAGGTGTTCCGGGCGGCGGCGCATACGATGGCGGATAAGTTCACGACGCTGGAGAGGTGCTTTGAGCTGTTTGCAGTGGATTATATGGTGGATGCGGAAGGGAGGGCGTTTCTTCTGGAGGTGAATGAGACGCCGGCGTTTTATCAGCAGGGCGTTGCCGGGGGCATGGCGGTGAGGCTGATGGAGGCGGTGGTTTGTGTGGTCATGGAGCATATGGGGGTGTCGCATGTGGGAGAGGCGAGGAATGCGAAGGTGAGGAGGAGGATGGTGGAGGTGTTGGATGAGACGGGGGGGTTGGCGAAGAGTAATATTGTGGAGGTCATGGCGGACCGGTAAGGGGCGGTGGGTTGGATAGCGTCTGTGGTATGTCTAGTAATTTGATACGCGATGTCTCTTCAGTGCGAACTTGAAATTGTTTCTGATCCGGATGGAGTGGCTGGCTGTGAAATGTGTATCCCGTACATCTTGGCCCGGATAATCATGTATAACTCCCGTCTTTCACCTCCCCCCGCTATGCCATTACCGAAGAAGGTTTCGTCTGGGCACCAAGGAGAACTCCCTTCCCGCGACAGTCCACCGCCCACCGAGCAGAACAGAGCAGAACCGAGGACGACACCCGCAGGGACTATTCCGGCTTCTGCCCATAAACAACATGGCTACACCCCATCAGTCAGTCAGTCAGCAATCAACATCCCCCAAGCGCCCCACCCCTCGGCACAGCATCACTTACAAGTCAAACATCGCATGAATCCCCGGATCTCTCAAATCCCGCCTCACCTCCTCCAGCAACGCCCTGACCTCCCCCTCCTCCCACTTCAGCACCCCCGTAAACAGCCGCATCGACAGCCCCTCCAGCCCATTCTCAATCTGCATCAAGTTCCACAACCCCACCTCCTTAAGCACCGGATCCCTCGCCCACGCGCCGATCGGAATCCGGAAGCGCTTGTGCTCGACCTTGACGAAGCCTGCTTTGCGCACCCAGCCCGACAGTTTCGAGCCCGGGTTTGGATCGCGGCCGAGGGAACGGGCGGCGTCGAGGAGGGTGGAGATCCAGATTAGGAGGGGGGAGGTGGGGAGGAGGGAGGCGTCTTCAGAGTAGTACTGGAGGTCGAAGTCTTGGAATTCGCACCATCCGCCGGGGGAGAGGTTTCTGTCGGTTGTGATGTTAGTAGGGTGTCGGAGAGATGGGGGGACGTTAGGGGGAGGGGCCGGACTCAAAGATACGCCCTACGAGCTGAGGCCAGTCGAGAATGCTGGCTGCCATGTAGCGGCAGAAAATGAAGCTGTAGAGCTTGTCGGTGGGCAACACCCACAGATCCTCGACGTCGTCGACTTCGAAGTGGACGTTAGAGGGGACGAAGTTCGGCTGCGTGGGGCTCAGGTCGTTGCCTATGATCTGTAGGGGCAGTGTGTTAGACTCCTGTCAATGGAGATATCTGGTGGAAAACAGCGATGTACCGTGGCCTGGGGGAAGTCATCGGCGATGGAGAGAGGCCCTGCGGCTATGAGTTTCAGGGCCGAAAAAGGGTGGTGATTGATGCTCACAGATTCCAGTACCAGTGCCAATGTCGAGAATGCGCGTCGTCTTATCCTTGTCGACGGGTGCGAGATACAGGCTACCCTGAACCTGCGTCATGATCTCGTGAAGCAGGAGCAGGCGTTCGGCTTCTTGCTAGTTTGCATTAGAATGCCCTTTGATGTCTGTCTTTCAACATTGGGGTTTTCAGTACCTCATCGTTCGGCCGTGAGTACCCTGGTGGACGTCAGTGTCATGTTCCTCGGTGTTTGCACGGAAAGACTCACGGCCTGCTCGGAAGGCATGGTACCGACGACCGTGTTCGACCGGGTAGTTCTGAATGCTCGAGGCTAGCGATGTCGCGTAGCTGCTTCCGCCGCTGCTCAGGTGTGCATGAGTTAGATGCTTCCCGATGCCAAGAATAAAGGGCGTGCTAACACGGTGTTGTCCAACTACCTCAATGTCAGTCTTCCCCGAAGAAAGCTCTGAGGGGGTGCAAGGAACTTACCGCGACGTCAACCTCGATTCTTTCCGTCGCATGTTCCGTGATGGTGTACTTCACAGAACTTTCGTCGGCCATGGCGAAATACCAACAATTGCTACTCGGCGTGAAGATAGGGCGCAAACAGTGTGAGGAAGCGGGGTTGACGTGGGACAATGGGGTTTTAGTGTCCATGGTCTGTGTAACAGGACAGACGAGCAGGGGGGCTTTGTAGACTGTTCCGGGATCGGGATACTGTACACCGAGGAGATGGATGCAGCATTAGTAACTTTTATGCAGCTCGCGCATATCGTCTCATTGCGCACCGTGGCGGAAGTCCTGACAAAAGTTCCTACCCATGCGTAACCCCTGTAGTTCCGTCCTGACCCCTCCCGGACCCCTTCCGGTTCCCCGGCCTCGGACTCTCCTGAAACGAGCCTGCTACCTCGGCAATACCTAGACCAACTTGGATCACGGTCAGAAGCAATATAACAGTTCCAAAGCTTTTGTCTCGGTATTAGCGATGTAACCCGTGATGTGCATCGCGGAAGGAACCTACAGGAAGGTCCAGTACTGGACGGTATCGCGGCGGTCGCGGAAGAGAACCGAGAAGCTCCATGGCTTAGTCTGCCGTAGGTGCGCGTCCAGGGCCATGATTCGTGGCCACAGCTGCGCATATTCTGTCTGGTTCCACTGTGTAGCATCTTTTTTCATCAGAGTCCCAAGCGTGGGATCGAACTTGATGCAATGATGCTGGCCCTTTGACGATCGTAATGAGGCGAGCGCCTTGGTTCGCAGGCGGCGTGACCTACAGCCTAAGCACCAGCACCAACGGCGAAGCCAAATAAGATATCGGAATATTCCGTGGAAGGCCTTGTGGATGGGCGATGGCTTGATGGGATGGAAAAGCGTGGCATACGAGGCTTCAATCTCATCGATCAGCTCCGCTGGGATGCCCATAGAGGCGAGTATGCGCGCTGCATCGCCCTGCAGTGCACAGGGGAAGGCAAAGAGCTCAAGATAATGCTGGCCTGCATGTTGCGAGAGAAGCAGATGGCGTGATAGGTTTGTTGTCCAGGATATCTTGACACCGCCGAGTGAGGAGAGCTTCACAGCGTTCAGCCCTCTGATGTCGATCGTGAGCGACTCCAGCAGACCGACAGGTGCATAAAGAGCAAAGGCCGCCGTATCATCGGCATTCTCTTATGTTCCGTTCTCGTCACTGGCGCAGCTCTCATGCGAGCCGGGCAGCAGACCGCTTTAGACGACAAGGTTAGACACAGATAGGGCCAATGCTGTTTCCTCGGAGTAGGCGAACCCCTACGTCGTGCAGTACGCGAATACAACTCGTTGCTGGTCCAGACGCGCCGGGACAAACTACGACTGCATCAGCAGCCACGTGCCCAGTACGAGAAGAACAACATCCCTCACGGCCGTAGCGCGGGACGGAGAACCCCGTTAAGAGTGTCGCTGAAATAGTAATGGCCAGCGTCAGCGACAAGTCCGTCCATGTACTGCTGTAAGGTGGACGGCGTTGTGATTTTAGACGCGAATGCCTCGACAACTTCAGTGAAGAATCGCAGGTACCATCTTTGTTAAGTCTCCCAGCCGGGTGTCCATCAAACCCTTGCTGCGGGGTGACGGCAGCGCTGTTGGTTGACGGATCAATATGGAGCCTATGTCTGTATCCTTACCACGGCGTGCGATGCCGACATCCCCGTTAGTATGGGGTGGCTTGTCGAGATTTACGGCCAGGGCCCGCGGGGCTTGATACTGGCATCAGAGGAGATAACGTTGAGTACCCCCGCTTCCAGCCTGTCTGTGCGATCAGTCAAGGCGAAGTCGTTGCCAGAGGGCCCTGATCTCGCCTCGAACACCGACGGTTCGCCAGAATCGCACCACAAAGGAGACGACCGGTTGCTGGACATTGGCCAACCCGTCATACGGGACCGTGGCTTTCTTTTAGGGCGAGATCCCGACTGCGGTATGTTGTAGAATCAACCAACCCCGCCCCCGATGCCAGATGGTGCTGACTTATGCCTGGTTCGCCAGATCTAATCTTGAATGCCGATTTTGTCTCAAGGCACCATTATATCGTGTTCCCAGTTCGTAAGGGAGGCCGTGTTGCCGCCGTCGTTCACGACCTCTCGGCAAACGGCACCCTCTTAAATGACACACTCGTGGGATTAAACAACACAAGGGGACTTGACGATGGCGATGAAATAGAGCTCTCTCCCGGCATCAAACTTAGGTTTCACTCCTCCCACGCCAAGTCCAGTCGTTTCGATGAAAAATACTCGTCGCTGAAACAGCTTGTCGCAGGCACGTGCACAAAATGCCGCGAAAAGGCAACTAGACGCGAATTCACCTGGTCACTCCCAACACTAACCCTAGGAACTCATTTTCAAAGGGTCTTTCTGGTATTCTCATGGGACTTCGTCACCCTAATATCGTGGACTTGATCAAAATCATCGACGACCCTCCACAGCCCATCCACATCCAAGAGCCGATACCAGCCCGCCATGAGCTATTTGACTATATAATTGCAAAGTAAAAGCTGAGCAAGCATGAGACTCGAGAAATATTCCGTCAACTCTTCGCCGCTGTCAAGTACCTAGTAAGCTTCCAAATTGCCCTTTTTCCTGCATTTATCAGAGCTCTTTGGGTATCTTGAGTGCTGACTGCTTTCGAGCACGACCGCAACATTGCTCACCGTGATATCAAACCTGAAATTATCTTTCTAGTTGACGATAGTCCAACCATCAAAATGGGCGATTTCCTGCTTGCTACCGACATACAGACGGGGTCAAAGCTATCGGACCTTTGTGGAGCTCCGAGCTATGTAGCCCCAGAGGTTCTCAGTGAAGACCGGTTCAGACAATACGACCAGAAGGTGGATGTCTGGTCTTTGGGGGTTGTCTTATACATATGTCTCTGCGGGTTCCCACCATTTTCGGACGAATTATATACTCGCGAGTTCCCCTACACTCTATCTCAGCAGATCAAACGCGGCCAGTTCGACTATCTGTCGCCATACTGGGATCCAGTCAACGACTCTGCCAGTACGTATCAAGCTGTTTTCACCAACTTTGGAGCAATTTACTCACACTAAGCGCAGTCGAATTGCTCGATGCAATGCTAGTCGTGGACCCAGAGCGGAGATTCAATATTGACGATTGCCTTGCGCATCCATGGGTCCGACACGGCGTGCGTGGGATGTCCCCAGTCTCAGTGCCGCGACGCGCCGAGACGCCCCTTCAACATCCTAGTTATGTTCCCTCGAACCAACCCAAAGCGCCGAAAGGCTCGCAGGGCGGGGCGAGAGACCATTGAGCAGCAAAATAGGATGGTGACCTTCAGAAACTCAAAGAAAAAGCCCGTTCGAAGACTCAAGAACCTTCGTTTAAGTTTATGGAGATGGGGGCGACGAAACATACATCTGCACACGATAGCATGATGTCAATGGCGTCCCTCAAGGCCGCTCTTGCACAAGATATAACACGCTCAGGCCCTGCTAAGAGCCCGCCCAGCCCATCAATTTCACGGACCACGGATTGGAGCCCCGGCGAAGCGACACAAGTCGATCAGCTGACCGAAGAGCAGCAAGACGATATGAGACGCGGTGAACACTGTTGGACATGCACATGCCCCGGCGAAGCCTCGGATGACCATCTCCCACTTAGTCTCGACGAGGTTCCCATTGTGATTCCGGTCCGCAACCAGTACCCGCTGATGCCCCTATCATCCCCCCCCGGACCCGCATCCTCGCGTCGTGTCGCCCATCGAGGCCATTGCAGAGGAGACGGCCCTGGAAATATTCGCTCTATTCACGAAAGCGATTGGATTCTATGTTCTCATCAACGGCGACCTGCAAGTCATTGTGCCGGACGACTTCGACTACGAGGACGGGCTGTCGACGCTGCCTTGCAAGTTCGGTGGCCTCAAGGTCAGCTTTATCCGGCAATATTTGTCGAACTGCAGCGGCAGTTCTTGGCGCTCAGGCGCGCAGGCGCCTTACCGCTCCAGGCTTGCCTGGAGCGCAGGGGCCTTGGATCATGTGCTCTCCCCACACACAGGGAGCTTCCATTTGTATATAACTGGGGAGTGCTTCGCACTCCCCTTTTCTACCAAATCAAGTCACTTTGCAACTGCACTTCCGCTGCTCCTGAGCCCCTCGTTCCTCAGCCAAAACGTTCCACAATATTTGTATCCCACGGGAGATTACAACCCAGACAATACTTCGACCTCTGCCCCCACGATACAGCAGCCAAGCGGGTCGCGAGCGGGTGCCAGAGCAACAGCAGCTGTTCCGTCCGCATCGATAGCAATGGGGACGGCCGTCGTTGAGGACAGCACGGCGACCTCACGTTTCAAGCGGACTCTCGGAAGCTCTGTCCGCGCCACGATAAGGGACGTCAGGTTGAAGAACCGCTATGAGGGGAAGGTTGGTATGCTAGTGGCAGAAACAGGCGTGCACGGCAAGGTCTAATTATGCGACCGTTCCGACGCATATTTTCACAGAGGCTGTATCCGCTTCAAAGACAATACCGCTTGAAAATGCGAACTGGATCCATGCGGCAGGGGCCCAGATGGCCCGCAGCTCCACCGATATAAGTCACCTATCCCATCTAGGGAACATCAGCCTAGACTTGTGCGGGATGGCTAACACTCTCTCGTACGGTAAAGCTCGGCGGCTTGTCCAAAGTCTTTGACCCAAGCCCTCGGGCATTCCCAATCGGATTCGCGCACGACATCTCCCTCATTGACGTCAATCATATCCCCTCGGCCATGAGACCCGGCGTCTCCACGATAATGTGGCTAGATCGGCACGAGTGGATGGGGATCAAGTATAACGCTACCAACCTCGTGCTCCTTGACGGGGACGGCGAGCCCAGAGAAGCTAGGAACATCGCGGTTACCGATACCCGTTGCCAGGTAGGCACTACACCCTAACTTCAGCTCGCCTCCGTCATATCGTCAGCTCCTAACTAATTTGCCTTTGCAGATTGTCGGACAGGGGATATTCCGCATACATCAAGAGACCAAACCCCGCTCTTTCCGGAGCGTATTCTCAGGGAGCAGCAGTAGTTCAGCCACGACGGACACCCGAGACGAGCTCAGCACATGGACGTCCCTAGTAGCACGGTTCATCCTCTACCGGGTTCGCAACGACGCCGGCGTGCGGGGGGGATAGAGCGGGACGCCAGTTTGCGTGTTGAGTGCGAGCCAAGCAGGCGAGGCTCGTACCGCCAAGGTTGCGGGCTTTGCGTCCTTCGTGCAAATGGTGTCGGATGTGCAACGCTACGAGATGGAAGGCGACAAGCTGTACAAGCGACTGCAGGAGGGCCGGGTGGCCTTCTATGGCGCCTTTCAGCCCCCAAGGGAGCTGACTGAGGGGTATCACATTCTATGAGAAGATTTGGCCAACGGGCTGGACTTGATGCAATGACGGCAGCCTTGCTTCGGCCGGTCCCGGCGCTCGGACAGGGGCTTTTCTATCTCCTTTTTTTCTTGTTACCTCCTTCCACTTAGGGCAGGTTTACGTGCCCCGGGATTTACTGCGGCGCATGTCGGACTGGTAATAAGGGGATAAAGAGTGCTGAAGTGCATTTCGTGCCGATCGGATCGCCGTTGATCCCCAGCCCGCGCCTACCTGTACATAAGAGGCACAGAATCGATCTCGACAACGCCAGTTAGAAATTCCAGAGACACTTCTTCCCTCTCAAACACCCACTTACACACTTCCCGAACACAATCAACGATGACAACAGAAATGGCAGCAAAACCATCAATGGACTCACCCAACAGTCTTAATCCCTTCTCCATCGCAAACGTCACCATGTCCTCGCAGCAAACAACATCCCCGCCTTCTGGGCCGACCCCCCACTGGCGCCTCGAATGGCAACACCGCACACTTGAATACCACATCTCACAAATTGCACTGCGCTACCCACGCAACCTGTTGCGGAATCGAGCCACCGCGCGGCACCAAAAGGCCGTGGATACAACGGGGGAGATCCAGGGGTACGTGCGATGGTCAGTTCCCGCCTCTCACGCCACCGTCGTGACCGAAAAAGGGAAGGAGGAGCCCGCGTGGCCGGAGGCGGTTGTGCCGAATGTGTCAAACGAGGAAGAAGCTGAGATAAATCGGGTTGCGGAGAAGGCTGTGTGGGATCCGAGTTCTGTTACGGATCCGCTTTCAGAAGGACCGCGCGTGATAGAGGAGGAGATATTGAGTCGGAAGGGGTATATGGGTATGTTGAAGTCTTGCGTTGGTCTTGCTGGTCACCCCGGTCATGCCGTTTGCTACTATCTAGGTAGATCTGACACCGATGAGAATAGTGCTCGACTACCTAGCCGTCCACCCCCAGGCATCAACGACGCGGCGTGGCGACTGCTCTCGTACGCAGTGGGATGCAGCAAGCTGAGAAGCGACGCCAGACTCTCTATGGAGCTGGCAGCGTTCATAGCCTTTATCAGGATGTCGTGAATCAGGTCCGGATTAGCGCCGCTGGAGATAGCATTGTTGGCGAAATAGCAAAGCTCATCCAAACAGGCATGCGTGGCATCTTCAGCCTCGGCTGTGGCAGATGCTGTAGAGGTGGGAGGGAAGACGTCCTCAGGTGCTCGCTTAAATAGCAGCATGATAGCTTGACAGAGAAGCACCCAGGTCTCGCATCGATCCTCCTGGGGACTGTCTGTGATCCCTTTGACGCCCTCAAATACGAGGAAGTCTCGAACGGTCCGGTGGAGGAAATCCACTCGGCATGTGAGAAAGGCCTTCGAATCAAGGTCCGTGCCGGTGGCCTCGAGCAGTCCATTGCGCCACGAGGCTAGCCGCCGACGCATCGTGTCCTGTCTTCGAGCTATTTCGTATTTGTTGCAAGGCCAGCGGTCCTGCCGATCAGCCAAGTTTGCGTCGTCTTCAACGCCGTTTAGGAAGCTGTAGGTCATGAGCCGCAGGGGATAGTCGACTGACATGGCAACCTGAAGTGCCCTCACAGTTTGGATCCGGTAAAACTTGGGCACAGAGTTGAGCATGTGCCGGAAGAATTCTTCAAGGGTTTCCGGAAACCCCTCAAGGCGCCTGCGCATCGTCTTGATCGTATCATTGTAGGTTAGGCCTTCCATAAGATCGCGAACAACGAGGAAAACCCAGAGGAAAACGCCCTGCGCACGCCTGGCAACTTCATCGACAAGAAGCGAGTACCCAGAATCGTACCGGCTGAGCTTGTGAAACTGGACGTGCGCGCTCAGATTGCCATTGTATTTCTTGGGTTCCCCCTCCTTTTTGGGTCTACGAAAATACAGCGCCATAGTTTAAGTGCTTGAGAATCCGGGTTTGCCCGTGGCTTCAAAGCAGACTTGCATTACCCCCTTTTCTCACCAAGGGAACTCGTCGAACAAGAGACCCACAACACAATGCCATTGTTCCTCTGACAATAACTAACAAAGCTCCGAGGACACCTGTGACCCATCAGCTCACAGACGCCGTCTGAGTAGTAACCATCGCCGCCACCGTCATCATCCCCGTCCCCGTCGCAACCACAGTCGGCGTAGCTGTACCCCTCAGCCCCGCCGACGCAGCGCTCTGAAGTAGACTGAGAACACTCGTATACGCCGGCTTCTTATTATAACTCTTGTCCCACAAACACGCTTCCCCCTCACCAGGATACTGCCCCGGGATCCACGAATACTACGCAACTCATGTCAGCACTCCCCACTCCCCTCAACCCAACCCAACCCCCAGAACTCACCTGATCCGTCCAATCCCAAACCGTAACCCCCACACACGCCCTCGTCTCCAAACAAGCCCCCACCACCTCCCCATAATCCCTCGCCTGCTGCTCCCTCTCAGCCTCCCCCACAGGCAACTTCGTATGTCTGATATCCACCTCCGTAAACGCCACCTCCGCCACCAGCTCCCCAAAGCGCGCCATCGTGTCCATCAGCTCCCGCTTCGACGGCGACTTCCCCACGCGGCTGTGCCCTTGCATGCCGATGCCGTCGATGCGGGCGCCGGCGGCCTGCACGGCCTTGACCATGGCGAGGGTGGCGTTGATCTTGGCGTTGCAGCAGCGCTCGATGTTGAAGTCGTTGTAGTAGAGCTTGGCGGTGGGGTCGGTGAGGGAGGCGGTGAGGAAGGAGTGGGTTATGTAGGAGAGGCCCATGGCGCGGTACACTATGTTTAACCACATGGTTAACAATGGAGGGGAGAATGGGGAA
>Ga0247780_1001728_pt1 | contig 10751 bp, 9 predicted proteins | sample UWRJL079202R5_FD_179927 | JGI IMG/M metagenome (GOLD analysis project Ga0247780, IMG submission 179927) | Plant litter microbial communities from Arlington Agricultural Research Station in Wisconsin, United States - UWRJ-L079-202R-5 | ecosystem: Environmental > Terrestrial > Plant litter >... | reverse complement strand
GAAATGCAACTTTTCCTCCCAAAAGCATACCCCATTCCGCCAGATAAAACCTGGAGAGACTTCCTCTGAAAAAGCATATTCAGCTTCCTCCTATCCCCATCTACGGTTTACGAAGCAGCCGCGCCAAGATCCGCTTCCACGGGGCGACCACAGCCATCGCCCGGTTCGCCACAGGAAGGCGGGGACCAACCACACCAGCACCCTGACGACCCGTAGTAGCAGCTGTGACGGAGGTGGCGGCTGTTGTAACTGTGGTGGTCTTGTTATCGAGACCAAGCAGCCGAGCAACGTGGGCTGAGATGTTCGGGTTGGAATAAGAGGCGAAACCATGGCGATGCAAGGACGGAAAGGGGACCATGGAGGACTGCAGGGGGGTAGAGGCATCGTTGTCTCGAGGGACACCACCAAGAGGCCAACGTACGCCCACCATGCGGACCACGTCCAAGATCTCGCTGTACCGAATAGCCACCTCGACACCTTGGCCGGAGACGTTGCGGCTGGTTCCACCGTTACTGGACTCATTGCCGCCGGGGAGACGCAGGTGGAGCTCGCCGTCTGGCTTGGAAAGACTGTCGGAGGTGCGGATGAGATTGCCGCGTTCGTCGCGGATCCAGGTGAGAACCGAGGAAAGGTCGGCGATACGCTGTGTACGATGTTCGTGATGTTCTCTGTTCACGAACTTGCCCATGGTCAGGCCGCCGAAATCAAGACGGACGATGGTCTGGAGGTCGGGGTAGCGTGTCATGATGTGGGCGGGAGCGCTCTTGGATATGCGCCTTTTGTTTTGCTTTCCGACCAAGGTGCGGAAGTGGATGACGAGAAAAGGAGTGTCAACATCCAGGTCCGATCGATGAATGGCGATTATGCAGTGGGGCACCTCGGACGCGAGAGCCTCCCAGTACAGACCCGGCGAGACTTGGAGGATATCCGCCATTTGAGGGTGGGTAGCGATAGTGGCGCGTATCTTGCCAAGGAGCAAGTGCTGAAGCTCGACTTGGAGCGCCCAGCTCAAGGTGGAGACGGACATTTCAGCAGTAATGGGGTTAAAGTGCTACATAACCCAAAGCAGTTAGTTATGTATCCCAGAAAGCTCAAGGAAGAGTGTGATATAAACTGACGACGCTGATGTTGCTGCCAGGAAAAGCTTTCCGGAGAGAAGAAAGCTGTGGAAAACCGTTGGGGGTGATGAGATGGTGATCGGTAGGGTCGACGAGGAAGTAGTAGTCTTGGACCTCAACGTCGGATCCGAGGCGAGAGTGGAGGATTGCCACGATTTTATCTAGCCGCAGGGGCAGCAGCTGAGAATCATTGGGAACAATCTATGTCTTGTCAGCTCCGGCCACCGCATTCTCGCAACGCGCACTAGGGATAAAGACACGGGAGCCAACGAGCAAGACTCACCATGTTGAAAGAGTGCCAGGTCTCATGTGCAAAAAGAGGAAGGAAAAAGCACCGGCCCGACCTAAATGGGCTTGGGATATATGGGTGCTTGCTGGTGGGCGGGGAAAGAGTTGGCGCACAAAAAGAAGCAAGCAGATCAATGTCAGCTTAAAAGAGGAGCACAGACTCTTTCATTCACGGCCTCTCTCATTCATTGGCAAGCAAGCTGAACCACCAAGGCACGGCACCGTATGCTTTGTCTCCGCGCACCGTAATCCCCACACATAAGAAGAAGCGGCCTCGTGACAACGACAAGCTCCACATCCTTGATTGCCTTCCGGTGGGCTACATTTTACATGCAAAGATTTTCTGCGTGTCTTTGTCTTGAGCTGGGACGCTAGGCAGACCACATTGAAAACTAACAACCCCTTTCTCCCCCGCGTTTTCTTGGGCCCTTGTCACTCATCAGCAAGCATTGGTACGTAGCTGGATCCCATTGTCTACCCCTTGAAATCAAACAAAGCATTCGGCAAGCTACTGATAACTGGTTGTTTTTTTGACTAGAAGCCTAATCAGTCCAGATCGTCGCCGACAACTACTCGACACGCTCATGGCTCATGCTCAAGGCCGCAACAACTGGCCGCCCGGCATGTTCAACTACGTCGATAACGCCCTTCGGGCCTCTGTTCCCGTGTGGCACACAACCCCCACCACGGCTGTCCGACGACTCTGCGGCCGACCGCCGACCGTGGTTGTAGCTGGAGTGCGCAGAGCGGCCATGGTGAGGTGAGTGCTCTCCAGCGCGGGCAGCTATCCCGTGAAAGACAAGCTCCTCCGCGGGGGTCACTCGCGGCTCCTCCGAATGTACCTTGTGGTAGACCAAGGATACCAAGCCCGAGATGTTTTTCTCGTCAGCAGCCTTCAGCATCTCTTCTTCGGGGCGATTGCTAGCCCGGCGCCACTTGAACTTGACCACGTAGTTCCATCGATCCAGCTGCGGCATTCGAGCCAAATAGCAGATGGTCCCCGCGCTGACCTGGTCGCCGTGAAGCGCAATGGGTTTAGCTTGGATGTAGAACTTGTTCGAAAAATCTGGGCCAACGACGGCGTCCCTTGTCATGATATAGTTGCCGTCTTCGTCGCTCTTGATGAGGTCGCTCCTTCCCAACTGTTCGTCCGTCATCAGCCTGTAGCTTAACACATGGCCAAGAAAACGCGTCAGGTCCCGGCTGTTCTGGACGTCAAGGATACATATGCCACCAGCCTCGAATTCCGTCGTATCCCTCCAAACCGAGGACAGAAAACCATTGGAGCAAGGTCCTCTGGTGAGACTCCAGCCGTGGCAGCCGGGTAGCGGTCGCTGATGATCCTTTCTGCCTGCTGAAGCATAGCGCTTTCCGGGGTGAATAGATGCGTGGGCAGGACTATGGATGCGGTTATGAACGTTCTCAAGCACTTAACAAAGCCCAAAATCCGAGATCGGGGCCACGCGGGGCCCCGCGAGAATTATGTCAGCAACCCACACCGCGGCCCGCGCAGTGTGATCGGCAGGGGTACCGTACCCGCTGTGAGTTAAGCGGGGCACAAAGAATTTTCCGTAGCCCGTCTTTCCCCTCCCTCTGCTCACTCCACTTTGCTTCTGTGCGAACAATTCCTTGCAGACTCCCAGAAGGCTTCTGGAGGCAGAACTGACTGTTTCCGAAGGCGCACGGGCAATGTGACTCACGCAAGCACACCCCGCAACCCACTAAGGACCCAATTTCGATCTGAAACTGCAGTGTTGTGAAGGCTTGAAGTAGGGTGGTTATAATGGGGAGGTGGGGTAATTTCTAAAACGTCGATACTTTTTTCACCCCACTGTACCTCATCGTCCTCCACGCGACCGTCTCCCGACGCGCAGTTGTCTCCTGATTCTGATCGATCGTCGTCTCCTAATTACCTCAACAATCCCCCGACTTGTCTCTATCGTCTCCTGACTCTGAGCAATTGACTCCCTCCGATCGACCATCTCCCGGGTTCCGGGCCGGTCCGACCCGGCTCCATCGCATCGCTTCTTGCTCCAACGCATCGCACTCATCGCACTTGTTCAATTCATCGCAACACTTATTCCATTGATCGCATCGCATCGCATCGCGCACTTCCAGCATGTTCAATGATGGACTCAGCGATGCTGCTGACGTCGTGTCCAATCTCTTGGACAACCCAAGCATTTTCCCTCAAGGCTCGCTCCCTGCAACAGATGGCACATTTTGACTCGCCAAAAAAAGGCACTTGAAGGTTTCTTCCAGCTCTTGACATCAGCCCGGATAATAACGTCCCCTGCACCGACGTGGGCAGTCTGAATATCTGTTTGGACAGGCAGCACGTCTGGCGCTATATTTATATAATGGCTCTACTTGCCAGACTTGCCTCACCCTTTGCAAGACCTCTTCTTCGTTGCGAAACCTCCATCTTCCTTCGCAGTTAGGAGCGGCCATTGTGAAGGTGGGGGTGTGATAGCAGCAGCGCCTCCAGCGAGGCAAGGCGCTGCTTTGCCTCCTCGGCCTGCTGCTTTGACTCCTCGGCGCGCTGCTTCGCCTCCTCGGCCTGCTGCTTCGCCTCCTAGGCCTGCTGCTTTGACTCCTCGGCGCGCTGCTCCGCTTTATCGGCGCACAGACGCTCCCGATATCCCTCCTTCAGTATGGTGAAGATGTTTTCTTCCTCATTATAGTCGCTCTCCTCATCGTATGTCCCTTGGTATATGCTTCGCGCCTTCAGAAATATGTTACGAAGTCGCTCATAGGTTAGGACGACCTGAGGGACCCTGCTTCCATTGTCAGCTTTTTTTCTTCTAGTGGTTAGAGAGAAACAGACCGTACGACGCCAGCAGCAAGCTCTGCAGCTGAAGGGCGACAGAAATCGGTGGGTAGCCCAGTAGCTCCGATAAAGTCAGAGATGTAAAAGGCAAGTTGTCCGTCGGGTTGCTAAGGGAGCTTCTCGTCGTACATTGTATCAAAGTGCTGGATCCAGGCACCTGTGCTACTGCCGTCGGCGACACGTAAATCGGCAGTAACCCATTTCGCACCTGGATATTGAATCTTGAATGCAGCGGCAGCCCGGATCTCCCCCTCGGCAGCCTTGATGTACTGGACTATCTTACGTTCCACATGGCTACGAGACTCGCTGTACGAGATTTCGCAAACGAAGCTAGGGAGCTTGTTGTGGAGAGCACCCAGAGCAATGTCAGCTTGCTTGAGGATTTTGCCCTCTTTCGCTATCTGTGATGTGCCGAAGTTGAGTATCGTTTTAGTAATGTAGTTGCGAACGGCGGCGTCCGGAATCGCGACGACAAATCGACCAAGGCCGATCTCGATACCCCCTTCAATACCCTTCTGGCATAGGTAATGCAGCTGCGTCTCCATCGTGATGTCGATGTAAGCGATGCTCGAATGGTAGTCGTATTCAAAGCGGCGGATATGGGGCTGGTCGAGCTCCGTCAGTTTTCCGTCAAGGCGCGCGCCGAGGCCCAACGCGAGGTCGGCTGAGCAGCGCAGGCTGAGGATCAATCCAGTACCGTTGCGGCGCGCGTCGACAATGAATTCGACGATCTGGTCGAAGGTGCAACCGTCCACTGAAACTATGTCAACCGATTGATCATCATCGAACCGAGCCGAGAGATCCAGCGAAGCCATTCCCGCAGCCGCAGCTGCCGTCGTCTCGGAAGGGCCGCGCGCAGCCATGATGGCGGGTGGGTGTTGCAACCGTGGGAGAATTGGGTTGGATGGATCGTGGTACTGACCTTGGACCTTGGAGGCGGCTCGCCGGCCAATATGTGATGCTTTTTATTGGTCCAAGCGGGAGGTTGTGCCGAGGATAGCCGAAGCCAAGCGCAGATATTGAAGATCAAGCAAAAACCCATGCTCATTCGCATTGGGCTGATCGCGCATGGGCTTAGATGTGGCACTGTGCTGCAAGACTTATTGTGTCGCTGTTAACCTTTTGCCCAGCTTTGTTTCACCCTTTGGCAACTCCCGCTAATCCATTTCGCACGCCCGCCAGTGCGCGAGCGCGACTCCGAGAGCCGCCTCACTCCTTCCGGCCGGGATAGACACACTGAAGCTGGCTCACCTGCGTTGCTTCATCCTCTTTCCTTCCCGCCTGCGTTGAGCCACTGCTGACGCCGCTTGCCATCCGTTTGCCTGCCCAGGAACATCTGCCTTTCAATCTCCGAAATCCAGTACGCTAAAAACCGCATCGTACCGCCTAAGGCGCCAATCAACATTCCACCACAGCCCCTGGCAATGCAGCAATCATTACGCCGCTTACATGTTTGTCACAGTGATCAGGCGTGGGCTGTTCTGCGATCAGCAGAAAGTAGCGGAGGGATTTGCGATCGGCCTTGCCGCCGCCGACATCGGCTGACGCGCTACCGACAAAATCATTGAGACTCGTCGCATCAGCTCATAAACTACAAGCGACCTTGAGCTCTCAGATCAATGCCAACGTGACGCCGTAACTTGGTATCGGTGTATGTGAGTTCTCGATCGATTTGTCAGCAGACTTGGCGGGGCAGGTTGCAAAGCCTTTGAAGAGAGGTTGAATGAAAAAAGCACGGCTTGCCTATCCCTACCGCGCGTGAGGATGGAGAGAATTCCCCAGCAAGGTGACCTACCCCCACATTCCCGTACCGGGCTCGAGTCTTCAGGCCACCCTCGTCCTCGGGTTGACCACGCTCATCATCCAGGAGTCATCAAGGCAGCCCCGCTGGTTTGGATCAATGGCTTCCCAGGCTGTGGAAAGCTCACCATGGCCACAGCGCTCGCAACGCTGCATGGGGCAGCGATTGTGTTGGACAATCACAAATTGATCGATCCCGTCGAGGCACAACTTCCACGAACACATCCCGATTACCAGAAGAAACGGCAGCTGTACCGTGAAGTTATCCTAGATGAGTTCGTGTTCGATACGGCCACGCTATCACGATTGGTCATTTTTACAGGTGAAGACACTCCATTCTCGTTGAGTTGACCGCTGGAAAGCTAATTCAACATTAGACTTTCAATCGATCAACGAGCTCGGTCGGCAGGTGGCCATGGAGTACAGAGACGCCGCTAGGAACGCTGGTCGTTCATTTGTCCCTGTCTAGCTGACCTGTGATGTCGGCGAGAATCTTCAGCGCGTCGCCCATCTTGAGCGTGTCAACAGCAAGACGGGGAAGTTGACGGATATCCAAGTGCTGAGGGATATACGCTCAAGGTGTGAGCTTTTTCGTTTCGCCGACGGCCCGTACCTGACGGTTGATTCAACAAACATATCACCATTGGAGCTAGCTACAAAGGTTCTAGCGTTCCTCGAAGATGAAAACGGCGCCGAGGCTAGGGAGACTTGCTTGAGCGCCAAAACCAATACCATGAATGAGAAGTAGAGAACTAGAGACCTTGGCAAGCGATCACCGATATACCTTGCCATATCTTAAACATTTAGTTCCTTGCCGCATAATGCATTACACTTGTAAGAAGTTACGAGACGAATAACCGCTGTTAACCCCAGCGTAGGCAAACGCTCGGCGTAAATGGGCTCTAACTCACCAACATCTCGCAGAAGAGAGATGGCGTGATGAGTGCACTGCTCAGAGGAGGGTTGGGCAAGCCCAATCTGGCCCTTCATATGACCGTTAAAGCAGCCTGCATAGAATGGCGAACCTGGGGTTTTCCGCAATGATGTCCCAGCATCCTTCTTCTCAGCATCCTTCCCAGCATCACTCCCAACATCACGGCTTACAGCGTCCCATGAAGCGAGGATATAAACAACATGTACGAACGGTATGTTGCTTGCAAACCCAGGCAAGGAGCCTCTCCAAACCAAGGCCGTAGCCACCATATGGCGATGTTCCATACCTAGAGGTCAGATCGTTAGGTTAGTGATGCTTATGACGACCGTAAACTATTTTGCAACGTACTTTCTCTGGTCATTATACCAGTAGTAGGCTTCTGGCGATATGCCATGCTTCTTGTAAGCATCCATGAGCTCGTCATAATCCTCCATCCTCATAGAAGCGCCCACGATTTCCCCGACGCCGGGCATTAGCACGTCGACGCTTTCTGTGATCCGCGGGTCGCTCGGGTCCTTCTTCATGTAGAAGGCTTTGAGGTCGGCGGGAAAATGCGTCAGGAATATAGGCCTGTTGATGATATCTGTCATCTTCCTCTCTGCGGCCTCGGCAATGTCATCCTCGAAAACGTGGGGGGCGTCGAGCTCGTTGAGGATCGGGGGTTCTTGGGCGTTAAGCCAGTCGATGGCTTCGGAGTACCGCATGCGCAAGAATGGGCGCGATGGCACCTCGAAGCCCGGATTGAGCTCGTGAATGTAGCCCGAGATCTCCTTATCCGCGAGCATCGTACCGATCGCGGTGCAGATGACGTCCTCCAGGTGATCGAGAAGGTCGCCGAATTCGATAAAGTCCATCTCTGCCTCCACGTGCGTGTACTCGGAGAGATGACGTCGGGTCAGACTCTTCTCGGCTCGGAAGGACTTCTCCATGCAGTAGACGTTACCAAGGCTGGGGAGAGCGGTCTCGAGGTATAGCTGGGATGTCTGAGTGAGGTAGGCCTGCTCGTCGTAATACGGGACCTTAAACAGGGTCGACCCGCCCTCAACCTGGGTCTGGACAAGCGCCGGGGGGGACAGCTTGGTGAACTTCATCTTGGCGTAGAATTGTATGAAAGCTAGCTCCATAGCAGCTCTGACCTTCATCAGAGAGGACGCGTGCTCTCCCCGCAGAACCAGGTGTCTGTTGTCAAGCATCTGGGAATCCCACTGCTGTTGGGAGGCGGAAACTCGGTTGGAGATGGCTTCCGTGTCCGACGGTGCATGTCCGATGACCTTGTAGTAATCGACGTGCAGCTCGCGATTGTCCGGTGCGGACTGGCCGGGCGGTACCTCTCTCATCTCGCCCCAAACGGTCAGGGAGGTGCCGTTGGCGAACAGGATAGCGTCGCGGGTCTTGGTCAGGTTCCCCGCGTTGAGAACGCACTGGAGAAAACCGTAGCCGTCCGCCAAGGTGATGAAGGTGGCTTGCTTCTGAGGTCGCAAGCGGTGAATTCGTCCAGATACCTTGACCCGCACACCTTTCTTCTCCGTGTCGCCTAGCTCTAGATCCTTGTGGCCGATTGTGATCTTGGTGGCCTTTGGGAAGAGATGGGTCTTCCACCAAGACGATACCCTTCGCTTCCTCCAATCGCTGTGCGCGACGCTGCCGTTGTTCTTCCTCCAGAGCTCGCTGCATCGCGAGCTTTTTCTTGTGCGCATCCAGAACTCCCTGAGCCTTCTTGACGGCACTCTTCGAGGGCTCTTTCCAGATGGGTTCGGCCAATTGGCTAGAGTCCGCAGCGCCCGTCGCTGATGCACATACGAAATAACTGCTGTCCGATTTGTCAATACTCTAGATGAAAGCGTATGAGAGCGACTTGAACGGCCGGGCTTGGGATCCGTCGGCGGTTGGGTCATCGGCACCGGCGTCGGTGTCGATATAGTAGTCATTGCCCATCTTGATGCGGTCAGGTAGATTCTGAGCCATATCTACGCTGGGCACTTCGTGCAGAGATGGTTGTCGAGGAAGCCGCCCAGAAGAAAATCTTGTGCGGTAAGTCGCCGTAGAGAGCTTTGCCGATCGCTTGCACCCTTTCTGCGCCAGCCTTAACCGTCCTCCCTTACCCTTTCCGTCTGCTAAATCCTCGACACCGACAATCCCCTACCGCGCCCCTTAGTCGGAAAGGTCCCTAATATACGCCAGACCAGTCCGACTTCTACAATCTGCCTCAAGTACCGTTACCACGGGGTGGGTGCGCAACTGTCCCCGAGTGACCAGCACCTCCACATGTTGAACGCTGTCGAGCGACTGCCGAGTCCTCCCTTCGCATCCGCTCAGAAGCTCGGCCTTCTCGACACTTTGACAATGCAGCAGAGGAAGGAAAGCCATAGGCGATTCGATGCGTTGATGCCATCCGTTGTCTCGGAAGTCAATGTTTTTTGCTCTGCGCCTTCACCAGACTGGCGTGATCAAATCACCGCGTGCAAAATGGCTGCGCCCTGCATTTGTGAGCTATCGCGACTAACTGCTCGCTGCGTAATTCGTAGCCCACGCCGGCCTCTACGTCGCTATAACGACAGCAGGCGCGGTGCAGGTTGAACCGACGGCGACAACGGCCACGCCGATGACGAGCACGGGCATAGGAAGACATCGAAGGCCGCTGGCGTCGGCGCAGGCGGGCGGGACTCGCGGAGGCTCGATAAGAGGCGGGAAGAAACCCCAGCTGGCGCGTGTGCCGTGGGTGGGCGTACCTAACGAGCCGACAGGACGCCTAGATCGGACAGTTGGACGGCAAAGACGTCCACCCTGGGTAGACGTAACCCGATCTTGTGTCCAAGAAGCCTCAACAACCCCCCGCACAGCACCCGATCCTCCGCGTACCCTGGCCGCCTCGCCCGGCGGCGTGGAGGCCCACGCGGGGCAATGGGCGATCGATGCTGGTGCGGAGAGAGGAGTTCTACGTAGCGTACAGCGGACAGCGAAAAGGGCATGATGTATTGTTCATTATTTGTACCTATTTGCTAATATTCCTTCGCTGGCCGCCTTGACTCACCGCTTGATTCAACAGTCAACCCACCTGATCCACCATGGGGCTCACCCTTGCGCTGCTCTGTCCCGGGGCTCCACAACCTGCGCCGGGTCCCAAAGCGGCTAAAGCCCCGCACGTGGTACTGGGCTGTAGCCAGAACCGGACCGACGAGCGGTCCCGGGCGGCCCACGTCATCCCGCGAACCCATTCCCGCTCGGCTCGGGTCGAGCGGCTGCCGCAACTCACTTCCTGCTCTGAGCTCAGGATGTGGCGATGTGGTCCCGCCACATCGGGCTGCCCGTTGGGTTTGGTTGAGGGCGAGGGCGAGGGCGATCCCTCGCTCAATAGCAACTGATCGGGCAGGGCGACAATACCAAACCCACCAGTCGAATTTACCCTCGACGAATGTGGCATCCCGGCATGCTGCTTAAAGGCTCGCAATTCGCGATAAGGACAAGAGGCGCTAATCTTTCGGTACTCCGCGATGCCCACACCGTTTCCTTTAAACCCCACCAACCCTTCAGGAATACCTCAAAAGTAAACTGAACATTAATCGAACACTGCATAACATCACGGTGAGACTCATAATATACCCGCCGACGGCCTGATTGGCGTTTCAGCACTGACAAATATTCTAAGATGTCGAACAAAATAACAGATGCTCGCATCAAAGAACTAGAGAGGGTGAAGAAGCTCAAGGAGGATTTAAAGGGGAAGATCCAAGCACAGCAGGATGCTATGCAAGCTATACTCGATTCGATGGACGATGATGCA
>Ga0247780_1001727_pt1 | contig 10775 bp, 17 predicted proteins | sample UWRJL079202R5_FD_179927 | JGI IMG/M metagenome (GOLD analysis project Ga0247780, IMG submission 179927) | Plant litter microbial communities from Arlington Agricultural Research Station in Wisconsin, United States - UWRJ-L079-202R-5 | ecosystem: Environmental > Terrestrial > Plant litter >... | reverse complement strand
AATATTAGCCTGGCTTCTTTTGAAGGTGACGGCATGTTGAATGGTGGAGAAAACTGGTGTTGGATGTAGGAGGTGTTGTTTTGGGTGGGGCGTGGGGCATTCGCTTGTCTGGGGCACTCGCTTATCATGTACGTTACCGCTTCCTTCTTTATTCTGTATGCAGGATGACAACACTATCTCAGCAAGGAGTCTGTTGTGGCGCTCGTTCAAAACAAAGGAGAAGCGATGGTGTTTGAGCAATTCCTTTCCGACGACAAAGTTTGCAACAGAAGCGCACGAATGTTAAACCTGGCAACAGTGTATCAATTTTTCAGGATGCCCCTTCATCTTGATTTTATGGAGACTCAATTGTTTCACGACCCTAAAATCGACAACTACCCATGCTCATAGTCACGTGCCTCTTCGTCACGTTTGATCAGTCCAGATCAGCCCCGGCTCAGCTTCGGCTAATATTTGCCCATTGAATAGCACAGCTTTCCGAGAAGGTGCAGTTTTAGCCAAAGGGCCTAAAAATGGTCCTGTTAGAAGCGCGGCACTCTGGATTCTGTAGAATTGTAGGGGTTGCAACTCCGTGATTTTATTGCTTGTTCGGCTCTCTGGCTCAGCCAGAGGACCTACCTTATAGCTGTGAATAGTGGCAAGCCTTGTGGCAAAGCCGCGCGGCTACAAATGCGCGTCTGTGGTAATGGTTACAAATCTATTGTTCTGGTGGTTTCCAGACTCTTCTTTCTGACAGTTCTGGCCTCTGGCCAGGACCCCCTTCTTTCTGACAAGGAGATATATAAGCCTTACTAATTGTACTGTTAGGAGTCTATTACTTAAGGCAGGGAAGGCGTTAGATTAGAGTAACGTAAAGAACGCCCTATTAGAGGCCGAAAACTAGCGTTTAAAGGAGGATACATGCGTAACAGAGCCTTGAACTTAAAAGAAGGTTAAAGAGCCTTTAAATGATAAGTTTGTAAGGATTAAGGATATTATTAAGGCTAAGGAAGCCTTAAGGAGGCCCTTAAAGCGCCATTGCGTAACTAGAGTGGAGGATCCTACGCCTGTAATAAAATAAGCGCGCCAGGAGATAATTCATAGTATATAAAGGCTCCGTAAGGCCAAGGAGATGTAGAAGGCATTTTGTACTATATAAATTACTATAGAAATGGATGTTTTATGACATGGTTATAAAGAGGAGGTGCACGTGCAATTCATGATCGGCAGGGGGTCGATCGGTTGTGGAGTCATCACTTCTACTAGCTGTCACACGTTAAACACCCAACACCCTACAAGGGTTAGGGTTATACCCCTGTCGCACCAGGTTGGCCGCATCCCACGGCGCGGTCCCACCTAGACTCGTCGGAAATCCCAACGAGTCCATGTGGAGCCTACTCCGCACCACACACCAACCAACGAAGCCATCACCACCAATTGGTCACGAAGGTACGCTAGCAAAGCGCCCTTCGTGTTGGCAAGCGCCCACTGGCCACAACAGGCAGGATATGGAATGCCATAGAACCTCGGTTCATGAGGACCTCGGTATTTAGATAGCTCTTTTGGCCCACTCCGCGCTTCGCGCGTGGCGTCCTCTCGGCTTCCAACGGAAACGAACGGCTCCTAGGGTCCAATGGACCCTGATCCTGAGATCAACCGTGTGACAAAATCCTACCCTTAAGCTGAGACACTCCCTAACCCTTCATACGCACACACAGCTGGCCAGGTAGAATAGTCTATTGAGCCCGCCCACCCACGCCTGTGGGGCATCGTGTTGGATTGTATCACCCTCACGATTGATAGGTTCAATTGACTGTATTGTGTTCTGTCTGATTTTTTCCGGCTTGCCAGATTCCACTGGAAATCTCTGTCTTGGCCCTTACCGCCACGATCAGATATGTTGGCGCCAAGCCCTGTGGCTCGGATTGACGTGGGTAATCTGACACATCGCCACATCGTGGCAAGAGGTCTTTGGTTCAAATCAAGGCCACACAAGCGCCGAAGCCATCCCAGAATTGGCCAAGCCAGAAAGCTCGGACCACGTAGATTCTCCAGGTCTGAAGGAGGCCCAGTGAGGAATTTCCTCCTGTTCTCCCTTTACAGCCAAGGCTTTCGGGATCATAGGCATTTATTGCTTGAATCTGAACCCCAATTTTGCGTTCCAACCCCTGCATTGCAATCCGTGTCGCAGGAATACACGTCTTACCTAAGGCACCTACTGTTGTCCCCGACCAAAACCCCAGCAGAATTTACTAGTCATCCGCTCCCCTAAACCAGATGATTTCAGGCAGAATGAAACCCACAGAAGATTTTGATGGCAGTTTAGGACGGAGTCCTAGAAAAATGGAGGATGATTGCTTCGCTGAATCGTAAGCGAATATAAAGCAGCGATTATTAGAGGAGCTTAAACTAACAGATGCACTGTACCCAGTCCCTTCGGTTCGGTGCCCCTAGTTAGTTTCCTATTTAAAGGGGGCAGCCACCTCAGCGTCGAGCAGTCGCTCCTCCAACGAAACCCGAAACTAGCCCTTCTCATCCCTTTATCTCCCTGCCCCCACTGTACAACAAGTTCCCAGTCTCTCTCCCTAAAGAGCATCTCGCGGAGCGCAGGCCACACTCTCATACACTACCTACATACCAACACCTACCAGGTGCTGGAATGGCTAGGCCCTACAACTGGCCGCGAGGAGACAATCGCTAAGCTGAAGATAAGCCTTGAGGTTTACGCTACCGCCCGCAAGTATGAGCTTGATGGCCTGGAGGCGCTAGCCAAGGAGCAGATTTCCCTCCTCAGCAAGGACCTAGAAGCCTTTACAATCATCGACACCATCGATGAGATCTACCCTTCATCGTCCAACAAAGACACCTGGTTTCCTACCTATATGAAGGCCATCGTCAAGACCGCATTCGAGGGCTCCACAGCACCGGCAAAGCCCGAGATACGTGATCCGTCCGAGGGTGAGCAGGAAGGCAGTGTCTCCACCGCAGAGACCCTCCTTAGGGGCGCCTTGGAGGTCTATCGCGAGATGGTCGAAGCTCTCGCCGTTAACTATGCCCCTATCATACCAGAAAAACCAACGCCGGCAATCAACTCCCCCCGGATAAAAAATAACGGGCGAGGGGGATCCGAAACGGCTGGGGAGACTGAGAAGGACAAAATAAACATCTTAGCAGCCTTGGAAGAGATTAGGGTAAATGACCCTGTGAGGCAGGCTAAGCCTGATCTAAACTTTGTTGATACTGTCAAGGACATCAAGAACGGAAAAGTGGAGAAGAGTTGTGCTGCGATAGAAGAGCCCCAGGTTGGGGAGCAGCCTGCCGAGCCCAAACCGACCCCCAAGTTACAGGAAGAGGCCAATGCGACCACCGGCAATACCACTGGCCGTAGCACTTCTGGCGGCCTTTTCGGCGGCACCGGAACGGCAGGGGCTATATTTGGCGCCAAAGATAAGTTCGTGCACCCTGAAGCGAAACACCCCCTGAAGCGGAACAAGCCGAACTACAGGCCCCACAACCACCACCCTTTACAGAACAACGAAAAAAACAGTCAATTCAAAGCACCTGAATACAACTCTCTACATCACTAGATTCCTCTTCTTCTTCTGAATCCGAATCTTTCACTGGATTGCGCCCCACGGCCCTCTGTGCAGCGCGAATCGACTCGATGTTTGCGAACTGCGTATTTGGATCCGGTTCAACCCTCCTCCTCTTAGTGCGCTGTAACCGATTAAGCTCAGCCTCCAGCGATTTAATTCTTCGCTTACAGAGGGCCAATTCGAAGTCCTTTTTATCTAAAGCCTTGTTAACCTTCTGGAGAAACAGCTTATCTGTTAGCATTACCTTGACTAACTGCCTAAATTGCCTAGCCTGCTCCCTATACTCTGTAGACTTCCTTAGGGTTAACCAAACTACCTGCTTATCGCTAAAATCTTCCAGGATAGGCTTTTGGAACGTATGAATGTCGGAGTCGCGGCTGGTAAGCTTTAGGGTAGTGGTTTGGTTAGAATTCCTTAAGAGGAGCTTACTCTTTAAAGGCTTTGCTATATTAATGGGCCACAGGCTAGTTACTATCCACCTAGCCTTAATGTTAGATTCTGTAAATGCCTTAGACCTGGCTAGACGATAATATTTAAGAAACGTACGTTTGCCGGTAATGGAAGAATCGTAATAAGTGTTAGTAAGCAGCTTTTTAAAGCGTGTGTGGTAGGCCCTCTTTAGTGTATTAAAGCACGAAAGATTAAGAGGCTGGAGGACGTGGGAGGTATGGGCAGGTAAGTAGATAATGTGGATATTGTTAGAATAGGCCTCCTATATGTAATTAACGGTTATATGGCTGCCGTGGCCGTTAATAATAAGGAGGCGTTTCTAGGAGGGTCTGGCTAGCCTGGTTAAAGGAATAAACACCTTCCTTAGTTACTTTAAGGCAGTTTTGTTATTAATCCAGCCTTTTGGGGTTGTTGTGAAGTACTACTCTTTATATGGCCTTATATCCTCAGGGTATTACTGTTATTGAACGCTTTTCCCCTTAAAAATCATAAGTGGAGGGAGGAACTGGCTAGTAGCTGAGATACACTTAATAAAAGAGGTCCAGGTACGGCCTCTAGCTTTCTTTTTCTTTAAAGCCTTATGTTTAGAGGTTCCTATTATTAGGCTATTTGTTCTAAGACCCTCTATAATGCCGGCTTTGTCTTTATTATAGCGATTCTCTGGTCGGATAGCCTTGATCTCTGGTATCTTGAAGAGGTTGAACCACGGCCGGATTTTAGCTTCTGTTGCGTAATTCATCCGCACTGAATCCACTGATTTGGCTCTCTGAGTCTTAAGGAAGGGGTGGCGATTTAAAAAGCCAGCCATCCAGCGGATATTAAGTGGCTTAGGGTCGCCACGTTGGTTGATCACACGGCTAGCCAGGCCCTGAATCTGCGAGTGGGTAGGAGGACACCCAGCGGCCTGTTGAATCCGTATCCAGTTGGCTAGATGGCTTTCCTGAGTAATAGAAAGCCGTTGTTGGTCTTTGTGGGTGACGGAACGAGGGAGGGCGCCGTTGAGCCGGTGGTAAAGGGTGGCTGGGGGGATGGCCCATCTCCGAGCGACGGAGCGGAGTCTTCGGGTTCGCTGCGCTTCATCGCAGGCTTTACGGAGGTCTTCCTCAGTGTAGGAGATAGCCATTCTAATGACGAATAAGTTGCAGAAAGAAGGAAAAGAATTGGAAAGAAATTGATCGAGTGGTGGCTGTTTTTATTGGGGCTAGGTGGTTTTGGGGACCCTGGTCCGGCTTGTTCCGCTTCAGGGGGTGTTTCGCTTCAGGGTGCACGAACTTAATGCAACTACCGGTGGCCTCCCTCCTGGTGCAACCAGCCTTCCGTTTACTCCTTTCACTGAGAGCATCCCCTATTCAAGCGATGGCCAATTTGATTGTTTCCAAAACATCCTTTGCACAGAAGCGTATAGAGGTTGGTCTGGTGAGGAGCTCAGATTGGATGACTACAACCACGGCCGCAAGCAAGGAAATGCTGGTCTCGGGTCGAGCGCTCAAACAAACACTGGATTTGGCACTATCAAGGCATCACCCTGGTTTACCAATGCTGGAGGGTTCAGCAGCAGCGGTTTCAGCTCAAATACTACCACTACCTATATTGGCAACCTGTTTGGCGCAAAGCCTGCCGCTAGCACCAGTACTAGCACATTTGGAGGATTCGGTGGTGGTGGTTTCGGTGTAAAGCCTACTACTGCCACTTCTACTGGGTTTGGATTTGGCAGCAGTAGCGGTTTCGGTTCCAGTACTGCTTTATTTGGCAGCTGCGGCGGTTTCGGTTCTAATACTGCTGGATCCGGCAGCGGCGGCGGTTTCGGTTCCAGTACTGCTTTATTTGGCAGCGGCGGCGGTTTCGGTTCTAATACTGCTGGATCCGGCAGCGGCGGCGGTTTTGGTTCTAATACTGCTGGATCCGGTAGCAGCGGCGGTTTCGGTTCCAGTACTCATGGTTTTGGTACAACTGCCACTGTTACTAATACTAAGACAACCGGATTTGGCAGCAGTAGCAGTTTTAGTTTCGGCAGCAGCGGTTCCAGTTTCGATAGATCCCGGGGCGCCAACAGCTGAGTGGGCCACTTGGAGGAAAAGCGACATATTACAGATTACAACGTCGTGGGAAGCTTTCGGGGGGGGACGGGGTTTGATTACAATGTAACTTTGGAATTATAAGATTGCTTTGACGGTTGCTATGTAATAAAAGGCCTGTGATCACCCTATGAATAGCCCTGGAAGGATGGCGCGAAGCGCCAGACCAGTATCCTTGTTCCAAGCGTACGGTCTTTGAACAACGAGAACAAAGACCACTATTATAAAAGGCCGGTGGCCTTCCCTCTGAACAGAGGAAGGCCACGTTCCAGTTGAACTACACACACACACCTACCTTACACTACTGACTATTCTGTTCTGTGAGCCCTCTTCTATTACACCTACCCCTGACGCCCTTGCGTTACAGTATATATCAGAAAAAGGAGGTTCAGGGAGCCTGGGTATCTAAGCTAGTAGAGAGCATTGCGGCTACAGCCAGCTACGTAACGAGTTTAGTCTGCACTTTATCCAATGCAGCTTACATTGTACTGTGTTAGAAACACTGCACTCTTGTAAATTGATGGGGTTGCAACTGCTTGATTGAATTGCTTGTGTTGGTTTTGGCTTACAGCCAAACCCCCTTTCTCTTATATCTATTTGCAAGGCTCAGCCTTCGTTACCGTGGTGGCTCAGGTTTACTGGCGTTCTGGCGGTGCCAGGCATCCAGTTAGCTCTGCTGACTAGATGCCCGGGGCCCCAGAACCCCTTTCTTTCTGACACTTATAAGCTTACATGGTAGTAACTTCTATAACAGACGTTTTCCTCCTTTAGCAATCTCGAGCCGTAACATTAAACTGTGGTGATACATACCGCACTATCTGGTCATCATTACGCTTGGTAAAGGAAGTGTCTATCATGATAAGTTGTTCAGAAAAATGGATAACTCGGCTTGGGCACAACGGGTTTGGAGACACTGGAAAAGGTCAAGAGCAACACTTTAGAATCCAGATATAATATATACGATTTATCGACGTGTTAGAATTGCAGGTGTTTTCTTCTCCTATAGTTAGAGTGAAGGAAAACGTAGCTAAGTGGTGGTGATGAAGGTCCCAAAATTGGGTCCTCGTAACTCCACCGCCATTTTAGACCCGTGGCAACTGTAGCCGAGGCAGCCCAGAACTGTGACCCCCTTGCTCAGTCTGGCTCAGTCTGGCCCAGGCCAAGGCGGCAACCGCTCAGTTCCGAAGAAGGAAAGGGAAATTCATGGTGTCGATTTTAGGGTGGTGAACTGGCTGTTTCAAGATGCTCCCCGAGAGCGCCAGCTTCTACTCCTTTGGTCAGAAATCGCTCGGTATGCGACGAGCCTACTACAGACTGCTCAAGGCGCTGGAGCGTCTGATCCGCGGGACAATGTCTTTGCACTCTTGGGAATAGTACATGCTAAGTCACACCTCAACAACGTCATTCGTGAGAACGAATGTCGTTCGATTCCGCTCGTGGAGATAAGTTACGACGACCCAACGAACTTCATCTACACGATGACCACTCGCAATATTCTCAGAGCACAGAGAAACCTGAAAATACTTGAGTGCCGCGAAACTAATTTGGAGCGATCAGTCGAGAACTTACCATCCTGGGTGCCTGATTACACTGTTGGCCAGACACCGGCTCGCCTAACGGTCTCTGCATTCTGTGCCTCATCCGGCCTTGGGAAGCCCCCCTTCCCACACACCCCACAAACCTATGCCGGCTATTTTGCTCTGCCCGTGCGAGGGTTTTGTGTGGGCAAAATTGTTGACAAGGACCGGGCACTACGGTGGGAGTCGCCGGGGCGACGGTATGCATAATGGAATCTGCAGAGTAGCCAATGGCCTTCCCTCGCCTCCTCAACTTCAGCCAGCAAAAGCATCAAGGTAAGTGCCATAGCTATATACGACTCGCGTCATCTTTCGGGTCCTCTTACGTCACGGTATTTCTGACCATAGAATCCGAATCATCAGACAGCCAGGGGCTACAAGTCGCGCTGAAGTTGTTGCCAGAACTTGCATTGCTAATTCTTTTGACGGGGTCACCGAAATTGGTGAGGAGATCACAGAGTTAGCATCGGAGTTTATTCACCATCTAGCCGGCTGTATCGCCGCCACTGAGACGGACTTTCGGGAAGACATACGTCGTAACTCATCTTGGTTGTTCCGCGCAGTCGACAATGCCAAGCTGATGATGCACAAGACCAACCCCTTCTTGAAACCGAGGCGACATATGTGGCGACGAATTGAACAAGAGCCTGCCTGTTCTGCGTTCTTGGCTGTCGCGCTCACCAACGCACTGTCGATGTTCACCGACCAGCCGGAGCTTCAAGCTGCAATCTACAACGGTCCGGTCCGTATGGGAATTATAAAGGCGCAGCAAACTACGTTATGAGGGACAGACGTGTGTTTCGAACGGACACAGGACTCCTTGGCGTCGGGCCAGAAGACTTGAAACTTGGAGATGAGGTATGGGTGCTGGCCGGTATGAGCACACCCGCCATTATACGTCGAGGGAAAGGGACATCAACAGGCCCAGGAGAAACACGTTCCGAGTTTTTGGGTGCAGCTTACGTCCATGGGATCATGCACGGCGAAGCTGTAGCTGAGGATTGTATGACGGCCGATCTCATCCTTGTCTGAGCTCAATGACGGGTTCAGATGTACCGGTCAACCGTTAGTCCACGCCCGCGTGGGCTTCTTCGCGGAGATGCATGATGTGCCCCAGAGTGAGCTTTCACAACTGATTGCGCTGGTGCATCGCAGTGGTCGGAGGTTCATGCTAGCCGAGAGTTTAGGCAGCTAGCTACGGATTATCAGACCACAGCTGCGACCAAGAAGCGACCCATCATAAATCGCAGGCAGCACCACAGCGACCGCTAGCAAAAGACGAGCTTGGCTGATACCCAAACGGAACATCTAGTTCATGTCGGGCGGATGTGAGTTCGCCTCGGTACGCTCAGTGTCCCTCCCGTTTATCTCCGTTACCGGCCCGGGCTCAAGCATAGCCGCTTCAATAGCCTGTGCGGGGATCCGACGCTTGACCCCTATTTTGACTGGACGGCCCAGACCCGGCAGCGGCACCTCGAACGATGTCGGAAGGGGGAATCCGGGGTAATCCACCGCGTGCGGAGCTCGGGCGCCCTTCCGCTGCAGATCGAATGCAGCCTGGCTTGGGCCTCGACATCGCTGCGGGTGATTGCCATGCAGTGGCTGTGATAACTTATCGGAGCTGAGATACCGTCAGAGACCACATCCCGAGTGGCAGCTGCGGCAGGTTCCTCATTGGTCGATGGGAGGGTATCTCGGTTTCCATTATCAAATCCTGCTCGATGAGGTCGAATGAGTGTTGGCGTTGGTCACGCGGGCCGTGATACGGTCCCCGAAGCTGACCGAGTCTGCGTTGGGCAAGCGGCTTTGATAGACCGGCGTGATCGGGACACAGCGTCGTAGTGTTTTGATACCACCGTGAGATAGATAAAGAGTCAAGGTCACGGTCTTATGACATCCCCAGAAACAAACTCCTCACCAGTCTCGCTCGTTCAACACCGGCACACCGAGAATCCATACCCCGCCCAACTTACCTTGCGCTAGACACCAGTACCAAACCACCATGGCATCAGCAGACGTCTTGATGCCCTCGGCAACCACATCCAGCTGGACCGCCCCGCCAGCCGACAACACTACCCCCCCTCTCGCCAAAGATGCCTTCGACCCCGAGAAGCACCTCAACTTCGCCCCGCCCGCCAAGGTCTTCACCATGAAAGACATCGGCCTCCCCGAGGACACGGGCGTCTCTCCGCTCGCCGTATCCGAGCCCTTCCCGCTCTTCACGCCCGAAGCCGTGATGCGCATGCGCGAAGAAGTCCTCAGCCACGACGTCCTGACCAAGTGCCAGTACTCGAGCAACCTCGCACAGGCACAGCTCAGGGGCTACGCTGACAAGTTAGTCTCTCTCTTTCTTTCCCTCTACTATACCCTTACCCCCTTTCTCCTCTCCCCTGGCCCCTTTCCACCCTCTTCGGTATTTTCTTCCCCCTTTCTCCCTTCCCTTCCTACCACCTACCTCTTACCTCCCCCATTCTCCCTATCTAACCCCTTCCCTCCCCCCAGATACGCCCCTTTCGTCTACTCCGCCTGGAAACACCCCACCACCCTCGCGCACATCTCCAGCGTCGCCGGGATCGACCTCACTCTCCAATTCGACTTTGAAATCGGGCACATCAACCTCTCCTCCCCTCCCCCACAAAAGCCTCCTCCCAGCCTTACCACCTCCCCCTCATCCCCTTCCACCACCACAGACACAGACGTAGAAAAAGACACACCCACAGACATCCCCATCGTAGGCTGGCACCGCGACAGCTACCCCTTCGTCTGCGTGACGATGCTCAGCGACTGCACCACCATGCTCGGCGGGGAAACCGCTCTCCGCACCGGCCGACCAGGCGAAATACTGAAGATCCGCTCCCCCCAAATGGGCCACGCCATCGTCCTGCAAGGCCGGTACATCGAGCACCAAGCCCTCGCGGCATTCGGTTCGGCCGAGCGCATCACGATGGTGACGTCGTACCGGCCACGGAGTGCGATGGTGCGGGATGATTCGGTGCTGAGTACGGTGAGGGGGATTTCGGACTTGGGGGAGTTGTATTACCAGTTTTTGAGGTATCGGTTGGAGATTGTGGGGGAGAGAGTTGGAGGGATGTTGAGGG
>Ga0247780_1001725_pt1 | contig 10798 bp, 7 predicted proteins | sample UWRJL079202R5_FD_179927 | JGI IMG/M metagenome (GOLD analysis project Ga0247780, IMG submission 179927) | Plant litter microbial communities from Arlington Agricultural Research Station in Wisconsin, United States - UWRJ-L079-202R-5 | ecosystem: Environmental > Terrestrial > Plant litter >... | reverse complement strand
GACGGCCAGATCACCCCGCCGGAGCTCTCGGGCGGCACCTTCACCGTGTCGAACCTGGGGATGTACGGGATCGACAACTTCAGCGCCGTCATCAACACCCCCCAGGCCGCGATCCTCGCCGTCGGCGCGATCAAGGAGCGGGCCGTCGTCCGCGACGGCGAGCTCGCCGTCGCGCGCATGCTCGGCGTCACGCTCGCCTGCGATCACCGCATCCTCTACGGCGCCCCCGCGGCGGAGTTCCTGAGCAGGATCCGCGCGCTGCTGGAAGAGCCACTTTCGCTGGCGCTTTAGCTCCGCCTCTCTCGACTGCTTAGAAACGCTTGTGTAGTCGGCCTTGATCTGAAAGTGTGCGCGGATCGTGCACACGGCAGGGGAGAAAAGCGCGGCGCCGACCCGCGCGAAGGGAGCGGGGCAATGGGTCTGATCGGGAGGCTGTTCGGTACTCCGACCGAGCACAAGGACGAAAAAAAAGAGGCCGAAGTCGTAAAAGCGCCCGAGTTCGACATCACCCAGTACGCGAAGAAACTGGCGCTGGGGATACCGGTCTTCGTCGGCGGCACCGTCGCCGCGCTGGATGAGTTCACCGAGATCGAGCAGACCGAGGCTCTGGCGATCGCCGCGATCGGTCTCACCGCGATCGCCCTGCTCGCGGTCAGCCTCGTGATGGCGGTCGACCTGGCCGCGCGGGCCTACCTCGCCGGGCAGGGGAGCGCCGCGAAGAAAGAGGAGGAGAAGGAGGAGAAAGGCGGGGAGAAGCGCTCCGACCTGATTCCCGCCCCAGCCGGCACCAAGGCCTGGGTGGAGGGAAGCGAGGGCCCGCACCCGGTGCTCGTCATCGCCACGGACGGCGAGGAGGCGACCTCCTACCTGGTGGCGTCCGGGGAGCAGGTCGAGCGGGGAGCCGGGACGAAGGCGATCGACGGCGCACCGAAGTGGTACCCGGCGGAGAAGATCCGGGCGATCAGTCCCGCGAACTGGCCTTGAAGGGGAGGTAGTGCGGTGGCCCCCGTTGCCAGGTCCAAGATCGACGAGCAGGAGGCGCTCCGCCGCCTGCAGGAGGTTCAGCACATCGTCGTGCTGATGATGGAGAACCGCTCCTTCGACCAGATGCTCGGCTTCCTCGAGGAGGAAGGCCTCGATGTCGACGGGCTCGGCAAGGCGAAGCCCAACTTCGACGCGGTGGGCAACGAATACAAGCCGTTCGAATGGGGCCTCGGGGAAACGCTCCCGGACCCGCCGCAGGGCCTGCGGCCGAAGGTGCTCGATCCGGATCATTCCCCTACCGGCGTGCGAGAGCAGCTGAAGGACGGCAACACCGGGTTCGTCAAGAGCTTCGCCGCTACCCGCAAGAACGAGAAGGGCGAACCGATCGAACTCTCGAAGGACTTCCTGCGGGTCCCGATGGGTCACTACGGAGCCCAGCACCTGCCCGTCTACAGGCACCTCGCGCACAACTTCTGCGTCTGCGACGCCTGGCATTGCTCGATCCCCGGCGACACCTGGCCGAACCGGCTCTACGCGCTGGCAGGGACCGAATCCCCGAAGGTCGGCTACAAGCCGGACCTGGTCGAACGGATCAAGCTGTGGGCCAAGGGCAGGCGCGGACTGCTGTCGAAGCTGAAGGCCCTCGGGGACGCGCCGATCTTCAACGTGGAAGCGTTCACCCACCAGCTGCGCGACTCGCAATGGCGCTGGTACTCGCACGACCCGGCGACGCTGCGCGCCGCGGACGGGCGCTACCGGCAGTTCGGCGACCTCAAGCGCGACAACTTCGCCTTCTTCAACCGGCGCCGGGTGCGGCTGGCGACGGAGGTGTTCGAGTCGGGGATCGTCAGGCACGACAGCTTTCTGGACGACGTCGCCAAAGGCCAGCTGCGCGAGGTCTCCTGGATCGATCCCAACTTCGTCGATCTCAGCGTCTTCGATCCCAACTCCAACGACGACCACCCGCCCTCCGACGTGCGCGCCGGCCAGTCCCTGGTCCTCGAGCTCTACGAGGCGCTGGCCCGCAGCCCCGGCTGGAAGGACACCGTGCTGGTGGTCGTCTACGACGAGCACGGCGGCTTCTACGACCACGCCCCGCCGCCGATCGTGGACGTCGGCTCGAAGTATCCGACCCTTGGACCGCGGGTGCCCGCCCTGGTCGTCGGGCCGCGGGTGCGCAAGCACGTCTCCCACCAGGTCTTCGAGCACACGAGCCTGATCGCGACGATCCTGCGTCGCTTCGCCGACGACCCCGAGGAGGCGCTGCGGGCGATGCCGCGGCGGGTGCGCGAAGCCCCGCACCTGGGGATGCTGCTGGAGGACGAGCCGCGCGCCGACATCGAGGGCCGCGAGGAGCTGCGCGCGCAGATGGCCGAATGGCGTCACGAGGCCCGGGTCAAGCGGCGGGCCGACGCGGGTCCCTCCCCCGCTCCCGACGGCGCCGGCCACGAGCTCGAGCTGCACGACTTCCAGGAGGCCTTCGTCAAGTTCGTACTCGCCCTGCGCGAGCAGGGCATGCCGCCCAACCAACCCTGAGAGGGCCCGGCCCCTGAGAGGAGCCCGGCGCTCAGCAGGTCTTGTGGGCGCCGGTGAAGGCGTTCCAGGCGCGGCCGACCGAGAAGTCGGCGGCGACGCGGAAGACGCCGGGCCGGGAGGCGCGGGCGACCGTCCATTCGCCGCGCCGCAGGATGCAGCCGCTGCCGCGGGCGATCGACCAGTAGGGCGTGAAGTTGACGCGGACGAGGAAGCGGCCGGGCTCGGCGACGTCGAGGGCGAAGCCCTTCCGGTCCACCCAGAGCGTCTCCGCCCTCGCTCCCCCGAGCGGAGCGACCAGCGGCTTGGCGCCGCGCACCTCGTAGATCCGCCAGTGGTCTGAACGATGGCGCAGCTCCAGGTATGGCGGCGCGGCCAGGATCAGCCTGCGCTCCGCCGCCGAGGAGTAGTCGAGGGGCGCGTCGGGCAGGGCGACGTAGGAGATCGCGTTGCGGCGCAGCCAGTCGCCATAGGTGGCGTGGGTCAGCCGGCCCTCGTAGAAGACCCGGTCGCGGGTCGTGTCGAGCTGGCGCAGCCAGCCGCGCGCGAGCTCGAAGCTCGGCGCCAGGTAGGCGGACTCCCAGTGGTTGGCGGTCGGCGGCACCTCGATCCGCGCCTCGGCGCCGCCGTGGGCGCGCAACCACTCGGCCGCGGGCTGGAAGTACTCCGCCCGGGTCGAGGGGTCGCCGACGCTGCGGGCGATCTGGGTGACGCTGGCGGTGAACTGCCAGTAGAGCCCGCCCGCCAGCGCCAGGACGAGGAACCAGGTCGCGACCGGGGGGCGGCGCGCAAGCACCACCGCGGCGAGCACCGGCCCCCCGAACAGAGCCCCGAGGCGCACCGCGTTGCCGCCCATCGCGTTCGGGACCAGCCAGACGGCGGTGGCGACGAGCAGGTAGCCGAGCAGGACGCGACGCAGCTGGCGCTCCTCGGGCAGGCCGCGGATCACCAGCAGGGCGCCGCCGCACCAGAGGGGGATCGCGACGTAGGAGGAGAGCTCGAACGGGAACTGGCCGGCCTCGGGGAAGGCGAGGTTGGGGACGACGGTCAAGGCGAGCGCGAGGCCGGCGGCCGCGAGCGGGACTCGGCCGGGGCGGCGCCCCGGTTCCGCCAGCCCGGCGAGGACCACCCCCGCGAGGAAGGCGCCGGCGACCGGGCTGGCGAGGGCGCAGGCCGCGGCGGCGGCGACCGCCAGGGCGCCGCGGCCGGTCTGCAGGCCGCGCAGCGATGCCAGGCCGAATGCGACGCCCAGCGCGAAGGTGAGCTGCCCGTCGGCGAGCAGCGTCACCACCCCGGCGGCGAACCAGAGGGTGGCCCAGCGCGCCTCCGCCCCCCAGCGGTCGCGGACGAGGCGGTCGAAGAAGTACGCCGAGCTGACCACGGCCAGCCCACCCACCAGCTGGGGCCCGAGCAGCGACGCCAGCGGCGGGAAGAGGAAGCTGTAGGTGAGGGTGTAATGGCCGCCGTACCAGCTGCCGTTCCAGATCGCCAGGCCCGCCTGCTCGAACAGTTCCGTGCGGAAGACCTGCGCGGCGAGGTCGCCGACCGGCGGGCTCCAGAGCAGCATCAGCGCCGCCAGCGCGGAGCTGAGCGCGACGGCTGGGAGCCATTCGGGCAGGAGTGGCTTTGACTGGACCATCGGGGAGGGGTGCTCAAGGATAGGGGCGCACCCTGCGAGGATTTCAAGGGTGAGCGCCGAGATCCTCGTTGTCCGCTGCGGAATCCTCCCTTATGAGGAGGCGCGCGACGCGCAGCTGCGGCTGCAGGAGCGCCGGCAGCGCGACGAGATTCCCGACGTCCTGCTGCTGCTCGAGCACACCCCGGTCTACACCCGCGGCCGCCGCTCGACGCCGGAGGAGCTGCCGATGGGCGCCGGCTGGTACGAAGCGCAGGGGATCGAGGTGCGCGACACCGATCGCGGTGGACGCGTCACCTACCACGGCCCCGGACAGCTCGTCGCCTACCCGATCGTCTCCCTTCGCCCCTACGGCGACGACGTCCACGAGTACGTGCGGCGGCTGGAGCGGGTGATGATCGAGGCGCTGGCGGAGCACGGCGTCGCGGCCGGCGCGATCGACGGCCTCACCGGCGTCTGGACCGCCGGCCGACGGGCCGGAAACCGCAACGGAGGCGCGGAGGCCGGCCCGTCGACGGCGACCAGGCGCAAGATCGGGTCGATCGGGGTTCACGTCAGCCGCGGCGTGACCACGCATGGGCTGGCGGTCAACGTCAACAACGACCTGCAGCCGTTCGAGTGGATCGTCCCCTGCGGGATCGAGGGCGTGGCGATGACCTCGCTCTCGCGCGAGCTCGGGGCCGAGCAGGACCTCGGCGCCTTCGCCGACACCCTCGTCGCCCGCTTCGCCGAGATCTACGAGCGCACCCCGGTCGAGACGACGAGCGCTGCGTTTTCCATCCATGGGATGGAAAACGCCGCCCGCGTTGGCGAACGGGCTACGCTCGGGGAAGAGCGATGAGCGAGACGATCGAGCGCATCCACGTCACCCGCTCCCGCGCCAAGCCGGGCGGGACCGCGGCCGCGGCCGACGGGACCGTCCCATTCAAGCGCGCGCGCAAGCCGCCGTGGCTGAAAGTGCCGGCGCCGGGAGGGCCGAACTACCGCCGGCTGAAGGCGACGATCGGCGCCGACAACCTGCACACGGTCTGCGAGGAGGCGAACTGCCCCAACGTCGGCGAGTGCTGGGAGCGCGGCACCGCCACCTTCATGATCCTCGGCGACGTCTGCACCCGCCGCTGCGGCTTCTGCAACGTGCAGACGGGGAAGCCGACCTGGAACGACCCGCTGGAGCCGGCCCGCGTCGCCAACCGGGTGAAGCGGATGGGGTTGCGCCACGCCGTCGTCACCTCGGTCGACCGCGACGACCTCCCCGATTACGGAGCCAGCGCCTTCGTCGGGGTGATCCGCTCGATCCGCATGCAGGCCCCCGGCTGCAAGGTCGAGATCCTCACCCCGGACTTCCGCGGCCAGGAGATGCCGCTGGCCAAGGTGATCCACGAGAAGCCCGACGTCTTCAACCACAACGTCGAGACCGTGCCGCGGCTCTACCCGGTCGCGCGCCGCGGCTCCCAGTTCCTGCGCTCGGCTCGGGTGCTGCGGATGGCGAAGGAGATGGGCGGCGCCGAGGTCGTCACCAAGTCCGGCCTGATGGTCGGCCTCGGCGAGAGCTTCGAGGAGATGGTCGATACCTTCGGAATCCTGCGCGAGCACCGCGTCCAGGTCCTCACCGTCGGCCAGTACCTGCGCCCGACCGAGAACCACCTGCCGGTGACCCGCTACTGGCACCCGGAGGAGTTCGAGGCCCTGGAGAAGGCCGCCTACGGGCTCGGCTTCGAGTCGGTCGCCGCCGGCCCCCTGGTCCGCAGCAGCTATCACGCGGACCAGAACCTGCCGGAGGCGCACCGGGCCGAGAGCCTCACCGCCTGATCGCTGCGCCTTGTGGGCGCTCTGGCGCCCACAAGGCGCAGCGATCGACGGTCGATTAGTCACTCTTCCTGCGGGTCGGGACTGGTCATGCGGTGGCAGGCGTCGAGACTCGTCGCGCGGTTAGCGGCGCTTGTCATCCTCTGCAGCGGTGCCTCCGCTTCAGCCGAGGCGCCGTCGCGCTACTCCTATGCCGGCGACTGTGCGGCGCTGCGGGCCGCAAACGGCCTGGTGGTGCGATCGACGCTCGGCTATCGCGTCGGCGGCAGCCCCAGGGAGCTCCTCTCTATGAAGGCAACCGCGCTGGGCAGCTACCTGCTGCGGGGTAGCGACGGGTCCTTCCTCGCCGCGGCGGCGCTCGGCAACGGCGTCGTCGGCTCCTCCCAGGCCGGGCCGAGGGCCGACTGGGAGCTGCGCGAGTCCGGCGAGGGCTTCGCGCTGACGAACGTCGGAACCGGCCGCGCGCTGGGAGTCGACGGGCTCGGCCGCCTGGTCCAGTCGGGTCAGGGATCGACGTTCCTCAGCCAGCCCGCCGCCGGCTGTGCGGAGGTCCCGGAGATCGGGCTCAACGCCAGCGGCACGCCCTGGACCGGCGCCACGCCCTACGGCGAAGTGGTGGGGACGGTCGACGGTCACAACCACGTCACCGCGTATGAGTTCCTCGGCGGTGACGCCCACTGCGGCGAACCGTGGAGCCGCTACGGCGCCCCGGCGGCGCTGGTCGACTGCCCCGACCATTACCCGAACGGCGCCGGCGCGGTGCTGGAGAACGCCCTCTACGGGAACCCTCTGCGCACCCACGACCCCGTCGGCTGGCCGACCTTCAAAGACTGGCCGGCGCCGAAATCGATGACGCACGAGCAGACCTACTACCGCTGGATCGAGCGGGCGTGGCTCGGCGGCGTGCGGATCATGGTCAACGACCTGGTCGAGAACGTCGCCCTCTGCGAGATCTACCCGATCAAACACAACAGCTGCAAGGACATGGACAGCGTCCGCCTGCAGGCGCAGCGTATCCGCGAGCTCGAGGCCTACGTCGACGCCCAGTCCGGCGGCCCGGGCCTGGGCTGGTTCCGGATCGTCCGCGACCCCTTCGAGGCGCGGCAGGTCATCAACGAAGGCAAGCTGGCGGTCGTGCTCGGGATCGAGACCTCGGAGGTCTTCGGCTGCGGCGGCTCGGAGGCGGCGCCGCGGTGCACCCGCGAGCAGATCGTCCAGGGGCTCGACGAAATCCAGGCGATGGGCGTCGCCTCCCTCTTCCCGATCCACAAGTTCGACAACGCCTTCGGCGGCGTCCGCTTCGACAGCGGCACCTTCGGCGCGGCGATCAACGCGGCCAACTTCAAGCAGACCGGCCAGTTCTGGCAGATCGAGGCCTGCACCGGGCCCGAACACGACAACCCCCAGGACACCGCGCTGCCGCCGGAGGGCGACCTGATCGGCGCCGGCCTCTCCGCCTTCCTGCCCAAAGGGACGCTGCCGGTCTATCCGCCCCCGCCGCACTGCAACGCTCGCGGGCTCACCGCGCTCGGGGAGTTCCTGATCGAGCAGATGATCGACCGCGGCCTGATGATCGAGCTCGACCACATGGGGGTGAAGACCGGGCGGGGGGTGCTCGAGATCGCCGAGAGTCGCGGCTATCCGGGCGTGCTCGCCTCACACTCCTGGAGCGACCCTCACGTCTACCAACGGATCTACCGCCTCGGCGGCTTCCTCGAGCCGATCACGACCGAGGCCGAGAGCTTCGTCGAGGAGTGGAAACAGCTGCGGGCGGCCGCCGACTCCGGCTTCCGCTTCGGGATCGGCTTCGGCGCCGACGCCAACGGCTTCCACGCCCAGCCCCCGGCCCGCGGCGCCGGCCAGCCGAACGCGGTGGCCTACCCCTTCACCTCGCTCGACGGGCGGGTCGTCTTCGACCGCCAGGTCTCGGGCCAGCGCACCTACGACGTCAACGTCGACGGCGTCGCCCATTACGGCCTGCATCCCGACTGGATGGAGCAGCTGCGCCTGCTCGGAGGCCAGGCGATCGCCGACGACCTGATGAGCGGCGCCGAGGCCTACCTGCAGACGTGGGAGCGAGCGGTCGGGGTGCCGGCCACCCGCTGCCTCACCGCGCCCAAGCGCCTTGCGAAGAGCGGCTTCGGGCCGCTGCGACTGGGCCGGGGAACGCACCGAACCCTGCTCGCCGCCGGCCAGCCGCGGCGCCGCGTCGAGCGCTCGTTCCAGTGGTGCACGACCGGCAGGAAGGCGAAGGGGGCCAGCCGCGCTGGCGTCGCCGTCGTCTTCGACGAGGCCGGGAAAACCGAGCTGGTCGTCAGCACCGCGTCTGCCACGGCCAGGCCGAAACACGCGAAGAAGCTGGCTCCCGGCCTCTTCGTCAATCGCAAGGGCCTCGGCGGGGACCGCATCTGGGGCTACCGCGGAGGCAAGCTCCGCTTCACCGCAGTGGCCACCCCGCAGGTCGCTCGCAAGGCTGGGCGGGTGAAGGCCGCGCTGAGGGAGTCGGGACTGCGGTAGCCGCTCAGGCCGCGATCGGTTCGGCTGCCTTCAGTTCCTGGCGCGCCTCGCCGCCCATCTCGTCGGCGACGGGCGCCAGACCCCGGTTCGCCGGCAGGTCCTCGCCGCCGCGGCCGACGATCGCCGCGGCCCGCCGCACGCTCTTCCGCGCCAGCTCGCCGAGCGTGCGATCGGCGCTGACGACGAAGTCGCAGGCTCGCTCGATCAAGCTCCGGTTCTCGGTTTCCTTCGCGAACTCCTCGAGCACGCGCGGAACCCAGGGATCCAGTTCGAGCAGGTCCCGTCGCGTCTTGGCGGTGCTGTCTTCCAGCAGCTCGAGCAGTGAGTCGATGCTCTGGGACGGGTCCGTGTCGCGCAGGATCCACAGCCTCCCGCGCTCGATCTCGCAGGCGGTTTCGCCGGCCGGGCTGTGCAGCGCCTGGTAATGCCGAAGGGCCGCCTGGATCAGCTCCTCGACCCTGCCGAGATCCTCTCCCCTGCTTTCCTTCAACGAGAGCAGGCGGGCTACGGCGGCGCGCCGGCGGGAATTCAGCGCCAGGCCCGTGGCGTGCTGGTAGTGGAGGAATTTCTGCTCCGCCCGGACGAATTCCATCTGCGCCTCGCGCAATTCCTGCTGGTGGAACGCGACCGCGCCCAGGGCCGAGTGGGCGAAGCCCTCGGTGACGCCGAGCCCCATCCGCACCGAACGGTCGCGCGACTCCTCGAGCGCCGCCCGCGCTTCGTCCATCTCCCCGCGGCATCGCAGCACCTCCCCGATCTGCATCAGGGAGTCGGCCTGGAAGCGCTCGAACGAGTGGGCCTTTGCGAGCTCCTGGGCTTCGCTCAGCCGGGCCCACGCTCCGTCGAAGTCGCCCAACAGGCGCTGGCAGAAGCCGAACTGGAAAAGCGAGTGCGAGCGGCCGTAGGGATCGTCCAGTTCCTCGAAGATCCGCAGAGCCGCCGCGGTTTGCTCCAGGGCGCCGGCGTAGTCGGAGCGGACACGAAGATTGTTCGCCAGGCTGGCGATGCTCCAAGCCTCCCGCTCCTTCCATTTTCGCGACGAACGGAATTGCGGCGCCGCACCGAGTTCGCGAAATATGTTGCTCGCGCTGATCAGGTGGTTGGCGCATTGCTCCAGCTCGTCGCTGCTCCCCACCCTGGCGCGCCCCAATGCGTACTGGCGATGGGCCATTGCCGGCACGACCAGGGTCGAGCCCGAGTGCAGGCTCTTCCCCATGGCGATGGTCTCGAGCTCCCCCAGCTTCTCCTCGACCTCCTCGAGGCGGTTGTTCTGCCGCTGAGTCGTCGCCAGCTCGGCCAGCGCGTCGAGGACCAGGTCACTCTCCCTGAGCTTGCGGGACTCCCGCAGGACGACCTCCAAACGCGATTCCGCCTCGTCCAGCTGGTTCGCCTGCCGGCGCATCTCGACCGCCGCGTCAAGCGCCGAGCGCAGGAACTCGACCGCCGCTTCCCGCGAGGGCCGGTCCGGTTGCGGCTTGGCGCCGTAGGCGAGGTGCCGGCTCAGCTCGACTTCTCCGGCGACGGTCAGCTCGTGCAGCTTGCGACGTCCGTCCCCCGAGACCGGAACGGACTCGATCGCACCCTCGCTGCGAAGCTTGCTGACGTGGCGGCTGATCGCCTCGCCGCTGACTTCGAGGCGATCGGCGAGGTCGGAGGAGGACTCCGGGGAACGGGAGAGAACTTGAAGAATGCGGCGGCGAAGCGGCTCTTTGCGTTCGATCCGATCGATTCGCTTCGAAAAGGCCTCGACTCGCTCTGACTTCTCCCGGGGCGGCGTCCTCGCAGCGGTCCCCGGAGTCTCGGTCCTAGCAGGGACGTCCATCGGTGTCTCCAAACGGTCGTTGTCGAGACTTATTGTCTACCACGAAAGCCTCAAAGTCAATGATTGATCAATGATCGGCACTATTGCGGTGCCCCTTGAGGCCGCCATTCAAACGCTTTCTCAGAGCCGAGCGGCAGGTTCGGATCGAACACGCCGGTATAGGGGGCGCTGGACCCGGCAGGCCGGTCGTATTCGCGGGACTGCTCCCCCGCCCGCGGACGCGGTACGCCGACCATCGCCATGAACGGCAGCTCCCCGTCCTCGATCAGGGCCGCGCTGTCGCCGTTGACGACCACGGTCACCCCCTGCGCCTGCGAGGCGATCCCGCAGACGCTGCCGTTGAAGGACCCCGGGTCGACCGTCAGCGCCGGGACCAGAAGCAGGTTGACCCCCGCTTCCTCCAACAGCTTCGGCAGCCTGCTGTCCAGGATGTCGGCGCAGATGGCAACCGCCAGCCGCGTGTGGTCGCCCGCGAGGACGGTGAGACGCTTCGGCTCGCT
>Ga0247780_1001724_pt1 | contig 10800 bp, 7 predicted proteins | sample UWRJL079202R5_FD_179927 | JGI IMG/M metagenome (GOLD analysis project Ga0247780, IMG submission 179927) | Plant litter microbial communities from Arlington Agricultural Research Station in Wisconsin, United States - UWRJ-L079-202R-5 | ecosystem: Environmental > Terrestrial > Plant litter >... | reverse complement strand
GCATCCCCCCAACACCCCAACCACCAAAATGACCATCACCATCACAACCTACCTTCTCCTCACCCTCACCACCCTCACCCTCCTCTCCCTCACCTACTTCTACCACCGCCTCTTCCCCGTCCCCCTCCAAAATGGCATCCCCTACGACCCCTCCGCCCTCACTGTCCCCTTCGGCAACGGCCCCGCCATCAAATCCCGCGGCCAGCGCACCCGCGAACCCACCGCCGCCGTCTTCTCCCTCACCCGCACCCTCGCCTCCCCCCTCGCCCAATTCCTCATCACCTCCTTCGGTCCCCCTGTCATTTTGCTCGACGACCCGCGTGAGATTGAGGATATTTTGGTGCGAAGGAATAAGGAGTTTGATAGGTCGTTTTTGACGACGCAGCTGTTTGAGCAGATCTTGCCGGTGTCGACGCTCGCGCAGGTGACGACGCCCGAGTTGAAAGCGCAGAAGAGGTTGTGGAGCGATGTGATGAGTCCGGAGTTCTTGAGGAGGGTGGTCGCGCCGAATTTGGAGACGGCGGCAGGGGAGTTGGTGGAGTTGTGGAGGGAGAGGATTGAGAATACCGTAGGGAAGGAGGGGAAGGAAGGGGGGGTGATTGAGGTGTTGGATGATTTTTATTCGACGGCCTTGGATGCAATTTGGGTGGCGGTGTTGGGGAGTAAGATTGGGGTGTTGAGGGGGGAGATTGCGAAGGTGCGAGGGGAGAAGGGAGGGAAAAAAGATGAGGAGGCAGCGAAGCTCGTGGCGTTGGTGAGGTTTGCGGTCGAGGAAGGGAGCGCGATTGTGGATAAGGGGGTGGCATCGGTGTGGCCGGCGTTGACCTTCTTTTTAATGAAGTTTAAACCGTCGTACTGGAAGTTCAGGAGGGTTGGGAGTGACGAGGTGAAGAGGATTATGAAGAGGGCGTGCGAGAGGTTTTCTCGGCTGTCCGAGTCCTCGTCTGGCGATGGGGAGGAGCATGATACATGTGCGATGGATTTTGTGCTCCGGAGAGAGATCATGAAGGCGAAGAAGGAGGGCAAGCTGGCACCGGATCCGACGCGCAATCGGGGCATGCTGGATGAACTGTGGCTGATGCTGCTGGCTGGTCACGATTCAACAGCTTCGACCATGGCCTGGTTCGTCAAGTTCATGGGGTTATATCCCCGGGCGCAGGCAAATCTCCGGGAAGCCGTCGTTGCGACGTTTAAGGACAAGAAATTTCCTACCTCTTCGGAGATTCTGGAAGCAGACATCCCTCTCCTGGACGCTACCATCGAAGAGACGGTCCGATACTCGGCGACAGCTGCCATCACCACGCGGCGAGCGCTGGTCGACACGCAAGTTCTAGGCCGCCATATTCCGAAGGGCACAAACGTCATCTTGAACTTGCGCATCAACAAGCAACCATTCGAGATTGAAGAATCCCTACGCAGCGAGACGAGCCAAGCTGCCCAGATGAAACGCAGAGGTGGTGGGTTTGAGGGCGAAAGTGGGAGAAACCTGGACCTGTTGGAGCCCCGTCGGTGGTTGACCCAAGACGCGACTGGCAAGGAGGTATTTGACTCCTACGCGCTACCGCAACTGAGCTTTGGTGGTGGTTTCAGGGGATGTTTCGGGAAGAGGTTAGCGATGCTGGAGATGCGCATCATTGTCGTGACGCTGATACTCAACTTTGAGTTCCTGCCGCTCCCCGAGGAGCTGTCTGGGCTAGAGGCAGAAGAGGAGGTGTTCAGGAAGCCGAAGACATCGTTTGCAAAGCTAAGAGCTCTATAAAGGGGGAAAACTTTTGTTTGACGGGAAATAATATGACGCAAGGAGACAAAATCAAGGCCCGCGGATATGCGACCAAATGGGCGATGACTTACTCCCGCCCGTGGTGTTTCTTATACACATTTACCTAAGGATGCCTCACCCCCTATCTTGTGATGCCCCTATTCCACCCCTCGAAAACCCCCTTAAAGCCACTCTGAATTGCGAGTGGTGTAAAAGCCCACTCCACCTCTCCTGCGCCGCAGCTCGCCACACCCGTTCCCTCAATGTGGAGTAGAGGACTTCGGAAACACGGGAATAGCCTTAGCTGCTGCAAAGTCGAAGGGTTACATCTGGCAGAATAGGAATATCAGCCGAGACAATGCATCCCTACCTCCAACTGCGATGTGGATGTTGCGGACAGAAGCAATGCCAACCCTCGTATGCGACGGGGCTTATGCTCAAAGGAAGCCGTCGAGGGCCGCGACAACAATAATGTGATACACGATGGGGTCGCTCTCGGATGGCAATAGTTCGCGTAGCATTTGTGCTCAGGGCTTTTTCGGCCTCACCAAGTGGCTCCACTTTCAGAGTATTATCTTGGGTGAGCTGTGTAAGCTGGACATATATATCGGTGACAAGCTGGGTATCAGCTCTAAAGGCCGAGAAACAGCAAAGCGATGCTAGGACAGGCTGGAAAATAACAACGCGCAGCTACAACGAGGCCGGGGAGGCCTGCAGACCATGAACCCACTGCAAAAGAAGCTGCCATAACTAAGCGAAACGCAATCATCTCCGGAAACGGCCGGTTCAAAGGGGAAACATCACCACTGCGGAGTACTCCAAAAGCCACAGGTTACACAGAGGGTCATTTTCAAGGCATTCACGTAACAAAAGGGGTAACGAAATAGGGGCTGGAACTGATGTATAGGGAGAAGTTAGAGACATTGTTTGGATCAGGATGAAAAGGGATCCCGGAACTCTGCGGATTCCAGAGCGCGGACAGAGGCGATTCATGGCTCTGTCCCATCGCTCTTCTCAGCTCCACTGCGCCACTTCGTGTGCTGTCGCTACCATTTGGCGCCGGCCCGGGCGACGAAAAGTGGGTCGTTAGGATCCTGAACGCGCTCAACATGCACGCCCTTCCAAATACACGCCTGTCCAAACGCTAATCTCCTTATCTACCTTTGTTTTGGGCGGGGAAGGGGGCCGCACTATGGATTGGTATTTGGTTCCGGCCCGACATTCGGAGGCGGGCGTGCGGCGTTGGAGTGGGACGATGTCACGCGGAACTGCCGACCGCTTTTCCACCGTGATGGGTTCCCCGGGTCGCCCTGTCATCCGTCCCTCAAAACCAAAAACGAGAAAAGCATGAGATCTGACAGTGGCAGAATCGAAGGCGCACTGCCGCGGCCGCCGCCCGAGACCGATGCAGCGCAGGAAAGCCGTGGGGCGTGGCTCCTAGCCCTCGGTGTTTCCCTCATCTACGTCTCGACATGGGGCCTCTTGAGCTCGCACGGGACATACCAGAGCTACTACGAGACGACACTGCTCGCTGACGAGTCGACCAACGCCATTGCGTGGATCGGCACGGCCGAAGCGCTGCTGCTGATACTCGGCGGCGTCGTCACAGGCCCCATCTACGATGCCGGTTATGCGCGGGAGATGCTATGGGTCGGCTCCCTCCTCACCGTTCTTGGCGTCATGATGCTCAGCTTGTCGACCGAGTACTACCAGATCATGCTTGCGCAGGGAGTCGTCGGCATTGGTAGCGGCATCGTCTACCCGCCCTCCATCACCCTGGTCGCCGCCACCTTCGGATCTAAGTACCGCGGTCTCGCCGTGTCGTTCGCGACATGCGGAACAGCCATCGGCGGAATCATGTTTCCCATCGTCCTAGACCGCCTTCTGCCCTCGCTGGGTTTCGCCTGGGCCACCCGCGTGCTGGGCTTGATGACCCTGGCTGGACTTTTCATGGGCCTGGCGCTCATCCTCCCCCGAATACCCGAGACGAAATCGGAATCAGCTACTGCAGCAAGGCGGCGGCTCGTCGACTTGGGGGCGCTGACAGAGCCCGTCTTTGTCGTCATGTGCCTCGGCGTTTTCTTCCTCTGGATCGCCTACTGGGTTCCCTTCTTCCTCATCCCGACGTATGCTGAATTCGGTCTGGGGGCAAGTTCGTCTCTGGCTTTTTGTCTGCTGGTCGTGGCGAACGCATCGGGAATTCCGGGTCGGTTTCTTGCCGTGCTTGTGATCCCCTACGTCGGCAATGCGGGTGGTATGGTTGCATTTGGCGGCTTGTCGGCAGTGGTCATCTTCGGCTGGGCCGCTGTGCATAACACGGCAGGGTTTATCGCCTGGTCGGTTGCATTGGGACTTGTGCTGGCCCCATTGGCCGTGTTCCAACCGACTATCGTGCCTCAGCTGACTCCGCGAGGGGGCGCTGTCGGCACGCGCATGGGCATGTCGCTGGCCTCGGCTGGCTTAGGGGTTCTGGTGGGTGTTCCGGCCAGCACAGCGCTGATCAATACTGAGACTGGTGAGTTCTGGAAGATGCAAGTCTTCATCGGGACATGTATGGTTGTGGGTACCTTGCTGCTTGCTTTCGTCTGGTGGCGGCTCTGGAGGCCGGGTGTGCACGCTTGATCGTAGGCACGACCGCTGCATAATACAACATTTACACCGTTGGGACCACTTGATTTGGTTGACTGTCCGATGCGAGCCATCTCCAGGTGATTCGCCCCCTAAGAAAACACGTTCGGTGCTGGGCGGCTACGTAGCGATGAGATGGTCTGGGTTCACATCAGAGAATAGAATTATCTCCACGGTCTCCCTGTTGATGCTGCCATGCTTCATTTTCTTTTCATCCTGTTCCTGTGCATCATCTCCGAAGCAATTGCACTTAAATAGCCGGGGTAGCTAGCCTCGTGCGCTTTTACTGAACTCTGAACTCGACGGCCTCCAACACGGTCAAACAAGCCAGAACGTGAAGCTGCTCTAGGCTCAAAAGGGCCGCTGCCGAGTACCTCACACCCGGAACGGTGTTGAGAACGCAACTCGGTAATTGGCACGGCCGTTTTGTCGGCGTCGAAGTCTTCCCAATGCTTGGCTCCGTATTCTGCGTCCTCGACGGCCATATAAAGACCGAATTGCACAAGGGTCGCCAACAAATCTAGCACCACCAGTACGCTGTCAGCGGCCTCCCCACCCAACATGTAATATGGCCATATGCCGGATGACAATTGCCGGACAGCCTAGCGTGCAAATGCTCTTGGTGTTTGATTAGTTAGCTTGTAAAGGTGTAGGGGGTGAGAGAGCCGAAGCCGAGGGCCCAGAGGGAGGGGGCTGTCGTGGAGAGGCGGCGGCGCTGGAGGGCGACGAGGGAGGAAATGAGAATGGTGAGGACAGTAACGATGATGATGGAGGAGCTGAGGGAAGGCTCAGTTGGAGTTTTGTGAGGGAGAGGGGTGGCAGGGAACATACGTAGAGACTAGGACGAGCCAGCGACGCAACCCGGCTGCAGCGACCCACCGCCGTGGCTCGTGTCGGTACTCTCGGACCCCAGGAAGGGGGCGTCGAGTCCGCCGCCACCACTTCCTTTCAAAATCATTCTTGGTCGAGAGACACATATCCGTCGTAATGGTACCTCATCCCGAGAGGAGGAATTGGTCACCACCACGAGGACATTCCCCTGCGCGGCCCAGTAGTCTTCATACAGCTTGTAACACTCTGTGATGGTCTTGTATTCAAACGCCGTCGCGCCACGCCTCTGCACGTCCAAAATGGCCGGCGTGGAGTTGATCCGGGGCGGGTTGACGCTTTGCTGGTCCCAACCAAACGAGCCGCGCCGGTTCTCTGCGGCGGCGGCGATATCGAAGGGGGCACCGGTTAGGAAGCTGGGCAGGACACTGATTTCGGTCTCTACTGTACAGTGGCGGCCAAGTTCAGCGTCCACATTTTGACATGTAAAATTTTCTACGTGCGCGCCAAAAATGGCCCCTCAATGCTGACACACAGTATGTTGCCATTTGTACTGTGCCTTGTCACAAGCGCCCTAACAGCCCCACATATTCTTGTACTGCCAAACAGCTAGGCCTTATTGTTCCGGCTCGTATATTCTGTCTGGCATTACCAGTCAATGCTATTACCTAAACCATAATGTGAATAAGGTGGCCAGCGAAGGCCGTGTTCCTCATCTTCTTCATTCCGCTGCCTGCACCTTGTGCATCGCATACCCACCTGCTGTGCAAATTATTACGTAGTTGAAGACCACTGTTACCTAATAATGAAAATGATTTGCAATTCGCCTAGTGACTGCTATAGTAATCGTAGATAATATATAGAAAATCTAATGATCTATTACCTATTATTCTCACATATTAGCTGTTTCATTATGGAGGCGGCCACTCGCTGCTTCCCATCCACGCAATGTAGCACGATTAGACACCGTACGGGGATGATCCGGCCCGAGTATTTGCTGCTGAAACTCGACGCACCGGCGCATTAAGTCTAGAGCTTCGTTAAGGCGGCCCTGACTCTCCCAAGTGAAAGCGAGGTTACCCATGCTGGTCAGCGTGTTGGGATGCTCCTCTCCTAACACCCTCTTTCTCGTCTCCATCACCTGCACCTCTAGCTCCTCGGCTTCCTTCCACCGGCCCTGACCCCGGTACGTTGACGCTAGGCCGGCCATACTGTTCAGCGTGTGGGGATGCTCCTCTCCCGACACCCTTTTTCTCATCTCCATCACCTGCACCTTTAGCTCCTCGGCTTCCTTCCACCGGCCCTGACCCCGGTACGTTGACGCTAGGCCGGCCATACTGTTCAGCGTGTGGGGATGCTCCTCTCCCGACACCCTTTTTCTCGTCTCTATCACTTGCACCTCCAGCTCCTCGGCTTCCTTCCACCAGCCCTGACCCCGGTACGTTAACGCTAGGCAGGCCATGCTGGACAGCGTGTGGGGATGCTCCTCTCCCAACACCCTCTTTCTCGTCTCCATCACTTGCACCTTAATCACCTCGGCTTCCTTCAATCGGCCCTGGTTCCAGTACGTTACCGCTAGGCAGGCCATGCTGGACAGCGTGTGGGGATGCTCCTCTCCTGACACCCTTTTTCTTGCCTTTAACACCTGCACCTCCAGCTCCTCGGCTTCCTTCCACTGGCCCTGATCTTGATACGCTGACGCTAGGCGGCCTATGCTAACTAATGTGTCAGGATGCTCCTTCCCCCATACCCTCTTTCCCATCTCTATTACTTGTACCCCTAGCTTTTCAGCTTCCTTCCATCGGCCTAGATACCCGTACGTTAACGTTAGGTTATCTATACTGATTAGCGTGTCGGGATACTCCTCTCCTAGCAGCTCCTTCCGTACTTCTGTCGCCTGTATGAGGAATCTCTCTGCTTCCTTCCACTGGCCTTGGTAGTCGAAAAATCCTGCAGCACAATGGAGAAGTGCCGCCCTTGCTAGCCTCTCATCTCTTGATCCTGTACCTTTGAACTTCAGCACAGTATACGCCTGTGGAAGGTATGCGCTACATATCGCCTGGTTTTCATAATCGCCGTACGGGTAATTGTGTGACACTACTAACAATGCTTGTTCCGCAAACTGGTGCATCCTGTCTTTCTTACTAAGCCACTTCCGAGTCACTAACTGCACAAGCCGGTGCATATTGAAGCTGTGGTCTTTGTCTTCCGTGATGAACGAAAAGGCCTTCAGGACCCCCAGTGCCTTAACCAGCTGCATCTCTCCCTCTGGCTTTTGCACTTTTTGCTGTTTGCTGTAATCGGATAGAAATTTCTTTGGAATGGCCTGCCGGTCGAAGATACTTATCAGTGAGAGAAGCTCCCTTGCGAAAGCGTTCTGCTGTTGAATCTGCTCGAACGAGAGAAACCAAGTTTCTGCTACTGCACGAGCGGCTTCCGGGTCCCTGCTGACAGTCTCGAATTCCTCGCTTAGCAGGTCCACGAGGTGCTGGTCGCTTTTCTCTAGGAGTCGCAGATACTCCTTAACCGATATGCTCATTTCTTGGATAAAAGCAGCGGCCTGGACTAAGGCAAGCGGCAAGTGCTCCAATCTCGATGTAAGTCTCGACAAGTCGTCCGGATTTAGATCGTCAGCTTCGAGTTTCTCCTCTAACAGCTGTCTCGACTCGGTCTCGTCTATCTTTCCAACCTCAATCAGGCATTTGCCTCGGGTAAGCCTCGAGCCGACTACCTTGTTCCTCGTCGTTATAAGGACAGACCCATGTGCGCATTCGGGGATCCACTTTCCGAGACTTTCTCCATGGCTGAAGAGCTGTGCGTCGTCGGCATTGTCAATGACCATCAGCCACCGGCCGCAACCCTTACACTCCAGCCAACTCTTCACCAGCGACAGCACATCCACTTTGGGGTCGTCATGACCTGGAATTGAGCATTCCTTCGCGATGGATAAATAAGCTTGGCGGAATCGCTCAGCACTGCTCGCATGAACCCAGAAGACCGAATCCCGCGGACGCGTATGCTGTAGCCAATACACACATGCAAGCGCAATCTGTGTTTTCCTGTTCTGAGTTAGTTAGTTAGCAGGAAGGTAGCGGTAATCACATACCCAACCCCGCCCAGTCCGTAGAGCGATGCTCTAGGCTGCGATCTGTTGTCCGCTTGAGAAAGCCCATAGCCGAGCTGGCCCTTGAGCTGATCGAGGATGCTGGATCGCCCGATGAAGTCCGGATTTTTGGTGTATGGCACGAAAGCTAGTTATCTTTAGTCCACATTACGGCTTAACAAGAACCTTCTGCATACAGTATACCGCAGACACCCCTTGACCATCCTGCCTATCCCGTCGGGGAAATACCACTGCACAAGAGTCAGCAGTGGCAAATTTTTTTGTGTCAGGGACATACCATGCTGGTGACTAGACTCGCCTCGACTGCGCAACTTCTCACTGATCTCGTTCTTGAGCCGGCGGACCGCATTTTCCTTGCCCTCGCCATATATGGGTGAGATAAAGACACCGAAGATGCCCAGAAGAGAATATGCCCAATCTTCCTCGCGCGTAGTTTGGCGAGTCTCTGCCCACTTAAAGCGCTCCTCAGTCTCAAAGTGAGCGAGGGAGTCTCCACAAAGGGCCGGAATAGCGATGCCCGTTATTTCGTGGATTTGTTGCTGTAACGATATTTTGTCTCCGAGTAGGGTACCGTCTTGTGCAAAAAACTGAACCGACTTCGGGGCCAGAAGTTCTTGGAGCGTCCAGCCACGAGTGAACCACCTGCTTGCGCGAAAAGCGGATTCCCAAGTCTGACTCGGCAGAGGGCCGCTAAGCTTACAACTCGGCCCCGAAATATCAGTCAGGAACACGTAGCATCGGGCGGCGTCATGATACCAGCGGAACATGGAGTTGATGGCCTCGGCAAGTTCGGTGTTGTTTTCTTTATTGATGCAGCAGGTGTCGATCCAGAAGTACAGCAATCCATGGCGTTGGGCTTGATCAGCGCAGAAGCGGATCTTTTCGTAGCCAGCCTTGTCTTCTCCTGTGCCCTTCATCAGGTCCTGGAAAGTGACCTCCTCGGGATCTGGTCCCCAGGTGTGCGAGAGGATAGCATAGGCGGGGATGCTGCTACCGATCAAGTCCTTGGTCAGGTAATACCCGCCATTAGGGCCGCGTTCAAGGAGACGCATTGTTCAAATGGAGACTATGAAACAGAAGCTGCCGGGCGGGTAAGATACTCAAAATGGTTTGTTTGGATAGACGAGGGATGAAAGAAGAAATCTCGTGCCTAGAGAGCCTTCATTCGGGAGTTTGCATGTTGGGCAGCAGAAGCCATTGTGGTGCGGGGTCGTACCACGTGATCACGACCAGACGTGATGGCCGTTCCTTGGCCATTGGCTACCGCTTTGGCGGTTCTTGGCGGAGGATCCCGCGGAAATATGCCGAAAGAAATTACCAGTGAATCTTTTTAGAAACGAGGCCGGCTGATGATGCTGAAATAAGGATGCCGCGTAGCCATGGAGTTGAGAGGACGGAACAGTATACCGGCCTGGTTAAGTTAGTGCGTGTGTGGATGCATTTCCTATCATGAAGGCAGATTAAAATGACGACTGCAACCATTAGGAATTTTGCACTTCAGAACCTGGTATCAACTAGTTCTACTCTTTACCCCTTGGAAAAGACTGTGTCCATAATGTAGACATGTATACGTTAACTACATATTTTGGGTTGGGGGTGTTACGGGACAAGAATTAGGTGCGGCGTATGGCAGGTTATATAGTACAAATTGCATCATACTGTGTGTCAGTACCGAGGGGCCATTTTTGGCTTCACGTAGAAATCTCTATATATTAAAATACGGACACTGAACCTAGCCGCCACTATATAATATTTTTCACACATTTTGACATTTAAATTTTTCTACGTAGGCGCTAAAATTAGCTCCTTAATACCTAGTTTAATTTATATTAGTATAATTTTACCCTAATAAAGGTAATATAATTTTAATACTAGTAATTAAAGTTATACTAATATATTTAATTATACTAACGTTATACTAGTATAATTTTAATACTAATAGTTAATAATTGGGATTCCAGGGCCTTGCACACGGTGTTGTAGTAGTCTACAGAGTGAACTACTAGTAAGCAACTGGAGTGTGTGCGGAGCTTGTGGAACAAGGTGGCCTGATAGTGAATTCGGGTCTGTGTGGAAGGAATAACTATTTCTTCTATTAACTCGGGGCGTTTGTTCAGGCCGACCCTGTCGTTCTTTTTAGGCTCTGTGTGTAATATTACTGTAGCCGTTTATGTACATAGCGATGCGTTCTCTGGCGCGTGCCACCGTTAAAAAGGGGCCGCGCCGCGCGGTTCTTTGAACCGTGCTTCTTTCATCAATGATCGATCCGACGATTTACACCATGAAGACCTCCCATTGAAAGCCCAGTGACATTCTGGCCCTTCGATCGAAGGAAGATGACCTGATCCACGGTCGCGTTTCCTTTATTATTCTATGCTAGGCACTGCTATATACTAGGTTTTGTTTCATACTAGGTACGTATCTGTTTTTCTACGTCAGTTGCATTTGTGTCCTTCCGATC
>Ga0247780_1001722_pt1 | contig 10806 bp, 6 predicted proteins | sample UWRJL079202R5_FD_179927 | JGI IMG/M metagenome (GOLD analysis project Ga0247780, IMG submission 179927) | Plant litter microbial communities from Arlington Agricultural Research Station in Wisconsin, United States - UWRJ-L079-202R-5 | ecosystem: Environmental > Terrestrial > Plant litter >... | reverse complement strand
GCACTTATTTAAATAAGCTTAATACCCCACGCCAAAATTGCCAGGAGCGAAAGTGAGGAATGGAGCGCCCCGTAGCGTAGCGAAGGGCCGTCGCGGAATGACGAACGAAGCGACGCCAGCAATTTTAGATATTATATTCTATTTATAAGTTTATGTAAACGTTAATAGTTTATTCCAGTATCTAATTATCTAACACTTATAATGTATGTTTTAACATACTATTCTTAGCTTTATTAAATATAGTAATAGGGATTAAGGTTAGATTAGTATCCTTATAATCCTATCTTTAACTAAGAGTATTAACTTACTTATTATCTTTTCCTTTAATATAGTAAATCTAGAAGTAGAACAGGGTTATTAACTTTACCTACTATACTTACTGTGGACTAAGTTCCTTAATTAAGAAGTATTAAAGGTTATTATAATCTGAAAAGACCTAGACCAGTTCTTCTATACTGTTTAAATACAGTGCCTACTTTATAAAGTATTAAATAATCACTATTAGTTCTTTATTATAAATTAGGTATCTTAAGGCTAGGCTGTAGATCTCTTTTAATAAAAAGATAACTAAGTAGCGTTTTCTATCATCCTAGACTTAGTTAAGTTCTCTACCGATTATAAATTCTAAAAAGTCTATCTCGACTTAAAAAGGCTTTAAGAAATCGGGGAGAGTTAGGACTAATGTTATAATAAAGGTATATTTAAGGTCTTTAAACGCCTTTTACTATCTATTAATCTATTTAAACAGCTTTCCTTTACCTATAAGTTTATAAAAAGGTCTTACAATTTTTATAAAGTACCTAATAAAATAGCGATAAAAGTTCACAAAGTTAATAAAGGCTTATAACTCTTTCTAATTCTTCTGAATAAGCTAATCTTTAATTACCTTTATCTTCTTTAATTACATTTTAAGCTTTTTAAGGGTTACTTTAAACCTTAAATAGTTTAGTTCCTAAATATAAAAGTGGCTCTTCTCTAGGTTTACTGTTAGCTTCGCTTTTTCAAGAGCTATTAAAACCTGTTATATATGCTTTTAATGTTCTTCTAAAGTTTTAAAATAGATTAGAACGTTATCTAAATATATAAAGATAAACTTATTAAGGAAAGGGTAAAGGACACTGTCAATAAGGCTTTAAAAAGTTATAAGGGTGTTTATTAATCTTATTAGTATAATACGGTACTGGTAATACCTGTTACAAGTTTAAAAAGCTGTCTTATACTTATCCTCCTCCTTTACTTTAACGTAATTAAATCTTATAAGGAAATTAAGGTTAAAGAACTAATTTACTTTAATAATTCGTTCTCACATTTCCGTAATAAGTAACAGTAAATAGTAATTCTTAATCGTATCTTCGTTTAACGTTCGGTAATTAATAACTATACGTAATTTACTGTCTCCCTTTCTTAAGATAAATAACATTAGGTACCTTACTAGGGATTAAGACTTTATAATAAACCTATTCTTTAGATTTTCATTAACGTACTCCTTTAAGGCCTTAGCTTATTAAGGGTTTAAGTAATAGGGTTAAAAGCTGTGAAGCTTCGCTCCTAGCTTCAGCTTAATTTCGTAATCTTATAGTCTATAGTCTAGTAATCGCAGTATCTTTTTTTAAAACAGGGTAAACTTCCTATACTTTACAGGTACCTTAGATAAATTAACTTCCTCGTTTATCTGTAGATTAGTTTCTAACTTCTTTTTACTTTTTAAATCGTTATTTAGGTAATATAATAAACCTTTTAATCCTTTAACTGTCTTAGTAAACTTAACTTAAACCGTGCTTAATTCTAAAGGTTCAGTATGCTTTTAAGTGCTTCGTGCATCTCTAAAACAGTTCGGTACCTTCTTAGCTTTCTCTAAATAGTAATTATAATTAAGGGACTTACTAAAAGTAAGGTAACTACTCCTTTAGTTAATTATAAAGTTGTACTTTTCCAGCTAAGGTAAACTTAAGATTATATTATACCTTATAACTAGTGTAACGTTAAAATCTACTTATTATTTATCCTTATCCACTTTAATTAAGAGTAGTAAATAGTAGGTGACTTTATTATTATTATACTAATACAGGCCTCTTTCTCCATTTTAAATAGGAATAGCCTCTTTATACTTTTAATTAAGGAGTTTCCTTCAGTTAACTAATAAAGAGTGTATTAAGTTAAAAGTACTCCTACTATTAATTACTGCTTTTACCTTAAATAGCTTCCCTCTTCCGTCTGTTATATTAATACTGATAGAATAATGCTTATACTTTTTTAATATCTAAATTATAACAATTATCTGTCCTTAAGGTCTTATTTAACTTAACCTTTAAGTGCCTTTTCTCCTTCTTAAGGTTTTTACTAACTAGTAAACTACTAGTTTCCAGCCTTTCTAAAGGGCCTGTAACTTTTTCCCAGTTCCTTCTAAAGAAATAAGTAACTTTAGTAAACTTAACGATTAACTTTTTTTAAGTTTTTACACCTTAACGTCCAGTTAACTTTAAACGGTACAATATTCCTAAAGTCTTTAATAAGTCGATAGTACACTCTATAAGCTTAAATCGTAACAATATCTTTTTACTCTTAAATCCGTTAGTAATCTTCCCGCTTCTACTATTCTTTAGCTTTTCTATTAAAGTGTAACGAGTATATTATAATTAGGTAATTATTAAGTACTCCTCCTTATTAGCACGTAATAGGGGCCTAGTTAACTATAATAACCTTCTACTTACTGCTAAACTCTTTTATTAAGGAGTAAAAGACTCGGTAATAGGTTAGTTCTAGCTCTACTCTTACCATTACGTAATCCTATCTTTATATATTAAAGAAGTAGTTATAAAGAGCCTTAAGTCTACTATATCGGTTAAAAGTATAGTTATTATATATGTAATTAATCTACAGTATATCCTTATAGCTAGGATAGTTAATGTTAACTGCAGGTACTACAGTTATAAAATACGGAATAGGGGAAGTAGCGTTTTATTTCTTTTCTTCTTCTACTTACTTCTATATACATTACTTTTTCCAAACCTCTTTCCAGAACTTAGGTAACAGTAACTTAACTTATTCTTCTATAAAGTAATCTTCCTTAACAAATTAATATTTAAGCTAATTAGCGAAGCGAACTCTATTACAGAATTATAACCTAATTTCCATTACTTTATCTTTAAATATTACAGTAAGACCCTTAACTTAAAAGTCCTTTACTTTATCTACTAACTTTTAATGTTTCTCCTTTAACTTTTAAACCTTTCATTAATATACTTACTTTATACCCTCTTAAGGGACCCTTAAGGTACCAGTCTGAAACATACTAGCTTTAATATAAGGTAGTTACTTAAACTGTCCTTCTTTTAATAAAGTAAGGGTGTTAATCCACTTAATATACTTAAAGTGTTTAAGAGTCTTAAGGGGTACTGTTAAGAAGAACTTCTGTTTCTCTAATTTGATTCTTTTAACTTATTCTCTTTCACCTTTTAAGGCTTACTTTACCATTTAAGTAGCCTAGAGGGCTAGTTCTTTAACTCCTTCTACTATCTTAGTAATTTCTAAGTCAGAGTCTTTCCTAAACTTCCTTAATTCTTAAGCTTACAGGGTAAGGTTTTTAAGGCCTGTAATAGCTAACTGGAACATCTCTTCCTAAAGTCGGTCTTCTATAACCTATACCTTTAATAATTCTAAGTTTCTACTTTAAAGTCGGTCTTTAATAACTTACATCTCTGTAGCTAACTCTTCTATAACACCCTTAAAGATTAAATACATTATATCTTAAGGTTCTTCCTGTTCTTCCTTAACTCTTAAGTCGCATTTATCTATCTAAGTGCAGTTTTTTTCGTTACTTACTATTCTGACATAGATATCTCCTAAGTTAAACCTAATGTATTTCCCTCCTTCTAGAATAAGTTTCTAACTAACTTACTTTAGTAACAGGTATTATTATACTATATATTCTCTCTTATTACAGTTAAAGCACTAGACCTGTAATAGGTCTTTAAGCTGCTTTTACTACTGCTGTTACTAAGGTTTATCGTAATTAAGCTAATTCTAACAATTTACTATACTAATATCTATCGGCTTAGGGTAGTAACCTATCGCAGTTAATTAGTTCCCTTTCTTTAATTTACTTAACTAGTAAGGGGTTTATTCCTTCCAGTAGTTCTTTCAATAATAGTAATTATAATACTGGTTATTAACCTTAATAGCTATCTCGACTAACTCCTAAAGGCGATTTAAGCGGTCTTCCTAGTAAAGGTCTCCAGTAATATACTCCTTTAAGCTGCTTTAAAATAACATTACTAGAGTTTCTTAGCTAAGCTTAATCTTTACTACTTCTAATTTAAAATATATGGAGAAATTAAAGACTAAAGACGTCTGCTTTAAGGCTATAAGGTGCTGTTCAGCTTATCTTAAGGCGTCTAATTCTTTAAACTTAGTCCGGAGTTATTTAATAAAAACGTTAAAGTTATCAAAAAGGGCCCAGGTCTTAAGGGCCTTTTTACACACTCGGTCCACAGAGAGGTTATTAATTATCTTTACATAGGGTTTATACTAGTAAACGGCTACTCTATCTAGTAAGGCTCTAACGAACTTAACCTTTCCTTCTTCTTTAAAAAACTGCTTATCGTAATAAATGATATAGCTTTAAAGCTAGGCTATTTAAGACTCTAGCTGCGTAAAGTCTCCCTTAAAACGTAACAGCGGGGGGAGCTTTACTTATTTCTTTTATAAGCCTTTAAGGTCGTTATTCTCTAACTCGATAACGTTAAGTTAAGCCTAAAGTTTCTTAATAAAACTAATATAGCTTTTAATATCTTTAAGGAAAACTTTATTAAATTCCTTAACTAATCCTTACTAATTAAGGTTTAAGTCTTTAAGGTATGTAATTAACTTATTAATAGTAGGGAGTTAAGGTTAAGCTTATATCTCCTTAATCTCCTTACCTTTTCTAGAGGTTAATATGTTAATAGGAGAGAGGTAATGTTTAGGAATTTAACAAATAACGTTTAGAACTAAACGTTAGTATCGTATTATAACCTACACCTGATACAAGCCTTAAGAGGACTGGTACAGGTTAAGACAGAACGTATAACAGGATATTAATAGGTAAAGGGCGTTTTAAAGACAGCTTATTAAGTTAATACTCTTAAATAGGGGGTTTAATATCACTATAAGTCGTTATCACTATAATACATAAAGGTAAATCTGAACAGTAAGATATAAATAAACAATTAAATACTAACGTAAGGAACTAGAGTCCCTTACAGTAATTATAAGCATAATTATAACTATCTATACTAACTAGCTGGGAGGTACTTCGTACCTTACTTGTAATGTCGCAAGTGCTCGTTATGCAAGCACTTTACACTGCGTGAGCGTTCTGCTCGTGAGGTTTCTCCTACTCGCGATGCGAGCACTCGGCATACTGCGAGCAGCACCTTATTAGTCGTAGGGGCTTCGGGTCTTTACACCCCTGGCCCAGTGCGCCTGGACAGTATGCACTGTCCCTCTGCACTGTTCCTTCTGCGGGGGATTCGTCAGGCCGCCCCGGCCCAAGTGACGGCCTGCAGGGTCGTTACACTTTTTTCTACAGCCTTTAATTAATGCACTGTATTTACCAGTTGGAAAACCAAGTTATTAAAGGCTTTTATAGCCTTGTGTATAGAAAGCTAGTCGCTGGCGGTTATCAGAAAGAAAGGGGGTTAAGGGCCTTAGCCTTCCGGTCAGCGAAGCTGACTGAATGCCTGGCACTGCCTGAACGCCGGTCAGCCTCAGCCATGGTGTTGACGAAGTTGAACCCTACGAATTGGTATATAAAGAAGGAGGTTCTAGCCTTTAGCCAGAAGCTCCACAAGCGATACAATCAAGCAATTGCAAACCTATCAATTCCATCATTTCCAGGAGTGCAGTGTTTCTGACAAAGGCTATAAAGTTTATCCCCTTGATGCTCTTATTGCACAAGGCAGAGGACCCATTTCCTAAACAACTCTATATTAGAACACTTATTCTTATACATAACTTTAAAAAGCAGGGTTATGTAATTAATTAAGCGAGATTATTATATAAAAATAAATATTATATAAAATAATTTATTACTGTTTTATTTAAAGTATATTTGTTTTAAAAGATATAATTATTATTAACTATATTAATATATAATTTAGTTTTAATATTTACGAACTTATTAATACACAGCTAACTCTAATCCTGTTAGTATTTTAGTTTAGTTTAGTTTAGTATACTAGGCAACTAATACTAAATACTAAGAACTAAAATCAAAGCCCTAGATGGCCTCCATGACATTACAATAGGTAGATACCAATTGAACGCATTGTACAAGACCTTACCGTAATGCGAAAGCGCCCGGCTATGCATGCTAAAGATGTTGGAAATATCCCCAAGCCCTCGGCGACATTGATCTCCATCCCCAACTGGTTAATCGCGGACTTCCGTCATGCCGATGCTAACATAACCCTCTCCCCATCTCGCGCAAGCCTCACCCTCGTCACCTTCGCCTTCTCCTTGATATCAACCATCGTCCTCCCCACACCGAGCTGAAGCGAATCATCCCCACGGTCCAAGCCATTATACAATGAAGCCAGCAGTGAATCCTTCCACAGTCCGGCCACCTGCCTTTTCCGGACTCGAACTGCAACCAATAGGACCAGCCCAAGTAGTTCCAGTGCGAGAAGAAGGGATAACCATGCCCACCGAACCTCAACGACCGTGTCCGTCACCCTAACAGAACCCCTCACGGGCTCCTCTTGGCTCCGCGCAAACGAGATATTGTTTAGCGCCGCGGCCATTGACCGTACCATGGACCCGAGCGTGATGTTTTCCACCCTCGTGAAAACATCCTTTGCTGATTCGGGTTCGTAGAATCCGGGGTCAGTGGTCGTCACACCTGGTTTTGGATCCAAGATTTCCGGGTTTGAACCAGTCCAGTTGGTCCTAGACATCAATCTGTCTTTCGTAAAAGCGCTCTTGAGACGGAACCCAACATCATCGGCCCAGCCAGTGAAGGTCGAGCAGAATGTCATGGCGGTGGGGTCTGAAACAAATTGTGATACATTGCCGCTGAGTAGATCCATTTGAGCTGGAAGGCTTGTCAGGTCGGGCGTGCCTGCCCCTTCCGGTGCCCAGCAATACCATGGCTCCAGGCCCTCATTTATGGAACCGCTATTATTCTTGAAGATAACATACTGGTGTCCAATTTCAGGCCGGCCATTCACGTAGGAGACAGTGGTGACTCCATTGGTGACTGAGATCTTGCGTGTGGCTTTGCACAGGCCCAAAACTGCCCATTCCGCCCACTCGAGCTTGGGGTAACGGAAGTCGAGGGCTCGGAGTGTTAAGGGGTCGGTGTCAGAGATGCGGATGAAGCCGAAGGACACTAGTGGGCGGGGAACACGAATCAAAGACGAGTCGCTGACCTCGTTGGATTCGTCACCGGAGAGCCACTTCAAGACCGAGAATGGAAAGCCGATCAAAGGGCGTGGTTTGCCCGGAGTGTCGCTGATATCCTGGTCACCAAAACGGCTGAGACTGTAAATAATCGGATATTCCAGGTAAGGCGTATTGTTCTGATTCCGCCCAAACCAGACTTTGCATTCCTCCGAATGGGGTTGTATTCTCCTATCTTGGTCCCAAATCTTGAAGATGCCCTCAAATATCCTCCAGTCCCAACGAGCCGAACAGTTCCAGTCCAAGGTCAAGATATCCTCCACGATCCCACTGTCGACACAAAACTCCAGTGTTTCGAAGCTGTCAAACTGACAGTCCCCAGAGGGACAGTGCGCACGATACTTGTAGGTCTCGGCACTGTTCCAGACTGCGCCGGTGAGGAGTTGCAGGTATTCTGAATCGTTTCCCATTGTGCCTGGTAGCGGGAAAAAAGAGGGCCGTGTCATTCGCGGAGTCCATACTTCATCCGAGGGCACGAAAGACACCTGCTCGGCCGTCCCGATGACCTGTTGCACGAATGGCTCAACTCCGAGTGCCAGAACCGTGACGATAGCCCCGATAGATGCGGTCGAGAACATCGTGTGTCGCCCAAACAGAAGTTTCGCCGCACCAAGGGGCCCTCTGCTTGCTGCATCGAATGTCTCGAGATCTTCCAGCTTGTGAGGTTCCTGTTCATACCAGTCCCACTTTAATTGTCCAATCGCGGCTGAAACTGCAAAGATTAAGCTCGACTTGGCTACCGTGGAGAGGGTGGCGACGATGGCGTTTAGCGAAATATCACCAGGGACCTGAGGGAATTTCTGATGATTGTAGACGCTCAGGATGGCGACAATTGCGATGGTGGATGCGATCGAGAGCAGGATAGAGGAAACCTCCCAGGCCCAGTCATTGTCTCTTTGACTCAGATAGTGGCCGAAAGAGGTCCAGAGACGTCGAAGTTGGTGTCGAAATGATGGTTGCAGGGCTTGGAGAGCAGGTGTCACAGTGCTCTGAACGTTTGACTTTGCATTGTTGGCCTGGGGGCTTGAGGCGGTGTTTGGAGGGCCCGGGACCGGCGCCGCGGCGCCCGCGGAGATCGTGGCCATTTCGCAGGGAGAACGTTGATGTCAGAGGGATTTGACGCGAGACCGTGATTTTTGTGGGCGTGGGCGATGCGAAAGAGCACTTGCCCTTCTGTCCAACTGTCACTGGGGAAGGTGCGTGACACAAATGCAAGCCTCTCATGCACTTGCCATATCTAAGGCCAACCATTGGCGCGGGTGCAGCCCAGATGTTATTTTGCAGCCAGTGGCTTTTCTGGTGTGTGTGTTATCAACACCCAATGGCAGCTGCAGCCCTATCCCCAAATCTCTCACATCTCTGGGGGCCACAGCAAGGCCACCAATTATGCTTGATAATTTGAAGCGAATGGAAACGCTCTGACGTCACCGAATGGAAGTTAGAAACGAGAGGAAGACAGGTGCCTGCGGCGCGAGCGCGGAGCTTCAACACTGGCACCTCAACCATGCCAGCACCTTGCGCTCTAGGACGTTGAATAACTCGGTCGATATTGTCGGCTCTGTAAGGCTCTGCTGGTGGTGTGCTTGGAGCGGTAAGATGAGATGAATGGCGGGAATGGTGGGTGTAGAAGTTCTGAAAACAGCATGGGGAGCTGGAGAGATGTCGGCAAACGATTCCCTAGGTGCTAGAACCTCACCAGGCATGCTTTTGCCAATGATATTGTGTGGTGGGTAGCTGGTTTTGTGCTATAACATTTTCTCTAGTGTTGAGGCGAATTCATCCTCCTCTACCGTGCCTTTGTTTTCCTCACTGAAGAAGAATACGACAATGTGCGAGTTGCCACCAAAGATACGCTGCAAGCTGGCCAGGGCGACCTGGGTAGCCCCATACATGCTGTAACCCTGGCTTTTTAGGCCTGGAACCCAGAGAGTTGCCCAAAAGGTGGCAAGGACATCGATCTGGCAGAGCCAGAACATATCCATCCTGTCGACGATGTGATAAAATCCACACTATTGTGGTCGCCCCTTTCGGTAATGGGGCGCTTCGTGGTGGGGTACTCGGTTCTTTCTTGGACCTTCCTCGTGATCACTGGCTTGAGATTCGGATGTGATTGGGAGTATGGCAGCTTTTTACACTCGGGAAGAAAATGCCAGTCCCCCGTAGTAGTGTCGAACTTACAGAAAGGTTGGACGATAATGACCGGCACTGAATAGTAAGCGGCGTGACTAAGACGCCACCTCTCAACCTAAGCTCCCGATCCACGAGGATTGTGCCGAACCCAAGGTTGTCGCATAGTTTGAAATGGTGCCGGGCGGTCAGATATTGCTTAGCAACCTGAACGATCCCAATGATGCCCATTGCGAATCTGCCGCTGTCTTCTGTTGCAAGCCGGCGGTAAGCGTGCCAAAACTGTGACACACTGCGGAACAAATGACAGCACGACTACAGGAAATATAGCAATGCCCTGACCAAAGTTCCTATATTTACGATGACAGCTACTACGACGATCCAGACGATTAACAACACGCAGATGAGATTGAGAGATATCTATCACAACGTGTCAAACCTATGGAGCAGCCTATTCCTTAGCGACAGGAGCAGAAAGAGCAGTTCCCTCACCTGTCTGCAATGGTCCTGGATATGTTGGTTATCCCTCTATTGTCTGATAAGTTGGGTGACCAGCTTTTTGACCGCCCCCCCTTTCGACCACAAAACCCACCAAAACCACTAGATTCTACAACATCACCATTCAACCACCACTACACCAAAACTAATGCAACTTCACGTATGGTTTTATAACACTGTTATAAACATACTGTGAGCTTTTCAACTTTATAGTATTTTTATTACAGCTGTTATAAAAATAATACGTTTTTACATATTAATTTAACCCTTTTATATCTCTACTATTTTATCATGTAAAGTTTTAATATTAATTTAATACATAATATAGATATAATATAACTTGAAGCTAAATTCATAAATTTTTTTTTTTTATAAAGTGGTTAAATAATAACTGTTTTAATTTCCGATCTTTTTTTACAGTTATAACCCTTAGGGTTATAGTAGGAGTTTCTTCTACCTTTTCCAATCCTAATTATTATAACCACTTAATGAAATGTGTATTTTTAGTATTTAATTCTGGCATCTTATATAGGTAAATTACTTACTTAATTTATATTAAATTTTTATTACGTAAGATGGTAGAGATATAAAAGGGTTAAATTAGTATATAATATGTATTGTTTTTATAACAGCTGTAATAAAAATACTGTAAAGTTGAAAAGCTCACAGTATGTTTATAACAGTGTTATAAAACCATACGTGAAGTTGCATTAGTTTTGGTGTAGTGGTGGTTGAATGGTG
>Ga0247780_1001721_pt1 | contig 10813 bp, 14 predicted proteins | sample UWRJL079202R5_FD_179927 | JGI IMG/M metagenome (GOLD analysis project Ga0247780, IMG submission 179927) | Plant litter microbial communities from Arlington Agricultural Research Station in Wisconsin, United States - UWRJ-L079-202R-5 | ecosystem: Environmental > Terrestrial > Plant litter >... | reverse complement strand
CTCTTCGCTCGTCAGGCGCGCCGCGGGGCGCACAATACTATGTCATCAACATGAACGCATCCTGTGCCAAAAGCTAAAGTAAGAAACAGATCCACACAAACGCTAGCTTGCTTGCTAAAACGCAATCGAGATTGCCGCCCGCAAAAGTACTCAATCATTTCCTATTGTCCACCATACATCCCCCACCATTGTAGCTCTCCGTGACAGTCTTAGCGGCCCAGCTCTCGAGCTCCTGCTGCATCTCAGGATGAGAGAGGAGCGTTGCCTCCGGACTTCCGTGCTGTCGGAGGGGAAGCGTGGTAGTCGGTTCTAGCGTCGAGCGCACGCGGGGGCTCAGGCCGTGGCCACTGAATGGTTGAAACGCCATGTTGTCGGCAGTGAATCCGGCGGTCGGAGCCTCGAACGCGAAGCTTGTCCGCATCAGACTTGAGCCGATTTGCTCCCTCGGCGTCGGCTCAGGGGGTGAATCGTAAATCACATGCCGCAGCTTCCAGACCAAGTCCCTGAGATTTTCCAACACCACCCTGCAGTCTTCGGCGTACGCGCTTCCGATGATGGCCTCCTCTTTGAACACCCTGCATGTGAATTCGATCCCCTGGGTATGACTCGTCCGCAGGTTGATAAAGACAATCTGATACATCAAGAGAATGATCGATGCGTTAAAGAGATGATGCAACTCCTGCAGCAGGAGTGGTTTCGTCCCTGGGGTGATCTCTTGCCAAAAAGTCTCAGAGACTCCGTCTCCTCTGAGTACGCTGGCCAAGGCGATGGTCTCGCGTGCCTTGTTACTGCACTTTCGCAATTCGTTTTCCATGTCGTTGGACAATACAAACTCTGACTGGGACAGAATTTTGTTTGCAACGTGGCTCTTGACGGCCCCGAGGAAGGCGGGTCGAACAGTCAAGATGTAGAGCTTTGCTTCAGTTAGCCAAAGGCCCCTGTCCTTTGCGAGATAGAGGGGTGATTTACCTGGTTGTAAGCCATGTGCAGTGAGCAATGGGCTCGATCATGCGTATACTCGAGCTTTTCGTTGAAGTTTGGCAATACGTATACGTCGTCGTCAGGCGTTGCGTCTATCTTCAGCGCATCTGGCAGGTTGGCTCTCCACCGCTCGAGCATCGACTGCGCCTTCTGTACGCCCTCTGGCAGCTTACTGGGGTCCGCTGGATACCCACGATAGCTGTTGTGCACAATGAACTCAGAAATGTGCGACAATTCAACATGTGCACGAAGTCCAAGCGGGGATGGAAGTCCTCTGTGACAAGTTAGCCAAGACCCAACAAAAGCGTTGTTGTTGCTATCGTACCGGCACTCCTGCGGCAGTGGGAGCGGAATGGCGAAGTCTGGAATCGATGGTATACGTCCCATAAGACAGCTTAGCCACCTATTTCATCTGTTAGCTCCACATCCACATGGCTCAGTGGGAGGAACCTCACCGATCGAGAATGTACAGCGTCCAGAACACCCTGTGCTGCGAGGGAAGCACCGAGGAGCCCCTCTCCAACCCGTGCATACGAGACAGATTCATCGCGATGTTGATGAACGAAAAGGCAAAATCTCGCCTGTTATTTTCGACATAATAGAGAGCCATCAATGCCAGGGCCGGGACGTCGTCAATGGAGTATAGGTGAAGGTCCAGCGGATTACCCAGCAGCTTGCGGGCCCTGGCGATGAAAGCTTCCCCGACGCCGTCCGACCGGTTCTTCCTGGATCCTGGATTCCTCGACCTGAGCAGTGTCGCAAAGGCAAAGCAGGCATTGTACAACGCCAGCCCGCGTTTGGTGCGTTCGTCCGGCGTTCGTCTTGTGTTCGGAGGTTGGCTGAGGCGACCCAGCAACTGATCGAGGTCGTTCATCGGCCAAAAATAGACTCCGCCGCTCGCAAACGACTGGCCGTCCATGATGAAACCGCGGAGTTCGTTGAGCATACTCTGCATCTCCTCCATTGGAGGAAGCCACTCATCATCGACGTACTCGGGGAGCAGCAGCGGACACGAGTCGTCAGTCTGGTACAAGCCCTCAGGCTCCCCCATCGGGTCGTCGTCCGCGACTGGATTGTTGAAGGTGGAAATGAAGTGCTTGAGCGAGTCCAGGAAAGTTGCGCCCGACGTCTCTCCGTGGTAGCGTGACGTGCCTCGCCCATCCGCGAGCATCTTGCCCTTTCCTTGCTGCATGTCGTTGCGCTCAAAAACAGCGTTGCTCTCGCTGTCCCCGTAGCCTGTCGTGTCCTGTCCGTCCGCAAGCGTCTCGCCCGGAGGCTCGACGCTCGGTCCGGCCTCCGCCGTCCCGGCCACGTCCACAGCCACCGCCCCAGACGGCCCTTCGAGCGGCTGCTGGTCGTAGCGGAGATGGTCAAACGTGTGGGAGATTGGAGCGTACCACTGCAGGGTTTCCTTCATGTCGTCCCACTCATCCTTGGTCACCGTCACCTTCGCGACAGGCGGAGGGTACTCACACTTCCGCTGCGAGTTTGCACATTGCTGGCATGGCCGGCTGCCGCTGCACTTGATGCGACGGATATTGCAGCTGTTGCAGCTGTGTCGGGGTTAGCGATGGTCAGCTCTCCCACTCCCTCCCATTCTCAGCGAAAGCTCAAACTCACGCTGTGGCCACGCGCCGCCGTTCCTCAATCGGCACCTTTTTCCTGCGGGGATTGACGGGCAGTCGCTTGAGCGGCGCCGCCGTGGCCGGTGATGAGGCAGCGTTCGACCGAGGCATCGTTTCATTCAATTAACTGCGCGCAGCCTGACTGGTGGATGCACGCCGTTGGGTTGGAGTTTGCCAGGCAGCGCCGGCGCGGTGGGCAAGATGAGCTGATGAGGCGAAGCAGCAACCGACCAAAAAAAAACCCCACCAAAAAACCGCTGCAACGGTGAGGGCCAACAAGCGTGGGTGAGCCAAGCGGCGTAGCAACGAGAATGACGCACGCTTCGAATGCAACGGCCCTGCCAGATGGGAGGCACTCGGACAACCAGGTGCACGATGCGGTGTTTGCTGGCGCTGCGCGGAGAAGTGGAAAAGAGCGGAGGGCCACTGAGTGCACTATTGCGGCATATTAAGCTTTCGGTGTCAGTACCCGTGGGAGAGGGAAGGAACGGGTCAACGGGTTGAGGTTGGCGGGCAGCGGACAGCTTTTGGCCCGGGGGGATCTCTGGGGTTAGATTGGAGCAACGGAGCCCTGGGGAAGAGGGGCGGTGGGGCGCCAGACCAGCCGTTTTCTCGCTTGTTTTGCTCGCCTCTGCCTTTTGCTTTTTGACGCCCAAGTGGACGCGAATCAACGCCACGGTCGCGATCCCTGCATCCAATGGATGCAATCATGGCACTGCCAATGCGCGGGACGACGCAGGTCGCTCCCCCATCGAGCTGATTGGGAGGGCGGCGGCACCAGATGGAGCAGAGCGGGAAACCCGGCCAGATGCTGCCCACCCTGAGCCGCCCTCCCCCAAATCCGCCAGATCCCTGATAACGCACAACGCCGCCGACGAGTTGCAAGCTCGATGACCAACGCAACCCAGCAAGGTGGGGGCGCCATTGCCCCCCCATTTGGCGTTTTACGGTGCCTGACATTTTTTTGACCAGTTTCTCGATCCAGAACGAGCCCAGCGGGTCCTCGTTAGCTCCGCGACTTGTGCCGCTTGACGGGTCCCATAACGTTATTATTAGCACCCGAGCCGGGCCAGGCGAACAGGCAGTGGAGACAGGCAGGCAGGCAGCTTGCTGGGCGGGCAGACAAGGCGACGGCAGGCGAGGACGGATTAGGGAATTTTTTTAAGACATCGATTTCATGATCTGCGATGCGCCCACGCCTTTCCTACTTCCTTTACCGGAGGCACCACATCAAATTAACGCATGTGCGAATCATGAGTTTGCAATTGAGCAGTTGGCAGTGTGACCAGGAGGTGCATCGTTGCAATTTCTTTTCTTTTTCCCATGTTCCTCATTTTTGTCGTCTGCATGTCTCGCGCGCGTTGCAGGAATAGGAAACAACCCTGTGAGCCGCCGGCCACATCCGCCAACAGCCGCAGCCCAAGCCCCAGCGCCTCGCACCGGAGCCAAGTCCAACCCCCAGGCTGCATACTTTGTAGGCATAGGTGGGAGACAGGCGGCAGTTTACAGCCCGTAGACGAAGCTCGGTTTGCGGTCTGCATATCTGGCCGTATCCCTCCGTTCAATCTCGGCGGCCGGCATTGTGCGCCGAATCTCGGCCCGTCGCCGGTTCACCGCCTGCAGTGCGAAGCGGTAGGCCGCGTAGCCCGCCAGCGCCGCGGCCACAAACACCAACGTCACGAAGAACGGCGTCCTGTACTCGGGCCCATACTCGGCGCGGTACAGTTGCGACCCGATGACGCCTGCCAGGTTCCCCCAGCCGTTGACCCCTAAAACGAGGAGCCGCTTGCCCGGTGCCGGCGTGTTCTCGCTCAGCCAAGCCGTGGTGAGCGGTGCCGGCACGTAGCTTCCGAAGAGGAAGAGGCACAGTGCCGCGTACTTGGCCTGATTTGTCGACACCGTCACCACCGCCACGAGACCCGCTAGCGCGATCAGCATCGCAGCCAAGATGTGGTATCCGCGCTCCTTGCGGTAATCCGAGCTCAGCGCAAACAGGTAAAGCCCGAGGGCGCCGCACACCGCCGGTGGGACCGACATCTTTTTGTCAGCGTCAGCATAACGACACATGACTGAACCGCTATGAAGGGCGAAGAACCCAGTTATCTTACCAAATTCGCCTCCACTGACGAATATCCCATCCCCTGGACCACCAGGGGCAGAAATACAGAGAATGCGGTCGCCGGTACGCTGGCGCAGATGTTGAATATCAGCACAAACCAGAGCTTCCAGTCTCGTGCGGTCTCGACCGCGTCGCGCCAGGTAATTCCGGGTGGACGCTTCCCGGCCGACTCGCCGGGCTGAACTCGCTCAACGACCCAGTCTCTCTGTTGTTCCGACAGAAACCATGCGCTTTCCGGACCTGCAGGCAGCCAGACCCACGCTATTACCGCCAACATGCAAGTGAGAAACCCCTGGATGATGAACAGGAGCTGCCACGTTTTCAAGCCCGGGACCTCAATCTGGAATATAGCATAGGCTACAGCCCCCCGACAATTTGTCAGTGATGACACTTGGAATGAGCTGATTGACTCCCTTACCCATGGCCGCGGAGAAAGCATTGGCGACGACGTACAGCCCATAGAAGAGTCCGATGCGGACCCCCAAATCGAATGGGTAATAGAAAAGAGCCAGGTATGCCACAGCCGTTGGGTAGAAACCAGCCTCGAAGGCACCGATCAGGAGGCGAGTGGCGATCAGGGACCCTGAGGTCGAACCAGCTAGTCAGATAGATACCAACAAAGGTGGAGTGGGGGAGCTCATTGCATGACCTACCCCGGCCCCAGATGAACGCCTGACTGAACGTGACCACTCCCCATACAAGCTGCACAATGTATCAGCTTGAGCTTTGGGGATATCATTATCAACAAGCAACTCACCATTATAAATGGGATCCATCGCTTTGGCCCCACCCAGCCCCCCACGCCGGCCGATATAGGTTGAAACAAGACGAAGGTCAGGTAGAATAGCGAAACTGCAAGGTTGAAGTCGCCTGGTTGGCAGCCAATGTCATCTGTGAAACCTGTGTTACCGTCAGCGCGGCTCAGCACTGATCCCCTCTACGAGGCCTTGCCCGGGGGTAAAGGTGTGTGATGATGCAAAGTCCTACCTTGGGTTTGCGCGTTGCCAATATTGCTCCGGTCCAGGCCATTGAAAAGATATAGGAGCGACAGAAGCGGTAAGAGCGCAACGTCGATGCGTCGGTTGACACGTGCGTTGACGTTGCCATCTGTGTCCCCTGCACCCCACACCAATCCCGGACGAGTCGGAGGGCCAATCAAGGGATCGCGACAGCTTGGTCGTTGAGGGACGTGGTCTCGTGGCATCATGGACATGGCCGGCTGTCCCGGCCGCTGTTCCGTGCTTCCGGCGATGGCGCAGCGGGGGTTCTTCTACCCACGAGACTCAAAAGGGCGGAGGATTGAGCGTGCTGACGATGAGCATGTGCCTTTGACGTGCTTCAACATCGTCGCACAGCAGTAAGCGGGAGAAGTGCGGTCAAGGTTCGTATGCAGAGGTCTTGGGGGGACAACCACTTCTGGAAGACCACGTCCTGGGGACTGAGCCTCATTCGGGGGAGAGGGGTCGCTCGCTGAAGCGCACAATTGGGGGGGTCATGTGCGTTCTACCATCTGGCTTGAGACGGAATCTGGCTACGGATGTAGAGGGTGACTGGAAAGGTGGCAGAGGCGACTGTTTGCGGCGCCGCGGAGGTCCCTTCGGGCTCCTCCACTCAGGGGGACGAATCGGCCCATGCGGTTGGCTCGCCCGCTGAACCGGCAGTAAATCCAAGGCCCGTGACTGCGCCTGCCTGTTGCCGGCCCTGTTGGGTCTCGTACTCCCGACAGATTCGGCACCAGACCAGATGGAAGCTGAAAGGTGGTGTGGTTCGCGCGAAATGTGCGTGTGCGGCCCTGCGGCGCACAAATCCAACCTATAGGCTCGCAGCCATTTGCCCCGGGACCACCCACATCAGCGCCTCGGGTAAACCACTGCATAACACACACTTGGTTGGCTTGGTGCCTCGTGCTGACATGCAACTTTTGTTGGTGGGAGTCGGACTTTCGCAGACCCAGCTTGCTCGGCCCAGAAGAGAGCGAAGGGGCACATGTTGGTTCGGACGACATTAGTGCGACAAAACATGCCTGTCATTTTCTGTTTGGGAATGACCACCTCATCTTTTTGTCCAGAGATCGCGTGGTGATGGTGCCGGGTCTCGGTCTCGTTGGCGCGGCGCGGCACGGAAACGGCACAGCTGCCAGAGCAGCAGTCATCATTGGCGGCACCGTCCGCTGCCATTGCCTGTCTGGGGTGGATGTCCTGCATGTCGCCCAAAGAGTCCAGGGTGCCGTAAGGCTGATGCCCCAGGGGACTAGAGACACAAATCCGCACAGGCGCAAATCCTCGGTGGATGATGGCCAGAGACCGAGAAATTTGTCAGATCTGATGAATGGCATCCTCGATTTTTCGGATTGTCGAAGGAGCGTTCGATCCGAAATCGCGCGCCAAGACGTTGGTGAGGGGTCCCCACAAAATAGATCCTTCGCGCGTTCGTTCCTTCCGTAAGTGGGGGTTCGGGTTTGTTGAGCATGGACAGACCATGTCACCATGGTCGAGCCCGGGTGTGGGGCTGTTCGGGCTTGGCAAAACGGAGGCGCCAGGTTCTTGAAGGGAGATCTCGACGCTTGTCGACAAGCAGATTGGTGACAGGTCCAAATGAAGGGTGAAGTCTTGGAAACTCGACAGTAGATGTTGAAGTTGATGTGGAGATACTGTGCGTGTGGGTTTCACCGGTGCCACAGGTAGCTGTCCTTGGTACCCGTCGCGATGTTGGATGTTGAACAGACTGACTTTTAGGCCCGCCAGGGTGGGTTGTTGGGAGGGCCCCGGGAGATCAAATGCAGCCTGAAAGTTCAGGTAGAAATGTTTCTAGTGGGCCTCTGATCCGCTATGACGGCCGAAGGCCAGCACGTGGCCAGGAACGAATTGTCCACTTTCGTGGGTACACCATTTTGGAGCGCCAAGTCCGTGGCAAGTGTCACAAAACAACTCCAGCCAATAACTTGCCTCGCGATATTCGTTTGCATTCGTATGTATCACCACGCTCAGCCGTAATCCCCCAGCTTTTGAGCACAGAACAGAAAGCAACGCAAGGGCGCGCAGAATCTTGGCCATCCCTCTAATCAAGTTTTCCACTTCCGACGCAATCCACGAGAATCAAGTCACTACCAACGTCTTGCCTCACCATCACCATCTCCTAGCCTTGGCAATGGCTCGCATACACAGTTCAGTGGGCTCAAAACACCAACACAGACAGCGTAATGGACGTGGAATTACTTGTGCACGCAGATGATCCGTTAACCGACACCAGCGTGTGACAGTTTGCCCACTTCCGTCTTGAGAATTGCAATTTCCTGCCGGCACTTCGGTTTCATACTGTACAAACAGTCGCACAAATAGACACAACAAAGACAGCCCCAGAGTTCTCGTGGGGCTTTGACGCTGTGTAATCCAATCTGTGTCCCCGGAGCGGCTGCTACCCGTCAGTTTGTCTGACCTTCCGGTGCCTAGCAGGTCCCCCAATCTCTCAAAATGGGTCTCCAAGTGTGCAGTGGCCTTTTGACGAGGTGTTTCCTCTTTTTTTCAAGAAACCTTCATGTTGCGCAGTTAGTTCTCTTAATTTTTTGCCTGCTTCGACATTTTGTAATCCTCATTGCTTCTTTTAGAGCATTAGCTAGTGTGGATGCGTGTGCGATCGCTTCATTTTCGCATTGCCAACAAGACTGGCTTTTCATGACGGCCCTTTCCTCCGTCTTCCCACAGTCGTGGCGGCGGCTGATCATCTTACTGCCGATTGCCATCACCACGCTGGTACTGGCAGCCGCCCTACTGAATGGTCCACTCCCTAGACCAAGACTGTTGGTCTACCCCTTTCCAAAGTATCTCCTTTCCAGCCTTGGGAACAGACAGAGAACAACACATCCTTACCCAACTCTCCCACTAGGCCCAAGGTAGTCTTCCCCGAGCAGCCTCCGCCGACCCCAGTCCCTCCACACAGAGACTTCAGCGAACCCCCCGAACCAGCCCACCTCGATGACATCCCGACCCTCATCCGCGCCCTGTGGGCTCCCACGCGCCTCTCCATCACCACCCCCAACTTCACCACCCTCGACGGCACCATCAAGTCCCTCCCTCCACCGAACGAGCTAATCCACACCCAGCCCCTCGGCAAACGCATCTGCATCCTCGACGTCGACAACCGCCCGCTCAACGAACCCGGCGACATATTCGCCCCAACCCCCCCAACCGCCGACAACCTCATCCCCCGCTCGGCCGGCTTCCTCAGCCACTACCTCTACGCGCAGATCCACAACTACACGTACAAGTTCGTGCGCTCGCCCAAATACTTGGACCGCGCGCCGCACTGGTCCAAGGTGATCTTCACGCAGCAGGTCCTCAAGCAGTTCGACATCGTTGTCATGCTCGACTACGACGCCATGTTTCCCTCGCCCGAACTCCCCCTCGAATGGCTGCTCAACTACTGGAAGGTCGACCGCGACGTGCTGGTGGCCATGGCCGAAGACCCCGACGCCGATTTCAACCGCGACCTGCGACGCAAGCTGAACGTCAACACGGGGTTCATCATCGCGCAGGCGAGCGACCGCACGCAGCGGCTGTTCAAGGACTGGGCTGAGTGTCCTGAGGAGACGCGGTACAAGGAGTGTGCGCAGTGGAAGGAGAAGGCGTTCCACGAGCAGGCGGCGTTCAGCTCGCATGTTCGGTACGACTTCCTGGAGGGGATGAGTGTGGAGGACCCCGCGCACCAGCGGTTTATACGGACGTTGCCGTGCAATGAGGCGAATGGCGTGCCGAAGACGAAGGATGCCGGGTGTGTTGGGCAGATGGTGCGGCACTATTGGGCGCATAAGCCGGATACGAAGCTGGAATTCACGCATAATCTGATGAATGTGCTGGTGCCGTTACTGAGTAGGGCGGCGTATCGGGATCCGGAGGTGGTGGTGGATTATCGGGGAAAGGTGCTCAAGGGGGATCAGATTCTCGACGGAGAGGTGCCGGCTGCGCCGTGAATAGCTTGCAGCAGTTTACAGTGAGAGGAGAGACAATTTGTATTCGTTTGTGGGGAGTGGGAGGTATGGAATTCTTGGATCTTGGTGGTTTGATGGGTCGGCCGTTGGCTGTGCCCCTCGCCCTCTGCGCGGAGCGTAAGGGGTAGTAATTTTATTTGGCTCCGAGAGATATGGTTGGGTTCCGAGTCGTGTTTGTACAAATACTGCGAATCAAGCTCGTGGACGATGAACAGCTTCTACCTTGTGGCCCGCCGTACCTTGGGCTATTTCATGCAAAGCAACTCTCCCAAGTGAGGTCTTTCTTTCCTTTTGCCTCCGGCGGCACCTCCGGTGGGGCGCCTGCGGCGGGCTCCTCGCTCTGCTCGAACGTTGCCACTGGTAAAGGCGCACTTTGTTGGGGGTGTCAAACGTCCAGAGTTTCTGGTCCTACCTACATTGATCTCTGTCTGATTGTCACCAAAGTCCGTCTCCGCCTAGACAAGATGAACCGCAAGGGCACCAAACAAGCAACCAGTGAGCATTTTGAATGGTCGAATGCTAGCGAGGGTACAGTTGTCAAATACCACCCCCTTTCCCCTTTTCCCTCCAGCCCTAAAAACACCGAGCAACGTCGCCATTCTTCCCAGTAAAGTAGACGTCCACCTCTCCACCACCCCAAGTCACAGCCGTCGGCCCCGTCTCGACCTTGCCGCCCATCGGCTCCCACTCCTCCGACGTCCACGACCCATCCTCCCACTTCTTCCGATACACAGTGTCATCCTCCCCCGTGATGTACACCTCCATGCCGCCATCGACCGCCACGACATCCGGCGCCGTATCCGCCTTCATCTCGCCGCCCAAGTCCTCCCACGCCCCCCACTTGGGCAGCGTCGTGGTCTTGTTCTTCCCCGACTTCTCATCATACACCATGACCGTCTCATTCTTGTACGTCTTGTGCCAACACGCGCCATCACTCCCCTTGACATACACATCCATCCTGTCGTCCCACGCACACGCCGCCGGCGCACTGTCCAAACTGCCCCCAAGGCTCTCCCACTCGCCCCAGCCACTCTCCTTCTTTGGGTCCGTCTTCTTGTGCCACGCCTGGCCATCCTCCCCCTTGCAACAAAAACTGCTATTCTC
>Ga0247780_1001720_pt1 | contig 10821 bp, 8 predicted proteins | sample UWRJL079202R5_FD_179927 | JGI IMG/M metagenome (GOLD analysis project Ga0247780, IMG submission 179927) | Plant litter microbial communities from Arlington Agricultural Research Station in Wisconsin, United States - UWRJ-L079-202R-5 | ecosystem: Environmental > Terrestrial > Plant litter >... | reverse complement strand
GCCCGGTTGCTTCTTCAGCCTGAGCCAGACCCGGAAAGCAAGCCATTGCCAGCACAACAAGCACTGACAGAAGCGAGAAGCCAGGTCGGGCCGAGCTCCGGGCGCGGTGGTGGGGGATCTCAGACATGGCGCGCAAGGTTAGAGGAATCAGCGGCGCTGATATATCCGCTCGCTTTGATCGTTGGCATAGCTCTCGCCGGAGGGGGTTTCTTCCTGAGCGAGCGCCACATCGCCGGACTCGGCACGTACCTGATCCTGATCGGGATGCTGGCCCTGGGCGCCGCCGGGCGCGCCACGCTCGGACGTCCCTTCTTCCTGGTCTCCGGGTCGATTGGGGCGCTTGCGCTTCTCTCGGCATCGTCTTCTTTCTGGTCCGGGTCGGTCGAGCTCAGCATCACCGAAGCCGACCGCGTCCTGGTCTACCTCGGCTTCTTCCTCGTTTCGTTCCTGATCGCCCAAACCGAGCAGAGGCGCCAACGTTTCGCTGAAGGCATTGGAATTTCCCTGATTGCGATCGCGGTCCTCGCCCTGGCGACGCGGCTGCTGCCCGATTTGATCGAGCTGGGGCCCGGGCTGGGGTCCAACGCCCGCCTTGGCTATCCGCTCGGCTACTGGAACGCGAACGGCCTCGCCTTTGGCATCGGGGCGGCCCTCTGCCTGTGGATGAGCAGGCGCTCGCTGACGCCGGTGCTGCGCTGGGTCGCCGTCGCGGCGCTCCCGGCCCTGCTCCTCGCGCTCTATCTCACCTACTCCCGCGGCGGCCTGCTGGCGCTGCTCGTCGCCTGCGGCTGCCTGATCGCCCTCTCCCACGATCGTCTCTGGCTGCTGCCGACCCTGGCGATCGGGGTGCTGGGGGCGCTGCCGGCGATCCTGGCGGTGCAGGCCAGGCGCAGCCTCGCCGACAACCTCGCCAACCAGGCGGCGGTGGATCAGGGCGCCACGGTGCTCCTGATCCTGATCGCGGGCACGGTCCTCGCGCTGGGGCTGTTCGCCCTCCTGCGCCGGCTCGAGCGCAGCGACCACGAGGTGGCCGGCCGCGCGCTCGCCGTCTCGCGCGACCCTGTGGTGCTGAAGGGGGTGGCGCTGGCGCTGGCCGTGCTGGCGATCGCCGCCGCGGTCGCCGTCGGCGGCCGGGCCTGGGACCAGTTCTCCAGCTCCGACCTGCAGTTTCCGAGCCAACCCGAGCAGCACTTCGGCGAACTCTCCGGCGCCGGTCGCAACGAATTCTGGCGAGTGTCGCTCGACGCCTTCGGCGAAGAGCCGCTGGTCGGGCACGGAGCGGGCACCTACCGGTTCGCCTGGGACGGACTGCGCAACAGCCCGCAACGGGTCCTCGACGCGCATTCCCTCTACCTGGAGGCGTTCGCCGAGCTGGGCGTGCTGGGCGGGCTGCTCGTGCTCGCGCTCGTCGGCACGATCCTCGTCACCGGCTTCCTCGCCTGGCGCGCGGCCAGCGGGGCGCGTCGCGAGCTGCATGCGGTCCTCCTCGCCGCCTGTCTCGCCTTCGCCGTCGGCGCGGGGATCGACTGGTTCTGGGAGATCGCCGCGCTCGGGGCGATCTTCTTCGCCGCCGCCGGCGCGCTGGTCGCCGCCCGGTGCGAGCAGCTGGCGCTGCGGCGGGCGGAAACCGACGGGCGGGGACAGCAGCGCCGCTTCGGCCTCGCGATCGCCGGCCTGGCCGTCGCCTGGATCTCGGCGCTGGCCCTGATCGGGCCGCTGCTGGTCGACCGCGAGATCGACGCGAGCGACGCGGCTGCCGCCGACGGCGACCTGCCGGCGGCGGTCGACCACGCCGAGACGGCTCGCTCGATCGAGCCCTGGGCGGCGACGCCATACGTCCAGCTCGGACTGCTCGCCGAGTCCGAAGGGGACTACGCGACCGCCGCCGAGAGGCTGAGCCAGGCGATCGACCGCGAGGAGGGCAACTGGCAGCTCTACTACCTGCGGGCGCGGGTCCAGCACGAGGCCGGGGACGATGCCGCCGCCACGGCCGACCTCGAACGGGCGCGAGAGCTCAACCCCGAAGAAACCTGCCTGGGCGCGGGTTTCGAAGGTTGCGGATGAGCAAGGCGCCGAACATCCCACCCCGGGTCGCGAAGCCGACCGAGCCGCGACCGCAGGCGCCGGCCACGGCGCCGGCGCCGATCGGTCCGGAGGGCCACGGGCCCCAGGAGCTGCGCCGGCGAGGAGCGCTGCTGCGCCGCCTGCTGGCGCTGGGGGACTGGGGCGCGTTGCTGATCGCGCTCTGCGCGGTGACCATGGCCAGCTCGACGACGGACGTCGCCGATCTGTTCTGGGCGGTCCTCTTCAGCCCGTCCTGGGTGATCACGGTGAAGCTCCACGGGCTCTACGACAACGATCACCGGCGGATTCGCCACAGCACCCTCGACGAGCTTCCCTCCCTGATCTCGGCGAGCGTCCTGGGGATCCTGGCTCTGGACGGACTTCTGGCGCTGAGCCCCGCCGGTCCCCTGTCGCCCCTCAGCGCCATCGCGATCGGGGTCGGCGCCTTCACGCTCACCTTCGTCATGCGGGGCGTCCTGCGCTTTCTCTGGCACCGGCTGACGGAGCAGGCGCTGGGACTCGTGATCGGCTCGCCGCGCGCGGTAGACATGGTGGCCCGCCGCGTCTCCACCCATCCCGAGACGCGCCTGGCGCTGGTCGGCTACCTCTCGGCGGAGACCGCGAAGGCGGCGGTCGAGCTGCCTCGCCTCGGCTCGCATAGGGACATCTCGCGGGTCGCCAGGGAGCTTGGAATCGAGCGGGTCGTCGTCACCGAGCTGGAGATGAGCGGGGTCGACGCGGAGCGCCTGATCGAGGAATGCAAGGCCGAGGGCCTGGCCCTGACCCTCCTGCCCCAGCACTACGGGCTGCTGGGACCGGGGATCGAGCTCAACCGGCTCGCCGAGCTGCCCGTGCTCGATTTCCGCTTCAGCGACCCGCCGCGCTCGACCGTGGCGATGAAGCGGGGCATGGACCTGATCGTCTCGGCGCTGCTGCTGATCGCGCTCTGGATATTGCTCGACGACGGCCGGCCCGTCTTCTTCCGGCAGCGACGGGCGGGCCGGGACGGCGTCCCGTTCACGATGATCAAGTTCCGCACGATGGTCACCGACGCCGAGCAGCGGCTGCCGGAGCTGGTCGACCTCGCGAGCCTCGACCAGCCGGCGTTCAAGATCCCCGACGACCCGCGGGTGACTCGCAGCGGGCGCTGGCTGCGAAGGACCAGCTTCGACGAGCTGCCGCAGCTCCTCAACGTGCTGCGCGGCGAGATGTCGCTGGTCGGCCCGCGCCCGGAGGAGGAGAGCGTCGTCGCCCTCTACGACGAGCGCCAGCGCGGGCGGCTCGCGGTCAAGCCGGGGATGACCGGGCCGATGCAGGTCTACGGCCGCAGCGATCTCACCTTCGAGGAGCGCCTGGCGCTGGAGCGCGACTACCTCGACAACCTCTCGCTGCTGACCGACCTGGCGATCCTGCTGCGGACGCCGCGGGCGATGGTCCGCGGCGAAGGCGCCTACTAGCCGAACATGCCCGAGCTCGAGGCGGTGGTCGTCAGCCACGGGGCGGAAGCGCTGCTCCGGCGCTGCCTGCGCTCCTTGCGCGAGCACCCGCTCTCCGGCGGCGAGACGCGCGTCACCGTCGTCGACAGCGGCAGCCCCGACGGGACCCCGGACATGGTCGCTCGGGAGTTCCCCGAGGTGCGGCTGTTGCGCCGCGGCAACATCGGCTTCTCCGCCGCCAACAACCTGGTCCTGCGCGACAACGACGCGGACGCCGTGCTGCTGCTCAATCCCGACACCGAGGTCTACGCGGGCACGCTCGACGCGGCGCTGGCGCGGCTGCGCTCGGAGCCCCGGATCGGCATGGTCGGCGTGAAGCTGGTGATGGAGTCCGGCGAGCTCGACCACGCCTGCAAGCGCTCCTTCCCCACCCCGCTCAGCGCCCTCGCCCACTTCACCGGGATCGGCCGCAGCGAAGGCCCGTTGTCATTTGTCGCCCACAGGGCGACAAATGACAACGGGCGGGCAGGGGGGGCGCTCAGCCAATACCGCGCGACCCATCTCGGCGACGACGAGCCGGGCGAGGTCGACGCCGTCAACGGCGCCTTCATGCTCTGCCGCGCCGAGGCGGTGCGCGAGGTCGGGCTGCTCGACGAGGGCTACTGGCTCTACATGGAGGACCTCGACTGGTGCCACCGCTTCTGGGACGCCGGCTGGAAGGTCTTCTACGAGCCGGCCGGCGTCGCCCTGCACGTCAAGGGCGGCTCCAGCGCCGGCCGCCGCGCGCCCAGGCAGGAGATCGCCTTCCACCGCGGCATGGGCCGCTTCTACCGCCGCTTCGACGCGCCGCGGAGCAACCCGCTGCTGAACGCGGCGGTCTATGCCGGGATCGGGGCCAAACTCGCGGTCAGCCTGGCCCGATCGCTACCTTTCTCAGCTCGATGAACCGCCGCCTCGCCGCAATCCTCCTCCTCGCCGCCCTGCTGATCGCCCTCGTCGCCGGCACCCAGCAGGGCTCGGCGAAGCCGCCGCCCCGGGCCCCGAAGGGCTTCTTCGGCATCGCGCCGCAGTCGGCCCTGAGCGACGAGGACGCGCGCTACATGGTGGCCGGCGGCATCGATGCGGTCCGCTGGCCGATGCCGTGGGACTCGATCCAGCCCACCGCGAAAGGCGGCTACGACTGGGCGTCCTTCGACCCGGTCGTCTCCGTCGCCGCCCGACACGGCCTGCAGGTCCTTCCCTTCGTCTACGCGACGCCGAAATGGATCGCCCGCAAGTACACGAAGATGCCGATCGACAGCGCCCGCGCCCGCAACGCCTGGACCGCCTTCCTCGAAGCGGCGGTGAAACGGTACGGGCCCGGCGGCGAATTCTGGAACGAGAAAGCGCCGGGCGTCGTCCAGTACGAGCCGGCGATCCCGCGGCCGATGCCGATCCGGACCTGGCAGCTCTGGAACGAGGCAAACTTCTTCTACTTCGCCTACCCGGTCTCGCCGCAGCGCTTCGTGCGGCTGTTGAAGCTCTCCTCGCCGGCGATCAAACGGGTCGACCCGCGGGCGAAAGTGATCCTCTCGGGCCTGTTCGGGGAACCGACCGCGAGCGGCAAGCGGGGCATGCCCGCGACCGAGTTCCTCAGCGCCGTCTACCGCGGGGGCACCAAGCGCTTCTTCGACGGCATCGCCCTCCACCCCTACGCGGCCTTCACCGAGGACCTGGAAGAAATGGTCGAGGGCATCCACGAGGTGACGGTCGAACACCGCGATCGCGTCCCCCTCTACATCACCGAGATGGGCTGGGGCTCCGACAACAACTTCAAGCAGGTCGCCTTCGAGCAGGGGATCAGCGGCCAGGTGGAGCAGCTGAAGGCCTCCTACGCCTACCTGCTGGAAAACCGCGGGCGCCTGGACCTCAAGCAGACCTACTGGTTCTCCTGGAAGGACCTGGAGGCGAGCTGCACCTTCTGCGGCTCGGTCGGCCTCTTCCACGAAGGGCGGAGGTTCCGCCCGAAGCCGGCCTGGCGCGCCTTCGTCGCGATCTCCCGCGGCCGCGCCCGGCCGTAGCGACCGCCGCGCCGGTCTAGAACGGCAGCGAGTCGCGGACGTCGGCCAGCCGCGGCGCGTTCCGGTCGCGCTCGGATAGGAGCGGCTCGCCGACCTGCCAGTCGACGCCGACGTCCGGGTCGTCCCAGGCGATCCCGGCCTCGGTCGCCGGGTCGTAGTAGCTGGAGACCTGGTAGGCGACGTCGGCGACGTCGCTGAGCACGGCGAAGCCGTGGCCGAAGCCGACCGGGACGAAGAGCTGGCGGTGCTTCTCGTCGTCGAGCACGTGCGCCTCCCACTCGCCGTAGGTCGGCGAGCCCCGGCGCAGGTCGACGGCGACGTCGAGGATCGCCCCGCGCGGGCAGCGGATCAGCTTCGCCTGGCCCGGCTCGGTCTGGAAGTGGAGGCCGCGCAGCGTCCCCTTCGAGGAGCGCGAGTGGTTGTGCTGGACGAACTCGACCTCGACGCCGAGCTCGCGCCAGGCGTCGCGGCCGAAGGTCTCGACGAAGAAGCCGCGCTCGTCGCCGTGGACGACCGGCTCGACCAGGACGACGCCGTCGAGCTTGGTGGGGAGGCGCTCCGCCACTAGCCGAGCGCCTTCCCGTACTGCTTCTCGTAGTACTCGCGGTACTCGCCGGAGCGGATCGGGCCCCACCAGTCCTCGTTGTCGCGGTACCACCGCACGGTCTTCTCCAGGCCCTCGGCGAAGTGCACCTCGGCCTCCCAGCCGAGCTCCTCCTTCAGCTTCGCCGAGGAGAGGGAGTAGCGGCGGTCGTGGCCGGGCCGGTCGGTGACGTACTCGATCAGCGACTCCTCGGCGCCGGTCAGCTCGATCACCCGCTTCACGACCTCGATGTTCTCGCACTCGTCGGGGCCGCCGACGTTGTAGGCCTCGCCGGCCTTGCCCTGCGCCAGGACGGTGTGGATGCCGCGGCAGAAGTCCTCGACGTAGAGCCAGTTGCGGACCTGCTTGCCGTCCCCGTAGACAGGCAGCGCGTCGCCGTGGAGCGCGTTCAGGATCGTCAGCGGGATCAGCTTCTCCGGGTACTGCCGCGGGCCGTAGTTGTTGGAGCCGCGGACGATCGAGGCGTCGGTCCCGTAGGTGTGGACGTGGGCGGAGACGAGCAGGTCGCCGGCGGCCTTGGTCGCCGAGTAGGGCGAGGAGGGATCGAGCGGCGAGGTCTCGGTGAAGGAGCCGGACTCGATCGAGCCGTAGACCTCGTCGGTCGAGACCTGCAGGTAGCGCTCGACCCCGAGCTCGCGGGCGGCGTCGAGCAGGGTGCCGGTGCCGATCACGTGGGTGCGGGCGAAAGCGTCCTGGTCCTCGATCGAGCGGTCGACGTGACTCTCCGCGGCGAAGTTGACGACCGCGTCGGCGCCCTGCATCGCTTCGCGCACGACGGCGGGGTCCTCGATCGCTCCCTCGATCAGCTCCGTGCCCTCCGGCAGGTTCTCGCGCCGGCCGGCGTAGGTGAGCTTGTCGAGCACGACCACGTCGTGCTCGGTTCCGGCGAGCCGGACGTAGGTGGAACCGATGAAACCGGCGGCGCCGGTGACGAGGAGCCTCATGGCTATTCCTCCCTCTCCGCTTGTCGTTGGGCGAGATACCCGGCCAGCCCGTCCTGCCAGGAGGGCAGCCGGATCGCGTGCTCGCGCTGGCTGGTCAGGGCCGAGAACGGCGGCCGCGGGGCGGGCCGGCCGAATTCCTCGGTGGTGATCGAGAGCACTTTGCACTCGACCTTGGCCTGCTCGAAGACTTCGCGCGCGAACTCGTACCAGGAGCACTGGCCGGCGGCCGCCATGTGGTGGATGCCGAACTCGATCCCCTCGATCAGGCGCACGATCCCGTAGGCCAGGTGCCAGGTGTAGGTCGGCGAGCCGACCTGGTCGCGGACGACCAGGACCTCGTTCTGCATCGAGGCCAGCCGCAGCATCGTCTCGACGAAGTTGGGCCCGGCGATCCCGAACAGCCAGGCCGAGCGGACGACGAAGTGGCGCTTGTTGGCTGCCACCGTCGCCTCCTCGCCGGCCAGCTTGGTGCGGCCGTAGGCCGAGAGCGGCGCCGGCTGGTCGCTCTCGACGTAGGGGCTGCCCTTGGCGCCGTCGAAGACGTAGTCGCTGGAGACGTAGACGACGCTGGCGCCTACCTCGGCCGCCGCGGCGGCGACGTTGCCGGCGCCGGCGCCGTTGACCGCGAAGGCGGCCTCCTCGGCCTCCTCGGCCCCGTCGACGTCGGTCCAGGCGGCGCAGTTGATGACGACGTCGGGACGCTCGAGCTCGAACTTCTTCGCCAGCACCGCGGGGTCGGTGACGTCGAGCTCGGCGCGCCCGAAGCCGACCACGTCGTGGCCGGCGTTCCCGGCGGCGAGCATCACGTCGCGGCCCAGCATCCCGGCCGCTCCAGTCACCAGCAGCTTCACTAGACGAGTTTGATCTCGGATTTGTCGCCGACCAGCAGGCGCAGCGTCTTCGGCATGCCGTCGCTGCGGGTCAGTTTCACGTTCTTGCCCAGCAGGCTGGCCTCCAGCCTCGTGTTGAGGTCCTCGACCACCGAGCCGGAGAGCACGATCGAGTTCTCGACTTCGGAGCGGCGGACGTGGACGTCGTCGCCGATCGAGGTGTAGGGGCCGATGTAGGCGTCCTCGACGCAGGCGCCGGCGCCGATCACGGCCGGGCCGCGGACGACGGACCGCACCAGCTTCGCGCCCGGGCCGAGCACCACCCGTCCCTCGATCTTCGAGTCGTCGTCGACCTCGCCCTCGATCGCGGTCACCAGCTCCTCGAGGACGAGGCGGTTGGCCTCGAGCATGTCGGCGAGCTGGCCGGTGTCCTTCCACCAGCCGCGGACGACCTCGGACTGGACCCTGTGGCCGTCGTCGATCAGGGCCTGGATCGCCTCGGTGATCTCCAGCTCGCCGCGCCAGGAGGGCTCGAGCGCCCGCGAGGCCTCGAAGATCGCCGGCTGGAAGAGGTAGACGCCGACCAGCGCCAGGTTCGAAGGAGGGTCTTTCGGCTTCTCGATCAGGCGCACGATGTGCTCGCGCTCGTCGAGCTCGGCGACGCCGTAGGACTGCGGATCGTCGACGGGAGTGAGCAGGATCAGGGCGTCGGGCTCGTGCTCGGTGAAGGTCGAGACGAGCCCGCGCAGGCCGTCGCGCAGGAGGTTGTCGCCGAGATACATGACGAAGGGCGAGCCGCCGATGAAGTCCTCCGCGGTGAGGACCGCGTGGGCGAGGCCGGCGGGCTCGTCCTGGACGATGTAGGTGATCTCGGCGCCGAACTGCTTGCCGTCGCCGGCGGCCTCGCGAATCTCGTCGCCGGTCTCGGGGGCGATGATGATCCCGATCTCCTTCACCCCGGCGTCGACCAGCGCCTCGATCCCGTAGAAGAGCACGGGTTTGTTGGCGACGGGCACGAGCTGCTTCGCCGAGGTGTGGGTGATGGGGCGCAGGCGGGTGCCGGCGCCGCCGGAGAGGATCAGTCCCTTGAGGGGCTCCATGCGAGGCTGCAACCCTACTGAGCCCCGGAAAGAGCGTGCGACCCGCCGTCTACATCCCCAACTTCAATGGCGCCGAGAGGATCGGGCGGGCCTTGGGCAGCCTGCGCGAGCAGAGCCGGCCGGTCGACGTGGTCGTGGTCGACAACGGCTCCAGCGACGGATCGCTGGAGCTGCTGCGCGAGGAGTTCCCGGAGGTGACGGTGATCGCGCTGGAGCGCAATCTCGGCTTCGGGCCGGCTTTGAATCGCGCCATCGCGGAGCAGAAGGCGGACCCGCTGATCCTGCTCAACGACGACGCCGCGGCCGGTCCGCGCTTCGTCGAGGCGCTGCTCGACGCGGCCGCCGAGGGCGTCCAGGCGGTGGCCGGCGTCCTGCTGCAGGAACGGGCGCCCGAGCTGATCGATTCCGCCGGGGTCGTCGCCGAGACGACGCTGATGGGGTTCGACTACCTGCACGGGGAGCCGCTCGCGGCGGCGGCGAAGGCCGCGGATCCGCTGGGACCCACCGGCGGAGCCGCCCTCTACGACCGCGCTGCCTTCGAGGCGGTCGGCGGCTTCGACGAGCGCATCTTTCTCTACTACGAGGACCTCGACCTGGCGTTGCGGATGGCTGCCGCCGGAGGCCGCTGCCGGCTCGCCCCCGCCGCGACCGCGCTGCACGCCTACTCCGCCAGCCTCGGCGCCGCCAGCGCCGGCAAGTACGCCCGGACGGGCTGGAGCCGTGGCTACATGCTTCGCCGCTACGGGGTGATGCGGAAGCCGCGCACGGCGCTTCGCGCCCTCGCCTGCGAGGGGGTGCTCTGCGCCGGCCAGCTCCTGCGCGACCGCACCGCCAGCGGCCTCGGCGGCCGCCTCCGCGGCTGGCGCGACGGCGCCGGGCTGCCCGAGCGCGGGCTCGACGGCGCGCCCCTGCTCGACCTCTCCCCCCGTGAGGCGCTGGCGCTGCGCCGCCGGCGACGGGGGTGACCGTGGCAGCCCCGCGCTTCTCGATCGTGACGCCGGTGTACGAAACGCCGGAACCGGTGCTGGCGAGGATGCTGAAGTCGGTCCGGCGCCAGAGCTTCGAAGACTGGGAGCTCTGCCTGGTCGACGACGCTTCGGCCCAGGGTCGGGTAGCCGAGACCCTCGACGCGGCCGCACGGGCCGACGCGCGAATCCGGGTGCGGCGGCGCGAGGCCAACGGGGGCATCGTCGCGGCCTCCAACGACGCCCTGGCGATGGCGCGGGGGGAGTTCGTGGCGCTGGTCGACCACGACGACGAGCTTCACCCCGGCGCCCTGAGCGCGGTCCAGGAGGCGCTGGCGAGGGAGCCCGAGGCCGACTACGCCTACACCGACGAGGACAAGATCGTCGGGCCCGGGATCCACCTCCGCCCCTTCCTCAAGCCGGAGTGGTCGCCGGAGCGCCTGCGGACGCAGATGTACACCTGCCACCTCAGCGTCCTGCGACGCGCCCTGGTCGAGGAGGTGGGCGGATTCGACCCGGACTTCGAGGGCTCGCAGGACTGGGACCTGGTGCTGAAGGTGACCGAGCGGGCCCGCGCGGTCGTGCACGTCCCGCGCGTCCTCTACCACTGGCGGGTCAGCGCCTCCTCCGCCGCGGCGCGCGGCGCGGCGGCGAAACCGTGGGCCTTCGAGGCGGGCCGGCGGGCGGTCCAGGCGCACTGCGAGCGCACCGGCCTGGAGGCCAGGGTCGAGCGCGACGACGCCCACACCGGCGTCTACCACCTGCACCCCGAGCTGAGAGGCGAACCGCGGGTCGGCATCGTGATCCCGACCGCCTGC
>Ga0247780_1001719_pt1 | contig 10855 bp, 10 predicted proteins | sample UWRJL079202R5_FD_179927 | JGI IMG/M metagenome (GOLD analysis project Ga0247780, IMG submission 179927) | Plant litter microbial communities from Arlington Agricultural Research Station in Wisconsin, United States - UWRJ-L079-202R-5 | ecosystem: Environmental > Terrestrial > Plant litter >... | reverse complement strand
TGTTACATATAATCTCAGTGTCGCGGCCTTCCCCACTGAGTTAGGCGGCACTTAAAGCGGTACTAGATCCCTGTTAGCTCCGCATTACTCTTTACGTTATAGTGTCTGGCTAGTTTCACGCCCCCCCGGGCTTATTCTCATTAGCATCTCTACTAAAATGTATCTACTATTAACGTCATACTCTATACCTCCACTTGGGGTCTGTGGAGAATACTAGTTCTATGACTCATTCAATGACTTATTTATAAGATACCTACACCGTTCAAGAAATCCGGTTTAGCGGGAGCTTATAATACGCTTACGTCTGAGCCAGAGATAGAAATCTTACCATGGAATTGGGGCTTAGGCTGCAGCTTCTAAACTGTGCACAACAACAAAGCTGAAGCAGATGGCTCTCTGATCCGAGTCACTGGGCGAGGGTAACGGAGCCGAAGGCTCCCTTTGATGGAGAGGAGAGAATTGTTTTGCTCAATTGCCTCTGAAAAGAAACAGAAGAACTGTCCCTCTGAGGGGCGAGAAGTTAAGACTAAATACAATTTGTCGTGCAGGCACCACAGAACACCAAGGGACAGCTCATCCCCAAATCACCATTAAATAGGTATTTTATCCTCCACAGCAAGCGCCCTTGTAACGTGGGCTTACGAGGGTAGGCACTGCAAGAAGCGAAACGATAGTTGGGAGCATGGTGATTGATCAATTGAAGCCTACCTTCCGCTTCCTGGCTCCGCCAGAGAGCTCTTCTTATCCATTATCCTAGGATTCAGCCTCTGGTAGTTAGGTTGACTGGCATCCTGGCTGTGCCAGGCTTCTAGCCAGCCTCGCTGGCTAGATGCTTGGGATCCTGTTACAGCCCTCCATTAAGAATTCGAGTAAGTTGAAGCTATAGGATGTCATTTCCATTCTAAAATAGATTATTCTTCTACGCAAAGGCTTGGCTGGATAACCATGGGCACACTGCTCGGTTCTGGCTCACCGCCTTTGGGCAGTGGCATCTGCCTGTCCATACTAGCAGGGAAAGGGATTGGCAGCTGATGCATAGGAGGCAACGTATATGTGTCACGACCCAGGAAAGGGCTACCCTCCAACCTGAGGCATCCACCAAGTGGGGATCCCAGGGATAGCCAATGGCGAATGACCCGAGTTTGGGAACTACGGGACACAGAACAACGACCAATCAAGCAGCAGCCCGAGCACAGGAAAATCGTATATACCTCGGACAGGCCTAATTTACAGATAGTTTCCTTTGTTACGGTAGTAACGATAACAATACTAAATTGCATTGTTTGCACTGAAGCATCCATTGACTGCTTACGATCTACGTGATCTACCACCTCTTGCACTACTTCGTTCACACGCCTCTTGTGTTCGCACCTCTCACCTGTGTCAGCCATAGTCTGGAACTTTGTCTTTAGGGTTCAGGTTACCTAGGTCGTCATAATATGATAAGCGAGTGAGCAGCTTTAAAAGGATTTGGTAACCTATATACAATAAAACGTTAGTAAATTGTTAGTAACACAAATAATTTCTGATAATTCTGGCTCTGCTTATTTATGATAAGGGTTAGAAACGCGGCCCCAATGTTATAAATACTACCAGAGCGATCAAAAAGATAAGGGTATAATTACTTCTCTCTAGTGGCTCTTTGGCAAAGTTAGAGGGCTATCTTTTAGTAAGATTAATATATGAAGTAGATTGCCACGCTTGCCAGCAAAGGCCACGGTGCAATCTGTGGATCGTACCTTCCATTTTGACAGTAAGCTGAAATCTACTAAAACCGTCGCACGAAGTTGCTTACCACTGAAGTCGTCGTACGAATCCATCCTGTGAAAGCTTCAAGAGAAGCTGTAGGCGTTATAACCTGCATTCCGTCTCTATATATGATTAGAATTACTATACATAAGTTTGTTTACCACAGGCTCCTTTGCTGACGCGTGGCAAATGAGTGTGGGATTTCCCTGGTGACTACAGCGCCGATAGTGATATTACTGGCTCCGCTTTGGCTATAACGTGTCAGAAACGCTGCACCGCTGTTGTAATCACTTCCAGAGCGACCAAAAAGTAGAGGGTTGTAATTGCTTGATTCTGTCGGCTCAGAGCGAAGCCAGAGAGCTCTCTTTTGTGTATCTGAGTGCATGAACCAGATGGTAGGGTTACGGCTGATCGACGTTTGATCGCCACGCTCCTGTCAAGGGGGGTTCACCAGAGAGAAGAAGTCCGCAAGATGCTCAAGATTCGCTCGTAGTAGTAGAGAAGGTAGAATACACTCCGAAATCTGCCTCTCTTCTTCTCAGGAAGGCAGCCAGAATCCTTATATTTATACGCCAAAACTCTAGTAAAAGGATTAACCTTACACTTAGGTTATAAGTTATATATTGTTAATTAATCCCTTTACACTTATTGATATATATAAGAATAAGAGGTCTTTTTTATAATAGTAAATACGTTTTAAATAACCTAGTTATTCTGGTTTTTTTAGCCCTGTTACTGATTAAGGGGAAAAAGGTGGGGTTATAAGTACTGTTAATTAATTTGATATAGCTGTTAAAAGTGTTTATTCTTAAGATAAACTTAATATTCAGATTTATTTAATTATTATTTAGAAGGTGTATAAACGTTATATAAAGTGATTAAAAAATTATTAAAAATGTATCAACAGTTTTATTCATTAAATTTTAATTAACCTTAAACTTATACGATATATCCCTTTAGGTATAGTTATTAGTAAGAATTTAAAAGAATATTATTACCTTCTGCTTAAGTATTTAATATCGATTTCTTTTAAGGCTGTAGTTGTTTTTTAACTATTATATAAGATTGTGGAAACAGGGTTTTAAAGAACTCTTTTTTAAAACAGTTTAGGAACTTCTTAGTAATATAATAAGTGTTTTAAAGGCTAAGATAGATCTGTTAATGATGTGATATATCCTTAGAATCGTTATTAATTCGTTACTATAATATTTACTACCTTTATACTCTCTTAAATACTTAACGGCTGATTAATAGAGCCTTTATAGTTAAGAACGTAGTTTATATAGTTTATTAATATATAAATAGGTTCATTGTAAAGGTGTTTAGTATTGACTTTTAATAGAGAATAGTTATAAAATATTATAGTTAAAATAACGATTTCTACCTAGTGTTATGTCTTCTGATCCCACTATTATAGAGGGTTAAGGTCGAATATCGAAAAACGAACTTTGAAAACTTAAACTTTTTGACATCTGGTAAAAAGTTCAAGAATTGAAAAACATCCAGTTTACGGCTTATAAATTGCCTAATCTGGCAGTGATTGGCACCTATAGTAGCGTGGTATATGTCAAAAGCCTCTGAAACTCTCTTTTTCAGATGTTCGGTGCCTCTATGGGCTAAAAGGGGCTTTTAGCTGGTTACTAGCGCTTGAAAGGCCTAACAGTGGTGTTTTTAGCTGTAAAAAACCACGGATAACTGAACAACTGAACAGAAAAAACCCGAGAAGATCACAACCTTACGCTGAGATGAAGCACTGCGGTGCCGAGACAATCCTGTTGAGAAAGATATAAAAGTGATGACAATCCCTAACCAAACCATCCTCATTATCCTCTTTATGATAAAATTCAGCCATCGCCCTCGTGCTATACACTCCCTCTTCGCCACCTTAAAAATGCGGCTCTCAACTCTTTCCGTCCTCATGGGCCTCGCCCTCACCCAAACCACCCTCGCCGCCCCGGCGTCGAGCAACCGAATACCCTCCTCCCCCGCGACGTCACCAACCTCCCTCCCAAGGGCCAGTTCATCACCTGCCCGTCCTACCTCTACAGCCGTCCCCAAACCGAAGCCGCCATCTAGCAAGGCATCAACAAGGCCCCCAAGAACCTCAACGTCGGCTGCTACCCGCACAAGTTCGGCAACAACAAGAAGCTCGTCTTCTCCAGCGCCTGCAACGGCAAGCAGCTGTGGGAGTTCCCGCTCCTTAAGAGCTCGATCCTTTACACTAGCAAACAATCCGCGGGTGCGGACAGAGTGGTTTTTGCGATCAAAGGTAACCCGGACCAGAAGCCTACGCCGACGGATGGTACCTATTGCGGTGTGATGACCCATGATGGGATTAAGATTAGTGGGGATTTTACTCTTTGCCCTGTTAAGTATTGAGGCGAGATGGTTAGAGAACAGGGTGGCCCTAACTCGAGGACTCGGCAATAATTCACACCAATCGGCAAACATGAAAACTTTGTGCAAAACTCTATCAATCGGCCGATTTTTATAAGTAAATGGCCGTCACCCACAGAGCTAATTCGGGGTGCAATGCGATTTTCGCCCTTGATCACTGACATCTACTTCTCTCCGTGGATACCTGAAGATATGGCGCGCCTTCTGCAGCTTCCTGATGAGCTGCTGCTCATGATCATAAGACATCTTGATCCCACAAGCATCCAATGCCTTCGCCATGCCGACCGCGCCTTTCTGCGACTTTTCTCAGACAAAACCTTCCGCCTATGGCATAACGACAGTCCATCTACGTGCCATTTCCCTTGGAGTAGGCCTAATTCCGATTTTAAACACCAGGCTCACACTCCAACTCTCCGTCATCTTCTCCAGTCGGACAAAGAACAGAAGCAGTGCCTTTCCTGCCGTACCAGGTGCAGCAAAGACCCCCAACAGGCGTCGAGATTGACAAACGAGTTCCTATTCTGTAAGGGCTGCCTCGTCGACCACCCGGCAGCCTTCTTCTCGCCCGACCAAAGACGATTGGGAAAGGATCGGGACGGAGACCGAATTTGCATCGGACACCAGGGATACGTCCGCCTCTGCGATCACGAAGTCATCACTTGGAACGACGTGCTTATAGCCAGAGTCGGCCTCCTAAATCGTGGCCCACAGTACCAGGGGGCGATGTTACTCCGGGTATGCCGACACCCTAGCCACATGCCGATAAGCCACAGCCCTGACGACTTCGACACCGAGGGCGGGGCTACCCCCGACACGCGCCGCATCCGTATGCCAACGGTACGCCCGCACGCCGTTCTCCAGAGGAAGGCCGACTGCGCCGTTATGCACATGACCTGGGCGGGGCATCTTCCCCTGAAGCCGGGTCCGGACAGTGGGTCTTGCAGTGGGTCTTGGCGTCGTCCCGCTGCGGCGGACATGGCCGCCCGCCTCGGTGAGCTACGCAGCGGCGCAGCCGAATACATTATCCCCCAATCTGCGCTGAACCAGGTCCCTGAGATGCGCTGTTTTGACCGGAATCAATGTTGCTGCCTGGATTTCGGGGACCAGGACGACCAGGACGACCAGGATCTGCCTGTCGACAACAACGCACAGCCGGTGCCACTTGAAGGCGACAACAACAAAGACAACCACGTTGGGGGGGAGAAGGGCTGCCGGGCGGTGCCAAGTGCGCGACTCTTCCCAATTCCATCATCATCATCATCCAGTCACTGTAGAAGCGAAGCAGAGAGACTTGGCAAGATAAGGGCCCATGTAACCAGGACCGCTCTGAGTTTTGCCTTTGGGATCCGCGCCGGATGGCAGGCTAGCATTAGGCCATGCCCCGCGACGACAGTCGGCTGCCTCGAGATAGGCTACCAGCGCTGGGTCGCCTGCGCGACCATGTTGCATCCGTCGTGGAGCGCGGCCGACTACTCGTGGTTCGAGGCACTGGATCCCGACTCGTACCGCCTATGCGAGGACGGCGAGGCGAGAGGCTCACTGTGGTGTCCAGATCCGACCTGCACCAATTACTACCGATATCTGGAGCGGCCTCTTGTCCGGAAGTGCGCTGGTGCGAGCGTGTTTGACTATTTTGATAACAATGGAATCAAGTGGACACCTAGCTGGAGAATAAGGGGCAAGTTGGTGACGACCGTGAAGGGTGCCAGGATTGAGCAAAAACGGGTTGCAAAGGAGCTGGGAATCCCTAGCACTACAAGTCCAAAAGTCATCCTTCACCTAAGCGTAAGGAGAGAGAGGCTTTGGAAATGGTGCGGTCGCAAGGTGCGTGCCCTGTTTTGTACTAAGTAGGTATTGTGGCTGTACCTAGGTATGTGGAAGGAAAAGATATGTTGCAATCCTGAACTTGATGAGCACAGATAGTTGAAGAACTCCAGATTTTCTCGTCTTGTCGCGGACGCGGACATAATAGAATACTCGCTTCGTACGGGGAGTAATGCTTCTGTAATTTCTATCGTGTGCAGCAAGCAACTTGAAGACTCTAAATCCCCCTTAGGAGTAGGACAAAATGGCGTGGATAGTGACATGGATGCAGTGGTCCCTGTGCATCACTAGTTCTTGATTGCATGCTTAATGTTATTGCTGCATGCCGAATCAATGCATATTGCGGAAAGAAGCCAACGATCTTCTCGGTTCCGCGGTTACCTTCCTGCAGTTTGGGGAAGAAGGGTGCATCTAACGCAGATCTGGAGTCGCCTTTCTTCAGCCGTAACGTTCTATCCCTCCTAAGTATCGTCACTTCCTCACTTATCATCCTGGTCGCCATCCCCTTCACATGGTCGTCGGGCAAAAAGCTGCTGATCCCTCGTGAGCAGGTGAGAAATCCTTTTAGCTTCTTCGGAGACGACACAGACACAGACACCAACCTTTGCGATCCCTTTGCCGTTTGCCGTGTGTTGTGTTTTTACATATTTGAAGACTCCAAGATCTCTCTCTCCCCCCCCCCCCTCTCCGTCACAGCCAGCGCCATGTTTTTGCTGGTCCTCCTCCTCGCTCTTCTCTCCGCCGCTATCGGCAACGTGCTTCGGCACCCAACGCCTCCCCTCGCCTCCCTCGCCCCCCGGGAGGTTTGTCCCTGGCCGGACTTCACCTGTGCGTCAAACTTACTGCATACATTTCAACCATACAATTTACAGTGGTCTGCAATGTCTAAGTTTTAGTTGCTGACATTGGGAGCTTTCAGGTGTCCCAGTGTCTTTGGGTGGCGGCCAGGCCACTAGTACCAGCACCAGCACTATCGTCACGACGACGATGACAACGATGACGACGACGATGACGATGACGATGCAACCGACCGGCCAATGTGAAAAGGACTTGGAGTACTGGAAGTCTACCATTGATAGGCTCAATAAGCTCATCGACCTCTTGATCAAGTGGATCCCGGGGTCCACCGACCCCAATGCTGCTGATTGGGCCCGGCTTGCCCTTGAAATCTTTGGCGTGCTTGCTCTGGGGGCGTGGGTATCGAAAGGGGTAAAGGAGATAGGGAAGGGGGCGAAGTGGTGCAAAAATCGGTAGGTCTAATCCTTGTTAAACACTGGTTAAGCTACCTTACTTACCTATCATGTCAGATGTATTGAGTGGAAACGTAGACTCATCGTGTGGAGACGTGGTCGTGTCCCGCGTCGTGTTCGGATCCCGCGTCGAGCTCGTGCCATTCCACTGGCTAATCTGGGGGCACCTTTCGACGGTGCCGGGTCCGGTAACCCATAATGATATCAAGACCGACGGACTGACGAGGGAGAGGTGGGTGCTGTGGGCGGAGAGGTTGAAGGAGGGGTTTGTGCATAATTCTTGGCATGCAATGATATACCATAGCCAATCCCTTTCCGCAATCCCTTTCTGGTAACACTTGCCACGTGATCGATTGTGCGACGTTTTAGGCCTCCGGAGTCTGAGGCGGGGCTTCGTTCATCACTTCTCGAGCCTGACCTAGGCCGTCATCCACTTCAGTTATGAGACGATGCCAGCATGGATCCCATCTCGGCATTGAACGTGGCGACCGCAGCTGCGCAGTTCATTGAGTTTTCGGCCAACTTGGTCTCGACCACGCGAGAGATCCTCAGCTCTGCAGAGGGTGCGACCGCCGACAACTTGGCCCTGGAGACGGTATACTCTTGTCAGAAACACTGCACACTGGAATCTTGTGGGTTCAATTGCTTTATTGTCTTCTTTGTTGACTCTCTGGCAGAGCCAGAGAGCTTATATGCTTGCACGTTGTACTCAGCTGAACTGGCACAGCCACTTCAGCTCCGATCAGCTATATCAGCCCCGTACAGCTCCGTTCAGCTCCGCTCAGCTCCGCTCAGCCGTATTCCACCACACTCTGGCCGGTGGTGTTCTGGGCAGAGCCCAGAACCCCCTCCTTTCTGACAACTCTCAACTTTCTCAGCTGAGCGATAAGCTCGGCGCCAAGATCCAGCCGTCGCCGCCCGGTCAGCCATCCGTCAAGGAAGGATCGCAACAAGAAAAACTCGGCAATTCGCTGCAGTCGCTGTCTCGCAGCAGCAGCAACTAACCCTCTTCGTCGGGGACTTTGTCTGGTGTGTGCTGGCCCGTTTTGCTTTCACTGCTAATATCGCCCCCCCGCTAATACGTGACGAGGGAATCGGTAATGACCATGAATCGCAACCTTACCTGGATGAAGCAATACAGCGAAACTTCGCACCATGCCCATTCGACCAAGCTCGATTCCGTCTGTAAGGCGCTCGATGATCTGAAGATCGACCTGAGAGACTCGATCAACAAGAAGACCGAGACCGCGCTGGCGAAGACTCGGACGGCGTGGATGATGATGAATCTAACGCTCCCGGTAAAACCGCCGCAACCGAAACCGAAACCGAAACTGCAATTCCAGCTGAAGTTGTCGAAAGAATGGCCTTCAAGCTCCAGGAGCTGATGGTTGGGTACGTCAACCTATCGAAACAGAACGCAATGCTCAAAACGCTCAACTTTCATGCGCGGCCAGTTCGGTACGAGGAGATTCCAGACGCGTACGACCGTACCTTTCCATGGATCTTCAGCTCCTCCGACGTTTCCAACTGGCTGCGCACCGGCGCGGGGATTTTCTGGGTGTCTGGCCGCGCAGGGTCGGGAAAGTCAACACTCATGAAGTTCCTGGTCGCCAAGTCGACCACGTCTAGGCTTCTGGCCGAATGGGGGGGTCCCAAGCCTGTGTCGACTGTGTGCCATTTTTTTTGGAGCGCGGGCCACGAGATGCAGCGGTCCCAGCTGGGCTTGTTGAGGTCGATTCTCTTCGACATCTTCCTCCAGTGCCCCGACTGCATCCCGATTGCCTGCCCTACCCGATGGGAAAATGCCAATGCGCAGATGATGCATACGGGTGGTGATGGTGATGCGCGTCCCTCACCATCATGGTTGGCTTCGGAGCTTCGCGATGCCCTGAATATCATGGCACGGCATCCCGACTTGCCGTCCAAGTTCTGCTTTTTCATCGACGGCCTTGACGAGTTCGAGGGTGACGCCCTCAACATGTGCCATCAACTAGCCGAGCTTTCCCAGTCGCCCCATTTCAAGCTGTGCGTCAGCAGTCGTCCGTTGCCTGTCTTTGAGGACGCCTTTGAGCGGTACCCTAAGCTAGCGATCCACGACTTTACGCGCACCGACATTGAACACTTTGCCAAGGATAGACTACAAAGCCACCCAAAGTGGCCCAAATGTGGAGCTGAAGAGAGCAAGAAGGACGCGCTAATCCAGACCATCACTAGCAGAGCAGAGGGCGTGTTCCTGTGGGTGTTCCTCGTCACCAAATCCCTGCGCGAAGGCCTCAGCAACGACGACGACATCCACGAGCTCAAGGCACGACTCGAATCCCTGCCCACGCAACTCGAGAACCTCTTCAAACACATGCTGGACTCGGTCGACGTGGTGTATCACGCGAAAATGGCGGGCAACTTCCTGCTCGCGCTGCATGCCGACGGCCCTCTGCTGCTGGATGTCTACGGCTACCACGATCACGAATACAAGGACGAGGACTACGCCATCGGCTGGCCTGTCAAGGTAGTGACGAATCATGAACTGGCTGTCCTCCGTTCCCGGACTTGGAGGCGCGTCAATGTGCGCTCGTCGGGACTGCTCGAGGCTCGGGGCGTCAAGGTCGAGTTCCTCCACCGCACCGTCCGCCTAAAGAAATGCGAGACTGCCTGATGGCCAAGCTGCCACCGCAGTTTGACCCGCCTCTGGCCACCGCCAAGGCTTACGTCGCGCTCATCAAATCGTCGGATTTCTGCTCGGGCACCTTCGAGACCCAACACGGCACCCTGACGCGGCCCGTGGTCCGCACTTCCTCCCCTTGTGTACATCATCCAGCAGTGCATCGTGAGCGCGTCCGACGCAGCAGCCGACACGAGACTACCCGCCGTGGCCGCACTACTACAAGAACTCGAAGACGCGATGGACGACATGTTTTCCACCGGCCAGGCCCGCTTCTCCAGCCCTACTCGATGCCCCCCCGCCCTGCTGGTCCGCGAGCAAGTCCTCCGGTCCAATTCCCACGCATACCTAACCCACCAGCTCACCACCTCCTCCCTCAACTCCTCCTCTTTCTCCTCATACCTCTCTGCATTCGACGGCCCCCCTCTTTACGTAGCCTCCCGCCCGCCCCTCCGCAGCACCACCATCATCCCCGTCCTCCTCCAACACGGATCCTCCCAAAACCCCAACGCCACCTCCCTTCTCATCGCCGAAGGCTCCCCCGGGCTCGCCTTCCTCCACCGCGTCTCCCCCTGGAGCAACCAAGCCTCGGGCCAAGACGCCTTCCACCCCGCCCTCTCCGCCGGCCTCTTTTCCCTCTTCCTCGCCCACGGCGCCGACGCCAACGCCTTCAGTGGCCGTCTTGGCCTCACCGCCTTCGGCATCTTTCTTACAGCCTTGTTCGCCGAGACTCCGCTGGACGCCAAGGCGTACCTGCGCACGCTGGATGACTTTTTTGATGCCGGGGGGGATGTGTATGGTGTGGCGAGGTCGATTGGGTGGGCTGTTTATGAGCGGTCGGGGAAGTTCATGTTCAAGTTACATCTGGGTGGGGGGCGGACGCCTGAGGATGATGATGGTGATGAGGATGAGGAGGAGGAGGATGTGGAATGGATGGAGGAGGAGGGGGCGGCAGCGAGGGGGGGGGTACGGTGCT
>Ga0247780_1001714_pt1 | contig 10942 bp, 10 predicted proteins | sample UWRJL079202R5_FD_179927 | JGI IMG/M metagenome (GOLD analysis project Ga0247780, IMG submission 179927) | Plant litter microbial communities from Arlington Agricultural Research Station in Wisconsin, United States - UWRJ-L079-202R-5 | ecosystem: Environmental > Terrestrial > Plant litter >... | reverse complement strand
GGGTCCAGGTGGGGGGTGAGGAGGGGAGAAAGGGATCGGGGCAGAGGGGGAGGTGGGTTAGGGGGTTGCGGGGGAGGCCCCAGCCGCAAAGGGCGGGAGAGGTGGCAGCGGCGAGGGTGAAGAGGGAGGGGAGTGTTAGGATCGTGATAAGCGGTGGCATGGTGGATAGCGTGAGTGATACGGAAGCCAGTATGGCCCGTTGAGAATTTGGGTCAGTTCAAATCGTTGGAGTCTGTCCATGTAAGGTGGAAAGGTGACAGCTTGCATTGCTTGTAGGGTTTGGGGAATGTGTGTCACGTCGTGGTTGGCATTTAGCCGTATGATACCTCGTCAGGTTCTTGGCTGTATAGGGCCCGGTATATAAGGTATAGGCTCAAAATCATCGGTGTGACCCAGCGGGACTTTGAGATGTTCTCACAAATGGGCTGGTACGAAGTATAATCATTAATTATTGGGGATTGAACTTTTATAACCCAACGGACTGTGCCCCATTACTGTAACCTTCCCATCGGCCCGCATAGACCGGGCATAGCATACCCACCATTGACGGGAGGTCCCGTGTAGGGCGTAGACAAGGTGCCCAATGGGCACCATTCAGTCACGCCACTGAGGGCTTGCACGCTGTTGAGGACACACCCACACACGCCGGGGCCTACAGTGCCGTACACAGAGGCCACGACGTTGACGTAGTTGTTTGCGCAGTACTCGCAGCAGGTGAAGCGGTTCGCCGACTGGCCAACATTGTTAAAGACGTATTGAGCCGGCGGGTGAACGCCCCAGTAGGCGATGGCGTCGTTGCAAAACTTGGTGGACACGGTCTCGGTCGCGGTCACGATCGTGGTGGTGGTGCTGACGTCGAGGAGGGTCGTCGTGGCCGACGAGACCAGCGTGGAGACGTCAGTCGACGTGATGGTCTCGGTGGATGTGAACGTGGCCGTGACCGTGTCGGTGCTTGTCCCGACGCTGAGCTCAGTGGCGATTGTGGTCGACTCGGGGACGGCGCTCACGCTGATGCAGCTGCAGGCTGACGAGACGCGTTCGGCGGGGAGGCGTGTCAGACGTTGGGGCCGGAGGCTGGTGCAGCTGGCGGCTGACGAGGCAGCGCGACGGTTTTTGTACCAGATGCTGGTCGTGACGGGCTGCGTGGAAGTCACGACCAGTGTTGACGCGGCCTCGACGATCTCGGTGGCCGTCGTGGTTGTTGTCGTCGACTCGACCGTGGTGGTTGTGGCTGCGCTTAGCTCTGTGGTGGTCTCAATCACGCCAAAGGTCGAGACGATTGTCGTGTAGGACGTGGCCGGCTCCACGCTGAGGAAGCTGTTGCAAAACGATGTGGCCTGCTCGGCGATGCTGGGAAGGCACGCTTCAGGGAGTGGGCCCTGACGCCGGCAGATGCCAGCAAAGTACCCGAGGGCGCGGTTGACGTCGCATGTCCCGGGGAGCAAGTCACCCAAGGCCAGCGAAGAGAGAGCGAAAAACATCGATGCTTGGAGGGGGTGCATCGTGGACCAACTGACGATGAGGAACTCCTCAAACTTCGGCTAAATTCTTGAACCACAACAGAGAAAGATGACAAGCCCGCGCACCATGGAGAGGGCGTCTCCTCCTTTTTGATCCCCTTTCCAACTCTCAGCCCAGGTGAAATCTCCAGCTGAGAAGGAGGCCCGACTAAACCGCCTTAGTCGACCTTGGCAATTGTCAGTCGATAGCACGCTAGTTAGGGCGGACGCGCCAGGGTTCAAATGCTGCATCGAGACAATGGACAATGCTGCCCCACTATAATATAGGGGGCCACTCAGCTGGGAGAACATTTTGGGCAACAATGGCTTGGCGTTGCGGGTCCAGTTTTCAAGCATTTTCCAAACTCCGTGCATTGCACTACAGCCAAATACAGACAGACACCTATTATGGACATAATCCCTTTTCAACGAAGGTGATGGGTTCTGATGCTCACTTGGGCACCTGTTGGCTGGCAATGCATGCCCAGAATGAGGGGCGGACCAATAGCTGGCCGGGCTTACTGTCGTCAACGCGTAATCTGGTAAACGCGTGACTCGATTTCCAAGAGACGTGCGACTGTTAAAGTCAAGTTTCAACCCATCATCACAACACCATGAGCGTTTGACTGCATCGTCAATCATCCGCCCCTGGTGAGAACCCTCATTCCACACAGTATCCTCCTCACGATGGGCCCTGGGGCGGCTATCGAGGCATGGGAACAGCACGCGGCTCGAACCGCTCGGGATCCTACAAACAACCGCACAAAAATCATCAGACCGCTCGGGGACCTGTAATTATGACCCAAACCCTTGGCATGCACGGGATGCCGCTTTTGCTACCTACTAACGCCGCAAAGCGAGACGTATCAATCCACACTACACCTCTACGGCCACCTCTATGGCGTCGTAGTCACTTGCCAATACCCAATCCCCAAAGGATTCGCCGCTGGGGAGTGTGCCAAAAACGTGAAGGTGCTGTTCATCCAAGCAATCCGCCAAACAATCCTCGAACACCCTCTCCTCCGCGTCGTACTCATCGGCGAAGACTCCAAAAGGCCAGGATGGGCTGGCCTAAAAGAAATCGACATCAGATGGCTCGTCTCCTGGATTGAAGTTGAATCCCCTCACGACCTCACCCACCACTACCAAACCACCATCCCCTCCCACCTCGACTCCCGATTTCCTGATCTCGAAAACCGTCCCGGGTGGAAAGTCACCCTATTACACGATCCCCACAACCAACACATCGAAGTCATCTTTGCCTGGAACCACGCAAACTTCGACGGCGTCAGCGGCAAGATCTTCCACGAGACTCTCCTGCGGCACCTCAACCACCCGGCGCCTTCAGAAACGTCCGACGAGACTTTCATATCTGGAGAAGTGGATACCAACACCTTCCCACCGCCGCAGGAACACTGGGCCAAATACCCCATCACGCCCACATACCTTCTGTCCAGCGCATGGAAGGAATTTCGACCTCGACTACTAACTCCAAAAACCACAGCAAACACGAAGGCAACCTGGGCGCCACTCCGCACCACCCCTTTCGAGACCCGCGTCCGTGGATTCTCAGTGGACCACCACTCCCTGACCAAACTCTTGCATAAATGCCGCGAGCACAACACGACCTTAACCGGCCTTCTGAACGCAGTTGTGCTATTCTCCCTGTCATCCCAACTAGACGAGCAAACCGCACCAGCGTTCGCGGGGGGAACCGCACTGGACACCCGCCGCTTTTCATCCCCTATTAACAGCCTCATCCCCGAGAACACAATGGCTAACTTTGTGTCTGCGGTCGAGCACCATTTCACCGTGGCTGAGATGAAGGAGATTCGCAAGGTCTTGGGGGGTGGCTCGTCAGGGGTTCCGCACACCCAGGAGGTACAGGGTATGGTGTGGAAGATTGCATCGCGGGTGCGGGAAGAAATCCAGGCGAGGCTGGACAAGGGCACGCGGAATGATATCGTGGGGTTGATGCGAGTCGTGACGGACTGGCGGGGGACGGTCAAAAGTCAAACCCGGAAGCCCAGATCGCTGTCTTGGAATGTGTCTAATATTGGGGTGCTGGATGGTGGTGGTTTGTCTGAGGAGGGGAGTGGGGATGCTGTGTGGCGCTGTGGGCGGGCGGCGTTTGTGATGGGTGGTGAAGTGGCGGGTGCGGCGGTCAATGTTGGGGCTGTGTCTGTGAAGGGGAAGGGTCTGGAGGTTTCTGTCAGCTGGCAGGATTGTGCTGTGGAAGTGGGAGTTGGGGAGCAACTTGTTAAGGATCTTGAGAGTTGGTTGAGATGGATGAGTGAAGGAGGGTCATCCGTGCATGATGAAGCTGCTGAAGTATGACTTGAATCTATTATTGAAGTTGTTTTCATCGCAAAGGGTGGAATGGAGGAGGCAGATGCGAAGTGGATGGTGCCGGGTCAGTTGCTCAGGGGGTAATCGAGTTTGAACGAGTTTGAAATTTCCAAGAAGGACGCCTTGATCACTCTACGGGGCGTTTCCAAGGAGAAGGTACTACAGGCGGCAAGGTAGCTACTTGAATAGACCTTTTTTCTCTCGCCACGAGTTCTCAAGGCTACAGGGCTTATGTAAGGTAGGCTTCCCGGTGTGGCCTAGCAACAACGCTGCTGAAACACAGCTCAACATTTCTCTCGCCGTCTTTCGCGACAAGGTAGGCTTACTGCGCGATACATGCTCAGAATATGTTGAAGCTTCAGAAAGGAAGAGCTGGCGTCAAGCCTTACTGATCTGGTACTTATCTGCAGGATCCGCCTTCGAGGGCAGCTTGTGAAACAAAGGCCAGTGTTGTTGTTTTACCCTAAAGTTGCCCTCACCAACCCCTGGTCCCCTACACCACCCTTAGTCACCTTGCTCAGGCAATACTCAGGTACTGCTTAGGAAATGATCAGAGATATCGCCAAACATAGTGTAGACGAATAGGTAGTATTCCACAGTTCAACTAGTTTTGGGACACTGTTGACCCAAAATTGGGACCTCCTGTTACGGCCTGCTTCTGTACCCCCTTCGGCTTCTTAGGTTTTCTTCTCTCACCCAGGGCGGCCTCTAGACTCGTAAGTAAGGCATGGTTCTAGGTGCAGTTGCTGCAAACATTCATGTGGCTGTGAAGAAAGACGAGTATATTGATATCGGGCTACTCTGAAATTCCGACAGTTGGTGAGCCAGATACAAGGAGGGTGCACTCCTGGATGAGCTCTACCACACGTAGCGTCTTCCACGCAGCTTGGGAGTCATCGTCGCTAGGTCTAGAAGTGTTGTGTCCAATCAGCGGATCTGGGCCTTTTCCGAAGCAAAACGCTATCACTTCAGCGTACAATGATCCTAGGTTCTCGGGTGTGGTGTCGCCGGCAAAGTGGTGCCGCTGTGACCGGCAAAATCGTTGACGATCGCTATCGGACTGCCAGGGCTGGGGGTAGCCGGGAAGAGAGCGGAGGAGCTCCCACCGGCCTATCTCCGTCAAGACCATACCCAGGCCGAAGACGTCGTAGGCGGGCTGCTGCCTATTCTTTGTTGATCCCGGTGCGAGGCGATCCGGATGCACATACGCGCGGAGATCGGGATCCTCCACATCTAACTTGTCCGTCATGCCGCCAAGGCTGCGGGCTGCCTCGAAGCCGGCGAGCAAGGCCTCCGCCACGGTGATGGGTTGCATCCCGGGAGGTCGCGTGCCGCCCTCTGAACCCGGGAATTGCAGAAAGAGGTTGTCGGTGTTGAAACCGCCGTGGACGATATCTGCGGTGTGCAGAGCAGCCAGCGCCCGGGCATATGACAGGGCTAGCTCGACACGCTGGGCGATGGAGGGAAACGGTAACTGTCGCTGCATAATTTCGGGGAGGGCGTACAGTCCCTCGGCCGAGAAGACAAGCGCGAAACTTGGCGTCGATGAAGCCGACATATCCGATATGCATCGAAACGGAACACAGGGAAACCTCCTCGACCCGGGGGTCTGGGGACCGACTTCCGACCAAAGCAGCATCCGGGCAAGGCTTGCGAGCGCCCATTTTCTGGCTTGATACTCATCGGCGGCCGCTGGCGGGGCCCGGCCCGCCTCCACCTGCTGGTTACCAACTTGGATGCTCGAGGGATATGGTCGGAACTCCACCATGACCTTTTCGAGCCGACCGTTGCGGTCAAGGACTCCGAATCTTCGCGCTCGTAGCCGAAGCGTCTTGGCCTCCGCTTCTGTGAAGAAGCGCACAACCCTCTGAACCCAGCCTACCGAATCCCGGGCATCCTCTGGTACCGACCCGACCGGAAAATGTAGGCACCCGAAAGGAACCCACTCGACAGAAGCGCCCTCTCGAGTCCGCCCGTCCCGGCCCCAAGCGGTGGCCATCCTCGCCAGCATTCCGGCCTTCATATTCGGGACGACCAGGGTAGATAGAAGCCGGGAACCTTTGACTGGCAGTGCTGTTAACCTCTCGAGCTGGCCATTCAGGTCTCCGAGGGCCGGGATAAGGACTCTGAGTGTCCTGACAATGCTGGATGGTAGCGTGGCGTGACGGAGCTGGGGAGGCCTAGAGGCGAGATCCGGGTGGGAAGAGGCAAGTTCTAGCGCGTCAATGAGGTCAGCCAGGAGTTGCCTCAACTTCAAGACCACCGTCCTCGATTGCCTGCGTCTGGCCACATCAAGTTCCATCTTATCTCCGGCCTTGTCTAGGAGAATGAGATGGTAACGCGCGGTTCGGATCGCCGCATCGGCTTCATCCAGCAACCCGGATTCCGCTTCTGAAAATATCGTGTCTGAGATGAGCTCCTCCATGCAATTGGTAGCAGCTCGCAGGAGTGTAGATGCTGAAAGGGGCTTCGCTCGCAGTAGCGGGGTGTATGGAAAGGCATTCAAGTCTACCTCTGCCTCTATCCTTCTCAGATGCTTTAGAACCTCTCGATAGACATTGTCTGACCGGTGACTGAACTTTGGGATACTGGAGTGGTCCGTGTCACTCGGTATTGAGATCTCCAGGCCGGTGGGGAGTCCCAGCAGTGCGGAATGCTCAGTTATTGGTGTGTACGGCTCGCCAACCCGCTTCCATGTTTTCTCGATCGCTTTTGAAGTCGAGTTTTCCGAAGCGTCATTACCAGATTCGGTCACTTGCTTCACAAGTTGTCGGCTTTGGCGCCGCTCATAGATAGAAATGACGGGGAACCTGGGGAAGAGGTCGATGAAGTGCTGCAGCTCCTGCATCGCTAGGTCGTTATCGACGCTGAGCTGCTGCACTATCTTCAGCCATGCTGTTTTATCGGGAAAGACATCTCTCAGATACTCTTCTATGTCGCTGGTGTCCATCCCCCTGTGGACCGCCCCGAAGAATACTACGGCACAGGTGGCGGTCAGTATGGCATTGAGGTCAGGATCGTCCAAGCGCTTGCATCGGCAGAGGCTCTGGCTTCTGTTAGTATGTCGTGCTGTTAATTAGAGGAAGACAGCTGCGAGAGTTTCATTTACCTGAGCGATGACCTTGGTTCCATAGCTGTGGCCGACGAGTACCAGCGGCCGATACGAAGCCTAAGGAATCAGTACCTTGCCGATATATGTGGTGGAGACGCATGATTACCGTATCTGAGGACCTAGCAATGCTAAGTTGGCTCAGCAGCTCTTTGCAGAAATCTTCGAAGCGATAATTATTGTTGATGGTGAGCTTCGTGTTGTACCCAAAGGTGAGGACTCTGCATTTCGGCATGTCGTCCTTGAGATAATCTCGGAGCCACATGACATTGACATCTCTACTCGCCCAGGATCCGTATGCGTTGCCGTCAAGTCCGGTAACAGCAACGATGCTATGGTCTGTTCAGCGGAATGCTTTCCGAGATATGGACCGCGGGAAGCTCTTAGCGACTGACTCCATCGAGACATCCTCCACGGGATCCGGATAGAAGAGGGGGGTCATGCCCCAAAAATTCTTGTCGAATCGTAAATCAGTGCCGTTGACACGCAAGTGCGCGGTTGTCTCGCCGGTTTTGTCATCCATTACTGGCTTTAAGAAAACCGGAACCGCACTAGAGAATTGGATAACAGCGACCTGGCTTTTCAGGCTCGGGTCCGGCGCTGGCAGGAGCGTCCCCGTGATGATTGACACCGAAGCTTCGGCTTCATGGTGGGATTCCGCAATTGCCAGCGCCAGCTCTTCCCATGAGCACTCAGGCGGTATGTCTTGCACTCTAAATGCAATCATCTTTGAGGCAGACATAAAAGCGGGTACAGCCTCGAATATCCTAGGTCGAAGTCGAGCGGCGATCGGTCCGTGGCTCCGACATAAACTGTGTGGTCATTTGCCATCAACGTGGCCGGATAGCTGGCTGGAGGTCTATTAACGTGTCACGTGTGTGTAGCCTGCGAGCATAGCACTCCGACATCGGGTGGAAACCATTCGAACGTCCGCGATTCGATTTTGAAAAGCCTTGCCCTTGGTTCGTTCCCCCCCCCCCCCTTCGAGCTGTGCAGGCTAACAGGTCCTTCATTCGCACTACCATGGAATCCACCAATGAACTACTTTATTAAGCGTCAGCCCTCAGTTGGAGCGGGATCTGGGACATTTTAGGGTCGTGAGCCGTAGGGTTGTTAGGAAACTGATAGGGGCTGTTAGAGCGAAGCCAGAATCGGAGGGTTAGGATCAATCGAGTCCGCGTTATCTTGGCAACACCTTGCCCCGCCACGAGGCCCACCCGAAGTTCCCGCTCATGCACGCTACCCCACCAAGCCCACCACCCCAATCGGTCGCCTGTTTTGCTAACCTTGCGCGCTTTGGCTGTACGAGCTTGACGGCTGAGCAATCTGAATACCGCCCGCGGCCCGTCAACATATCAAACATCCCCCCGTCATCTTTTCGTTTTCGGGAGGTCGGCGTAAGGGCGGCACCAATGATATCTTCTCATTCTTCCGACTTGTGCCAACCTGCTGAAAACATAGCAACGCAAGGTGGACCAGTGGGCTACCGAAATGTAGTGTCCTATGTGGCCGCGCTCGGATTGCCGGTCCTGCCGCGGACCGCCATGGACAAGGGCACAGCAGGTTTGGAGCCACTCAGCCCCCACCACCCTCCCCTTGCGGATAGAATTTGGCTAGCACGATGGATGCGGAGCGCTGATACATCATGGTCTTTAGGGAACTTGGGCAACTCCAAGAGGCAGATGAGAAAGTGTTGATGTCCAACCCCAGTTCACCAAGAGGGTGAGGACGGGGCTGACGAAAAGTTCAGGTGGGTATCCTGGGACAGATGCCACTGCTAGAGTATCTTCAAAGCAAGCTTCTGGCAGAATTTTCGGCTTTGGCCCGCGAATTCGTGAGCATCCGCGCGGCTCTCATCATGGCGGCGTCCTACAGTTGGCTTCTCGGGCCTGGATTGGAGACGCCTTGGGATTGGGTCACCAAAACCCAGTGGACCCTCAAGGCCATTGAGCTCGGATCCTACGGGACGGCCAGTATGGTGGTTGAGGATAAGGATATTATGACTGTCCTCGACATTCTCGAGGTTAGAATGCTAGAGCTGCGCCGGCTGTTCTTCCTGTCCCCAGAGGTAGATGCAGCACGGTTGCGTCTCCGAGTTGAAGAATTTGCCAAGATGGGCGACAAGGATGTGGCCTCCAAGTTCATGCCGCTAATTTGCAGGGACGCCGACGCCAAACCCTCGGGCAACGACTCTGGGGATCGGGCGGTGGACATGCCGATCACCACGGTAGCCCCGACAGAGACGCCTTCCTGAAGCGATTTACCATAACCCGAGGTAGCGATTTGAGCTTCCTTGATTTGGACGCGTTGGATATCAACTTTGATACAATAACGATCTCGAGGCTTTTATCATCCTAGCTGAAGAGCATGGCCTATCCCCACCATCCGAGAGGCTTCCTACTACGCTAGCGTTGCGGTTATGAATGGAAGTTTGAGTTCGGAGGCTTTTATGAGAATCGATGAGAATTGAACACAATTCCGAGTTGCTGTATAAAGCTCTTGCCGCCAAGGACTTGGCAGGCCGTGTGACCACTGGGTGGTGGGGGAGGCGGTCAAGTCTGGCAATATTCCGCCCTTTCCCCCGCTTGCCTAGCTCCCCGCAGCTATCAAATTATCTCAGCACCTCTACCCGTCAAGAGAGAGAAGCTGCGTCATTACTCAAATCTTGTTCGCGCTACCACCAACTTCGCCGATATGGCTTGCCTGCTGCACCGTTCAGCCGAGGGCCACTCTTCAGACATCGAGCTAGCCGTCTCCCAACTGCAACAAAAAAACAACCACCTCATGGGCTATCGCAACCTCCTCTCTTATGCTACCAGCCTCGGAGTCTCACTTTTTCGCCGTTCTGCACTTGGCCAACAAGAGTGGAGGCTGAGAGCACAGGGTCAGTACTCGGCCGCGTATGAAGCCGTCATGGCAGGCGATCCAGCTGTGGAACAAGTCGTCATCATCAAGAGGCCGAAAGCATCGTTTAGCCGTGACAGCACCAAGGTTGAGAACGCACTACAGCACAAAGCCCTGTCTGGAATCATCCAAGAACTGCGCATCCTTGCACATCAAGACCTCAGAGCTCACCCCAATCTCCCGCGCATCCTGGGGATATTCTTCGAGGACGCCCTGGACCCCGACGGTACTATCCCTTGTCTAGTGTTTGAGCGCGCCGTATCAGATCTGTCTTCGTACTTTGGGAACAGTCCCCTCAGCATTACAGCTAACACGGTGAAAACTTTCTGTTCTGACATTGTTTCGGGTTTGTCGGCCATTCATGGACACGGCCTCGTTCACGGCGATCTGAAACCCAGCAACATTCTCCTCTTCCTCCGGGACGGCCGTCTGACCGCTGCTTTGGCCGATTTCAGTACCTGCGGGACCGCGGATCAGTCTCCCCGGGATGTTGGTATTATACCGGGCACGGCGGGATTCTGGGCGCCGGAATATTAACGTGAGAGTGCGTATCACGCTTGGGTGAACTTGCCGCCGCGAGACATATACGGCTTCGGTCTCATTATCGTCGTCTCCATGATGGGCCACTGCCAGACGCCGCCATTCCCGGAAAATTCCATGGCGCTGCAGCACGATGACCAAGGGTGTCTCGAGCTCCTGCGGGCACGCGTGCTGCTTCCAGATGCCGACTTTCTGTGGCGGGTCGTGGAGCACTGCGTCTTGGTGGATCCGGAAAAGAGGTGGTCATTGGCGCGAATAGGATCTGAATTCATGATTTCCCAGGCAAGGGATAAAGCGATTATTTTGGGAAATAGCTTCATGGATTGCAGCGCGTGGTGGTCACTGGTCACCCATTTGGGCCGTACAAGAAGCCATCCTCCAACCGTCGGCAACAATCACCTGGGGCTGCATAACCATTGACTGGAATACCTTGGAAAATGCGGCCTCTAACATGAGTATGGCTGTGCCTGAGACGCGCGCCGACAGCGGGGTAGTGGCAGGCGCGCGCGTATGGATGGGTCTATAACCCAAATAAGTCGGC
>Ga0247780_1001710_pt1 | contig 10966 bp, 22 predicted proteins | sample UWRJL079202R5_FD_179927 | JGI IMG/M metagenome (GOLD analysis project Ga0247780, IMG submission 179927) | Plant litter microbial communities from Arlington Agricultural Research Station in Wisconsin, United States - UWRJ-L079-202R-5 | ecosystem: Environmental > Terrestrial > Plant litter >... | reverse complement strand
GGCCATTGATTGTCTGGACCCGACGCAGCTAAGTGCGATCAGCGATGCAGGGCAAGCCTTTCGCCAATCGAAACGCCAATGCCTCTTAGCACCAATCGGGGACGTGAGGTCCTCGCCCGTTCCTATGGTGGTAACGGCTCAATTAGTGGCCTGGTCTCCACCAATAGGAAAGGGGGTGAGGACATGAAGATCGCAACCGCGAATGTGGCGCTTCCCGTGCTCCAGATCACCAAGCACGGTTAGCCGGAGTCGCCCGGGCCGATCTCCGACCTCCGGCGGTCGGCCCGCGCTACCCTTCCCAGCGGCCCCCCATGAAGATTTCAAGCGCCCCAACCGCCGCTCCGCTCCTGCAGATCTGCAAGACCGGTCGTCTCATCCCGCTCGCGGTCCACAAGGGCGGATGACCACCGCTTCGACCGTGCCGCTGCTGCCCGTGGTCTCCGTCCACAAGGCGGCATGACCGCAGCGCCCGCCCCGCCGCTGCTCCCGCCCGTGGCGATCGGCAAGACGGCCTGAAGCTTGAAGCGTCGGCGTGCGGTACATCCCGAGTCTCCTGCCTTAACACAACGCAACCGACCGGTCTGACTACGATCACCAATGGAGGCGCCGCGAAAGGCCGAGGGAGGCTTAGCGGTGACGGACGAGGAGAACTTCGAGGTCACGGTCGCGAATATCCTTGGCGCGGCCCACGAGGACGAGGAAGTGCCAGAGCCCGAGGTCTCAGCGACCGAACGACGCCAGCGCGGAGACCTCGCCGGCATGGTCAAGCTCCTCCGGGATGCCGCCGCAGCCGCTCGAGCCGCCCACTCCCTCGCCGTCCAACACCGACGTGCCCACCCGGTAATCGAGGGCGATGAAATCAACCGGGTCCAGCTCGAAGCCCTCGACCAAGCGATCGAGGACACCTGGAAAGCCGAGGCGCAGACACGGCTTGCCTTTCGAGACGTCGCTGCGGTGCCGCCAGCCCTGTTTCGGCACTAGCCCATATGCGAACATCCGTTCGTGTCTGCTCTGCCGAGCGAGATCAAACTGCTCGACCAGGCCCTCAACCGGGGGAACCTCGCCAACGCCTGGATGTATGCCCACAGCGTCCCGGTCCTCACCTTGGACCGGGCCCTGCGTCTGACCATTCTCCTGGGCCTCGAGGAGGGCCACCGCTCCTACCCAGCAGCGGCCCGTCGCTTCCTACGTCGCTTCATCCGAGAGTGCGAGCCGACCCTTGAGCAGGTGAAGCGAGTAGCTGATGCCCTGGACTGCCTGGCCAACCACCCGCACCTACGGCTCGATGCAAGGGATGCCCTCCAGGATCTCGCCCGCCAGCTCGCCGAGAAGAGGGAGCCAGCTTGTAGGTGGGTGGCCCGAGGAGAGGTCTAAGGCTGGCGCTAAGGTGGTCGGACTGCAAACGACTCGGAGGGGAAGCCCGAGATGAACGCAACGCAAAAGATCTCGCCGTACGCACTACAACCCGACGAAACCAATCTATCGAGCTGGACCGTCAAGTTCGAGCGGGCAATGTTGGGTTGGAGCTGGAGCGCTGAGCATGCAGACGGTCGGACTGCGGCACCCTCGGTGCCCGGGATCTTCGCCAAGAAGGCAAACGCCGAAATCGACGCCGTCAAGCAGATGACGGCAGTCGAGTGTGGCGAAGGCGATGAAACGATCAATGGCTTCGATCTTCAGATCCGTGTCCGCGAACAGGAGCGGGCCGAGACTTAGCGGGCCAGCTTCCCGCTACGCCCGCTCTGCGCATCGGCCCGCTCTGGCGGGTCGATTGCGTTCAGGCATAGCTCACCCTTTACCTGGCATAGCCCCCCTTGTGGCTGGGGAAACCAGGCGATGTACCGCCTCAATCTGTAGATCCCTGAGGGAGAATCACCGACGCGGGTCGATCTCGCCGGAAATCCGCAGCTGGTCGACGGTGGACTCCTGGCTACCTTCTCGGAAGCCTCGGTTTGCCGGGTATCGCGCCTTTGCCCCCCGTCGCCGCAAAAATTTTGCCGCCGGTCCGCTGGCCGTCCGAATCCGATCCGAGGCCCCGATATGCCATCAGGCTGGGTTAGCCCCCATCGCCCCTCGCGGGTCGTTTTGTCTGCGCGTTAGACGGTCATCGCGGTCCCAGTCTCTCTGCCGGGCCGGATGTCAATCGGGGACACGGGCGGGCCCCAGAACGACGAAAAGCCCCCGCCTCCCGAAGGAGACGAGGGCTTGGCAGCTCCGACCGTCCTCGCTGCTTTCGACTATACGCAGGTCAATTCGGCGGGCCTTTCTCAGGCACAGGCCCAGTTCCCTGCTCCCGCGCCGCCGGCCCAGAGGTCGGCAGCAGCACGATGGGTCTCCATCTTCTCGGCCCAGCTATCGGCAGGGAAGGGAGCCGCCCATTCAGGCATGAGCTGGTATGGACCGGCAGCGCCGGACGGGTTGTAGGCGCCCCATTCACCGCGGCTCTCGCAGAAGACCACGGCGTAGGGGATCGACCAGAACGTCCCGCCACCCGGGTAAGGGGCGATCTGACGGAAGGCTCGGTAGCGCCCGTAGCTGCGGCGCTCGCGCTCCCAGTGTCGACGGATCGCCTTCCGATGCTCCGGCCCGGCTGCACAGTCCAGCCAGTGCCTCATCGCCGCGATCGTCTTCTGCTTTGGCTTGCCTCTCTCCCATCGGGAGGGCTGCCAGGTTCGGTCGATGAACAGCTCGACCTCTGGGGCCGTGAACCTCTGGCCGGCGCAGGGGTCGATGGTCGTATTCGGTCTGAAGGCTGAAGTCGAGCTCGCCAACAGCAGGCAGAGCAGGACTACAGCCCCGGTGGTGTAGGTGGCGCGGCGGATGCCGGGCTCCTTTCATCGGGTGCGAGGTCAGCCCAGAACTGGGGCTATTCCGAGGAAGTCGGGTGCTACGGTGGCGACGTGACGGAAGTCGCCGATCCGATCTTTGAAGCGCTGGCCGAAGCCGCGCTGGCGCGTGGGTTCACCCCTGACGAAGTCATGATCGGGACCTACTCGCCGGAGGGGTATGTCATCCGGCTGGAGTGCCTGAATCTCTACGCCGAGGGAATGATCAATCCACAGCTTGTGGAAGACGGCATGGGAGAGCCCGCCCAGCACTTCATCGACAAGCTTCGGGCCAAGATGTTCGACTTTGGTGGCGAGTCCGCCTGATGCCCCATGCCATCCACATAGACGGCCTCGGGGACGAGCCAGTCAGCGGCTACATCGAGCCAGGGACCTCACTGCTGGACCTGGTCCGCCGGTTCGGCGGGACCATCCGAGTGGAGAATGTCCCCGAGAAGCCACGCGAGCTCTCCGACGAGGCCGCCACCTTCCTTCGTGACTACGAGCGCGAAGAGGCTGGCCCAGTGCTGGCCGTCTTCTGGCGCTACCACTCCCTTGAGGCCGAAGAGTTCGACACGGTTGAGGAAGCAGAGCGCTTCCTGGAGGGCGGCGAGGAATACGGCTTGCTCGCTGGCGAAGCCATCGTGCATGGCGATGAGATCCGGGTGCTCGACTGATGTCGTTCACCGCCGCCTGCGACGCTGGCGAGTGCGAGGACTGCGACGGGATCCTGGTTGTCGATGAAGCTGATGGGACGGCCGAAACCTTCAACTGCAAATGCGAGTGCCACTCCTGATGGCTCGCGGCCCCATCCCAGACAAGCCTCGGGATCGTCCTACGGTTCCCGAGGTGCTGCACCTCGCCTGCGCTTACTACGCGACGCCGGGGAACTCAACGGGCGGCAATCTCCACGTCGTGCTGGAGGACGAGAATCTCGACGACGGGCATGTGCAGCGGTGCTTGGAAAGGGCAGAACAGGAGGCCGACTCCGACGGGATCAAATTGGCCAATGCCCTGCTGGCAATGACCAAGACTCAGCGACGCCGGCTCCGGCGCCAGCTACACGAGGCAGAGCGCAAGCGCTATCGGGAAGATCCGATGGCGATCTATCGCGTGTAGTCCAGTACCACGATCGTCTCCGGCTGAGATACCGGGGCGAGCAGCTTCACCTCACCGAACCGATACTGCTCCGGCGTGTCGTCGGCCAGCCATCCGCCGGCCTGGAGCACGTCGCCCAACGCCTTCTCGAGGATCACCCTGAAGTTCCCCTCGTCTCGCCGGCGGCGCTGCTTGAACCGGATGGTGGCCGTCGCGGCGACGCGCTCCAGCCCTCTTGGCACCGCCTGCTCCATCAACGCGATCGACAACCATTCCTGCCACTGGAGCTTGTGTCGCCGACCGACTGCCCAGTGGGAGCGGAGGCCCACGGCGTTGAAGCTCGGCGGGGTCCCCGGGACCCGCAGGGTGGCGCGCTCGCTCACGGGTAATCGACCAGCGACCAGGCAGGCTCCCAGAACTCAACGATCTCGTCGTCTCCCCCACCCGAGACGGTCATCCATGCCTTCTCGTCTCGGTCGAAGCTGACGAGCATGGATCAGCCGCGACCAGACCGCAACTGCTCGGAGGCGATGAAGCGGACGTCTCTCTCGTGCACCTGCCAGCCGTCGATCCACTTATAGGCGGCGGTCAGCGCGGACAGGGCACCAGCGATGAAGAACCCGGTGACGGCGCCGGGGCCGAAGGTCGGCAGGCCCGGGAAGTGCTGCCCCACGTACGCCGTCACCCAGCCTGCGGCCGGGACAAAGGCAATCGGGGTCAGCAGGACGACCACCCGATTGACCGGGAACTTCTCCTGCAGAAAGTCGATGAGGCGGTTGAGCATGGTGATTCCTTTCGATTCGAGGATGAGGGACTCAGGGCTGCGCTTCTCGACCAGCCCAGTTGCCATAGGTGGAGCGGCTGTTGGCGAGCTTCGTGAGCGCCCAGATCAGGGCACCGATCCGGCCCTTGCACCCGACGCGTCGAGCCAGGTCGTAGTAGGTGACGAACCAGGCGAGGGCGGCGAAGGGGCCGCGGGCGTAGCTCATCTGTCATCTCCGTCGGGGGCGTCGCCCTCGCAGGCCGAGGCCACCTCAAGCAGAGTCCCCTGGGGCAGCTCCCAAGGGCCATCGAAGTCGACGGGCTGGATCTCGTAGAGATAGCCGCCCTCTGCATCCTTGGATTTACGGACGCTCTTAATGCGTACCTGCTGGGCCATGGCGCTCCTTTCGCTAGCGGGCCGCGAGCCTTGGTCGGATCGCGGCGGCCTTGGCGAAGACCTCTCGGGCGTAGTCCTCGTTGGGGTTCCCCTCGCCTCCGTTGTAGGCCCCCACTGCGGTGAACGCGTGGTGGCGCTCAAGGAGGTCGGCGAGGATTGAGAGCGAGAGGTAGACCTGCACCCGGGGCTTCCACAAACCCGGGTTCTCGCGGATGTAGGTCCAGTAGGTGACCTGGCCGAGACCGACGCCGTTGGCGCCTCTCCCCTGCCCCGCCACGACCCGGCTGCGGAAGTAGGCGTAGTTGGCCTTCGTCACCCGCTGACCCGGAAGCAACCCGCCGGCGTCGTGGCCGTAGACCACCTCGTAGTTGGACTCCTGCTCGAAGAGCGCGTAGGCAATCGCGTAGCGGATCCGAAACTTGCGGGCCGCAAAGGCGATGTAGAGGGCGATCTTCCAAGGTACGCCGAGACGATGGCGAGCCCGGCTGGCGATCCGGAGTGCTGCGCGACGGGTGAACATCAGGCCGCGAAGTGGTCGTGGTCGCCGTGGTCGGGGAAGACACCCGAGTAGACGACGCCGTTCTTGACGTACCAGCCGTCCGGCCCGAAGAGCTCCAGGAAGTAGCCCGCGCCGAACTTCCGCAGCAAGGCATTCTGCGCCTCCTTCTCCGGCCCCTCGTTGGGGTCGTCAGAGCCGAGGTCGACTGCACGACGCTGCGACGGGCTGTGGTAAGTGGCCGAGTCGTAGCGGACGGTCGAGGAGACGTAGACGCCCTCCACATTGTTCAGCACCCAGTGCAGCGCCTTGCGGGTCTTGCGCCGGCTCAGCGGTAGCGGCTCGCACCCGTTCCAGTCGATGCGGCCTTGGCGGATCTTGTTCTGGATCAACTTCGCGAGCTTGCGCATGGCCCGGCCGTGCTGGCCGGCCTTTCGCGCGTGACCGCGCTCACCGGTTTCGCGATGGAGCCGACGCTGACGACGTCGACCATGGGCGCGATCGGCGAACTTCTCGCGCAGGGTTCGGAGAGAGGCCACGAGTGGCCCTCCTTTCGTATGGGAGCCGGTCAGGTGCCGGCGAGGGAATTCAGTTCAGGAGGTCGGTGCCCGGTCACTCAGGGCATCGCCCCCGATCAGCCCAAACCGTGTCAAGCCTTCTTAACAATTGGGATGGGAAAGCCAAAAACCCACCCTTACGTTTTGTTAGTCAGGCACGAAGGCCGCAAAGGTGAAAAGTCCGCTTGGGAAAATGTGTGTATCAGTCGTCAATCCGAAGGAGACAGACATGACCGTGACGATGTACCGAAACAACAAGCTGGACCAGGCCGAACAGCGCGATCCCGACCAGCTTGCAGCTGACTTTGTCGCCACGCTGAAAGGCGAGAAGAATCCCGACTACAAGAAGAGTCGCCGCCTCAACCTGGAATTCGAGTACCGCTGGTTCCTGAGCGATCCAATGCACGGTTGCCTGACCTGGAAGGACGAAGACTGGGCGAAGCTGTGGGATGCGCTCTGGTCGCTACTGGAATCCTATGACGAAGACCAATACAGCGCCGTTCTGAACTCCCTTGGATAGCAGCAGCTACGAGGCGCACGGCCTCAACAGCCCCCGTACCGTGCAAAGGGCCGGGGCAACCACGTCCTCCCCAGCACCCTGCACCACCTCGGTCGCTGCTTTACCCGCTGCTTCCAAGGTCCCTTCTACTGGGCCTTTGGCCTGAGGGGGGATCTCTACGGGAGGTCTGCCGACGGACTGCGGAGTGGCGGACTGGGCGCTGCCGTGAACACCGGTGCCGTTGTCACCCGGCGCTGGCGGTGGCTGGGACCGGGGTCCGGCCGGTTTAGCGGGCGCTGGGTGGCCGCTATCGGCCGGCTGCCCCGACGCTGGAGCGCCTTCGCTGCCGCTCGGTACCGGTGCAGGTGCTCTGCCGGCGCCGCGATCCTGATCTCCGCGACGCTCTCGAGCCGCCGCCTCTCGTTCCTTGCCACGCTGGCGTTCCTGGGCAATGCGGGCGCCCGCGCATGGTTCGGTGAACTCCACCCCCAGCCCGTCGGCCAGTTCCCGGATGGCCCGAAGCGAGCCCGCCTTCCGCTCGATCGCGCACGCCTGTGGGTGGGTGATCGTGGAGACCGCAGCGTCGAAGGCTCGCTTGCACTGCTTCGACTTGGCCCCGTACTTCAAACAGGGCGATTCGACTTTCGTCACGCGCTTATCGACCCTGTCGGTCTGGTCTTCAGCTCTCTCGAGCAGCCAGCCGAAGACGACCACGAGGACCAGGAAGGCGACCGCTGCGCCGCGGCGCCAGCTCGTCTCGCTGATCGGGTACCTGGGTCCGAAGGGGCTCATCAATGCGCCACCCCCCACAGCACCATCGTGTAGAGCACGCAGCCCCACCACCGGCAGAGCGGGGAGTAGAAGGCGGCGAGGATCACTTCTTGGCCTTGTCGAAGAACTCCGGGGAGCCCATGAATCCCAGCGCGGCGATGACTACCTCGCCATGAATGTTCGGCCACAGGCTCGCCTCCAACAGCAGCACGAACAGACCGACTGCGCGGAAGAAGAACGTAGGCCCGAGGCGAGACTTCATTCATTGCTCCTCCTGGGTCGGGTTGGGCGGTCGCAATTCACCGGTAGAGCGCCGTAGAGCAATTGGGCGTAGGATGCTCGGCGCTCGATAACTGCTCGTACCGAAGGGGAGATGCCGCAGATGCACCAACGCCTCGTTGCTCTTGTCCTGGTCATCGCCGGACTGGGGATCACCGCCCAGCCAGTAGCCGCAGCCGATAAGGACTGCTCAGACTTCAGCTCCTGGAGAGCTGCGCAGAAGTTCTTCAAGAACCACGGTGGCCCTCGGTATGACCCGCACCGGCTGGACGCTGATCACGACAGCATCGCCTGCGAGAGCCTGCGGTAGCCATGAAGCGACTCTCCGCGGTCGTCGCTTTCCTCGCCCTTGCGCTCACCGTGGCGGTGGGCTGCGGCGGCTCAGGTAACACCACGACCGTTATCAAGGAAGCCCCGGCAGAGACCGTCGAACGCACTACGACCGTCGAAGCGCCAGCGCCGCGGCCCGAGAATGCGAATGATGCGAGTTCGCAGGAAGTCGAAAGCGAGCCAGAACCGCAAGGCGAGCCTCCCAACGTGGTGGGTCTCCCACTTCCCCAAGCAAGGCGGTTGCTGAAGGAGGCTGGCTATCGCGCCGCCGCTAAGAACACGGATACGGCCTTCGGAATTGTGGTCGAGTCGAACTACACGATCTGCACCCAAGGGGAGCCGCGAAGGGATTTGGTCCCCGTACTCGCTCAGAAGTACGGCTGCTGATGGGCGAGCCGTCTGAGGGATCAGGCGAGACGACAACGCCCGCGGGCTGGTATGAGGATGGCGATGGCCTTCGCTACTGGGATGGCTCCGGGTGGACCGATCAGCGGGCCCCGTCGCAGCCGACTCCTCTCGGGCAACGGCAGATCGCGCAGGCGGTACTGCTGGGCGTCCTCTGCGCGTGGTTCGTCATCTGGCTGCTTGCTCAGATCGCGCCCGACACCTTCTACATTCCGGTGAAGTTCGTGGTCGACGAGCTACCGAGATTCTGATCCCGCGCTATGCTCAAGGCCAATCCAGCTAAACGCCCCCCGCGACGTGGTCGCGCCCGGGGGGCTGGCCATCGAGAAAGGAACTCCCGATGACTCACCCAGCCTACAAACGCTTCTCCCGGATTCGCCGTGCCTATCCGAGCGTCGCGGCTACCTTCGCGGTCGTGATCGCCCTGGTCGGCGTCCCTGGCGTTACCGCCGGCGGACTGCTCGTCACCTCCAAGCAGATCAAGAACAACTCGATCACCTCTGCCGACCTCCATAAGTCGGCCGTCAAGTCCAGCGACATCGACACCAGCGCGGTGCGGTCGACCGACATTAAGACCGAGGCGATCCAGAGCACCGACATTGGCACCGGAGAGGTGAGCTCCAGCGACATCGGCCCAGACGAGGTCACGCCGGTAGACGTCAACATGCCTGATCCCTCACAGCTCAAGTTCAACGGCACCGCCTCGATCGCTCCGAGCCTCGCGTATCAAAAGGTCGTCGACCTCGGCGTTTATGCGAAGGCGGACCCGACCTCTGCCCTTGAAGTCACCTGGACGGGATCGGTGCTTGGCGAAAACGGCGGCGAAACCTCAGGCTGCGTATTCCAACTGCGCGTCGATGGGGCGGCGGCTCCCGCTGGTGGAGGCGAAGTGTTCGGAAAGGGCACTGTGAGCGTCTCGGCCTCGGCTCTTTTCCCCGGTCTCCCCCCGGGCGCGCATCAGGTCGAAGTATGGGCCCGAATGACCGTTTCCACCTCGGCAGGAAACAACTGTGCTGTCGGCCCGCCTGCTGCTGGTATCGGTCAGACCGCAGTGGTCGCCGAGCAGGTGCTTTAGCCGCTCTCGAGGCCGATCCCAATGTATTCGGCGTAGAGGCGTTCCATCATCGCTTCGAAGTTGTCGGGCGGGGCGTCGATATCGATCGACACAGAGCGCGATGAACGAGTGCGACTGGCGTTGACGATGTAGCGATAGCCGGGAATCGAAGACCGACGAAGGTCAATTAGGTCCCCGGCTTCGACGCAGTAGTAGGGCCATTCCATCCCGTGCTCGTCTTCCACGTAGCCAGTGAGCGTCGCCTTTCCCGATCCGTCGAGCAGCTTGCTTTCTTCGAGGAAGGCTTCGGCCGTTTCGAGCATGCCGGCCATCGTCGCGACGCCCTTCATCTGAATCTTGGCGTAGCGCTTGATCCCTGCTTCGTTGGCCGGGTTCTGGGGATCCTCGTCGAGGCAGCGGTCGCTGGTGTAGCGAAGACCGCAGCCAGTGGGGCCGACGAAGAGGGTTGAGCCATCGGTGGCCTTGCCCAGGACCATGACGCCGTTCCAGACCTGATCCATCTGCTGGCCGGTGTCTTCGAACTCGACCTGAGAGGCGCATGCTCGCCAGCGTTTGCGCCCTTCGCGCTCGCCCCGTCGGTTGAGATGGAAGGTCGGTCCATGCTGACCGGGCCATACCCCCCACTCCGGCAGCTCAAAGCGGGTTGCCCTCTGGATCATTTCCGCCACATTCGCGGGCTCTTTGAAGACGAGGTGCGGGATCAGGAACTGGGTCGGTCGAATCGTGCCGTGAGGGCCCGTCGTGTAGTGAATCGTCGGCGCCCAGCGACCGAGCGCGTAAGCGATGATGTCGGAGGCGAGCAGTCCGATGGCCGGCCAAGCCCCATGGACCGGCAACCCGTGTCGGCCGAAGACGCGGAGATTTTTCCACTGCACTTCCCACTTGCCGGCTGCGTTGAAGGTAGTTTGCAGGTAGTCCTCGAGCAGTAGGTAATAGCGCCCTGCCGGGACATCCAAGGTTTTGCCCACCGTGGGGGTCGCATCGAGCTCGACGAGCAGGTCTATCGCGACATTGCCGACGGCATCAGGCGAGCTCCAGACGTGGTCTGCCCAGTTCACGTCGCCCGAAGTGATGCCCGCGACCGGGGCAAAGTCGAACATCAGTTTGCCGATCTGAACCCCGAGCGAGTCGTACCAGGACTCGGCTACGTCTGGCTGGGTCATCCCGTTGTTATTGATGTTCGTCCAGCTATGTGAGACAGCCGGGACGGAGGAGAAAGCTTCGAGGTTCGCGGGATCGGGCGTCCCGGCTGGTAGCACTTGGACCTGGGAGTTGCCGTGCTTGACCTGTGGGTATTGGGCCCGTCGCTGCGCCGACGTCTCGCCCCACGCGCCGATCTCGGCGTCGATGAAGATTTCCTGCGCCGTGTTGTCGCCGACCAAGTGGCCTTCGTATCCCGCTGCTGCGGGACTCACCGAGAGCTTGTCCCCACTGACCTTGGGTGCCCGCTGTAGCTCGTATTCGCCGAGCTT
>Ga0247780_1001706_pt1 | contig 11017 bp, 5 predicted proteins | sample UWRJL079202R5_FD_179927 | JGI IMG/M metagenome (GOLD analysis project Ga0247780, IMG submission 179927) | Plant litter microbial communities from Arlington Agricultural Research Station in Wisconsin, United States - UWRJ-L079-202R-5 | ecosystem: Environmental > Terrestrial > Plant litter >... | reverse complement strand
GGGAGAGAGAAGTAACAAAGGAAGAAGAGGGCAGTATGGTGATTTGTAGGCAATAATCAGATGTCGAACCGGGAAACATTGTCACGGGGCTAAGCCCGCTAGTGTGGATCCGGCCAAGGGCCAGATAAATAGCTTCCTTCGCAGCCCTGGCTGCGCCGGAGCTTTTTCTCCTTTTTCTCTTCGTAGAAACAATACACGTGGATCTTCCGAAGCACTGTTCGCAGCTCCTCACAAACATGTTGAGATTCCTTATCTTGTTGGCTTGCATTGCATTTCTTCGCATTGTGATAAATTCAATCTTGGGACGAAGGACCAGCGGGAAAACATGCGCTCATCTGGTTGCAGTGCCAGTGCAGCTCTGTCTCGGAGAAGCAGATCTTGCGACAGCTCAGGATTTCCTCTTCCACGATCCACCCGCGACTCTGTAGGTGGAAATGTGCGTGATCAACGAGGCAGAAGGCGGCTTCGAGGGAGGTATAGTATGCCGCGAACTTGGTGGAGAGAAATATCTCGTCACTTTTGCCCCGGTAGTTGAAAAGCAGGCTCGGAATTCCCTGCTTCGCAGCCGAAAGGTTATCGTCGGTAGAAGCGAGGCCGCCGTCGCTGTCTGCGGCGCGTTCGGCGAAGAAAGTGGCGTATGAATTTTCGTAGATGTCGCCCATTGCAAGAAAAAAAAAAAGACCATTCTTGGCACGAAAACTGGCAAAACAGCCGCTTTGGCAGATTCGTCAACCACGGCACGCGTACCAGGAACTCTATCATAAATTATAGCGTTCGAAAGTGCGCCCCTTCTTTGTTCTACTGGTGTGATACAATATGGTCACCTGGTTGGCCACGTGACTCGCCACCTTCCACCACTATATTACTGGCTCTCTGCCACCCTCTCCTTTTTATCTAGAATAAGCAATTCGATCACTCTTTTGCCGAACGGCCAGAAAACCGCTCTGTTTTGTGTTCCACAACTGGCAAATTTACAGGTGCGCTCATTACTTGTACGGCTTACAATTGTTGATTTCCTAAAGGTTTTACGTGTGGTGGCACACATTTTTCGTCAAAAAGCTGGGGCGCGATATTTCTTTTGTAAGGTATAATGATAACCGTAGCCCTTCACTTCGTCCACCGCTCCACCCAGGGTCCCACTGCAGCAGATGCTGAAGCGGTGGTTCCCAGACGGGGGGCTAGTCAAATCGGCAGCACATGCGTAGTGGTCCTGCCTCTCGGAAGCTCTGGAGATGGATCTATTGTCTGACACGCTAGGATCTGAAGCTACCAACCCTTTTCCCTTGTACCTCTACGCAGCGTCGTGTTGGAGGACACTATGGCCGAGCCGCTGTCGTCGATGAGCTGCAAGTTGCGAAAGGCGCACGTAGTACGCCTAGAAGACGATGGGTCGTTTAGGTGCTTGAGTCTCGGGCCCAAGAGGGAGTCGGCCCTGCCAGGCTCTTTTTCCTAAAAGAGAAACACTTGCGGGGACGGCACAGCAGCCACAGCTTTCACACGGCGAATGGACGCGCTTCATGTGGCGTAGGGGTATTCCGGGCCTCGCCGCGGTGATGAGCACTCTCCTCTTTCCAAAGGCATGCCTGTTTTACAAAGGATAGCCACGGCTGCACGGCGCTCGGCTGGGCAACAGCAGAGGGGGAAGGGGCCGAGGAAGCGGTGCATCTCCCTGCTCGAAAGGAGCCAAGACTGCTACCATCAGAATCGACTTCAACACTGGAGCCCAATGAGGACGAAAGCCCTCCGTATCGCTTGCCTCCGAACGCGTCCACAAGGCCCGCCGTCGAGGCAACTCCTCCGCCATGGGGCTAACCCACATTTCAAAGGCTTTGCCAAGGCATTACCACTGTTGCAAGTGGCGAGAAGCGGCCACACGGCCATCGAAGAGTCTCCCATCTCACCATGGTGCCGATGTAAACGCACGTGGGACGCTTAAGGGGGAGGGGGGCGGCGAAGGGAGGGCCACTAGAAAGGTGGTCCGGCTGTTGCTCAATATGGGGAATTTAATCCTAACGCTCAGACTTCAGTCTGGGGATACGCCCATTGCTAGATCTCATAGCGACGCGGCAATCAACGCGCGGTGGGGCGTGGCGGCTACGCGCTTTTTCGTTTTTCATAGCCCGAAGCCGACATTATGATCGAGCTCGTAAACACGAGCGGAGAAGCGCCTCTATTAAAGGCGGCAGCTACGTGACAGCTTGGCATGGTGTAGCTGCTTCCCACACATAAGGCAAAACGCAAATTCCAGGAACACAAAAGGGGCATCTAATAGGGGGGCACCCACGCACGGCCCATTTTAATAGGGGGGCACCCCCCCACAAATCGTATGGTTTCCACCAATAATGTGGGATCTTTTTTTGCAGTGACTCACACCTATTATTGATACATATGATTTTCAGCATTACTACAAGTTCACGAAGCCTGGAATCTATTCTAATATTACTATTACAACCCCTGTGAAATGCCCAGAAACCGAGTTTTCCCACTATTCTGCGCCTATCGCTCTCTCCGTCACTTTGACCGTGTGGCCACTCCTGCTCTTCTTCGCAAGCGTTATAAAGACCAAACCCAATTATCCCACCTGTGGAGACGCCTGTTACAGCCCGCTTCCTTAACTGAGAAGTTAGCTTCTTGGATATAAGTAAAGAAGGCTGTAAGTGTTATTATTATCGCTATTAGGGATGATAGTCCGCCTTACGTTAACTGATATTGCTGTAAGTGCGAACTCTGTAACTGTATACAGTGACCCTCAAAAAATCTGTGTGCACAGGCCACTTTCGCTACCCCGCTATAATGTCCACTAAAACTCCCTGAAGCGAAATCTTTCAGTTATACCGATCTTCAAACCGTTACCTCATACCTAAGATAAAACCTATCTAAATTTGGAGTATGCTAAAGTAAGCAAGGTTTAAATTAATGCACATTGGAATTTTAGTTTATTTTATAGTTTTGTAGAACGTTGTCGTTCTTGTTTGCAATGTGCTGAGTTTTGGTGGGAAAACGATGTTTGCACACAGACTTTTTGACAGGGATTGTAATAACAAATGGGAATTAGTTACACAAGCTGTAGCGTTTAACCTTGTGATCCAGACCGAGAAGGGCCGCGATAACGTTATCTACCTGTGTTTCCAGAGTACTTAGTCTAGCGTTAGTGCTTCTAATTGCTTTAAGGCATAATCTGGCCATTTTATTAGTTATATAAACTATATTAAGGCGATGCTACAAACTGTTATTAGTGTTGTAATGCTTAAGTGAAGTTGAAAGTTAGTTAAAAGTGGCAGAATTGTCAGCTAATAGTGTAAACAGAACTTAAAATCAATTTTCTACCTATACATAACCCTAACCCCACATGTAGGGGGGTGCCCCCCTATTAGACGCCTAAAACTGCCCCTTCTCAGCAAGTCTGCGCTGCTTAATGGGCAGATGTTAGCCGAAGCTGAGCCGGGACTGACCTAGACTAATCAAAGCTATTGAAAAATCACATGGCAATAAGCATGGGTGGTTGTCGATTTTAAGGTGGTATAACAGAATATATATAACGCTGTACGATTACTTGGCAAATATAACCCAAATGTTCCTCGCCCAGAACTATGCCCTAAGGGATGATAAATACATTAATGCTCTTCTTATCAAAAGGGCTCTGCTGGAGATAATGTCAGAAACGCTGCACTACTGTTGTGATCACTACCAGAGCAATCAGAAAGATGAGGGCTGTAATTGCTTCTGTTCTCTGGCTCTATGGCGAAGCCAGAGGGCCATCTTGTGTGTTTCGACGTGCATGAACTAGATCCCCACACTTCAAAAAGGGAGGTAAAATCCACTGCAAGATGGTGGTTCGTGCAATTGCGGGGGCCCTCTCTCCGATCGGTTCAGGGCAGATGTTGGGCTTTATAGCCAAAAGTGCTCACAAAGAACGAAGCAATTGTTCAAAGTGGTGATGACTATTGTGTGGAACAAACTATCTACCTACAAACTGTGGTGGCCTGCTCACAGACTAGAATAAGTGGGGCCGGCGGCTCCACAACTGCAGACCTATCTTATACCTGGGCCGGTGCGTGCCTGGCCCTCGGGCCGAGGTATTGATTCAGCAATGCCTCAGCTGTCAGCCAGAATGGTGGCGTTCACGACGGCGCTCATCTCATCCGAGGCGTCCGATCTCCGATCGGACCTCGGCCATTTCTCTATTGTCATCTTGTCGAACTGCAGCGGCAGTTCTTGGCGCTCAGGCGCGCAGGGCCTTACCGCTCCAGGCTAGGCTGGAGCGCAGGAGCCTTTGGTCATGTGCTCTCCTCACACACAGGGAGCTTTCTTTTGTATTTAGTCTGGGAGCTTCGCTCCCCCCTTTTCTACCTAATTAAGTCACTTTACAACTGCACTTCCGCTGCTCCCATGAGCTCCGTACCCTCAGTGAAACGTTCCACACATCTCCATGCCTCAGGTCCTGGGTGTTACAGATTCCATCCCAATAATCTATGGTTAGTTTTACTTATAACGTATTTGACAAGCAAGTGGCTCAGATAAGCGAATGGCTCACTTTCCATGCAAACAACTACTTCCACTATCAACACCACCATTCTCAATAATCTAGCATGCCCTCGCCATTAAAAGCGGCAAGGGAAGTACTAGTACTAGCGCTCCAGGCTCTTTAAAAAGATTCACATTTTAATATACAAGCCACTGCGCCAATCTCATCCACGCCAGCTTGTAAGGACTACGCTAGTCCCTTGTTGCCCGAATATTCTCTAGGATCCCACACAGTATACTGTTCTTTCTATTAAAAAAAAAAAGAAGGGGATAGCGATTGCGGAGTGGCTCGGGAGGCCGACTTTGTTCCGTATCTCCTTAGGATAAAAAGATAAACAAGTCTTTCAAAGAGCAGATATATCATCACTATCCTAAAGTGACAATAGGCTCATGTTTTACACTAATGTTGCCCTCGGCAACTTCCATGTGTCTTAACTGGCGTGCTCTGTATGTGTTTTGTAGTAGCCGTGTTGCGGAGGATCTTCTTAGGCAGAGGAGCGTCGCAGAGGGAGTGTTTCGGATGTCGGAGTGGACCCAGTATCTTGCACACGTCTAGGTTCCTAGGTCAGGTCTCTTGCGCGCTAGTTACACCGAAGCTGTGATATCTCAATCAACTTGATTTCTGCTTCTGTGGTCCCCCAAGATGAACTTGTCTGCGATCCTGCTAGCTACCGTATAACATATATTTTCGGGAATTCAAAATTAATCCTTTGTGGCCACCCCGCCGCCCTCAATGGCAGTCACTGAAGGTAAAGGGGCAATGAAAAAGCTAATATTGGGATGGCCTGCGCCTTAATCTTGCAACTGGAGATCAAGGCACTTTCGCTCAAGGTCGAGAGCGTCTTCAAGACGGCCCTGACCCTTCCAGGCTAAGGCGAGATTCGCCATGCTGATCAGCGTGTGGGGGTGCCCCTCTCCTAGCACTCGTTTCCTGGCCTCCAGGACTTCCATATCAAGCGATGCGGCCATTTCCCATCGACCTTGGCTTCGGTACAGAGTGGCCAGACTACCCTTGCTGGTCAGGGTCTCGGGATGGTCTTCGCCCAAGACTCGTTTGCTCGTCTCTAGGACTTGCAGCTCTAGCGACTCGGCCTCGTCCCATCGGCCTTGGTTCCGGTATGTCGCTGAGAGGTTGCCCATACTGCTAAGTGTTTCGGGATGCTCGCTCCCTAGCACCCTAAGGCTTGCATCTACTACTCGCACTTCTAGCTCCTCTGCCTCGCTCCATCGGCCTTGGATTCTGTAAGTAGATGCTAGGTTCCCCATGGCTGTCAGCGTTAGCGGGTGCTCCGCTCCCCGCACCTTAACAGTCACCTCCATCACTCTTCGCTCCAGCTGCTCCGCCTCCTGTAGCCGGTTGAGATTCCATAGCGTAGACGCCAGGTTTCCCATGGCAACGAGCGTGTCGGGGTGCTCCTCCCCTTGCGTCTTTTTCCGCGCATTTACAACCGACGATTCGAGCGCCTCCGCCTTCGACCACTCGCCCCGGTCCTGGTATACGGACGCCAGATTGCCCATGCAGGTGAGAGACAGCGGATCTTCCTCTCCCAGCAGCCTCACTATCCCCTCCATGACGCGCTGGAACGTTGACTCGGCCTCCTCTCGCCGCCCCTGCGCACGGTAGGTAAACGCCAGGTTACCCATACTCTGTAGCGTGTCCACATTTTCATCCCCCAGCAGCTCCGTGCGCAGCTCGACGGCCTCGCGCTGCAGCTTCTCGGCCTCTTTCCACCAGCCCTGACTGGACAAGTACGCACCAGCGGCATGGAAAAGAGCTGCCATTGCGATTCTCTCATCCATTGACTCGCGACGACCCTTGCTGTCGTGCTTCAAGACCGCGTAAACGTGAGGTAGGTATCGTCTGCAGGTTTCCCAGTTCTCAAAGTCTACAAACGGGAAGGCAGACGACACGACCATGAGGGCGCGGCCGGCAAAGTGGTCGCTCGTCATCCCCGCCGCCTCGTCTTTCGTCCTGGAAGCAAGCCACTTTTTTGTTACGAGCTGTACTATCCGGTGCATGCTCAGTGTCTGCTGGCCATTTTCTTCTACTGTGGGCGTGACGAACGAGAAGGCCTTGAGGATCCCGAGAGCCTTTTGTAGTCGCAGTGAACCTTTGCCCATCCTGGTGGTATGAATATTATTGTCCTGGCTGCTATTATTACCGTTGTTGAAGCAGTGTTGTTGTTCGACGTAGAGCTCTAGAAGCCTCGCTGGGATAGCCTGGCGGTCGAAGTAGCACATGAGCGAGAGTAGCTCGCCAGCGAGGACATCCTGTCGGTGGATCTGCTCGAAGGAGACGATCCACGTCTCGGCGACGGCGCGCGGGGCCTTCGAGTCCCGGCCCACCGTCTCAAACTCTTCGCTAAGCAGGTCCACGACGAGCTGTTCTCTGTTGTCCAGAAGGCGCAGGTACTCGCTGACGGTGGTGGTGTTGGCATCGATGAACGCGGCGGCCTGGACGAGCGCGAGTGGTAGGTGTTCCAGCCGGGAAGCGAGCATAAGCAGCAGCGTGACATTTTCTTCTTCTATTCCGAGACACGTCCGGAGGATCTGCTCCGACTCGCTCTCATCCATCCTACCGACTTCGATGGGCGGCGTTGCCCCTTTTGAGAGTTTTACTCCCATCTGTTTGTTCCGGGTGGTGACGAGGACGGACCCGTGCGCACACTCGGGGATGTACAGACTCAGGCCTTCATTGTCCGCTTTTTCTTCGCCTGGATTAGTGCTGTGCCGAGGCAATGGGGGAAAAAAGAGCTGTACGTCGTCGGCGTTATCGAGTATCATCAGCCAGTGTCCACGTCCAGGACCTGAATCGCTGCTCTTCGTCTTTTCCTCCTTAAGCCATCTTGTCACTAGCGCCAAAACATCGGCCTCGGGGTTGTCGTGGCCGGGAATACGGCACATTGTCGCGATAGAGACAAATGATTGGCGGAATCGCTCTGCGCTGCTTGCATGGACCCAGAAAACCGATATATCCGGATGTGTCTCTCGCATCCGATAGGCATATTCTAAGGCTATTTGTGTTTTCCTGTGTTTGCCGCGGGTCGTCAGTTGAAGTGGACAGAGCCGCTCTCCCCAGGTAAAAGACAGAGACAAACCCGATGCCTCCGAGCCCGAAGAGCGCTGTTCTTGCCTGCGAGCAAGACTGGAGAGGCTGCTTCTGAAGCTTGTCTAGAATCGGTGAGCGGCCGGTAAACGCAGTATTCCTCGGATACGGAACAAGGACTGGAGAATAAATAGTGTGAGTGTGAGTGGGTTCAAAATAACAGAAGGAATAGTAGATAAAAGGGAAAAGATTTTTTTATCTTACATGCTGCACCGCCAGAACCGCTGAGTTTGAGCAATGATAATTCCCCCGCGGTTCCAGGTACCGGTGCGTGTTGCTGGCGAGGTTTTCCCTGTGTGGGGCCTACTGCATGGACCCACCGTCGGAGCTCGCCGCAGACAGACAAGAAACCCGGATCATCGGCAGTCCTGAATCTAGCCATGTCCATGTGGTTGGCGTGAATGCCGATCGAGATGTATCCTGGGAGAACAGCTGACTCTCGTGGAACAACTTGACCGATGCCTGGAAGAGGCAGCTCTTCGTAAAAGCAGCTGATGTCGATCGGGTGTTGCACGTCCGGGCTATTATCCTTACTGGAGTTGCGCACCATCACCATCGAGTGAAAACTCTCCTGGATCCGAGCGAGTATCTCAGACTCGCTGCGAAGAAGGGCCACAATATGGGTATTGGTCCGCTTGACTAAGCCAAGCGAGCGGGACAAGCGTTCGGCCCAAGGAGCGAGACCAGCTCCATGGTGTGGCGTCCCCAAAAAGGCAATAGCTCTAGTGCACCGAAAGATGTTCTGTAAGTGGGGCTCACAGCGCTCTTTGGATTTGACCAAAGCCTAGAATAAAGTACCACAGGTATTAGCGGGTAGTACCTAAGGTAAAGATGTTTCCAGGCCATGCGAAGGGGCCGCGGGTCAGAGCTCACATCTTCACATATGAGACCGCCCAAACTATGGCAAACAAAGATGATCGGCCGTCTGCTCTGGGTTTTGTCAGTTAACCTATTCACGTGTTTGCCTGTTTAGGTAAATGTCTCCTTACCGTGCCATCTTTCTCTCGATACGAGGTCAGAGATGTAAGCAGATTCAACGCGTGATCTCCAACCCTGTTCTGCGACACGACGCCTCGCCAGTCGGCCACGTACGCGTCATACCCAAACGTGAGGATGCGGGCAGTCGGCAGCTCTGACGGTAGGAGGGTCTTAGGCCATGGTTCGGACGCTTCATGGGCTTTCCATGTCCTCTCACGGTCTCCCGTGAGGCCGTGGACGAAGACAATGCTGCAGATGAAAAAAGAAACGAAGTTGGTTAGGCCGATCCTACTCAGTTCCTCCCCTTTGACGGGAATGAAGGTGTATACTTACTCCACAACAGCGTTTGAAGGCTTGCATAAAAGTTTGATGCCTGATGGGAAGCATGCGTTCTTCTTCGCTGTAGGATGTGGAGTCGGGCATGAAGCAGCCGCTCCCTTCTTATTGAATAAGGCTTTCCACGGCCAGAAAGGCATGTTGCCACCAAATGAGAATCGCGAAATGGCAGTGATGGTCGGTCTCTCAACTGCTGCTCTGTGCCGCGGCGAGCTAAGGTAGGTAGGCACCTAGGGAAGGTTGTATGTTCAGATATGTCGAGGTCCATTCTAGGCAGCCACTTCGACCTGCCGTGGAGCGGGGTTTCTCCATGCTTTCCTGGACTGCGATTTCATTGGACCGACGCCAACCAGCTGGGTGGAAGCTGGTCCACTTCTCAAACACCAATCACAATCTAACAAAGGGGGTATGCTGGTTGGTTCAGCGCACGGGTCACGCAGCTAGCCTTTAGTGCATGGTCGGTCAAGTGGCATGGTCCCTACTACTATACGTATAAGGTAAAGCTGTATTAGAGGTTTTTACGGCTGGCTAGAGAAAAAACTTATTTATTTTACGTTTTTAGGCTCTATGTTTAAACTGAGATTTATATACTCCTTAGAAGTAACTACTCTTAGAGAAATTATCGGGAATAAGATCACAGACTGAACTGTACATAAGAGTACAAAAGGGGCGCCATAGTTATCTATTAAACTGGTACGGTGACGCAACAGGGAAGAAACCACAAAGAGAACCACACCCACAGAAGGTTGCTGTCGGCCTGAAAGGCCAACTCCCAGACTACTGGTCCTCCGATCGGAGGGACATAAATGCAACTAACGTAGAAAAACAGATACGTACCTAGTATGGAACAAAACCTAGTATGTGACAGTGCCTAGTATGAAATAACAAAGGAAACGCGACTGTGGATTAGGTCATCTTCCTTCGATCGAAGGGCCAGAATGTCACTGCGTTTTCAATGGGAGGTCTTCGTGGTGAAAATCGTCGGATTGATAATTATTAAAAGAAGCGCGGTTTAAAGAACCGCGCGGCGCGGCCCCTTTTTGACGGTGGCACGTACCAGAGAACGCATCACTATGTACATAAGCGGCTACAGTAATAATACACACAGAGCTTAAAAAGAACGACAGGGTCGGCTTAAATAAACGCTCTAAGTCACTATATCGGCACTAATACAGCTGTAACAGCTGAGATCAGCTTTTTTTTAAACAATTGTTAAACTTCAGGAACCTATAGGGCTGTAATATAGCGGCTGTGGCTTAGAGGAAGAAGTGCGTACTGGTCCAAGCTGTACTACAGCGCTTACAGCGCTGTAGGAAGCAAACAAATGGCTTGAATTACAGAGGCAGTGCTTCTGTAAAAGGGTTGTTGTAGCGAATATTAGCGCTGGAAACAAGAGGATCCAGAAGGCAGTGCCTTATATAATGACTGGAATGGAGTGGAATTGCTTACTTAACTAGAATTAGATACAAGAAAGGAGAGGGCCTGGTATAGGCTGTGGGAGGCTTTGGAAGAATTCCAGAGCCTTCTGTAAAGTGGAACTAACTAATATAATAATGGAATAGTACTGTTGTGAACTATTCTACGTGGTTCTGTTAATATAGTAGCTGACGTGGCTACTGTAATGTTCTAGTTGATTCTATGGAGCAGTAGCCCTACTGGATTCAGGGGGTTCTACCCCCTTGAATTCCAGAAGGTTCGGAGTGCTCCAGGGGCCCCAAGGAGCCCTAGAGTGGGCTGGAATCTTCTAGAACCCTCTGGGGTTCTAGAAGATTCGGCTGGTGGTTTCGGGGTACGTAACCACATTACAGGGTACCCGGTACAGGGTACTCAGTAGCTAGAAAATTAACAATAATTAAGCAGTAAATTAAGAATAAAATCTTCTTAGAAAGCTTTAGTTTCCATCTCACTTCTTTTATTAATATTTATAATATCGCTAATAGCTAATATTGAACTGGTGCAGTGATGCAACAGGGAAGAAACCACAAGGAGAACCACAACCACAGAACGGTGCTGTCGGCCTGAAAGGCCGACTCCCAGACTACTGGTCCTCCGATCGGAGGGACACAAATGCAA
>Ga0247780_1001705_pt1 | contig 11019 bp, 7 predicted proteins | sample UWRJL079202R5_FD_179927 | JGI IMG/M metagenome (GOLD analysis project Ga0247780, IMG submission 179927) | Plant litter microbial communities from Arlington Agricultural Research Station in Wisconsin, United States - UWRJ-L079-202R-5 | ecosystem: Environmental > Terrestrial > Plant litter >... | reverse complement strand
GAAGCCTTGGCCTCCAGGGATAAAGGTCGCAACCAACCCGCCGCTCCCAATGGCGTTAACCGAGCGCTGACCAGAGTCGCACATAGAGCCACCGCCGTCATATACCGGAGCTGGTGGGACCCATGACGGTGGCGCTGACTTAGCAGCTGCTTCTCTCATCCGCCGCACATCTTGGCCTTCCCAGTTGTGGACCTTATTCAACATGCTTTCTATCAGGAGAGGCTTACTTAGAAGGTTTCTGACACGTTGTTCTGACGACATCTTCACACGCAGCCGTCCCGTTCTGTTCCCCTCGCGCGCAGCTTGTCTATCCCGCCTTACTGCACGGTCGTAACCTACACCTTGACCACAGGCCCTGCGTCGGGCCGTGCACATCGCTTCTCCCGTCAGATCAAGATTGTTGACCGGGTCCCCACTAGCGTACTCATACGTATTAGCTGAACCGCCCCGGACAGGATCGGGAGATATGAAACGACCCAACGCTGGCACGTAGCTGCGAGCGCCCATCTGGATCACCCCGGAGGATAGTTCGGTTCGCCGCTGCTTTCCGCCGAGCCAGCCGAAGCGTCCTGGCCCTGCCCCTTTCGGATTGCCGAACTCGTCAGACTCGTAGGTCGCAGTCGGTCCAGTGGCAGACTGACTGAGGCTTGCTTTTCCAACCACGTCGCCGTGCAGGTTGGTCAGCTGCAAGACAACGCCGGACGCACTGTCTTGAATCGCTGCCAGTTCGCCGCCGATGCCGACGATGTTGCGGCTCCAGGTCCCCGTCCGCTCGGTCCAGGCAGGGGCGTCGGAGGCGCCGGCGTAGTGGAAGACTTCAGCGCCTTCCAGGCCCCCGCCTTGGAGTCGCTGGCGCTGGCGCAGAGCGGCGTCGAGCTGGAAGGTGTTGGTGATTCCCCCCTGCGACTGGACGGCGACCATGTCATTGCTGAAATAGCTAGTGCTCAGCGCGTTGCCACCGGCATAGGCGCCGGGGAGGCTGGTGATCCGCCCGAAGCCGTCGTAGGTGAGGCCGGTCCCCAGCAGGCGATCGGCGGTGTCGTAGCTATAGGTCTGGGTGGTGCCGGCGGAGGTGGTATCGCAGGCACCGCCGAGGCCAGGCGCGCGGGTAATCATTTTCGTGCGATTGGAGTTCTTGCCTGCATCGCCTTCGAACCTGTATTCGCGAGTCGTGCAGATCCCGCCACTCGGCGTGTCTTCAACCAGCACAAGGCGTCCTGCCTTGTCGTAGCTGTATTGCTGACTAGACAGCGTTCCGCTCTGAGTAAGGACTTGGCCGTCGATCGAGCGTTCGGCGCCGAAGTCCAGCCAAGTGGTGGCCTTGGTGTAGGCGAGATGGACTGCTTCCCCTGCCTCATCGTAGGTCGTTTTGGCGAGGAGGCCGTTGGGCAGGCCGCGTTCAACGAGGTTGCCGTCGGCGTCATAACTGGCGGTGAAGGTGCCGGCGGCGGAGTCCTGCAGTTCGGTCAAAAGGCCCGTGGTCGCGTCGTAGGTCATCGTCTGGGTGCCTTTGCCGTCTGAAATCGTGACCGGCCTCCCGAGCAGATCGTAGGTCGTTTCGGCGGTGTTGCCGTCGGCGTCCTGGTATTTCGTTACCCGACCCAACGAGTCATAGGTCGTCGTCGTCGCCTGGTCATCGCTGCATTCGCTGGGGCAGGCGAAGCGCTGGGTGGTCGGGCGGCCGGTGGTGGTGCCGTAGAGCACTTCGGTTTTGGGGACCTCAGTTCCCCCACCGGTCTGCTTCTTGCTGGTCAACCGTCCCGCGCTGTCATAGGTCGCGAGCGTTTTGCGCTTTTCGACTTCTTTGCCGCCGGGGCTTTCGATCACTTCGATCGGCTGGGCGAGCGGCGAGTAGGAGGCGATGCGGCGCACCAGCAGTTCCGGTTTTCCGACCGTGCCCGGTTGGGCGGCCGGCAGCACCTTGCAGGGCAGATCTGCCCATTCCGGCCTGTTTTGGCAGGCGGAATCCGGGGACTGGGTCTGGGCGCTGTAGTAGATGATTTTGGTCGTGCCGGCACCCGTGCCAGCGGTGTCGGAGGGCTGGCTGACCGAAAGCGGCAGGCCGCTCGTCGGGTCATAGGCCATCGTCGTGCGGATTTTCAGACCAGCGGGATCAGCGATCGTTTCGATCGGGGTGCGCAGGGGCCAGTTGTATTTGGTTTCGGTGACGCGCTGATCGGCATCGGTGCCTTGTTTGGGAATGCTGGCGCCGGTCGTTTCCCGGGTTGGCAAGTGAGGCATCGGGGTGCCGGCCGGTGGCGTGAGCACCGTTTCGTCGTACTGGACCGTGCGATGCAGACGGGCCTGGGTAGTGGTTCCCGAGGCCAGGCGGACCTGATGCAGTGGACCCCATTCGTCCTGCAGCTCGGTGCCGTCGGCGGAGTAGATCCGGTGGGTGTCGAGCTCTTTGGCTTTTTCGGCCGACGAGGACCCCGCAGCCAGCGCGCGCAGCCGATTTTGCGGCGTCAGCTCACGGACGACGTTGCCGTGCTCGTCGGTTTCGGTCGTCGAGATCGAGGGAGCCGAGGTGCCGGCGCCCGATGGAGTCGCCGTATTGACGAGCTGACCGTCGGCGTCCATGTAGTGGATGGTCGCCCGTGCATAGCTGCTCGGTGGGCTGGAGGACGGGACTTCATCCGGGGGGAAGACCGCCGTCGCGTCGGTCGGAAGATCCTGCTGGGCCCATTTTTCAACCGCGGCGCCGCTTAGGTCATAGGGAGCGCCGCTACCGCTGGTCGGGATGTCATAGGCGATCGTCGTCGTCGCATAGCTGCCAGGCCCTTCGGAAGAGATGCCTCTGGTGACTCGCTCCAAGCGCCACCAGCCTTTGCGCGAGACCGATCCGTCCCAGCGATCGGTGTATTTCATTTCCCAAGGTTCTTGGCCGGGAGGCTTGAGGTAGTTAACGGGGCCAAGCCCGCTATCCGCATACGTGTATTCGGTTTTGAGCGCAGGGCTGATTCGGGGATCCCATGCCGCGCTAAGTCGCCCCAGGGAGTTGTATGCGTACTGCGCCACAACCCAAGCATCCTGATACCCCGGATCGGGGCCCCAGTAGACGATGCGCGAGAGGCGGTCGCCATAGCCCGTCGGCGCGCCCCATTTGGTCGCGGGTTCGTACTCGAAGGTGAGAACACGACAGCCGGTTACGGTATGCGCGCTTCCCGGGGTGCAGGTCACTCCAGCGGCAGTCGGCGCGATCACCCACGTCAGGCGGCGGTTTCCTCCCACTAGTTCGTAGGAGAGCTGAGTTTTGTTGCCGGGCCCGCCCAAGGTAGACACTGAGACTGGGAGGTATTCGGAGCCCGAGGCGTTCTTTGAGAAGACGGTGGCACCGCCGCTGGGATCGCGCAGCGTAAGCTGAGTTGCGCTTTGACGTGAGAGGACCCACCCTGGTGCTTCCTCAGGCGTAACGTAGGCGCTGCCGTTCCATTCAAAGGGCAATTCGCCTCCTTCGAGGTCCGTCACCACGGTGTAGCTGCCTTCTTCGACGTCGACGTCGAGGGCGCTGCGCCAAGCGGCGCCCCCTGCCACTTCCACCGGGACGGACGGCTTCCAGCCGGCGCCGAGAACGCCGCCCTTCGGTTTCCCGGGCAGGGTGAATTCTTCGTCTTCTCGGGAGTTGAAAGACCTGGCAAATTCGAGCGTAGAACCAGGGCCTGGGATCGACACGTCGGTGGCCGTCAGCCGAAGGTTGCCGGTCGCCAGATCGAGCGAGCCTGGTCCGACTTGTGCAACGGCGTCTCGTGCGCTTCCTTTGGCAGGATCGATGACCGCGTTGACCTGCTCACTGAAGCCCTCCGAGCCGTTCGAGCCCGAAGTCCCGGTGAAGAGCGCCCGAACGTAGATGGATTCCCCGTCTCGTTCGGCCTTTTCGCTAACGGACCTGGCATCGAAGTAGACCGGCGCGGTCAGCTTGTCGGCTTTCTCTTTTTCGGTCAGAGCCAACGGCCACGCCGACACGGCATTGCCGTTCGCGTCCTTGACGAGGCCCGGCGGGATCGTCTGCCACGTATACGCGCCGGACGTGGTGGTGTTCGTCGGCATCCATTGGTAGGTGATGCCGGTGGCCCCCGCGGCGGTCCAAGCGGCCTTCAACTTCAGTCGGCGAGCGGTGCGGGTGCCCTCGGTCGGCGAGACCACCTTCGCCCCCGCTGCTTTCACGTAATAGCTGACGGAGAGGTAGGGACGGGTACTCGAATCCGCTGCCGCCGAGGAGTTCCAGTCGATGGCGCGTTCGGCACAGGCGGGGTTGCATTCGTATTGTTTCTCGTCGCTCAGCCTGACTAGCAGCCCCGCTCGCATCGTCGTGTTGGAAACCCAAGACTGAACGAGCGGCGCCAGCCCCTGCGAGAAGGTCCACCAGCCAGGCTGGCTTCCCCGTTCGCTGGTGAGGATCTCCGATCCCCCTGCGTTGTCGAAATCGCCTCCTGGCGCACTCCAGGGCATGCAGCCCGGCTGGCAGTAGGCGTAGCGCCAGGAGGCCGTGCTCGCGTTCCAGGCGGAGGTCACCCTGCGCAGCTGAGCGCCGCCCGCCTGCTGAGCCGATGACGGAGCGTAGAGGCCGAGCGTGGCAGAGGTGACATAGGCGCTGGTCGGGATCGAGTTGAGATTGAAGTTGACCAGCGCCCGCTCGTACTGTTCGGCGCCGGTCGCATACCATTTGTACTTGGCCCAGGCGCTGAGGGAGGGCCAGCCCGAAGACGAGCAGTAGTTGCTCGTTTCGTAGGCGGCGCTGGCGAGGGTGCATCCGGCTTCGGTGCCGGTGGTGAGCACCGTCGGATCGATGATCACCGGCCAAATCCTCTCGGGCTGCTCCAGCCAGTCGCGATTTGCTTCGATCGAGAGAGTCCACGTCCCTGCCTCGGTTTGCGGTGAGAGCGTGTAGTGCACGGCCTCGGAGACCGCCGGAGCCACCGACGCGCTGTCGGACATGACCGGTGCTGGCAAGGTCGCGAAGGTCTCGCCAGCTGCATCCTTGAACTCCACCGAGCCGTCATCCTGCAGGCTCGGCGTGAGGCCAGCGGAGGCCTCGAGCGAGAAGCGGAAGGTGCTCGGAGCGGAGGGCCCGGCAATCTCGATGTCCTCCTTGAGGCCGTTGGCGAGGGTGGAAAAGCTGAAGCTGGTGTCTGGCTGCGCTGCGTCATAGCTCGCCGTTTCGCCCTGTAGTTCACCCGTCTGGCTCGACGGTCCGAGCAGTTCTTGGGAGATCCACTCCTCCCCCACCGAAAGCCGCACCGGTCCGCCAGCGATACGGGCGGGAAGCCGCAGGTCGAAGTTGTTGTCCCCATTGGCAAGCGCATTGCCGCTGGCATGCTCGAGTCCTTCCTCGATCGGCTTCCACTCACCGTCCTCGCGGTAATTGATCGGGGTCTCATAGATGCGGGTTTCGTGGCTGCCGTCAGGGCGGAGAAAGGTCTCCGAGGTCGCCGTGCGCTTATCAACTAGCTCGGTACCCCGCGGTTCCTCTGGCGCAGCGCTAAGGACTGCTGCCGGATCAGACGCGTCGGACCTCCCGTCGGCGTCGCTGTTGGCGAGAGCGATGCTCGCGCTAACCAACGAGACGAGGATCAGCACCGCGAGGAGCGCGGCCGCCGACTTCCCCGAGTTGACCTCTGCATCCCCAGATCGACTTCCCGCCACCGATACCTCCCCTGTCGCTCTTCCCCGGCGGCCAATCACGGTGAGTGATGCACGCTTGGCAAGATTGTTGAAACCGCCGTTGGCGGGAGCGGCATTCTTAACAGGAAGAAGAACCGTACGTGTACCTAATTTTTATGTCGATCTTTTTCACACGGTAAAACCATGAAACCGTGTAAACGGTGAACGAATGTTTGTTTTGGCTCCGAAGGCTCACATCCTGACCGAAAATCGCGGTTCGCATCGCGAGCCGCCTACCTGGTTGAATCGAAAGGTAAGACAGAAAGTGACCGGTTCAGAGAAGCCAGGTCGCAAGAAGTCCCGGTCACCAGCCCAAGGATCTGTCGAACTCTGCAGGCGCGCCCGCGCGGCTAGGCGTTCCCCCGCGCTTACCTGCAGCAGCTAGGGCAGCGTCACCGGAGTCGCAGGCGGAGCTCCCGCCTTAAGCAGCGTCGCCAAGTAGATGACCACCGGAGTCGAACCGCGGTTGGCGGCTTCGTGGATGTCGGAGGGCTGCTCGACGATCCACCGGCCGCTGCGGATGCGGGCGGTTTGCCCCGCCGCGATCGTGCGGACCGTCTGGGGGTGCTGATCGGACTCGCCCTTTTTGACCACGGCCGAGCCACGACGGACGGTGTAGGTCAGCGTCCCTCCTCGATGTGCGCGACCTGGGTGCCGAGGTGATGGTGGAGCGCCAGCTCGGCTCCGGGCTCGACCAGGACGCGGCTGAGGACGAGGTTGCGTTGGGGCGCTCCTTGGACCGTGCCCGTCTCGGCCAGCGCATTGCGGATCGCGGTTGGCGCGTCCTTGGTCTCGGCGAAGGCGCCCGGCAGCACCGTGCCGAGCGCGAAGGAGGCGATGAAGCCGAGTGCGACGAAAGCTCCGAATCGGAACGAACGGGGCATCTTGGCGGGCAGCGTAGGCCGCCCGCCGGATGCGTCCTACCCGCGGAGCGCCTTGCCGGCGATGTTCTTGATCCGCGAGCGGTCCTTCTGCGAGAGGTTCCCCGGTCGCCCCCCCGAGCGCCTCAGGATGCTCCAGAACTCCTGCTGCTCCTTCTGGGTCAGGTTCTGCTCGACTCGCTCCCGGCCCCTGTTGCCGAGCCAGAGCGCGACCGCCCAGACCGTCTTCCAGGGGATCCGCTTCCAGACATGAGGGGCGGCGCGGCGGGCTATCCAGAACGGCATGCAGTCCTCTCAGATGGCCCGCCGCGCCGGTTACTCACCGATAGGCGCCGCGATGGGTGGTGCGGTTGCCGACGATCATGCGGTAGATGGCCAGCAGCAGCAGCGAACCTGCGATGGCGATCAACCAGGTCCCGATGTCGAAGAACTCATCGAGGTCCCCGATGCCCAGGGCGCTGGCGATGAGCCCACCGACGATTGCGCCGGCGATACCGATCAGCGTCGTCACGATGAACCCACCCGGATCGTCGCCGGGCATGATCAGCTTCGCGATCGCTCCGGCAAGCAGCCCGAGCACTATCCAACCGATGATTCCCACGGGACTCTCCTTTCACAGACAAAGACAACCTGTCAGGGATTTCGTACCCGTTGCCCCGGGGGCGAAACGAAACGGCGAGTAGCTCAGGCGTCCACCGGAGCGCCGTTCGCCGTCAGCACCACCTCGACGTTGCCCCGGGTGGCGTGGGAGTAGGGGCAGACGCGGTGCGCGGCGCGGACCAGGTCGACCGCCTCGGCCTCCTCGAGCGAGGGCAGAGCCACGTGCAGCTCGGCGGCGATCGTGAAGTTGCGTTCCTCGCCAGCCCTCAGCTTCACCTTGGAGTCGATCGCGACGTCCTCGACCTCGAGCTTCCGGCGCCGGGCGACGGCTTCGATCGCGCTGCCGAAGCAGGCGGCGTAGCCGACGGCGAAGAGCTGCTCCGGGTTGGTGCCTCCCCCCTCGCCGCCCGCCTCGGCCGGGGGCCGGATGTCGACCTCGAGGACGCCGTCGCTGGTGCGACCGTGTCCAGCGAGGCGCCCTCCGGTGACGTGCGCTTCAGCGGTGTAAAGGTCCTTCGCCATCGCTCCTCCTCGGTCGTCGCGGACCCGCCGACTGTAGCCGGCCAGCGCGGCATCAACTGATGCTTTGTGGATCCCAGGGGGTCATGAATGCATCAGTCGCGATCAGGCGATGGGCGGATCGCGACCTTGACCAGGGCCGGCGTCGGGTCGGCGTTGCCGGCCGCGTCGATGGCGCGGACGCGGATGGCGTGGCGGCCCAAGGAGAGCGCGTAAGCGCGGGGAGAGACGCAGCGGCGGACCGGCCTGCGGTCGAGCTGGCAGCGGAAGCTCGACCCCGGCTCGCTGGCGGCGAAGCGGATGACGACGCGGCGCCAGGCCCGGCGGGTCGTGAGGACCGGCGGCGGCCGGGTCGTGATGCTCGTCTGCGGCGGTTTGACGTCGCGCTTGCCGGGCGGCGGGAACAGCGAAGACTTGGGAGGCGTGGTTTGCGGGACCGCGACGGGCGGGGACGGCGGCGGGGTCGGGACCGGGAAGTCAGGCAGGAGCTGGAAGCTGTTCGGATCGGCTTCGACGACGGCCTCGCAGTTGACCGGCGCCGCGTCGGTGCCGTACTGAGGACGGTCGACGAGGGCCCGGTCGGAGTCGGGGCCGCAGTCGATCAGCGGATCGGCGTCGTTGAGGTCGACCGCGCCGGAGTTGGCGAGGATCGTGTCGGCGCCGGCGGCGGCGCTGTAGGTGTCGGGGCCCCGGTGGCCGAGCAGCTGGTTCGGTCCGGCGTCGCCGTAGAAGGTGTCGCCGGCAGCCGAGCCCTCGAGGTCCTCTACTTCCTGTAGCGAGTCGAGGCCGCCGGCGGCGCAGGCGGGAACGCCCCCCGAGGCCGGTTCCCCGGCTTTGCCGAGACCCATGTTCGCTCCCACCGGTTCGCCCACGAGCCGCGCCCAGGAGGCGTTGTCGCGGTCGGCTTCGCCGACGATGAGGTCGCCGTCGCAAATCGAGACAGAGAGGAAGAGGTCGTTGCCGGTCCCGCCGAAGCGCTGGTCGGCGCCGCCGTTGTGGAGGAGGGCGTCGTCGTTGTCGAGACCGGCCAGCTGATCGGCGCTGCCGTCGGGCCCGTCGACCAACACGTCCTCCCCGGGCTGGCCGGTGAGCGAGTCGCCGCCGTCGCCGCCGAGCGTGACGACGGTGGTGGTCAGGGGAAAGCCGGCGGCGGCGATCGAGTCGGCCCCTCCCATCCCGGCGAGGAGCAGCGAATCGAGCGGAGCGGTGAGGGTGCAGGTGGCGTCGGTCGCGGTCGCGGTGACGGCGCAACCGGCCGCGGCCGATGCGCTCGTGTCGAAGCTGCCGGTCGAGAGATGGAAGGCGACGGTGGCGGGCGGCCCCGGGGCATACGTCGCCGTCAGGGTGTCCGCGGAGCTGCCGCCCACGGCATAGAGCTGGGCGAAGCCGGGCTGGGACGCGACCATGAAGCCGACGCTGACTTTGCTCGGGTCGCGCTGGACGGCGGAGCCGCCGTCCAGGTAGTCCCCGTCGGCGCCCCCGTCGAGGGTGTCGCTCCCGCCTCCGCTTTCGATCGCGTCGGCGCCCCCGCCGCCGTAGATCGTCTGGTTGGCGGACGTCCCGACGATGTAGTCGGAGAACGGCGTGCCGATCACCGTCTCGAAGCCGGCGCCCGCGACTTCGTCGACCCCGCCCCCGTGCGCGGCAATGCCGTTGTTGGCGTTTTCGCCGCCGTCCCCGAGGAAGAGACGTAGCCCACGCTCCGCACCCGCGGCGGGGAAGTCGCCGAAGCCGCTGAGGGTCCCCCCGAAGCCGGGGGTGACGCCGGTGGCGTAGCTGAGCGTGTCGAGCCCGCCGCCGCTGTCGGCGATGCGGTCGATCGTGCCGTCGCCGTGGACGTAATCGTTCCCCGCCTCGCCGTCGATCGAGTCGGCGCCGAAGCCGCCGCCGAGCCGGTCGTTGCCGGGGCCGCCGCGCAGGACGTCGTCGCCGATCCCGCCGAAGAGATGGTCGTTGCCTTCCCCGCCGCGCAGGGTGTCGTTGCCGCGCTGGCCGAAGACGACGTCGTCGCCGGGACCGCCTTCGTAGGTCTGGCTGCCGATGCCGAGGAAGCAGCCGCTGGGGCAGGGAGCGCTGGCGGCAGCGATCGGGCCGGGAACGATCGTGTCGTCTCCGGCCCCGCCCCTGACCGTCTCGACCCCGGCGGGCGCGACGATGACGTCGGCGCATGGGGTGCCGTAGGTGGTGTCGCCGACCGTGACCGGGCCGGCGGCGCAGCCGGGCTCGGGCGTGGCGGCGCCGGCCTGCGTCGCGACGAGGCCGAGCAGGAACGAAGCGGCAACGAGGGTCGCGAGCGGAGCGCGCATCGCCTTTAAATACCCGCGTGACGGGGATTCGATGCGGTCGCCGAGGAAGACAAGGGCCGCCCGGAGGCGGCCCTTGTGCTGGTGCAACGGCAGCGAACGAGGGAACGACAACCGGGTGGGACAAAGCCCGGCCTCCCTGTGCTCGCCGGTGCCCGGGTTGGATTCCACCGGGCGCCCGAACCAGTGCGGCGCCTAGCGGCCCTGCACCTCCAGAGTCCCTCCAAGCATGTGACTCAAAATTAGGACCACCTCCTTTCTCTGGTGACCCAATTGAAGCAAACGCCCCAGTCGCGGCCGAGCCGCGCGAACCTACCTAGGGCGTCGGTTCGGGAATGAAGCGAACGGGTAGAGGGCGAGGCGATGAGGGGAGAAAAGTCCATGTCCATGAGGGGAGAGCGATGCTGATCGCGGCGGTAATAGGCATTTGCGTCCTGCTGGCGATCCTCGGCTTTCTCGTGCCGAGGCTCTCGGATCACGCCCGGCGCGGCAGCGACAAGGGGTTCTCGGTGGGCCAGCGCGCCGGCAGCAAGGCGCCCGGTCCGATCGGACGCCTGCTGAGCAAGTCATTCGGCAAATCGCGGAGCGCGGCCGGCAAGAGCCACTCGGCCGGCAAGAAGGCCCGCTCCAAGGCGCCCTTCTAGCCCCGGTGACCCGCAAGCTCGCCGTCACGCTCGTGTTCGTCGCGGCTTTCGCCGTGGCGGTGCCCGCGCAGGCGAGCTTCCCCGACCTCTACGGCGGTGACCTCACCTGCACCGCACAGCCCGCCAACGGCGACGTCCGGCTCTGCTCGGGACCGACCACCACCTGGGACGGGGCGACCAAGGTCGACGTCAACGTGATCCTTCCACCCGAGCCGGCCTCGGGCGCCGACGGCCCCTATCCGCTGATCGGCAACTTCCACGGCTGGGGCGGATCGAAGATCGGGATCAACGCTCAGACCCAGGGGTGGGCGCAAAGCGGCTACGCGGTGTTCAGCATGAGCGACCGCGGCTGGGGCAACTCCTGCGGGGCCAAAGACCCCGACCGGGCCCCCCTCAATCCCGCCTGCGCCA
>Ga0247780_1001704_pt1 | contig 11019 bp, 7 predicted proteins | sample UWRJL079202R5_FD_179927 | JGI IMG/M metagenome (GOLD analysis project Ga0247780, IMG submission 179927) | Plant litter microbial communities from Arlington Agricultural Research Station in Wisconsin, United States - UWRJ-L079-202R-5 | ecosystem: Environmental > Terrestrial > Plant litter >... | reverse complement strand
TCTGTGAAATTCTTCAAATCGCTATCCTTGTTATCCAGTTTGAACGTGTCGTGAAGGAAGTCGAGGCTGTAGCTGCGATATTATAAACAAACTCTCTTTATCTGATATAAGAGAAGAGCTTTGTAAAACTCGACAGCTGCCTGCTTTAACTAGCATAAGGCTGCTAATGAGAAGGGATTGGAGGCAGATACTATGGGAGAGGAGCGGAAGATTCAAGTGCTGTATCTTGGATGCTGTATTGCACGAAATAAGACATGGCTGCAGTACGACAGTGAGACGTACCAGTTTAACGTCAGCCCGCAGTTCGACTTGCCTCTTTTAAGAAGTCGGGGGCCCCCCTGATGGTATTCACAGTGGTTGCTTAAAATTGTGACTAAGAAGTATAAATTTAGTCTAGAGGCAGGTCAAGGTAGTAGCGATAAATAAAAAAGCCATTAGATACAGGAAGTTACTCCCGTAAGTCTAAGATCACAATCGAGCAGCGTCTAAAGAAGGTTAAGTGGTTTTAGTCCAGAATAAAATCGAAATCACAGAGTTTACAGTCTGTACTTACAGTATATATCTTTTACGTAAAGATAAACGTCTCTTATAAACGACTTGGCAAAAGGTACTGGAATTAGGGCCGTTAAAAGGAAGCTATAAACATTTAACTTAGCTGTTAATGTTTATTTAAGAGGAAATGGGTAACTATACGGACTATAAACGGGCTTCTGCTGCTAAGGTATTGTTAAGGCTATATTTAGGACTACTTTACGCTTGGGCTTATATTTGGAGATGACTTTGCTGAAGCTTAGTTAAGTTCTAGGTATACTGACAGCATCGTTAAAGTTAGCTATATGTACATCCTTAGAATGTCTGTATATGTGATGTAAGACACGATAGCTGTCAAATGCACCACGAAGGAGTTGGTAGCAGGGCTGTGGCACAGGCCACGAGGCCTAACTCCACTACACCTATCTGCCACTGTTTAAGGCTTATAATACCAAGGCACCTGATATATATAGTTAGCTCTAAGTCCTGTTTTCAGCTTCTTTTAACCAAGCCTCTATCGTAACTAATTAACCGTATATAAACAGCTGCAGCATGAACAGTTAAAGCAAGTCTTTCTTAAATTCGGTCATGGAGAAGTTGTCGCGGAAGGGTGCAACCAGAACACTACAAGCAACATGTCGTCGCACAGCGCATTATGATGGTTGGAGCCGATCCCCCCTTCCCACCAACTATCTCTTCGCAGCGGGAGCGTTCACCTCAAGGGGCGCGAGAACGACGGGTTATCCCGGCATAGTGCGACTTGCCGAATCCACTGCGTTTGACACTCTCCGACCGCTGTATGCAACGGTCCGAGACTCAACTGCAACCAGCCCAAGCGGCAATCGCGGGTTTGGTGCGCCTTACTGCTACCCTCTTAATCATGAGATTGTTGACGAGATGTCCCTGGAGGAAACCCGCCGTGCGCAAAGATTCATCCCTCTAGTACAGTTCAGAGCCGATAAGCCCGCCTCGTAGATGGGACGCCCCACCTAGTTCGTATATTACTGATAGATCGTCGAGTGATTAAAGACTATACTGATGATTCCTACACGACCACCTCATGCCTGACCGATCTCCTTACAGGCTCTTCTCATTCGCAAAGTACCCATCATCCTCCTATGCCAGACAATATACTAATTAACTCCATCCAAGTGTGCCTATCCCGATTCCGATCCTGACCAAAGCACAGCCCTAAATCCACCGAGTGACTGTTTCAAACCTCACCAGCCTCACCAACCTCACCCCCTGCGCCCTCGGCAACAGCAGCCTCGCCTTGACCCAACAACTATGCAATCCCGAACCTCGGCGATGTAGTTGTTGCATTTTCCACCACTGAAATCTGTAATGGTGGTTACATAACGCGAACGGGAGCGCCAACTCAATTGAAGGCCCCTGGCTGTTGATATCCATACAAGGCTGGCACATACCACGGTTGTGTAAATTCTGTTCCCACCCGTCGAGCACTCTCCGTAATCGAAGGCGCCTTATTCATCAATCGTGATGTATGCTAGGTGATTCAATACGCTGTCCTCCAAATACAAGGGAACTATCCTTTCTCTGCCCATAAAAAGCCTCATTATAATCTGCGTCCCTTAAAGGGTGATCATTCATCTAAATGGGCTCTTGAGGCCTTTCGAAATAATGTATGTCGAGTACAAACGTGATCGGACCGGTTTGGGAACTGGGAGTGAAAGAGAATTCTGCTCGCCCGTTTCCCTTCTCATAATTAACACGTTACGTTAACTTGAGCTCAGAATAACGCAGTGTACAGTAACGGTATACTGTAAACTAAGAAGTTCTTAAAGCGCTGGGTCGCGGTTCTCTTAATCCTCTAAAGATGGTTGGTCTTCATGGAACTCAGTCTGTGGCTGTCATTATTTTAGTAAATAATTATTAGCTGCAAAATAGGGTAACCGAACCTCAGATGATCTAAATTCAGGCTCTGTAGGTGCGTTAGGTCCTTCAAATGGCGCCATAAATATTAAGGATCGCTGTTTAGCGTTCTTGGGGGCTGTCTGTCTGCGGCTGGAGGTTTTAGGTAACGTCTGAATGTAGTAGTTCTCTTATTAGCTGTTAAGAGATTCCGATGCAGCCCTAGTTTTATATTACATTAAGAGAATTTACTCTATAGCCCTTAACGATAGATTATTTACGAGTTAACTCTTGTTATTAAAAATAGGAGTGGCTTATGGCAACGACGTAAAGGGAATACGTCATTAGATGACGTTTAGGATAAGTGAACACGATTGTCAGGAGGTAGTCCCGATAAGAAATTATAGCTAGCATCATTACTGATATGCCTAACTTGGCGATAATTAGGCATTCTTCAGAGGCTTTAGTAAGTTGAAGGATCTCCGTGTGGAACCACAGCTCGCAGTCAGCATCGTACTCTAGGCGCCAGACCCCGTCGTTCAGCCGCCTCGCTTCCACGCTTGGCCACCACGGGGCCCTGGCAACATCACATTATGCAGATTATTGTGTGCCAAGGCCAAGACATGGAGGTTGTCGAGCGGTTGATAAAAAAAGAGAGCCATATTACGGTTACATGTGCTCCCACAGTAATTGCTAGTCCCGAGAGGTATCTTTTCGGTACTGCTAGATAGGCGGCTAACCGTTCCCTACTGCTTTACTACTACTATAGAATTCAGGTCACCTGTCAAGTCTCCTGAGGACCTTAACAGATATCCTACGCTGATTTTAGTGGAAATGTTAGCAATAGGCATGTCAGGGACCTTGCGAGCCAATTTTGCAAGCTCTCTTTTTTTTTTATTACCGCTTGTATGTATCACGTGATGTTGTTTTAAACCCCTGAGCTAGCTTCGTAACCGATCTCACATGATGCACACAGGCATTTATAATTATTTTTGCCTAAAAAAAATCCCGTCCTTAGAAAAGTGTTATTTCTTTGCTAAGCACTTTCGGAAATCTAGCAGGGCATTGTTTAAACTACATAACCTTTTACGATTATCTTAACGCCCCGCTAATCTCGATAACATTTTACGATAAACATCCGCGAGGATTCTAAGCATTTTGTTTATGCTTAACGTCTAGAAAACATTCAACCACGGGCGAAGGAGAGAGCTGGGGCAGGCAACGAACGGAGATGGAAAGTTAGCAGAAAAAGAGGTAGAACTAAGGAAGCAAGGCGCGGAAATGGAGAAGATGGAGAAGATAGAGACATAAGTTAAGGCATTTACTTTAACGTACGTGATAAGCGAGCCGATAAAACAAGCGAGCCGATAATTTTCTACCACCCTACCACAACTATTGTCAATTATATAACCACAACACTAGGAAATAATAATAACTGAATTAGAAATAGATGAATCAGACGATTCTGCAGCCTCCTTGCACGTGCGTGCATTATGGCCAGGCTGGCCACATACGCTATAATACCGAACCTTCAAACGAGACCCCCCTGCACTACTACCATTTTGTTGTGTTTCTTAAGCTAACTGCTTACCCACAGCCTTCTGGTCCAGTAAATCCTGTGCCTCTTATACAGTAAGTGACCCTCTAAGCTGCACACGTGTTTTTTTAGCCCTGCGTTGCTTACTAAACGCCTTATTAGCCTTGTGTAATGCTGAGACCTCCGTACGTAGAAAAGTGACTTCGTGCATTACAGCCATTATACCTTTAGCTAATCGATTTACAGCAGTTAGCATTAAGGTTAAAGAGCTGCTTTAATAGTTAGAAATTCGAGTTTTAATAAACGTTAACTGTAAGGTAGCCTCTTAAGGGTTATGTAACGTTTAGGAGACCTAAGGTAGTGTGGTGGTTAGGTTTAAGGTAAGGGGTGTTAGGGTCTGAATGCGTATATTTAAATTAAATATCACCCTTTTTAAGTCGTACGGTATAAGGCTAGCTCTGGTAAAACCCCCCTGGATGTTCTTTTCTGTAATTAAAGTAAAAAACGCCTCTTTAAATGTATAAAGAAACTCTAACTTACTAATATATGTAATATTTATCTATATAAACTGCTTAATTTAGTAGTTATATACCTTCTTTAACGGCCTAAAATAACTAACATTTAAGGGCTGGAGTATATGTGAAGAGTGTAAAGGTATATAAAGTGTAATAATATTATACTTTTTATAATAATTATTAAATTCTTTAGAGTGGTGGCTTTTATAACTATTAAGGATTAATAGCTAATATATACCCTTTATATAAGATATTATGTGGAAATTAAAGTGCCGAATCTAATCTATACCTTTCTTATTTATAATCTAGCTATTATCAGTTATTACGATATATTAGTCGGTTAAAAGGTTACATTCTTTATACCAGTTAATAAGGTGATATTACCTAATTAAGATAATAAATAGTAAAATAGCCCAGCTTAGAGTATTTACTCCTTAAATAACTGTAACCCACTCTTAATTACTAAGCTAAGCTTACTTAACCTTACTACAGCTATCTAAGGTAGTAACTACTATAATAGCGATAATAATGCCCATTATAAAGCCAGTCTCGTCGAAATTGTAGATATCGTCGTTAAGGATACCATATTTAACCTTAACGTTATATATAAGGGTAAACCACTTATAAATAATCGTTAGATCTTCGTATTTAGCCCTCTAATAGTCGTATTTACACGTAAAACGCGTCTAAAGGTCTAGCTGGCGCTTAACGAAGTTATAAGCCCATCGTACGCTAATAGAGGGTGTGTTACGTTTGTGGAGTAATCGATTAGCCATATCTTCCACGTAAGAAAGCTGGGGGTAGAATACGTGTGTATATAGCTTAATTATATATTAAATAATCGTTTTCTCTTCTAAATCTGTAAGTTTACGTGAGTTGGCTGGAATATCGCGTCGTGTAAGCTAACCGGCGTGTCGATTGTAGAGAGTAGCATAAGGAATAGAATAGATCTCCGATACCTTGTAAAGCTTTAGTTTTGGGTCGTTTTGAAGAGCTTCGAGGGCTAAGATCAAATTCGCTTCGTTTGAACGCAACGCCATGTTGTGTGGTGGAGGAAAACGTTGCGAAAGGTAGAGGGGGTACGTCGCGGGGGAAATTATCGGCTCGCTTGTTTTATCGGCTCGCTTATCACGTACGTTACGCCACCCCCTCTTTTCAACGTTTTTGTAAATGCACACCGCCATTTGACCCCCCTCACATGAACGCGCATTTCTCCACCATTTCAATCCTAATCCTTTCCATCTTTTTCACACCTATTCGTAATTGATTTGTGATGAAGTGGACCGAAATTGACATGCGCACGGCGTGTAACGAGGTGCGCCGTGGCAGCCGACTCCATCGTACTGCTAAGAAGTACAGCATTCCACCCTCCACTCTCCATAGCCAACTTAATGGCTACCTTCTGCACTTAGTTGCTTATTAAGATGCCCAGAGGCTTTTTATAGTTTAGGAAGATGAATTGGCCAATTGGGTTCTTTTCTAGGCCTCTATTGGGGAGGCTCCTACCCACTAACAAATCAGGAAGCTGGCGTAACGAATAACTATTAAACGCGGAGATAGAGAAAAGATTAGAAAGCGCTAGGTTAAGCACTTCTTTAATTACCACCTAGTTTTAAAGACCTAAAGGCCACAGAGGATAGACGTAGCGTGTATAAAATACGTTATAGAGGAGGTTATTTAGCCTTAGTTTAACTTTCTCCATGTGCCTTTAGTTAAAGAGATTCCTCCGTAATACTAGTATAATATTAACGAAGCTAGCCTTATAGAGGGTATAAGAGGTAATAGATACGTTATAGGAAGTTATAAGAGGTGTTCTGTTATAAAGTGGAAGATAGACTTATAAACCTAAATTAGTTTTATAAAGTGTATCTTAGTAATAAGAGTATACTTTAATCCAGCTATTATCTATAAAGTAAAGAACGTTTAACAGTAATGGTTTCTGAAAGCTTTAAGGCCTTATAAAGGCTAGCACTTTACCTTAAGTAAAAAGAGGTAGATTATTAACGAAATTAGCCTTAAATGGCTAATTAAAAAGTTCTTACTTTATACTAAGCTTAACGACCCTAACTAACGGTACTTACTTATTCTAGATAACTACTATTCTTATATAATACTTAAGTTTATATAGTAATGTTTTAGTAATAAGGTTTAACTACTTTACTTACCAGCCTATACTCCTACGTCCTTTAGCCCTTAGATTTAAGAGTGTTCTCTAGCCTTAAGTAATAATATCGCTCTTTACTTAAGGTAAGGTAAGCTTAAGGAGTAGAGAAGTCCTTTGTTATGGGGAAGCTTCTTTTCCTTAAGTGTTACTGTCTAGCACGTGTAAAGGGCCTTTTAGAGTGGAATATATAGTTTAGTTAGAAAGCTAGAGGCTTATAACTGGTAAATATAAGTAAACTGCTTATAAGCTGGCATTTACTTAATAATAACGTAACCTTAAAAGCTTAAAGTGGTACTTAGAGCCCTATTAAGCCCCTGACTGATAGGAGGGCCAGGTTAGAAGATTATGGGTACACAGGGTAAGTGATTCGGACCCTTAAGAAAGCTAGGGAGTTAGGGGAGAATTTACAGCTTAATAACAACTGTACCCCCACTGAGAGGGTACTGTTCCGGATGGTTAAAAAAGCCTTTGACTGAAAGGACCTTTAATTAGTTATATAGTAACGAAGAATTGAAGAACTGGAGGTTACGGTGGAGCGGTTAAAGCCGTTGAAAAGGAGGAGGGTGGCCCCAGACCCTAATGGGATCTTTTCCGATATTGAAGCCATTCACAGGGCTTAGAGGGAGGTAGGGAGGTTTGATTCTGATGATTCCAGTAGTTCATCTTCTTCCGAATCAGAATTAGAAGAAAGTGAGGTAGAAGATTGTATCGTTGCGCGTAGGTAGTTAATTGAAAGGGGGGGTGGGTCCGACCCTTGCATTTACAAAAACGTCGAAAAGAGGGGGTGGCGTAAAGTAGATGCCTCGACTTATAAGCGGAGATCGTTAGATGTAAAACTGGCACAGAAGGCACTCAGGGAGTGGGAGCAGTAAACAGGCTAGGAATAACGGAGTCCCATGAAACATCCCTTCAGGCAAGAGCTGTGTTTGCCTCCGATCTTGTGCGCGTCGGCTTAATATCAACGGCGACGTCTGCAACTGGATCATCTGACTAGGTCCAGATGAGAAATGATGAAAAGACAAGGTGTAAGGTACACATGCACCGGCCTACTCAAGGGGCAGATTTTCTCACCAATATAAACCATGTAAAAAAAAACAAAGGACAGAAGCAATACACAAATCAGAACGGGAACATCCAAGGCGAAAAAGGCATCTCGCGCTGAATGTCAATTGCTAAACTATGGTGTTCGTCAAGTCTCTCGACCGTACAAGATTACGCTGCTTAAAGATACAATCCACAATACGCGCGAACAAAATCCTGCTACAATATAAGAGGACGTTTAATCGGGATAGATTATCAAACATCCCACCCTGGAGTCAAGATCATAGAAGGTGTGTCCTTATTATATCGCAAGACGTCCGCCACAAATCGGTCTTATAACTCACCACTAGTACATCTACAATCAAAACGTCTGACCACAGCGCCAAGCACTAATTTTAGGACGCCATTCGCGGTGAGAATACGCTCAGTGCTGTCACGGGAGCTCTAGCTCACTGTATCAACCATATCGCGGAGTCCGCCTGCCTTATAAGCTAGGTTGTCGTCTAGCTCTTGCAAAGGCTCGGCAGCACCGCGCTCGTTGCCAACCTGGAAAAATTGGATGCCAACCTGGCACAGCGAGGCATCAGCCTTATCGAGTTTCTTTGCAATGCTAACAATGACACTCTCCGGGTCATCAGTGGGGACGCCGAGTTATCCTTGCTATTGTTGAAGTTGTAGTTAAACGTTAATTCCTCGCCTTCAGGCATAAACTGATTGGTGAAAATGCCCATCCTGACACTCTCTCCAACGTGCTACCCCTCGACATAGCAGTTAGGCTTGCAAGAGTGGTTTATAAACCTCGAATTGTTGCCTTTCTTAGTGGCATCAATGACACACCTGGGGGGACCGTCGCGGTGACTCTCTGAGTTCAGTGTCAAAAAGTAAAGATGACTTTGCCCTTCGGCCTTGAACTTGGCCTTTCGGTGGGAAACCTTCGCCAAGGGAATGACCTCGCCCACGTATTCAATAATGAAAGATTTTTTTGGAATGTCCGTTTTGGCGTAGAGTCTACGGCCCTTTCCCCCTGCTTCACGTACTAAGACATGGCAGAACCTGTTCAGGGTGACGCGCCAGTGCGGGTAACAAAAGACAGGCCGCGTCGGGGAAAACTCCTCCAGACTAGCAGGTTCCTTGCCATCACGCCAGCACCATCGTACTCACCGAATGCATCCATCACGATCGCTTACGCGACGCTGACAAGATCAAAGGCCGACCCCACACCTTCAACCACCCTACCCCAAGTAAAAGCCGCTAGATCCCGCAGACGCCACCTCACCCGAGCTTGTCGAACTTGTTCGCGACCACCGCTATGACCTGCTCGAGACCGGTGCCCCTCAACCTCGATTTGCAGATCGCCTTCCCACCACCCGCGCTGAAAGAACCTGTCGATCCGTAAAGAAGAGCCCGATATTCGCCCCCTCACCCGTCTCCTATTCCTCCCTCGATACCACTGCCTTCGTGTCGACGCCCACAATATTACAACCCGAGCTGGCTGGACAACGGCCTAGTCTGCCAGGCAAGCTTAGGGTGAGCCCCGCCGTCGTGGCATTACCGCGTCGTCCTCTCGCTCCTCATGCTGCGCAATATGCCTTCTACCAGCCGAATATGGAGGAACTACCGATCCGAGAAGAATTGGCGACTCGTGGCTGGCATGGCCATCGGATAATATGCAGTGGCTCTTGGACCAAAAACATGGCTGACCAGAGCGACGAGAACCGGGCTAAGACGGAGGTGGGGCAAAGAAAAGGGCAACATATACAGCGCAGCTACCAAACACAAGGCGATCCTTAACGGGATATTTGTGATGATGGCTGGAGTACAACCTTGTTGATAAGACACGCGCCAGCGGGGTCTCCAGCCACACAACGGCTTTTCGTTAAACGTAGTGGATTCGTCAAGCTGCGGTATACTGGTATGACCCATCACCCTCGTGCTCCGCGCGAAAGCTTGCGCTGTAAGAGATGATGTTGTTAGATGGATTCTATATATTTAAACAGTTCTCAATTTAGTCCAAAGGATAGAATGCTACCGTACCACCAGTGGAAGCCCGCCGCGTCTTTGATCTCGAGAAGATGGGGGATACGCTCCAACCATCATGACAAATCTCAACATCGCCTCGTCTTTGGCAAGGCGGCGTGGAGGAGAGCGGCTTCTCCCAGATCGCCACTTACGGGGCGTCCACATCTCTTGGATTGCGGTTGTTGCCCGGTCTTGGTGCCTTGTCGGCGGGTCTGTCGCAGACAACCACTGGCAGCGATGAGTCTTTGAACGCTGCCACACCCTCAATCGCCCCCTTACCGGAGCTCGTCGAACTTGCGCCCCCCACCTCCGCTACCCTCGTCGCGGCTGCTCGCCAGCAGCGCGTCTAGCATCTTCTACTCGATGGGCTCCCGCGTCGCGAACCTTGCAATCACAGAACGATCCCGGTACTGTCACTGCGGAAAACAGGAGAAGGGCATGCCATATGTATTTCACCAGTGGTACCTCTTGGCGTCGCCACGTGCTATCCTCAACGGCGACGGCTACCTCGCCTACTACTTTACTCGCACATGTTCCCCCGTTTCGTCGACCCTGCCATACTCGCCTTCTGACAATAATTACATCAGCCTGTTAAAAGGACGAAGACGAAGGTGCTCGCTAGGGCCGCTTTCCACGTTCTCTCGGTCCACGCCACCACACGTTCGATGTCTTCATGCGCCCAAGCCTGATCTCTACGTCATCATGGAGGACCACAGCCACGTCTTGGGCCCACTATACGTTCGGTTCAGGCAACCGCTCTGTCATTATGCCACGTACCTTGTTACTTAAGTCCGGAACAAGCTTGGTTGAGCAGTCTACACGTTTCAAGACTCCCCAGTCCACCCCTGTATACTCGCGTGTATTAAAGTCGACACACCAGGCTCTCGCTCAGCTTAGGCACGGTAGGGATTGTCGGTGTTGAAGAATTTGAGGGCAGCATAAGGAGGGCAGTTAAGCTTGGCCGGAAGGTGTAGAGTTCCATCGTAGCAAGAATCAAGTATCACGGGCGAGCCCGGGATCTAGATCGACACCTTCCTAACCATCAGCGCCCCTAACCTATCGTGCTCGCGCCTCTCGAGTCAGTTCATGTAGTTGAGAGCCAATCATCATGACAGATCTCAAGCATCACCCTCATCTTTAGCATTCGAAGGGCCACCTAGTCTAAAGATAACTCTATAGATATCAAATCTCCAACATCCTGAGAGAGATTACAGATAGCCGAGAAGGATTTCTGTATCTTATGGATTTCAGAGGTTTTAGCTGCTGTAGTATAATGGTTAATAGTGGTCCTGTAGTTTAACTCAAGCGCTTATGCTGTGTTCACAAGTATTCGGCTGCCC
>Ga0247780_1001703_pt1 | contig 11026 bp, 12 predicted proteins | sample UWRJL079202R5_FD_179927 | JGI IMG/M metagenome (GOLD analysis project Ga0247780, IMG submission 179927) | Plant litter microbial communities from Arlington Agricultural Research Station in Wisconsin, United States - UWRJ-L079-202R-5 | ecosystem: Environmental > Terrestrial > Plant litter >... | reverse complement strand
CCCGTCTAGGAGTGCTAGCTTAACAAGCCGTCTTCGGAACGCCCCTTACCTGTTGGCGTCCTGCCATACGTTCTGTCTTAACCCGCGCCAGTCCTCTCGAGGCCTGTGTCGGGTGCAGGTCGTAATAGCTAGCTTAATAAGCCGTCTTCGGAACACCCACCCAGTCTTTAGCGTCCTGCCATACGTTCTGTCTTAACCCGCGCCAGTCCTCTTGTCAGAAAAAAGGGGGTTCAGAGGCCCTGGGCATCTAGTTAGCGGAGCTGACTGGATACCTGGCACTGCCAGTACGCCAGTGAGCCTCAGCCACCAGAGTGACGAAGCCTGAATCCTGCAGAATAGTCTATAAAGAAGCCTCTGGCTTCCAGCCAGAGCTAGAGGAGGAGAGAGAACACAAGCAATACAATCACGCAGTTGCAACCCCCACAATTCCACAGAATCCAGAGTGCCGCGCTTCTAACACCTCTTGAGGCCTGTGTAATCCCTTTTTACTACTCTTTTATTACTACTTAATACTTATTATATATGTTGAACTTCAGGAACCTACAGGGCTGTAGTACAGCGGCTGTGGCTCAGAGGAAAAAGTGCGTACTGGTCCAAGCCGTACTACAGTGCCTACGGCACTGTAGGAAGCAAACGAAAGGCCTGAGTTACAGGGCAGTGCCACTGTAAATAAGGGTGTCACAGCGAATATTAACGCTGGAAACAAGAGGATCTGGAAGGCAGTGCCTTGTGTAATGACTGGAAAGGAGTAGAGTTGCTTGCTTTTTTTAGAATTAGATACAGGAGAGGAGAGGGCCTGTTATAAGCTGTGGAGGCTCTGGAAGAGTTCCAGAGCCTTCTGTAAAGTGGAACTAACTAATACAATAATGGAATAGTACTGTTCTGAACCATTTTACGTGGTTCTGTTGACGTAGTGGCTGTCGTGGCCACTGTGATATTCTACTTGATTCTGTGGGGCAGTAGCCCCACTGGATTCAGGGGGTGGAACCCCCTTGAATTCCAGAAGGTTCAGAGTGCTCTGGGGGCCCTAAGGGGCCCTGGAGTGGGTTGGAATCTTCTGGAACCCTCTGGGGTTCCAGAAGATTCGGCTGGTGGTTTCGGGGTACGCAACCACACTTACAGGGTACCCGGTACAGGGTACTCAGTGGCTAGAAAATTAACAGTGGGTAAGGACGCGGATAGTGTACGTGTTGTTTTGGGCGAGGCCGCGGATAATAGGGATGGCTTAGGCGCCGGTGCCGCCGATGATAAAGATGGTGGGTTTGGGTTTGGACATGGCGAGGAATTAGAAATGTGGTGCTGTTGACTGGTTGGAGATGGTCTGTTGTGATAGCAGGAAGGATTTGAGTTGGCCTACTTGTAGACGTTGAAGTGTTGTTGAGCATCGCGATGATCACGGGTTAGTGGTGCATGAAGTTGGCGTTGAGCTCTGTTGAAGCGCTGCTAATAATATCAGTAATCCAGAAGCTGCTTTGAAATTCGCTTCAATCTCACGTTGGGGGCTGTATCACCAGACAAAACGCGAAATGTGCATGTATCTTGATTCCGGCTCGAGACTGCAGTGAGAAACGGCGTGTGATCACTAATCTGGAGGGTAATCAGTGTTGATGTCCCCGACCACATATCGTCATATGCTCTCACTTTCACTTTAGAGTTTCTCTAGAATGATAATCAGGTTAAAGGCTGGTCAGCCGCGCTAATTAATCAAGAGATATAGGAATCAAGGAAAGGGCGTCTCCAGGTGCTTCGGTTTGCTGCCACCAAATGCACCTTGCTCCAAGAGCGCCTGGAGATCCTGATCGGTAACCCAGTCTTGGGGTTCAAAGCGCGAGCAATGACCAACAGTAGTAGTAGCTGCTCGTGAAGCGCCCGATGATGACGACTCGGCCACACGGCTGCTCTCACCACCAGCATCGGAAGAGAGCAAGCGAGCTTTCTTGGGTGATGATGATGGCCCAGCTGGCGATTCTGCCGGCCTCTTACCGCGGCGGCCGCTGGATCGCTCCCCTGCCACCTCTGCTTCACGGGTCGGATACGGGTCATCGTCCGGCTCCGCAGCCATCTGAGCCGTAGACTTGGGGTGAACCCAACGGAACGTTCCGTCCTCGTTCCGCCTCACATCCTCCTTGCGAATGAACATATTCCGATGCGTCGGCATCCTCCACGTCACAGATCTCAGCCGTTTGCGGTGCGGCAGGCTTTCCGCAAGCATCAAAACGTCGAGAATGTGTGGGGTCTGCTTCGCGTTTTTGTTCGCCATTTCCAACCCCATGTTCAAGCCTTTGCCTTTGGGACTAGGTCTCCAGAACTTTAAGCTACCGGGTTGGGTATCCACCTCAGCGTTTGGAACCATTTTCCCACGAGCCTGAGCTTCAGCAGAAAGATGCTGCAAATACGCCAAGATATTGGCCGCGAGGGTCTCTTGGTGGCCGCAGACCAGGTAGGTAGCCATAGGGATGTTCCATGCCCGGCTTCCCCCTCCTCTGCTCATCACCCGGTCTAACCGCCTGGTTGTGAAGTGCCAGCCGTTCTCAGCTGCCTGAAGGAGTGCATCGGGCGAGCTCGCCGCATCTCTGGCGGCGTCGGGGTTCATGGCGAAGACGCAAAAGCTAGATTGCCTTTCAGCGAAAGCTTTGTCCATGGAGTCGGAAGTGGCGGTGACTAGCACAAAGTCGGGGTCCCCGTCATCAGGGAACTTGGTATCTGCCTCGACCCATGTGCAGAAGGGGGCTGTGATGTAGCGCTGCTCCCCAAGTTGCTTAGGCGACCCTAGTACGTCGAGATAATCGGATATGCGAAACAGGGACGACGATGGCTCGTTCTGGCCGATCTTGTGGCGTCTGTAGAGGTCATAGATGAAATTCCTGGCCTTGGGAATTTGGGGGCGCTTAACGGCAACGTCTAAGCGGTGCACCACTTTGCCATCTCCTTTCTCGACACACATTGGCCTGAGCACGTCAGATGGTATACGCTCAGGCGCGTCATCTGCCGCCATTCCTCCCCCGCCGGGGGTTAGGGTGATTCCCGTTTCCCAACATGCCCGCGCCGAGCAACCGAGAAGATTTGCTTCGGCCGTGTTTCTCAAGTGAGTGTCCAAAGTCCCGATCAGCGTATCGCTGTCTAGAAACGGGGCGCCAAGTCCTTCCTCTCGGGGAAAGCGATGCTGGCCCGCCACCTCTAGGAGGCCATCCACCAGGGTCTCGGCTACGGCCAAATAGGCTATTTCTCGAGTCTGTTCCCAGTCCGGGGCAAAGTAGGCTGTGGTGGTGAAGACGGCGAGGAATGCTTTGTCGGGTGGGTACGTATCCAGCCCCAGCCGGTCTGTCTCGGTCCAGAGAGCCTCGAGCGTGTCCAAGGCGTCTCGGCGGACGCGCCATGCTGCCTTAAGACAGCTGAGGATGTTGGATGCAAGCTTTTTGCTCTCCTCTGCCGAGACGGCCGTCCGCATTAGCATCGTGAAGTTGTCTTCGGTGACGTAGATGCCAAGAAACCGGGACCGAATGTAGCGTGCGTCACGCATTGCGCCGTGTGGGCTGTCGAAGATACGCAGGGCGTCTTGATCAGACCCGGTCTCGCCGTTTCTGTCCCGGCGAGCAGCCGTGGCACTGGTGGGTTTGTCTGCCTCTTCGTGGCTGTCTGCGCCCGATTCAACATCCTGGCGTCTGTCATTGGTCACGGGCAGGGAAGGCTGGGCCACTGTCATTGCTGTTATTTGTCGGCATTTTAGCGCTCTGACGACATCCCCGCGATAGACCTCCCGGGCCCAGTCAACGACGTAGTCGATGTGAAGCAGAAGCCGGAACGCGTCTTTCCCGTTATGCAAGCTCCCTTTCCAGAGCTGAAGTATTCGCTGTTGAGCCACGTTGGCTAGGTCAGCTTCGGTATTAGTCTATTCGAGGGTGTAGGCATGCTCACACAGTGTGCCTTCATGTTGCGTTTTATCTTTTCGATGTAACCAGCATGCAAGCTCCATTCCGCTCCCCGTCGACTTATCAGCCAGATGAGCGGAGGGATGTGGAAGTCGGCGTCTTCGTCAGCGCGAGCGCCCTGCAGTTGCTCATACCGCAGCTTTAGAAGGCGCCGAATCGTAGAACCGGCTTCCGTCCCCAGTTCCGTTTCACTCCCCGGTTGACTGTCGGGAGCATTTCGAACGACTAGGAAAGGGAAAAGTGGTGCGCCGTCTGCAGCGCCATTCTGGTCATCAGACGGCGACCGTGGCCCGTCTGGTCGCCTCACCCCAAGCCACTGCCTTAGATCATGAGATTTGCGAAGTCCGTAGATCTTGTACGGCTGTTTTGCCAGCTCATATCTCTGGTCTGGTGAGTCGACCGCGTCAGGGGGGTCGATGATGTTGTGATCAACTTGAACCTCGTGAAACAGTAACTGATTACAGAACTCGGGACTAGTAGATTTTACACGGCTTAGCTACACGATAGCCTGTTGGGATCTCGGTGACATTACTTGTGTTGTTCGCTTAAACAAGAACGACGTTGCTCCGCTTGACCGTGGCTATTCCGTCCAACTGTCATTGCCTCGGCTTCATGCCAAAGTCGTGCACGGCATTTAAGGCTATGAGAAAATAGATAAGTTAGGGAGGCAGACAATGGGTAGGAACAGGAAGAATTTTGTGCGGTGAGGAAGACGATACCAAGCAACTTCGACGGTGAACCGAGCCAAGACAACTCGTTCCAACTCGTCAAGACCATCTGCAGGTTCATGCGCATTCTGCCCCTTGTGCACATTTCCCTTTGCCAAACGTGCTATTTGTTTTGATCGGAGCACAGTCTGTTCCTTCCATGGCTTGTAGAGGGAATCTGCGCTGATGCATGCTTGGTATTGATCGGGGTTGGCCGTGTTGATTTGCCGAATGTGACGGAATACGTTTCTGCAGCTGCCTGGCCACAGCGGGCTATTTCTGGGACCCAGTGGAGCACCAAAAAGTATCTGGGAGTCTTCCCCTAGCACTTCCACCTCTCTGTTCATGGCTGCTGATCAGGAAGTACGGAACCTCTCTGCGGGTTGATGGTTTAAGATCACTGTAAACCAGAGCTCTACTGATAAAATCAATCCCCCCACCTATATAACCGCCGTCTTCCGTGTGCAATCATGGATGCCTGGACGGAGGAGGCCTCAATCTGGGTGCATGTGACGCGACATGCAGGGGTTCTTTCCCGGGTTTCAAGTAAAGTAGGCACTCAGCCAACCAACGTCCAATGCTGAAACAAGCGTGTTTATACGGAAGGTCCAAGGCAAAACTTCTATTTCTCAAAGGGGAGCCTTTTCACTCCCCATTGATCCACGGAAGCACTGGGCCTGGTGATTCCCCTCAGCTCTCAGGAAGAACAGCAATGCCGAAGCGCACACTGCGTCAGGAGAATCAGACTCGAGCCAAACGACCCAGGATCGCTGCGGATCCGCAGGCACCCGGTGAGCTCTGCAAAAGATGCAGCGAGGTTGCCGCTACCTCGACAAATCCACACACTCTCGTCGACGCGCAAAGAGGCATCCAGCTTGCGCCCGTGAACGAGTCGGTCGATCGACTACGCAGCTCGGCATGCGAATTTTGCCAGCTTATAGCTTGCATCAAGCAGCCCAAGTTGGACACGACCGAATGCTGTCTCTACGCCTTCTCCGCCAACAGCGTTTACGCCCATGCTCGCAAGCAAGTTCTCCAAAAATCGATGGTGGCTGATTCGCTTGTCCTCGGGATACTCCGTGCCACGGGAAAGCGTCCCAAAGCACAGCCAGACGACTTCATCGGCCTCATCGATCACACGAGACCACCGTCTCAACTGTTTATCGGAGCGCAGAAGATAGAACCTCGCCAAATTGACTACGAAAGGCTCAAAACCTGGATTGATTTTTGTCAGGACAAACACAGAGGCTTGTGTTTATCGCCAAATGCCAAGCCCCCTCCCAAATTTCGAGTCATTGACATCACGACACGCAGAGTTGTCCAGGCGCCGAAGGAATGCAATTATGTGGCCTTATCATATGTTTGGGGGAATCCAGCAGTTTCTACCAACTCTGGGTTCTCTTGTGTCGTGGAGGACAGCATGATCGTCTGCAAGGCGTTAGGATACAGGTATCTCTGGGTTGACCAATATGTGAGTCCTTTCCTGTCATTCACCGTCACAACGGCTCTATTCGGCGCGGCAGCACCCGCCTCAAAGTCTGACCACGGACCCCATCACCACAGTGCAACGACCAAGGCAATCCCAACGTATTGGAAAAACAAGTTAATGCTATGGATGCTGTCTACGGCAACGCCCACTTAACAATCATCGCCGCTGCTGGAGGGGATTCTGCCTATGGTCTTCCAGGCGTCGGCCTTCGACCTAGGGTGACACAACAACTCATCTCTCTTGGGAAAACGACGTTTATCCGGACCTTCACCCACCTCCAAGAGACGTTGAAAGCATCCAAGTGGGCGACTCGTGGCTGGACCTTCCAAGAGGGCGTCCTCTCCACGCGAAAGTTAATTTTCACTGACCATCAAGTCGCCTTCCAGTGCAACGGCATGCACTGCTCCGAAGCTGTCTGTTGGCCTTTCCAGCTCATGCACGCAAAGACGCAGAAGAGTTTCTCAGGGCGCGTGCCCAATCCAATCATTGCCCCTCTCATCGAGAAGAAAGAATTCAACAGATACAGGCCGTACCTGAACCTCGCCAAACTCGTTCAAGAGTATAGCGTACGTTCTCTCACGAATCCATCAGACAGACTTAAGGCCATCCTAGGAATACTATCGAGCTGGGAGAAACGCAAAGACCCTATCTATCATGTCTGGGGAGTCCTCGTATCTCCAAACTTTAGTAGGATGCTGAATGCCACGGATGGTTGGGAGATTAGACTCGGGGGCTGGTTCCACCAGGAGCCCTGCACCCGGCAGCCGACGTTTCCAAGTTGGTCATGGGCAGGCTGGTCTGGTGCGTTTGTTAGAACGCAACATCTGTTCGTCACCAACCGCAATGTCTTCCAAACCTGGCTGGAAAAGGATGACCCAAGTAGAGGACAAAGCCCGGCTCGCATCTCGCTCCCGACCTTTGTCATTCAACACGACGAGCACCGCGAGTACTCGGTGGCAACTTCCTTCATACAGCTGAAGGTGAGCGCCATCGAAGTCACATTCACCTCGGTCCGGTGGACGGCAAGCGAGGCGTGGAAGTGGGCTTATTATCGCCATGGCGATGACCCGTCACAGCCGCGCGGCAACGCGTTCAAGGATGGCATCTATGCCGAGTTTCAGTACCGCGGGTACGTCGAGCTATGGTACTTCTATGCCGACGACGAGGGCCTCGACCTCGCTTCGCTGCCTGAGAGACACCTCATGGCGCTGCTCCTCGAAAGCACGCTCCACGGTAGCAAGAAGTTCATTGTGGTGGCTCCCAAGCAGGGATACTACGAGCGGGTAGGATACCTGAACTGCGGGGCGCATACGGGAACTCATCCTGATGTTACATATCGAAGGGCAGACGGAACACTCACAAAGACGAGGCCACCGCCACCGCTTGGGGGCGAGGGTGGGAATTACCTCAACTGGGAACAAGGGCTGAGGACCATGCATATTCGGCTTGGATAGTGGCGATGGGTGGATGTGGTGTGGGTGCGTTGGGTGCTTGATGAAGTTGCCGGAAGGTATTTCCGAGGGTTTTTGGGACTTTAATGGCGAGATTAGTCTGTTTGCTTTCGATTCTTGCAGCACAACTTTTGTTTTTGGTAGTAAAAAAAAAATATTTTTTTTAACGAAGCTCTTTTTCAGCGCTTATTTAGCTACCCTTATAGAGTATTACTAAGTCGTGCTGAATAATGGAATATAGGCCCTGTTGAGCAGAACGTACCAGCATATAAACTCTCTGGCTTCGCCCAAGAGCCCAGAAGCAATTCAATCAAGCAGTTGCAACCCAGAGATTCCAGAGTGCACCGTGTTTCTTACAGCCCCAATGCTGGGCCTTTGTTTGCACGGGACCATTTTTGGGCCCTTCGGCTAAAACTGCACCTTTTCGGAAGGCTGTGCTGTTTAATGGGCAGATATTAGCCGAAGCTGAGCCGGGGCTGATCTGGACTGATCAAACGTGACGAAGAGTCGCGTGACTTTGAGCATGGATGGTCGCCGATTTTAGGGTGGTGAAACAGCTTATATCACCACCCTAAAGTCGACACCACAAATTTCCCTTTCCTTCTTCGGAACTGAGCAGTTGCCGCCCTTAGCCTGAGCCAGACTGAGCCAGACTGAGTGAGGGTGACACTTTTCTGGGCTACCTCGGCTATAGTTACCACGGTGGTCTAAAATGGCCGTGGAGTTGCGAGGACCTAGTTTTGGGACCTCGCATCGCCACCGTCACCACCACCTAGACTCCCGCCACGACTCCGGTGCCACGGAACTCTGTCGTATTTTTTAGATCTCAGCAAACTCAAAACCCCCTACTTAAACCCTGCACTACGCACTCAATTTTCTTCCTACAACTTACCAATTACACCAATTTGCAGATGGAGGGCTCTCGTGAATGGCGGCTTCAACACACCCTCGATTTCATCAGAAACGGTCAGAGTTATCGCCTCGCATCGCTCGACTGGAACATCCCAGAAACCACCTTCCGCGCGCGCGTTCAAGGAGCCACTACAGGCGCAAACTGAAGGTCTCTAAACTACAGAAGGCCAGACTTGATGCTGACTCAGCCGGTGATTCGGGAATGTGAGTCACAGCTCGACGCGACTGTGGGGGGAATCAACCGGGACAGAACTTACGTCATGCCGAAATTTGGCCTGGCCTCTTATTTTGAAAGTGTGGCAAACCCTCTGCGATGTCGTCTATGTAACCGTATAGGGACCAATTACGCTTCATAGATCTCTACGTACATCTTCCTGAACCCCCATAGTTTCCCCGTTCTCACGCCTGTCTATGTGCCCCCGGAGTCATCCACAGTGCGGTCTCCGGTACTTTCGTTGCTGCGAGTAGGATCTCCGTGCCCGCCAAAGGCTCTCTTCGATTGAATTCTCTGGGTTGGTACCGTCATTGACTGCGCTCTCGGCGATTTCCAGGTATAAACCGTCCGCTGAAGCTTGGGGCGACAAGTCTCATCCGCCGATTCAGTTCATCATCGACATGTTGAAAGATTTGGACGTCGATGTTCTTTCCAACCCATTCGCCCTGGCAAATGCCTTCATCACAGCCACGCTGCGCGAAAATCACGGGACTATCCGTTACCTCGCCAGCATCGGTGGAGATATCAACAGTTGCAACGAACTGGGTGTCACGCCACTACACGCTGCAGCAACTCTCACGTCCGGCGCGACATGCAGGCTCCTTCTGCAGCTAGCGTGCAAACCCAAATGGGATCCTGAATGGATATCCGTCGCCCCTTCATGTCGCCTGCATAACATTCAATGGAGAAGTCGCCAGTTCGCTCATTTCGGCCGGCGCAAATATTGACGCCTTGGTTGACTCATGCACGGTCTCCCCGTTTTCTAACACCAAGTACGGAATCATGAGAAGGATACGAGATGTTGTAGTAGAGAATAATGCCAGGACTCCGTTGGAGATGATGCTGTCTACGAGTTTCCATGGTGGCAGAAAGATATATATATTGGCGAGGGATCTCGTGGAAGCAGGCGCCACGCCAACCAAACTTGTGCTCACCAAGGCCGTACTAAGCTCCGACATCAACCTCCTGAAGGTGTGTTTGCGACGCGGGGAAACTCCCAATCGCATTCCGCATTTCCCCTCCCGGATGCATTCAGATTTTGACTCTATTCTTAGCCTTGCTCTGAGGAGATATGATACAGATTTCTTATTTTTGATCCTTCGGCACGGAGAAATGGCTGGATGGGACGAGATTGCTGCCGCTGGGTCTCTTGTAGGGAAGGAGTTCCGTGACGAAGACGTATCACTGGTATCTAAAGTCGTGAGGACCCTGCTGTCATCGTCTCATGGCGTACCGACTCCTCCCCCAGGATCGCTTTCTTGCCTCTGTTTTGGCAGGGCCCAGAAACGGGCCACATCCTGGGTTTATTCGAGTCTCGGCTATACGACTATTGTTCGACTGTGCTACTTCTTGCCGTCTTGACAGCTATCGAAACGGAAGAATCGTCGTTGGTCAAGTTCATGCTAGGCGAACGAAAGAGACCGGCAAAAAACGGCACTCCAGCAGGCGGTCGAATCAAGAGACTTGGATCTGATCGGAAGACTTCTGGAAGCTGGTGTCGACGTCAATCAGCCCCCGGCCGCTCGCTTTGGGGGTACAGCGTTGCAGCTCGCAGCTATCCATGGTCAATTCCGCATCGCAAGGCTGTTGATTGAGAACGGTGCTAACGTCAATGCACCCGGATCGGCGGTAGGCGGGCGGACGGCCCTGGAAGCCGCCGCAGAATACGGACGTTTGGATATCGCTAAGATGCTTCTCGATCAGGGCTTCGACTCCACTTCACGCCAGGAGCGGGTGGCGTACATCCAAGCGATGCGTTATGCGATAAACAGAGGCCATTTTTCGCTGCAAAGGATGCTTCACAGACACCGAACCTGGACCGAACAAGATGAGTACCTCGATGACAATCTGGTGCTTCAGACGGAACACGCGACGTTCTACGTGGAATCTAACGTGCTGGATTTATACGCCTAGGATGAGATGGCGAGCCACCCTCACTTAGACACCATAGACGTGTTATAAAGTGCGGAAGCATTGCCTCTTCGCCTTAGGTACTGTTCGAAGGAGGATTCTGCATATTGTCTAACCATAATAGGAGGCATCTCCCGCTTATGTCTGCTGGTTACATAAGCTCTAAGGTAAATGTGTTTAGCGTTGCCAATCTCGTAAAAGCATTTTTGTGAAACCAATCACTAGTTATTATTATGTAGTCCTTTCTTTATTTAGGGTAATATATTATATGGTGTAGCGTTGTTATTTGAAGCCACATTATTCTTTAGAACATGCTCATTTTAGTTATAGTGTTTTCCCTCTCCTGCTTTACCACAAAGTTGGCCTTACTCAATGGGCTGAACTTGCATCGTTCACTCGATCCTATCTGATAT
>Ga0247780_1001702_pt1 | contig 11043 bp, 10 predicted proteins | sample UWRJL079202R5_FD_179927 | JGI IMG/M metagenome (GOLD analysis project Ga0247780, IMG submission 179927) | Plant litter microbial communities from Arlington Agricultural Research Station in Wisconsin, United States - UWRJ-L079-202R-5 | ecosystem: Environmental > Terrestrial > Plant litter >... | reverse complement strand
GCGCTGGCCGCGTTTAGGGGGAAGCATTTGCAGATGGTAACGAGGTATATTATCATTCCGTCGAGGCAGGCGGCGAATGATTTGAAAAGGAGGAAGGGGGACTTGGACATGCCAGTGAATTTGGCGACGGCGTCGTCGGTCAAGATGGAGGGGGTTGAGAGGGGTGCCAAGGCGGAGCTGACGGGGACGGGGGGGACTGCATTGTTGCCTTTTTTGAAGAAGTCGAGGGACGAGACGGTAAGGGCGGGGGAGATCGCGAGGTGATGATGGATGCCTGGTGGACTTTTTGACCGTACTAAAGATGATGAGTGGGGATCTTTTTTGCCTTCAGCTAGGGGGTGGAGGACCTTGTAGGGCGGGGAAATGTTTGTTATCCACCCCAGCTTGAGGGGTCGCAACAAGAGGTTTCTCGCATAAGCTGGAATAAAATCTCCGTACCTTAGGGAGGTTATTCCGGTTTCGGAGATCGGGGCTCTGGTGTTGTAGAACCTTGCAGCAGAGAGTTGTTTTAGGCAAGAATATGAACCACCCTTTCTGGCCATCAAATGAGCACGGCTGCCTCTTGATTGTGTGTGCCAAGGATTTTACTGTCCAGTTTCCGTCTTGAAGTGGGATTGAGGGAGCCCATCTGACATTGAAGACGCGTACCCTGAGACGCCCCGCCAAGTCCGAGCCCGCGCACAGTTGGAGGATGCGAGAGGCGCACTTGTCCGAAAACACGATAAAATGGAATGCGAGGACATCTGTGATATTTTTGAGGTCGATGTCATCGGTCAAATATCCCAGCGCCAAGAACCAGCATGCGGAGGCCGTTTGGTGTACCTTGCCCTGGTGTCGGACCTGCGCCAAGGCGGGAACTGGAACCGTGCATATCAGCTCACCGGAGCGGTAGCGAAGGATCCACACAGCTAGGTATCCGTTTGACGTCCATGGGAACCTGAAATGGATGAGGGGTAAAGTATTCCGAGCATCTTCTCAGCTAGTCCTCGATCCCGGATCCCTCAACGGCTTCCTTTTGACCAACGCTGATGCCGACTTTCTTTTCCCCCTTTTCGCAATTTCTTTTCCATTTTTTTCCAAGTGCAACTCGAATAAAACGGCCATGATGGCAACCGAGAGAAACCTTCCCGACGAGCGAGCGCTCGTAACATGGCAGAGTCTCATGGACAACGGGCGGATCGCCATCGGCCGACGGGCACTCGAAATCTCACTGCACCATTTTACCAGCGCGCTGCACATGTGCGAGACGTATCCGCACCTCCAGGACCGAAAATACATGGTTTTGGGCGATCTGGGGTGGATCAGTCGGCTGAGCGGAAAATACGCCGAGTCAGTTGAAACGCTTGAGGAGGCTCTCGCTCTCGCCGATGCCATCCCGGGCCCGCCCACCAAGCAGCGGATTTCCATTGCCGGCGAGCTGGGCACCCTCTACCGCCTCATGGACCGGTACGATGACGCAAAGCGGATGTTTGCTGAGCAATACAAAGTGGCGAAGGGGATGGGCCCGAAACTCAGTGGCGCCACATGCCGTGCCATCGGCAATCTCGGAATGGCCAACTACCAACGCGCCCTTGAGCTATGGAACAAAGAGAAGAACAATACCAATGTCAATCCGGAAGTGGCACAAAAAGTCCGCGACATGGTCAAGCTGGCCATCGAGCAGCAACATGAACGCATCAAACGCGCCCTCAAGATCCAGGATGCCGAAGACAAGTGCCAAAACCACGGGGAGACCCAACGCTATAAAAAGGCCATAGGCTGGGAAGCCATCGGTCACAGCCGCCTCTCTCTCTGCTACACCCTCCTCGCCTCCGTCGACCCCAAACAACGGCACGAGATGCTCGAGCAGGCCGAGAGTCACGCCCTCTCAGGGATGAAGGGTGGCGGCGACGATTCCAACATCACCTTCGCCCGCTTCTTTTACGGCCGCGTCCTTCTGCTCCAGGGGGAAAAGGAGCTCGCCAATACATTCTTCAACCCCCATTTGAATCCTGGTTTTAACTGGACCCCCGCAGAAGGAACTCCCGCCATCGCCTTCAGCCAGGAACACTCCCTCGAGCACCGGGTATATCTCCGCGAGATCGTCGAGTCCGGCGCTGACCTCGAGCCTGTCGACGATGAGGGGTACGACGCGCTGCAGTACACCATCTTCAACGGTGATAAAGAGTCAGAGAAGATTATTCTCGATGGCTTTCGGAAAAAAGGGGCGTCAAACGTCGAGCTAAACGAACGAAGGGAAACCGCCCATCTACGAAAAGGGTACCGTGAGATCTTTCAGGAAAAGTTGCGGCCGCTGCTGTATCAAGGGAAGACAGATACGATCAAGGAGATCAGGAGGGTGTATGCCCAGACAATTGAGGCAGATCCGCAGAAGTCGAGCGTGTTTGATCATCTGAAGTACATAAGATATACGGACTTCAAGACTTTTGGGAGACTGCCGCGGTCGAGTGATGGGCTTGTGAAGTCGTTTAAGCTGGGGCCGGATGGGGAGGATGATAATTATTTGGATTTTCTGATTTTCTTTTCGTATCGGTGGATTAACACGGATAGGAGTCTGAATACGCCGGATGATGCAGATCATACGCAGTACCGCCGGATGTTGGACGCTATTGAGCAGTTCTTGGAGGCGAATACAGATGTGGACATGGAAATGTTGTGTATTTGGATGGTGAGTCTGCTCGTGGGGGTCTTCAACAGTATGTTTTGAGTAGCTGCTGACCGTGTCTTCTCTCAGGACTTCGCCTGCGTCGATCAGGACGATCCTTCCAAGGGGGTCTCGGCCCTGCCCATCATTATCACGCAATGCGATGCTACCATCAGCTTGATTGATGACCAGTACTTTGATCGAGCGTGGTGCTGCGTCGAGGCCATGATGGTCAACGCACTCACCGATGGGCGGGAGCTGCATCGCTGGTACGAACATTTACCCGTGACCAGCGAGGACGGTGTCGCCGGGGAAGCGTGGGAGTTGGAGTTTGCATCAAACCGCACCCTCGACATGCAGAATAAGAAGCTTACGTTTGAGAGCGATCGGCCCAAGGTCATGTTTTTGTCACGGCAGAGCAAGCTTTTGTACCCGATTTTGAAGTCAACATGAGGGAAAAACTACTAGTACCTGATGCTAGCTCAAGAATAAAGTGACGAGATGTGGACTGAATCAAAAAGACACACCGTGCCCATTATGCAATAGTAATTTCCTTCATCCATGCCTCAAAATCTCTCATCCCCAGCTTGGGTCCTCTCATGTCGAATCTGACTTGCCCAACCCTCTGGTAAACTTGACTATCTGGGTCCCGGCGACCGAGGAGAAGACCCTTGACGACGTGGCTATCCCCGAAGAAACCTTCCACCCCCAAGAACAGAACATCAAGTTCCATCTCAGCCAGTGCCCGAAGGCGTATCAATTTTAACAAAGGTCCGTGATCCATGCATGTGGCCAAGGGATACTTGGGCCCGGGACAGCGATGGAGCGACTTCATCCCATTCAAAGAACTACACAGTGAGAGTTTGCAATCAATCGAAGCCCGGAATCTGTGCGGGCGTGGGAGAAGTACGTTCTGGAGCTCGACCACGTGGCCCATACGGTAGCGCGAAAAATACTCGGGCACGAGCGGACCAGGATCTTCAAGATGTAGGCCTCCATCGTCTTCGTCCTGGCCCGCTCACTTCGAAGACCGAGTCGGATTTGACATGGGGTGTCTCCCCAGTCTCCGTCCACTCCTGCTCGCCCCCTAGGCCCTCCCAACCCCTTTTCTCATCCCGCTGCTCAAAGACCCACCATCCCACATGCGGCTGCACGGCATCGAGACCATCACTTGCCGACGGAACATTCGGCCCCTCTTGGGTTTGGCTCGACCCTGCCGCTGGCTGCCTTGCCGGCCTAATAGCGGGTGTCTCGTGTTCAGCAGGAGGAGGCTCGGACCCATCCAGCACCACACCCATCTCCGCGTGCTTCCCCGGGCGCATGGCCACCGACCCAGCCACCATACGACACATCCGCTCTTCCACAACCACACCATCTTCTTTCTGAATCACCTTCACCGGGACCCCCGCCCAACCATTTGTCTTCAAGTCCTCGTCCAGCTCCCCATACTCAACCCCATCAATACAGTACCTCCCCTCCCTCGGCACCCTAAACTTATTCCTCTCCCCCTCCCCCGTCCAGAAGCAAAAGGTCGTAATCCACCCCGAAATTACCGCCTCATCCTTCATCCCACTCCCATAATACCTCGGCGGCGTCCACGACGCAACCGCCCGCCAAAACTCCCTCACCTCCACCGACTCCGGCTCATCAAAACTCAGCACCATATGCCTCGCAATCGGCGCCAGCAGCCTCCCAAACTCCACCGCCTCCCCTCCCAAGTTCTTCACCTTCTCCACCCTCTTTTCCAGCTCAACCCAATCCGCCCTCTCCCCCAGCAGCGTCACGCTCGGAATCCCACAATACTGACAACAGAAAGTATACTCAAAATACTTCTTCATCGCTCCCATCAGCAGCACCGCTGCGGCCACCCGATCCGCATCCCCCGTCGTCGAAAAGTCAGGAATCACCCAAGGTACCAACTCCGGATCTTTGACGTTCCTTCCAATCTCCGCAGCCATCTGCATCGCAAAGGTACCATAGTCCGCCTTGTCAATCAGCGCGTCCTGCACCACCTCCAACTGTTTCTGCCCCTTGTGCTCCACAAAAAACGACCGCAATTCCTCTGCATGCTTGTCGATGAAGAATCCTAACTGGGAAATGATCGCGATCCAGATGTCGTCTGGGCGCAGGACGAGGTGGTGGTGGTTGTTCCAGGCGGCGATGGCTGCGTCGAGGAGGCCGTTGGGCGAGGGGGTGAGATGGAGCGGGGGAGAGGAGGGGAAAGAGTCGGACATGTGGCGGGTGAGGTTTTGGGTTTCGGCGGGGGCGGAGGAGTGCAGGGTTTGGGAGGGGGAGGTGGTGGTTAGCTTGGTCCAGGGAGCGGAGGGGATAGGGTGCGTGCGGACTGTGATGGGCATTTTGGTGGAGTGGGGGGTTGATTAGGGATGCGAGGGTAGATTGAAGAAGATTTTGGGTTTGAACGTCAGGTTTGACGTTGTTGAAATCTTGACGGAGGTTGGTAATTTCTCGGTGCCACGGACGATACCGAGGGAGGGGGTGAGTAGTTTGGGCTGGTTCGAGAAGAAAGCTCCACGATGAGGGGTCGTCTCGATATTAATATACCATTTGCCGTACTGAATTGGTGCTGCTTGGGAGTTGTATTGGAAGCCTGGCGTAAGGTGGGGTGAAGTTGGTCACACGCTCGCTCGCTTCAAGATTGTGCCTCCTAGGCAAACATTCCATACCAGGTAACGAGTTGTTGGTGATTTTTGCCGGAAGAGCCAAATTGAAGGCCGGTCTTCTGTGACCCCCTCTTCATTGTGAGATGGTGGTGCAAATATTAAAGGGCAAGCATTCGGTTGGTGAATGGCAACGTAAGCCTAGTAAGTTGAATGTATATTCCTCGCAGGAGTGCCAGTGTTTATTCTATCTTATACTATTCCCATTTCGCTCAAATCCGCGGTACGTGAGGACCTACGGACATGTACTAGCAAGGTTCGCTTATCCCACCCACAGCAGGGACCCCCTCCCTCGAATAGAAACGCTTCAGAAAGCTACCGCCCGCGCCCTCCCCCTAGAATCTGCAGCGTACCTCCCTGCGCCTGAGACTCCCCGCCACCGTTGTCATACCCCTGAAACCGGGGGAACACCCTCTGCGGAGTTGGGGAATAATACGGCTGCCCTGCCTGGGGTCCCCTCGCCTCACGACCTTGAGAAGCGTTCGATGGTCTTCGACTTCTCGAGCTGCGCTTTGAACTACGACTCGGGGAGGGCACAGGGGTCGGTGCATCGGCTGGTGGTGTCGCTACCAGTGGTGGTCGTGTGACCGGATTGGCTTGTGCGAGGGCGTGGAGTTGGGGATCCGGGTAGATCGGAGCGGGGCCAGAGTTCAAGGCCCCTGCATCGGGGAGCTCGGCCGGGGGTGGATCCGGGGCGGGCGGGGGCGTGGGTTGGCCGAATGAAAGCGTCGGGGATGACCGGTTACCCCACGCGGGAAGTGGCATGGTATGGTCCCATGCGGCCGGTGGATTCGCTGGATTTGAGTGCTGGCGGCGGTACAGAAGAAACCCGCAGCCTGCTAGGGCCGTGACGAGGGCGAGGAAAACGGCGATGGAGATGCCGACGATTGCTCCGGTGCTGACGGATGATGAACTGGTCGGGTAAATGGTTACTGTGGGGGTTGTTCCGTCCTGAGTTGTTGAGAATCTTGTGTCGATGACACTAGCAGCCGAAAACGCAATGAGAAAATAGAAGGTAAACTGTAGGGACTGCCGCCAGGCAAACATCCTGGGCCGCGACGCGAGGAGTCTCAAACTGTTCGGGTTCTGGGAATCATGCGTGGCAGCAATTGGCAAAAATGATCATGCAATCGAATGCCCCGCATTGAACATGAACTGTTTTTGAACTTGAGGGAATAGGCAGACTTCGGTGTCGGGCGTGAACAAAACCGGCGGCCGCCCGTTGACGTCAATTGCGCTGAGCAAAGTCTCCGACGATATTTTTGCGTCGTCGCAGCAGAGTCGCAAAAACCCGCAGCCGCCGTAGGAGATTCCGGGTTCCTTTCGGTCCCCTCGTTCTAGAATCGCGCCACGCTGTCAGTGGCTATGTGCACTTTTGCCTGACTTGCCCCGAAGGCCGATCTGTGCTGGAGTGGCTTGCTGTTGTGTCGCGCTTACTGCCGGTGGGAGGTGTGTCTGCGCGCTGTCGGGGTTTCCCAGCCATTGGAATGCTTTTTTGCTGCAAGTTGCGCCGAATCTGGCCTTGCGTCGGTCTCAGTGTGCGTTGCCAAGCATGCAGACGGTGCCCAGCCATGCTGAGTCGAGGGTGTCTGGCAGGCCGAATGATGGTAGCACAGCGTCGGTGAAATCAGCCCTACGAGCTGGAAGATGACCTCAAACTTCCAGTCTGGGAAAGTGCTGGTGGGGTAAGGGTGCCAGAGGGGACAGGCAAGTTCTGGTATTCTTTGGGTTGGGCGCTCTTTCCCATTAGATGGTTTCTGGTCAAGAACAGGCAAAACCCGACCGTACCTGCCAAAAATGTGCTCTTTCTGGAAGTCAACCCTCTCCCCATCCGCGAATCGCATGGTCGCCGTTGATCCACGCCGCCGGGAGCACCCGTCCCATCCTGTCGGCATATCGGCCCCCTTGCTCATAGCAATTTCCTTGGCATTGTGTGGCGAGTTACGAGGACGGAGTGTGCCATCCATGCTTTGCGCCATCTCGAACTGTGTTGTCGCACAAACTCAGCTGCGTTTCCCGCTGGGGCTGTGAGAAGCGGCGGCAACAGTCACCCCGACGCCGACTCCGACTATTATCACCTTTCTCGGGCGGGTTGTTTCCGCTCCCGTCTCTGCTCTCGAACACACATGGTCTCACTTGGCGATGATGAAATCAACTGGAAAAAGTAACGACTCTGATAATGACTGAGGTGCAAATCTATCTGGTGCATTGCAACGGCCCACCGCGGCTTACGCTCCTTCCCCCCACACACCTATGACATAATCACTGAGCACCAATGATCCCCAACTTCAAATAATTCCACTGCCCCGCAATCTTCGCCTTCGTCTCCTCCCCCTTCAGCTCATCCACATCCCAATGCGTCGCCAACATGCGCCCGTGCAGGAACTTGGCCTCAGGAGTCGCCAACCAAACAGCAAAATGACCCGGCAAGTTCTCATCATCCCACTCGTACATATCCTCCGTCATGCCGTTGTTCCTCCCCAGCTCGGTCAAGACGCCACCCGGGTGAAAGCTGAGCATCTGCATGTCATCCGCGCTGACATCCTTTGCAATCTGCTGGATGAGCAGGGTCCCAGCGTTCTTGGTGAGGCCGTAGGCGGGCACCATACCAGCTTCGCTCTCGAAGTTGTGGATTGCGGAGGTGGAGACGTTAAGGAGGTACTTATGGCGGGGGCCGGTGGCGGGCGTGGGCTGCTTGTGGAAGTGCTCGGTCAGATCGAGCAGCGTGCGGACGTTGACTTCGTAGGCTCTCCAGATGGAGGCGAGGCCGGCGTCGAGGATCGTCTTGATCTCGCCTGTGACAGCGGCGTTGAGGACCAGCACGTCGATGTAGATGTTGTCCTTTTTGAAGGAGTCAAAGAGCTTTGCGGTGGCAGAGGTGTCTGAGATGTCGCAGACGAGGGGTGTCACGGTTATAGCTGTGGGGTCGGCTGCTTCGGCGGCGAGCTTAGCGGCGGCCTCTTTGACGACGGCTTCGCGGCGGCCGAGGAGGATGACGCGGGATGCCTTGGCATGGACGAAGGCGCGGGCGATAGAGTAGCCGATGCCTGTAGAGCCGCCTGCGATAAGGATGGTCTTGCCGGCTTGGCTGAGCTCAGGACGCAGAGGGGAGATGGCCGGGTAGGGCTTCTTGTGCAGGGTCGGGATTGAGGGGATTCGGAGGGCGTTGGTCTTCAAGGGCGCCATTTTGTGTGATGTTTGGGTTTGGTTGGACTGGAAGTTGGAGAAGAGGTCGAGGCTTGAGGGGTTAAAGACTGATGGTTGTGTCTGCGATTGGTTGATGTTACTGAGTGGTGCAGCAGTGAGGTGATGTTTACTTGTATGCCAAGTGTTGAGTCTTGAATTTGCTGATGTGGATGAAAGCTTCAAAGTTGCTCTTTCCCAAGATTCTACGACGGCTTTATAAGTAGTTTGGCTTTATTCATTCTTGGCCCTATTCCTATTGAATCTTGTAGATTTGTAACTGATTGCTCCACACTTAGTTCTAGCCTGGACGTCTTTCAAATATCTCCGGAGTTGCTGGCCTGTAGCAGGGATAAATCCGGGTGGCGGCCAAATCCGGCCTGGTCCGCCGCACCCAGAGCCCGCATAAACCCGCGGACCCTTAATAAAACCCGCCAGGAGTCAAACCCGCATCAGTGCCGAGAAAAACCCGCGCCACTCCTGCAACTCGCCTTCAAGTCATGCATCACGCTGACAAACAAGCGACTCTTAAACCCACGACGCCTGCTCTCGGCCGCAAGCCACTTTCCCGATCGCTCAACTCATTTCGCTCGCATCTTGCATCACCCAAAACCCGCAAGCCACCACAAATCCTGACATGGAATCCGCAAACCCGCCAGCCGTCCGCAGGCGCATCCGCAAGCGGAAGGCGTGCGTGCAATGCACCCGCTCCAAGAGAAAATGCGACAAGACCTCCCCACAATGCAATCGCTGCATCGAGCGCGGCGACCCCTGCGAGTACCAACTGCTCGCCCACGTCCAGCACAGCTCATCTGAAGCCACCATCGGCAGACAACCCGATAGCGCAGCTCAAGAGGAAGAATCAGAGGATGAAAACATCACAATCCAAGACGCTCCTCAGTCGGGCACTCCTCGCAGCTACTACTATCCGTCCTCAACCGGCGGTCCGCTCCCAACCTCTCACCCCCAACCCCAACACAACCCCAGCATCGCCAGCTCCAGCTCTAGCGCCCCCAACTCCAACAACATCACCAACACCGCCCCACCATCCCAAAACCTCTCCCACCTCGGCCTCTCCTTTCTCACCCCCTCCTCCTGGCGCCGCGAATTCAAGCTCGACTCCCCCGACGGCGCCCCCTCCCCGCGCATCACCGAAGACGACCTCCCCCTCTTCATCAGCCACCTCAAATCCTGGATGGCGACATGGATCTCTACGGGCCACTGCCCCATGATGCACCGCAGCCTCTACCGCGGGCACATGCCCGAGTGCATCCAGGACGCGTTCACCACGCTCGCGGCGTATAATGGCGCTACGCCGGGGACGAGGTGCTCCATCTTGAGAATTATTCGCGATCGGGCCGAGAAGTTGATCAGCTCGCAGCCGGTGGGGGGGATGGGCGAGGATGTGGTGGGGGAGCCGGAGTTGAATAGGGGAGGGGTGGAGGGGACGGAAGGGGAGGAGGTGTCTCTTCCTGCGCCGTGTGTGATTTTGGACACGCCGACGCATCTGGCGCGCACGACGGCGCTATTTGTGTATCAGTTGTTGAGGTTGTTTGATGGGGATATTCGGTCGCGCGCGCAGGCCGAGGAGCAAATGGGGACGTTGCATGCGTGGGCGTCGCAGATGCTGGAGAGTGCGAGGCTCGATTGTGTCACGGCAGAGTATCTTGTTGCGAGTGGGGGGAGCGCGGGAGGGAATCTCAGCGCGAATGACTTTACGTTGGTGGTGGGGAGTGCGGCGATGACGGATCCAAGCTTGACGTGGCAGGCGTGGATACTGGCCGAGTCGATTAGGAGAGTTTTTCTGATGGCGGAGTACATGCAGAGTGTGTATCTGACGATCAAGCGTGGGTGGTCGGCGTGTTCGGGTGGGGTGCCGTTTACGCCTAAGGCGGGACTGTGGGATGCCGCGTCAGCGTGGGCGTGGGTGAATAAGGCCCAGTGCGAGTTGGGGAAGAAGGAAGAGATGGTCGCGCCGGAGGGGAAACTGCCGCAGTTACTGCATAGTATGAATACGTGGATAGCGCTGAAGAAGAATCAGCCGGAGGATGTGGATGAGTTTACGCATGTGTTGTTAGGGCTTTGTGATACGCGGTTGCGGTGGGGGACGGGATAGGGGGAGAGGTATTTGGTTGGCTGTTGCGATTTTACCTCCGCGTACCTACCTATCTACCAGTTTTAGTCCCTAGATACACTTGGTTATAGTAGGGAGGGCCTCTGGTCAGCAAATTGCGGGATCGATACGGGGCAATTTGAACCTACCTATCTAATACGTGCGACATGTACGCCTCGACGAACTCCAACCCGGCCGTCGGGAGCCAGGCTTCCCCAACCTGCAAAACCTCCACGACACCGTCGTTTCCGGGACAACCCACCCCCACATCCACCTTCGCGCCTCCCTCTAGGACTTCCTTACGGGAGCGTGCTGAACTCATGGAAGCAGACGGATCTGGGGTGTTTCTACCACGGGGGTTGTCTCTGGGGGGTGAGGAGGAGGTTATTAGGGGGGTGTTGCCTGGGATGGGGATCTGTATGGCT
>Ga0247780_1001699_pt1 | contig 11050 bp, 10 predicted proteins | sample UWRJL079202R5_FD_179927 | JGI IMG/M metagenome (GOLD analysis project Ga0247780, IMG submission 179927) | Plant litter microbial communities from Arlington Agricultural Research Station in Wisconsin, United States - UWRJ-L079-202R-5 | ecosystem: Environmental > Terrestrial > Plant litter >... | reverse complement strand
TGTTATCGGAAGAAAAGAAGAAAGGGGGGGGGGGGTAGCTGCAGAGCTGGCGACGGCGTACCCTTCTGGACAATCTTCGATGCCTCCCTCTCGGCCTGGTCCAACGTTTGTCAATCATCTGCCGCTCAACTGTCCGGGGCCAATGCCCGGCTTGCATGGGGAAGCGTTCGTACATCGAGCAGGGTCTGGATGCCCGCGGAGTTCTGAGCCGACTGGTGGTCCGATGCGTGGTTAGCTCTGCCGTTTCGAAGCTCCCTCCTATCCTCGCTCGGGGGTCGGGGGCTGGGATTACCATGTCTGCGGGTTTGTGAATGTGTTTTCGACTGGGAGACGAGGACAATATGCGTGACGCAGGTGAGCTGACGGGGCGAAATATCTCGTCGGGCGCAGAGTTGTGGGCGTATCGTAGGTTGGTGCTCTGGCAGACTGCTGGTTTTCGCTCATCAGCAATGGAGCGATCGAGGTTCCCTGTTGGCGGAGGCAAGCATGCGCAATCGACGGCGGCTGCGGCCGAAGTGGGGCAGGCGCAACTGGGAGCTTGCCCCCTGTTCGGCAGGCGGGATGACATCGCCAGCTGGGGGCGGTGGGGTCTGGCAGAATCCCAATGGCCTGTCTGCGATGGATGCTCCGGCCCTCGCGAGCTGCGACACTCACACCTGACGGGGAAATGGCCGGCTATCGCTAATCCGAACAACCCTGAAAATGTCCCGCGCCTCCAAGCTCACCCTCCTCGGGACGACCGCCTTTGCTGCGGGGACCGTCTTCTTCGTGCATTGGCAGCAACAGTCCGAGAAAATGGTAAGCCTTCGCAGAACCGCCCCAAGCCACGCGAAAGGTTATGGGAGACAAGCTAACAGTCCCGACCCCAGGCGATGCACCAGGGCGTAGTCCGCGACATCGAGCAACAGCGCGTCAAGAAGGAGAGGCAGCTCGATTTCGACCTCCAGAAGGTGCTCGAGGCCGAGTACAAGCAGGTGCAGAGCGTTCGCGACAGCACAGCCGAAGGCGGGCCACCAGGCTCGACAATACCAGCACCAACACCAACACCAACAGCTACACCAAGGTAGCATATGTCGTCGCCTAAGGCATATCGCTAACGACAACGCGAAGACCGTTATGACGCACAGTTGTTTTGGGGGCCATGCTGGATTTGAGGGTATCTCCCGTCCGGGTTCGACACGACACTCGATTGCAGGGCAGCGCTCGGACTTGGGCTGTGGCGCTCGTTGGGACCCCAACCCCAAAGCTGAGGGAGGAGTGTATATCATATTGTATCACCATAGACGTTACAAATCGCATCTCAGGTATCCTTATTTAATTTGTACAAACTACCAATTTGTCGCCAGTGCAGGAAATGCTGAGTCCCGAACACGCCCTCGCTCAGCAACCCGCTCTCTTGGCCGCCTCTCCACAACACGGGCCTTGACAAGGAGTTCGTGTCGGTACACGCGATCTAGGTCTAGACCAAAGCTATCCCAGAGAAAAAAAAAGCATGCGAAAACAAGATACCATAAAAAGGTGCCCCAGTTCTCTGGGCAAAAAAGCCAGCCTCCAACGACGCCAGAACGACCTAACATGCAACCAACTCTTTTTGGCCTCGCTACTCCTGAGCGTGCCGTTCCTCATTTTTGGGAGATAACCCCTCTTCTCGTTGCGCTTGACACATAACTGCCCACTACCTCAACGCACAGTGATACCCGACCTATCGGTAAACATGCGAGACGCAATGTTCATCGACATCAGCTCCTGGAACAGCAGCTTAGCCGCGTAGGGCATGTACACCTGCGCAATCTTGGTCTTGTTTTTGCACGGTCGGCACTCAAACGTCTGTTTAGTGAGATTCCTACATCGCACATGTTAGTCTTGCGCATTCGCATGGGGCAGGAGAAAACGTACGCAATTGGTGTCATGAGTCCACAAATCTCGCAGACATGGACTCGGAACGCGTCCGACACCTCAAAGAGACGCTCCTTGAGGAAAGAGGCGGCACCGTGAGCAATCATGCAATCACGTTCCATCTCTCCGAAACGCAGACCACCGTCTCTCGCACGACCTTCTACCGGCTGGCGCGTCATGATCTGCACAGGTCCACGAGCACGCGCGTGGATCTTGTCGTCGACCATGTGGCGCAACCTCTGGTAGTACGTGGGCCCGAAGAAGACTTGCGAGCGCAGCTTCTTGCCAGTGTGGCCGTGGTACAGGATCTCGAAACCTCTCGACTGATACCCGTGCTCCCGGAGAAGATTAGATACGGAATCGACCGTGACCTCGGTAAATGGCGTCGCATCTCCCTCCATACCCTTGAGGGTGGAAACCTTTGACAGCAAGCACTCGATCAAATGGGCGATTGTCATACGAGACGGAATGGCGTGGGGATTGATGATAATGTCGGGCGTTATACCCTCGCACGTGAAGGGCATGTCCTCCTGCCTATAGGTAACTCCAATAGTACCCTTCTGACCGTGACGCGACGCAAACTTGTCGCCAATCTGTGGGATCTTGGTCGTTCGAACACGGACCTTGACATAGCGGCAGCCATCCTGGTTCGTCGTCACTATCACCGAATCCACGATACCGCTCTCTGTGCTGCGCAGCGGGGTCGACGCATCACGCTTGACATGCTGGGCCTGTCTCTGGCCGAGCTCAGCGTTGTCAGGGTTGATGGGCGAGGTCTTTCCGATGATGATATCCTCACCAGACACGCGAATACCGGGAGCAATGATCCCGTCTTCGTCAAGCTTATCGTAAGTCCCGTGCTTCAACCGTAGAGTGTCGCCACGTGTCGGCTTCTCAAACTTCTCGAGGATGTGGATGCCAACGCGCTTCTCGCAGTCGGTATAGGATCGGAAGAACAAGCTTCGGAAAATACCACGGTCAATACTGCTCTGATTCATAATCACGGAATCTTCTTGGTTGTAGCCCGAGTAACAGGCGATGGCCACGATGGCGTTCTGCCCGGCAGGCAGTTCTCGGAACTTGAGGTATTCCATGGACCGCGTGATAGCCAAGGGCTTCTGTGGGTAGTAGAGAATGTTCGCCATGGTGTCCATACGGCGGGAGTAGTTGGTGAGGAAGAAACCCATGGCTTGCTTGCCCATGGCAGACTGGTACGTGTTTCTGGGCGATTGGTTGTGATCCGGGAAAGGAATAATGCTCGCACAGATGCCGAGCAGCATGCTGGGATGAATCTCGCAGTGCGTATACACATGAGTCGTCGGGTTCAACTTGGTCTTGATGCGCTTGTTGACGTCTTTCTCAGGGTCAAAAGGTTCTTCCGGTACGTCCTTGTAGTGGCCCATCTTAGTGAATCGATAATGATCCAGGTCTTCTGGCGTCATGCAGATCATGGCCGTCTCCTCTTCCTCGGCGTCGAGGTATTCGACACAGCCTTCTCTCAGCAGGCCATTCCAGCCAAAGAACTCGTCGTCCAATGCCCCGATCTCTTTGTCCCGTGCCAGCCGGTTCATGTGTGCCCTTGTCAGGACCAGTTGGCCCTTTTGGACTTTAGACGTCTTGTTTTCCTCCTCCTGCTCGACGACGAACAACGGTCGCATGACACGGCCAGCGTCAGAGAAAATCTTGAACTCTCGGTCTCGAATATCCCGAACCAGCGAGACCTCGAAGGAAATGACATTGGATCTCCTGAGATTTTGCACCAAGTTGACCAAGTGTTTCGGGTCCTGATGGACGCCAACCCAGGTTCCATTGACAAACACCTTGGTGGCGTTGGGGTAGCGGAGCGGCTCATACTCTTCGAGGACTTCCATGTTCCTAGCCACCATGAAGTCGACGATTGGTTCCGCGTTCGTACCCACGCTAATGTAGCACATCAACGAAAGGTTCTTGACCAGGCCGCAAGCCTGTCCTTCCGGTGTCTCGGCAGGGCAAACCAAACCCCAATGCGTATTGTGCAGCTGTCGGGGCTTGGCAAGCTTGCCATCGCGACCGATGGGGGTATTCGTTCGCCGCAAATGAGAGAGCGTCGAAGCAAAGGTATATCTGTTCAACACTTGCGACACACCGGCCGTGGAGCTTGCCGCCTTCTTCTGATCCCCCCAGTTGCCGGTGGCCAGCGAGTATTTGAGGGCATTGGTGAGGGTTCCGTTCTTGATGCCCAGGGCAAGAGAGAACTGCTTGTTCCCGTCGATACAACGTTTCATGTAGGACATGAGGTCTTGCGTTATCCGTCGCACAATACCGCGGAACAGCTTCGCCAGCAACGGACCAGCCAGATCCAGCCTCTTCTTTCCGAAATGGTCTCGGTCATCCGTGTCGCGGCGTCCAAGCACGCATTGAAGGAGCTTGTGCACCATGTAGCCGAGGAAAAACGCCTTCCTAGTCTCGCATCCCTCGGTCTGGGAAATATGGGGCAGCATCTCCTTCTGGAGAAGGTCCTTGGCAGCACGAATACGGTTCATGCGATTCTGGCCCATGTTTCCATTGCCACGCTTTCCGATGTAATCGAGCGCGATTTCGCGATCTTGAATGCAGAAGGCCTCTTCGATACATGGTCGGAGGGCCTCCAGCATCTGCGTGTCTCTTCGGTCATAGCAGATATGGTTCAGGATATCCTCGTCCGAGACAACTCCAAGAGCACGGAAGACAATAGCGAGCGACACCTCCTCCTTGACGTACGGAAGGGTGACACTGACCGTGTTGGCCAGTCTGCCCTTGCTGTTGTCAGGCTTGGTGTGCAGCCTCATCTGAAGCGACGAGATCAAGCGGGACCCTTTTTCCAAAGCGCTGCGAATTTCGGCTTGGTATGATACGCTGCCACCCGCGGGCTTCTTGAAGACCTGCACAATATTGGCCGCCGAACGCTCCTGGGCGATAAGGACCTTTTCGCTACCGTTGATGATGAAATAGCCGCCTTGGTCATAGGGGCACTCGTTGAGCACGAACAGGGACTCGTCGTCTTCGTCGGAAAGATGGCAAATGTTTGACTTGACCATAATCGGGATCTTGCCGAGGAAAATGCGGTCTCCCTTGGGCTTCTCGGGGTCCTCCTCCTGGGTGCCGCTATCCTCGTCCTCCCATCGAATTGTGGTGGGGTGTTCGCCTGTGCGAGCCATGTACTCTTGCTGCTCCTCAGTGAGCTGGTTCAGCGGGATGGGCTCGTTGATGGCCACACGCGCACGCTTCGAAATCATGCAGTACATAGGAGCCGAATATGTGAGGTTACGGTCGCGACATTCGTAGGGCAGTAGCGATACTGTTTCTCCGGTCGCTTCTGTTATGGCAGGCCGTGAAATCAGCGTGTTACCGAACTTGATGTCGTATCTCCGCAGGGCGATGTCCCTCCCCTCGTCATCGCCGGGGTTCGGGTGATCCAGCGTCAGGCTGGCGTACTCGTCGATGAGGGATCGGATTGTGGTTTCTGTAAACTCGTTGAATGAGTCGATCTGCTGCGACACCAGGCCCTTTGTGTCGAAATACGAGGAAATGACATCCCATGCATCCTCCGGTGTGATCGTATCGTCGACGTCCTCCATGTCGTCGCCATTCTCGTAGTTATCATCGTTATCGTACGTGTCGCCGTAGCCACCATCGTATGCGTCCTTGCCGTAGCTCGCCATCCTGACAGCAGGGCGGATTTCTTCGGAAGCCGGTCGCTGGGCGTTGACGGTAATTCGGTGTCAGGTCCAGTCGCGCTCGGTCGACGGGCAGAGCGGTAAGGTCGGTGATGCGGTGCGCAAGAGGATACGTTGCTTCGAGGCGACCTGCTGGAGTATCAGAGGCAGGAGTGGGGTCGACTGGTCGAGTGGAAGTGAAGGAGCGAGGTTTGAAAAGCGGGTTGGCGTGATTAGGAATCGCCACCAAAGAAGAGTGAGCGCGCGCATCAACTCCCGGCAGGCGATCTCAGCACATGAAGGAGCTGCGCGGCCAATACTAGGCAACTGCGATGCTATTTTAGAAGGAGTGATGGCGCGATATGCCTCGGAACCGCGCAAATCGAGGCCGGCGTGAGTAATGTGTTGGGTGAAGCTTGACTTTCGGAGCGCGATGCATTCCACTCTTTTTTTCTGCGCCGCCCCCAACGGGAGGCTGAAAGCGCGACAGTTGGCGCTAGTCTGGAACCGGCTAGCGCAGGAAAGTGGCGCCCACTCTGCCGCGCCACACCGCCTTTGACTGCCCTTTGCTTTGTTCATCCTCACTTTGTTCAAACTCTACACGGTTGCGCCAATGTCCTAAAGATCGCCGCCGTCCACTGTCCTCGGCGAGTTGACCCGTCAAGGCCAGGCAGCAACACGCGAGTAGCGCGCAATAGCTATTCAAAGCACCTCCACGCACTCAATCTGAATACGATTGTTTCTACCTACTGCATCGGCTGGTGCGTATCCGCCTCGCCGTTCCACTAACGCCAGGCACAGAGCCTCTTGAACAACGTTTGCTGGGGCCCCAGCTCGTACCCCACGACTCAGAACGTCATAAAAAAAGTCTCATCCCGTTACCTTTCCTGATAACCATTTGCATTTCCTCGGCCGCCTCTTTTACCCCCACAAAGCCTAGGTTCCAGGGCACATGGTGTGGCCCCACCCGGGAGGAGTGCTGTTGAGCAGCTAGATGCCGTCACTACCGACGAAGAATTCTGCCTTCCCACAGATCCAAAAGCCGGGCCTATTGGCATCCGTGTCAAAACATTCACTCTACACCCTCCGTTCCACCCTCCCAGAGTACTTCATTTTGTGACAAAACCTTTCAAGCTTTCAAGGGCGCTCAGTTGGTCCTTTGTATCTGGCATGTCTTTCCGTTTCTGTCCCGGTCGAACAATTTCTTCGCCCAAACGTAATGTCGAATTCTGTTTTCCCAATCCTGATGAGGAAGCCGGGGTTATGGTTAAGGTGTCACAGTTCGGGATAATCTCATAAACTCAAAACAGCATTGGAGGTGGCGCCGAAAACAAACCTCCTTGGACGGGGTTACACTGGATGGCTGACTCTTCAGTAATACACACGCCTAATTCCATAGCGGGCGTAAGGGGGGCAAGCAAGTGCAGTTCTCTTGTCCGTGGTTAGAAAACTCAAGTCGACCTTGGACTTGACGCGATGCAGTTGGCCTGACATTCCTCAGTGCTGGAAAAACCGTTCGACTGCAAAACTGATGATTGAAGCCAAATCAATGCACGCCCCATGGGCCCGGTTCTGTCAACTAGCCGCCCCTGTGGTCGGCTGCGATTATCCCAAATTAATGCGGTCATCGGCCGTCAATACCACCTTGGATTTGGTGGAAGTCGCACCGGGATTCCGAACACATGGATAACCGGGGTTACATCTTGCCGTCCATGTTCCGGCAAGTGGAGTATCGCGAACTTCAATCTTCCACCCCAGTCCCATTTCGGCCTGCGGGAGCTCGCCTCGATCTCCGTGGCCCTTTCTCGGTCACACAGAGCTGTTTACGCCAAACTATCCAGCACCCGAGCCTTTGTGACTGGCCATTCGGTTCCGTCCAGGCTTGGGTTGTGGACTTATATGAAGGCAGCATGGCACGCTCTCTCTGACTGGTGAGGCCATCTATCCACGAGTTTCTCGCCTGTTCCGTCACCAATTACCGCTCAACTGGCGTAGCCGAAGCAGTGATGCATTCCTCCGCGTTCATTCTCGCCTCGTTGGCCTCATCGTTTCCCTTGGCCGTTCAGGCAGCCTCCGGATCTGGCAAATCTACACGGTAGGTCCATAAAATAACCGTCAAATTTTCAGGTAGCCCGCTTGCTAATCATTGTATTCAAGGTTTTGGGACTGCTGCAAGCAGTCATGCTCCTGGAAAGGGAAGGCGGCCGTCAACCAGCCGGTGTTTTCCTGCGATGCCAACAATAAGCGCCTCACAAACCCCGATGTTAAATCGGGCTGCGATGGTGGCACGGCTTACGCTTGTGCCGACCAAACACCGTGGGCTGTGAGCAGCGAGCTCGCCTATGGGTTTGCTGCAACAGCACTCAGTGGAGGGACCGAATCGTCTTGGTGCTGCGCATGCTATGCGTAAGTTCACGATCTGTCCTTTGTCGAGTTACGTCCTAACATCTAGTAGCCTCAAGTTTACGTCTGGCCCCGTCGCCGGTAAGACGATGGTTATCCAATCCACCAGCACTGGTGGTGATCTCGGCAGCAACCACTTCGACCTTGCCATCCCAGGCGGTGGTGTCGGTCTCTTTGACGGATGCAAGCCGCAGTTTGGCGGCCTGCCAGGAGCCACCTACGGAGGGATATCCAGCCAAAATCAGTGTTCCTCGTTTCCCTCTGCACTTAAGCCCGCATGTGACTGGCGGTTCGACTGGTTCAAGAACGCCGACAACCCGACCTTTACCTTCCAGCAGGTCCGTTGCCCTGCTGAGCTCGTGGCCAAGTCCGGTTGCAAAAGATCGGATGACGGCAACTTCCCCGTCTTCACGCCGCCGGCCGGTGGCAACCCCACGACGCCGACAACGACAAACCAAGGATCGACCCCAACGAATTCCAACCCCGGAGGCTGCACTGCTCAGCAGTATGATCAATGCGGTGGCGGGAGCTGGTCGGGTTGTACGAGTTGTGTGTCTGGAACTACTTGCAAAGCGATTAACGAGTTCTACTCGCAGTGCGTGTAAGTGCTACGTTCCGATGCAGCCAACACGAAACCTGGAAAGAAAATCTTTCTCCCAGGCGGTTGGAAATAATGGAACATAATTCGTTTTGGGAACTTTTGTAAAGCAATATTCCTATTTGCTTGGACTGGCATATGCATTGCTCATTTGGCAGTTCAAGTTTGCCTTTTTTTCTCAGAGCCACTCCACCCTTTTATCCTCTTTTCTCCCGCTCGAGAGGTATACTCAATGCCATTTTCAATTCTGTTAGGCGGTTTGTTTTCCGGCCAACAAAATTTCAAACAATTCAATCTGCACAAACCTTTGTTTCCGAGGCAGTCTTGGGGAGCATCAAATTTGCATAAAAACACGCTGTCTAACCTCCAAAATCCCATTCTATTCAACAGCATCTTACGACAGCGGGAGCAGATCAGTTACTCACTTGACTTCGACCCTGCTTATCATACCCCTGCTGCCCCCTACTTCACTTGAAAACTTGAAAAGCCCTCCTTAACACAATCATGACGCGTCTCATAATCGGGTCGATCCTGGGGAACTACCCCTTCACCAGTGGTCCGCGGATTGCCGTCTGGCATGTTCCCAGCCCAATCAAACTTGGCGAGTCTATCACAGCCACCGTTGGGTTTGCAAGCCTGCCGCAGACAGGAGAGTTCAGTATCAAGCGAGGCTACACCCTTTACGATTGGTGTCGCTAGCCAGTCGGTAAACACCATTGTCTGAAGCCACTCTTTGTGAGCTCAGATGGGAAGATCAACAAGATGATTGACCTGTTCCCGGGCCATGAAATTGTGCCGACTGCCCCTGGATCTTACGACATTTTGTTGTGGATTGAGTGGGTTGACCTCAAGACTGGTCAGGCGACGGAGTCCTTTGAGTGGACTGGTGCGTTTACTGTTGAGGAGTAAAACCCTGGCGGGAAGTTTGTAACAATGACAAGCTGCAGATAGGTTTGAGCTCCTGGCAAACTTTTTCTTATTGGCCATACAGGCAATGACTACGCACCCGATACTTGGGTATAAATGACCTGCGCTGAAAGACCACCTCAGGCATCAGGACAGGTCCCAGCCAGACATCAAATACACATATTTCAAAATTCTCGATTTATCTACTCAATGTGCCACCGTGATCATGATCGTCATGATAATTCATCTATCTCTCACGCTGCTTTCGGTATTCTTTGAATATAACAATACTTCCCCCAAACGCCTATTCAGCTGACTCGGTGAATTCCAAGATCTTGAATCCGATTCATCCTTCACTGACGCACGCCAACTCTATATAAAATAACCATCACCCCAAACCTAACTTATTCCAAGCATCTTCCCATTACCTACACATCTCTACCAGCAGCACAAACCGTGACACTCACCTCACCCGCGTCCAACTCTTCTGCCCCGGCTCAGACACTACCCGAGACAGCCACCCCTGGTCGGACTACAAACCAACGTGGCACGGCTGGCCTGCGACACATCCAATCCACCAGCCCCGACGACAATAGCCTATCCGGCTCGACTTCGGAAATCTGCTTGATTTTGCGTGCCCGCGAGGAGAAAGGAAAGCTCATCGTCGATTACGCTGGCGATAGTCCTGCTCGGTCGCCGGCAGACATACTACCTATCGACGGAACATAGCCAGGGAACAGGGGACCATATCAGCAACCCCAGCCCAGTGCAACGACTTTCACTCGATTCCGACTTGACAACAACATCACCCCGCACCGTCTTCTCAGTCGTCACCCACCGTCCCCCAAAATGATCGAGCTCCTCATCTCAAGTCCCCTCTCCGCCAACTGGCCTCACGCGCAGCTCACCATTTTCACGCCACCAACCTGCCTCCACGCCGGACGGCACATCCCCATACGTGCTCACCTCGCCGGGCTGCCGCTAGTCGAGCACCTTCGGCTGACAGTCGATTTCATGATCTGCGCGACTTCCGGCCCGAATGTGAAGGGCCACCCGTCGTGCGACAACGGATACACAGAGCACAGTCAAGAGGTTATCCGCCCGTTGCGGTTCGATGATAGCAGCCTGGTGAAGCTCTTTGCAGAAAAAGACATGGCTGTTGAGAGGGCGGGGTGGTATCGAGTATATATTCAAATCATGTGGGAGGATATGGACGAGCCTCAGAGCGCGCCGATTTGTCTCGGGGGAGAGAGTGAAATCTTTTGGGTCAGGGGGTAGCAACCTACCTTACCTACAGGACTCCATGAAAACCTGTGAGCACAAAGGATGTTGGCAGAAAGTGCTCGGGGGTTCACAGCATCGTCTCCGGCGCCGACGCGGGAGAAGACAAATCTAGGTAGCATCAGGGTCAATGCAAACCTTGTTCCCTGCCGTTTCACTGTACTATTATTCGCGTCGTCAGCAAAACTGAGCCTTCGGCACATCATAACTGCAACCCCCCCCCTTGCATAACCACGTACCCCCAATCTAAACTTCCCATATCACCCTCCCCTCACCCCCTATCACCCCCTAC
>Ga0247780_1001698_pt1 | contig 11052 bp, 5 predicted proteins | sample UWRJL079202R5_FD_179927 | JGI IMG/M metagenome (GOLD analysis project Ga0247780, IMG submission 179927) | Plant litter microbial communities from Arlington Agricultural Research Station in Wisconsin, United States - UWRJ-L079-202R-5 | ecosystem: Environmental > Terrestrial > Plant litter >... | reverse complement strand
CCAGGGTTGGAGCAGTATCTTGCACAGTATTGAACTGCAAAGGCTATATCAGGTCTTGTTTTCAAGGCTAGGTATAATAACGACCCTATATATTGTTGATATATTGTTATTTCTTCTTGCAACGCCTTCTGATTATTGCCTTGTAATTTATTGGCTGGAAGAGGGTTATTTTTTGGATATAGGTTATTTTTATTATATTTTCTAATATATTTCTAGTATAGTTATTTTAGTGCATATATAGTTTATTGTTTTTATAATCTATTAAGATATTTATTCCCAGGAATATATTTATTTCACCCAATACTTATAGTTTTATATCGTCCTTAGCTTTGTTTATTTAGGCAATTATATTATCAGCCTTAGGACCACTTATTATTATATCGTCAACATGACATAATATTATACACTGTATAGTTAGATTTATAAAGGCACCTTCATCGTAGTTAAATACAACGAATCCTAACTTATTTAATATCTTTGATAGATGTTTATACCACAGCTTTAGAGCTTATTTTAAGCCGTACAGCGCTTTACGCAGCCGATAGACTTTATTATTATTATTATAAAAACCAGTAAGTAGTTGTACGTATATTTCTTGATCGATGTCTGCATGTACGAAGGCATTTTTTACATTATATTGTAATATAGGCCATTTATTTGATATAGCTATCACAAATAGTATTCGGTATGTTTCTGGCCTACATACTGTAGAAAAGGTTTCTAAATAGTCTAGAAATTCAACCTGGTTGAATCCTTAAACTACCCATCTTGATTTATATTTTATAATATTGTTGGTATTATTTATCTTCTTTTTATATACCCAACGGCCTCCAAGAGCCTTTTTATCATGTGGTAAATCAACCAGCTCCCATGTACGTTGATTTTCGAGCTCTTCTAATTCTTCACGCATAGAATTATTCCACTGTTCTTTTTCTGGCCCTTTTATTGCTTGTTTATAAGTGGAAGGCTCTTTCTGTGTATCTTTTATATAGAATATATCAACGTTATTTGTGATGAGGTTTATAAGGATCCTTTGATATTGATTATAGTATTCATCATTCTTTCTGGGAATTTCTACCACTACTTGAGGTGGAGAGAGAGCTATATCTTGGCTAGAATTTATACGGCGTGTTTGTGACCTAGTTATTATTCTAGTATTTAAATTATCATTATTATTATTTGGATTATTAGAATTATTATTATTTGAATTATTTGAATTATTATTATTTGAATTATTTGAATTATTATTATTTGAATTATTGTTATTTTGATTATTTAAATTATTGTTATTTGGATTATTTAAATTATTATTATATAGTGTGTCAGTTATATCAAAGCCTTCGGCTTCGATTTCTTCTACTTCTTCTTGAAAAGAGACATGTTTTATTTGTTTTTCTTTCAAAAACTGGCCTTCAAGGATTTTCACATCCCTTGACCATATTATTCTTCTTGATTTTAAGTCAAAGACTTTATAATTATTATTATCTTCACCATAGCCTACTAAAATTCCTTTTTCGGCTTGTGGTTCTAGTTTTGATCGTTTAGGTCCTTTTATTTTATAGTATGTTATTGAACCCCAGATCTTTATATTATCAATATTTGGTTTTATATTATTGGCCACTTTATATGGAGTTTTAAATCTAAGGGCACTGTGAGGTGTTCTGTTGTATATATATACTATAGCTTAAAGTGCTTCACCCCATAGGTATTTTGGTGCGTTTGATTGTATTAATACTGCACGTACTTTAACCATTATTGTTCTATTTATTCTTTCTGGTAAGCCATTACATTCATGCGTATATGGAGGACTTAATTGTATTATTATACCTTCTTTCGTTAAATACTTTAAAAGGTGTTTATATTCAGTTCTATTATCGCATTGAAAAACGCGTATTTTATATCCTTTTATATTATTCTCAGCCTTTGCTTTATATTCTAGAAATACTGAAAGTACTTCTGTTTTATTAGCTAGGAGCTGTGCCTTTAGATATCTAGATTTTTTATCAAGGAAGGTTATAAAGTATGATTTTTTATTATGTGTTTTTATTCTAAACGGCCCACAGAGGTTACTAGATATTTTTTCTATATAGTTATACTGTATTTTATTATTGCTTTCTTTATTTCGTTTATTTGGAAGTTCTGCTTGCGCACACACTTCACATTCTGAGCAGTTATTATTATTTTGTTTATAGTGGTTATTTGTTATAGTATTTTTCACTAGATTTTGCAGATTCTGTTTATTTATATGAGCGAATCTTTGATAGAGTAAATCCATTGTTATATTTATAGAGTATATGGAAGGTTGTGCAGGCAGAAAATATAAGCCTTCTTTCACTTGCCCTTTTGTTATTACTTAGTTATTTTTTGTTATAACGAGGGTATTATTTCTACCAATCCAAAGGATATCTGGAGGCAGTGCAGTAGCACCTATTATATTTATACCTAATTCTGGTATATAGAAACACTTCCTCAGAGTGGCTTCTTTCCCAGTATCAGTGAAGGTTATTTTACATGTTCCTTCTCCACGTACTAGTAGGGTTTTTGCTTCACCCCACTTCACAGTGGTATTTATTTCTTTATAAGAAGTGAACCATGATTTATTACATATTACATGAACTGATGCGCCAGTATCAAATATAAATTTATATACAAGATTTATATCCCTTTCTAGATATGATTCTTTTACCCAATCTAATAGATCCTTCAAGCCATGCTTTAGAACTAAAGGGTTATTAGTTATAGTATTTAAAAGGGTATGATTATTATTATTTACCTTAAGTGCTGCGTTGAGAGAGTTTCTAAGTGGAACGTCTTCGAACATAATATCTTCGACTTCAGATTCAGTTTGTGAGGCTGTTTCTGATATAGAGGAAGATTCAGGGGTAGATGCGGTTATAATAGCCGCTATTCTTTCCTCTCTCTTTTCACAAGGGAGTTTCTGTTGTCTCTGACGGTGTTTCTGGCTAGTCTTTTGTACCTTAAAAGCAGCCTTTGAATTAGAAGTTTTCCAACCTTTCGGAGCCTTTTTAGGGTGGAGAAAAGCACAGTTATTATCCGTATGGCCACGCAATTTGCAGTATTTGCAGAATATAGCAGTGGGCTTATTCTTCTTCCAGTTTTTCACATACTGAATAGAAGGTTTAGAGACTTCAAGCCGTTTTGCTTCATCAAGCAAATTAGCTGTTAGGCTCTCCCAGTTATAGGCTTGGGGGTCAACCCGTAGGCTCTGGGTTACTTGGGCTACAAATGGTCCAAATTCAGGCTCAAGATTTTGCAATAGCTAAGCTATATTAGCCATTTCTGGCATTTTCAAGTCTTGAGCAGCCAGGTTATCAAGTATAAACTTCAGCTTACTTACGTAGGCTTTAACAGTCTCAAAATCAGCCTGTGAGGTCTGATAGAACTTCTGTAATAGAAGGTATTTGCTTGTGAATCCATCTGAATTATAAAGATCTTTCAGAGTCTTCCAAGCCTCGAAACCAGTCTTGCAAGCCTGGATATGATTGGCTGTATCATATTCACACATCAGGATTATATCAGCTAGTGATTTTTCCTGCATCCGATCGTGTGTATTCTCAGCACTGGCAATAGCCTTAGAGAGGCCTTCTCGCAAGAGATATGCCTTTGCCATTATAGCCCAGCCCTGATAATTCTCAGAGCCTTTCAGCTTAGTTATTTAGCCCAGTTTTCCAGCCATGGTGGGCTTTATACCTCTGTAGAATACAGTGGTTTTGCAATACTAGGAGTCCAGACTGCTTAGAAGAAACTGCCTAGTAGGCTGAATTTTCCAAACACAGTTCAATCGAAGTAATTGTAGTGCAACATCAGTTAATTCTACGAAGTAGAAAAAACCTTACTTACGTGCAAGTTGAACTCGCAGCCTTCACAAATCCAAAGGTGGAGTGTGGCGGGTTATACCACTAGGCTAAACAGAGTGTTCAGGCTACGTGGGTTATTATTATTCACAACTGTGAATATAACTTATACCTGCGTATTGCAGTGTATAATTATTTGCACAGAGTGCAACAAGTGGCTAGAAGCCAAGTGATATAGGTGGCTGGAAGCCAGAATAGTGCAGTGGCTGGAAGCCAGAGTAGTGCAGTGGCTGGAAGCCAGAGTAGTGCAGAAGGAGGAGACTCCGGGCTCATAACCTGTTGAAATGCAAAAGGGGCCAAGGCATTGGAAAACAGTGTGTGTTGAAGGTGATTAATTATTTCTATCTTCGGGAGTGGAAGCCGTGTTATTATAGCCGTGAGGGTGGCCAGTGCACGGAGTGCATTGGCCACACTCGCTTCTGCGAAGCGAGGTTGGCTGACTGAATACGAGGTTGGCAGTGGAGTCTGGCGTTCTTGGCTGTGCAGATCCACGGATGCAGCCGCGGAGCGGCTGCGTGGATCCAGCCACACTGTTCTAACCACACTGGCCGGGTTAGGGTTGTAAAAACCCAACAGATATAAATAAATAATTGAATACTAGCGTGAGGAACTAGAGTCCCTTACAGTGGTTAAGGGTATAATTATGACTATCTATATTAACTAGCTAAAGGTACCTTATACCTTACTTAGTAGCCTGTTACTTAGTGAGGAACTGAGTAACCTGCTATTAAGCACCTCCTGCTTAGAAGTCTCATAGATGCTTAGTAGGTGAGCACCTTTGTTAAGACTAAGTAACTGCTGGTTAGTCGTAAGGGCTTTAAGTCTTTACACCCCTGGCCCAGTGCGTAGTACCGTACGTACTGTCTTCCTACACTGTTCTTTATATAGGGGATCTGTTAAGCCGCTCTGGCCTAAGTGACAACCTACAGGGTTATTATATAATTCCCCCTCTTTAACATTCTTTTCCTATAAAAAATCCTAATAAAAGCGCTCCTTCCTTCTTAACGTAACTATACCTGTTAACTATATATAAAAGTGCACTTTAAAAAATAACACCTCTTATTATTATAACCTTATAGACTTTACTTTAACTTTTAAATCACAAATGTCACCTTATAGTCGTTATTTTTCAAAATCACTTTCTTATCTCGTTACCGCATAATCAGACAGTTACTTTAAATACTTACTAACAGGGGCTTTATTTTCTTATAACGCGTTTAGTTATAATAACGCTTTCTTTTAACAGCTTTTTTCTAAAAAGCGCTACCTTAACACTAAGTACGATACTGCCACACAGAACCTAAAGCTAAAAACTTAAAAGCTCTATAAAACTGCTACCTATTTTAACTAGATTAAAGTCCAGCGCTACAGGATAGAAGAGTAAGCTTTTTCTATATTTAGCTAGGAGGTAAAAGTCCTCCACTTCCAGGAATAAAAGGAGACTTATTTAACTGCTCCTTTTAAAGCTAATAAATCTTTTAATTAAGGAGGTTTTTTAACAGGAACACTTACCAGTTCTTTCTCTAAAGGGTCACCTTAATTAATAACCTTTTCCTAACTTAATTTATAATTCTTTTAATAAGGGTTTATAGGTTTAAGTCCCTTAAGGGTCTTTTATCACTTTAAGCCCTTATTCCTTAAGGCTAGAGGGTTTAAGTCGATTTTTTACTTATTTTTCTTTTACTAACTTTTTTTTCTTAACAGTACTTATTCTTATATAAGGCTTACTAGGAGCTCTGGAGGTCTAGCCTCCTTATTAGGTTTAAGGTCCTTATAACCCTAGCTAAAAGTTCTAATAAATATCCTCCCGTACCTATTAAGGAGTTTCCTGCTACTTCTTAAACTCTAAATCCTATAATAATCTTACTCTTTAATATAGTAATTTAAATGTCAGATTTTATCTTATTTCTAATTCTTATTATTAGTTTTAATCAGTCTAGATTCTTTTAATGGAACTTTATAATTAGGTTTAAGCACTTAAGGTTTTTAACTGGTTCTTATAAATTACTTTCAGGGCCGTAATTTAACTACTTAACGAGATATTCGAACATATTCTTTCCCTTTTATAAGTCCACGACTTCCTTAACGTTATACTTATCTTTATCAGTATTAATCTTAATCTTCTTTTTTAAAGGAACTCCTTTTAAGGCAGGTTTTAAAAGTGAGATATAAAAAACCTTAATCTACACCTTTATATTAATAGGTAAGTCTAATTTATAATTAAAGGTAGTAACCTTTTTCTTAATTTAAAACAGTCCGTACCTTTTAAAGTTAAGTTTCTTACTAGGCCGTTTTAAATGTAAGTTTCGTAAAAAAAGGTAGATATGGTCCCCCTTTTAAAGAGTTAATCCTTTAACTTATTCACCATTATAATAAAGTCCTTATTTAAACATTAGCTGCTTAATTTAATATTTATTAGTAAACTTCTTTATTTATTCACGTGTGAACTTAAGTTCAGCTTATAAGTGGTCGTATAGCTCTTATATCTAGTCTATACAGATTACAGCTTAAGGGGTGCCAGTAAGCGGGCCTTAACGGAGCTTAGGCTCTTTATTATAATTAGTAAAGAACAGTGACATGCTTATTAACTTAATTAGCGTTATATTATAAGCTATCTATACTATTAATAATAGTTTAAACTAATTATCTTATTTAAAGTTAATATAGGCTTAAAGATATGTTATAAGTATCTGGTTAATTTGCTCCGTTTAGCTGTCTGTTTATAAGTGGAATGCTGTTAAAAGCTTACTTTTCACACCTATTCTTTACATTAATCTTTACTAGAATTTTAATATAATTAGCTTATCTTAATCTGTAATAATGTTATCTAGTTAAAGGTGTTATAAAACTACCTTTTTCTTAAAGATATAAATAAGTTACCTTACAGTTATGTCCTTTAAGGTTAATAAAAAGTAAGCTTATTTTATTAATCTGTTAACTATTATAAGGATCTGGTTATAGGTAACTCTTATAACAGGGTCCCTAAATTCTAAAATCCTAATAATAAAGTTAAGTGAAACTAAGCTTTATAGCGCTTATAGTACTGGGAGTGGTTTAAAAAGCCTATAAGGCTTATAACGTTAACTTTGCTTTTAATAACAGATGTTATAGTTATTAACCACTTCCTTAACTAGCCTTTTTATTCTTAGGAAGGCGTACACTTATTAGGCCTGTGTAAGAGTCTTAGCCCGGCTTATATATCCTTTAAGTTAAGACTTATAAACCTGCTATATATACTCCTTTTACTTATCTAAGTTATGAATATATAGTTTCTCTTAATATTAGAGCCTTACTTCTGGTTTAGGCGTGCCATCTACACCTTCTAACAGTTATTCCAGCTAATAACCAGTTTTATTATAATTTAGATATTTTAGGCATTCCTTACTATAATCTTATAAGTGCTTAGAGAAGTCTCTTAACAGGCACTTATACTTACAGGTACCTTCCACTAACCTTCTTATTTAAAAGTCCTATTATTACTAATAGATATTATACTTTATTTATAAGTTTATATAGATATTAATAATTTATTCCAGTATTTAGTTATTTAATACTTATAATGTATATTCTAACGTGCTGTTCTCTACTTTATTAAACATAATAACAGGGATTAGGATTAGATTAATATCCTTATAATCTTATCTCTAACTAAGAGTATTAGCTTACTTATTATCTTTTCCTTTAATATAATAAATCTGGAAGTGGAACAGGGCTATTAATTCAGCCTATTATACTTACCGTGGATTAAGTTCCTTCGTTAGGAAATACTAAAGGTTATTATAATCTGAAAAGATTTAAACTAGTTCTTTTATACCACTTAAATATAATACCTACTTAGTAAAGTACTAAATAATTACTATTAGTTCCTTATTATAAATTAAATATTATAAGGCTGGGCTGTGGATTCCTTTTAATAAAAAGGTAACTAAGTAGCGTTTTCCATTATCTTAGACTTAGCTAAGTTCTCTATTAATTATAAACTTTAAAGAGTTTATCTTAACTTAAAAGGGTTTTAAAAAATTAGGGAGAGTTAGGACTAGTACTGTAATAAAGGTGTACTTAAGGTCCTTAAACGCCTTTTACTATCTATCAGTCCACTTAAACGGTTTACCCTCTCTTATAAGCTTATATAATGGTTTTATAATCTTTATAAAGTACTTAATAAAGTATTAATAAAAGTTTATATAGCTAATAAAGGCTTATAACTTTTTTTAATTCTTTAAAGTAAACTAGTCCTTAACTGCCTTTATCTTCTCCACTTACATTTTAAGCTTTCTAAGGGTTATTTTAAACCCTAAATAGTTTAGTTCCTAAATATAAAAATGGCTCTTTTCTAGGTTTATTATTAGCTTCGCTTTTTTAAAAGCTGTTAGGACTTATTATATATACTTTCAGTGTTTTTCTAAAGTTTCAAAATAAATTAAAATGTTATCTAAATATATAAAGATAAACTTATTAAAAAAGGGGCGGAAAACACTGTTAATAAGGCCTTAAAAGGTTACAGGGGTGTTTATTAATCTTATTAGCATAATATAATACTGGTAATACCTGTTATAAGTCTAAAAGGCTATCTTATACTTATCCTCCTCCTTTACTCTAATATAGTTAAATCCTATAGGGAAATTAAGATTAAAGAACTAATTTACCTTAATAATCTATTCTTATATTTCCGTAATAAGTAATAATAGGTAATAATTCTTAATTATATCTTTATTTAACGTTCAGTAATTAATAACTATATATAGCTTACTGTCTCCCTTTCTTAAGACAAACAGTATTAAGTACCCTATTAGGGACTGGGATTTTATAATAAACCCGTTCTTCAGGTTCTTATTAACGTACTCCTTTAAAGCCTTAGCCTGTTAGGGGTTTAAATAATAGGGCTAAAAGCTGTAAAGCTTCACTCCTGGTTTTAACTTAATTTCGTAGTCCTACGGTTTATAATCTAGTAATTACAGTATCTTTTTTTAAAACAGGGTGAACTTCTTATACTTTATAAGTACCTTAGATAAGTTAACTTCCTTACTTATTTATAGATTAGCTTCTTACTTTTTTCTACCTTTTAAATCGTTATTTAGGTAGTGTGGTAGACTCTTTAATCCTTTAACCGTTTTAGTAAACCTAACTTAAACTATATTTAATTTTAAGGGTTTAACATACTTTTAAATACTTTATGAAACTCTAAAGTGGTTTAATGCCTTCTTAGTTTTCTTTAAACAGTGATTATAATTAGGGGACTTACCGAAGGTAAGGTGGCTACTCTTTTAATTAATTACAGGGTTATACTTTTCTAGCTAGGGTAGACTTAAAATTATATCGTAACCTGTAACTGGTGTAACGTTAAAGTCTACTTATTATTTATCCCTATCTACTTTAATTAAAAGTAGTAAGTAATAAGTAACTTTACTATTATTATACTAATATAAGCTTCCTTCTCCATTTTAAATGGGAATAGCCTTTTTATACTTTTAATTAGGGAGTTTCCTTCAGTTAACTAATAAGGGGTATATTAGGTTAAAAACACTCCCGCTATTAATTACTACTCTTACCTTAAACGGCCTCCCTTTCCCGTCTATTATATTAATACTAACGGAATAATACTTATACTTCTTTAATATCTAAGTTATAATAACTATCTGTCCTTAAGGTCTTATACAGCCTAACCTTTAAATACCTCTTCTTCTTCTTAAGGTTTTTACTAACTAATAAATTACTAATTTCTAGCCTTTTTAAAGGGCTTATAACCTTTTCCTAGTTCCTTCTGGAAAAACAGGTAGCTTTAATAAACCTGGTAATTAACCTTTCTTAAGTTTTCACACTTTAACGTCCAGTTGACTTTAAACGGTTTAATATTCTTAAAATCTTTAATAAGTCGATAGTACGCTTTATAAGACTAGATCGTAGTAATATCTTTTTACTCTTAGATCTGTTAATAGTCCTCTCGCTTTTACCACTCCTTAACCTTTCCATTAAGGTGTAATAAGCACGTTATAATCAGGCAGTTATTAAGTACTCCTCCTTACTAGTACGTGGTAGGGGCCTGGTTAATTACGGTAACCTTCCACTTATTACTAAACTCTCTTATTAGGGAGTAGGAGATTTAGTAATAGGCTGGTTCCAGCTCCACCTTTACTACCGCGTAATCCCATCTTTAAGTGCTAGGGAAGTGGTTATAAAGGGCCTTAGGTTTATAATACCGGTTAAGAGTATAGTTATTATACACGTAATTAATCTACAGTATGTCTCTGTAACTGGGGTAGTTAATATTAACTACTAATATTACAGTTATAAAATACAGAACGGGAGGAGTGGTATCTTATTTTTCCTCTTCCACTTACCTCTATATATGTTACTTCTCCTAAACTTCTTCTTAAAACTTAAGTAACAGTAACCTAGCTTATTCTTCTATAAAATAGCCCTTTTTAACAAGTCAGTATTTAAGTTAGTTAATAAAGCGAAGTCTATTACAGAGTTATAACCTAATCTCTATTACCCTATCCTTAAACGTTACAGTAAGACCTTTAACTTACAGGTCCTCTACTTTATCTATTAACTCTTAATATTTTTCCTTCAGCTTTTAAACTCTTTACTAGTATACTTACCTAATGCCTTCTTAAGGGACCTTTAAGGTACCGGTCTAAGGCACACCAGCCTTAATATAAGGCAGCTATTTAAGCTGTCCTTCTTTTAAGGAGGTGAGGGTGTTAATCCACTTAACGTGCTTTAAGTGTTTAAGAGTCTTAGGGGGTATAATTAAAAAGAACTTCCACTTTTTTAACTTAACTCTTTTAACTTGCTTTTTTTCTCCTTTTAAGGCCTGTTTTACCACTTAGGTAACCTGGAAAGCTAGTCCTTCAACTCCCTCTACCATCCTAATAAGGTCTAAGTTAAGGTCCCTCCTAGACTTCCTTAATTCTTAAGCTTATAGGGTAAGGTTTTTAAGGCCTGTAATAGTTAATTAAAATATCTCTTCCTAAAGTTAGTCTTTTATAACCTACACCTCTAGTAATTTCAAGTTTCCACCTTAAAGTTAGTCTTTAACAACCTGCACCTTTATAGCTGACTTTTCTAAAATACCCTTAAGGACTAGGTATATTATCCTGTCCGGAGGACAATTTGTTGTAAGGGTGGTCCAAAAAAAAAAATTACTATGGGAAATTCAGTCAAAAATGATCAG
>Ga0247780_1001697_pt1 | contig 11069 bp, 7 predicted proteins | sample UWRJL079202R5_FD_179927 | JGI IMG/M metagenome (GOLD analysis project Ga0247780, IMG submission 179927) | Plant litter microbial communities from Arlington Agricultural Research Station in Wisconsin, United States - UWRJ-L079-202R-5 | ecosystem: Environmental > Terrestrial > Plant litter >... | reverse complement strand
CAACCATAACGGTAACCGCAACCATAACGGTAACCGCAACCATCATCACCCCCGGCGCCACACCCACCACCATCCTCCCCTCTCCAACAACCCCCTCCGACCGCGTCGCCGTCCCCACCTCCGGCATGCTCGCCCTCGACTGCCCCGCCGTATCAGGCACGACCCTCGGGATCAACATGGGCCCGGACCCGGAAGCGCGCTTCCTACTCCAATGCGGACTTGACCTCGTGAGCACCGGGTCTGACATTCTGGCGTTTACGGCGTATTCGCTCACCGACTGCTTGCGGGCGTGCGCGAGTTTGAATCGGAATAACAGGGATAGTGAGTGCAAGGGGGTGGTGTTTGATGCGGATATGGCGGAGGTGGCGAGACGGTTTGGGACGTGTGTGCTGAAGAGGAGTGCGGATGGGCAGGTGAGGGAGGGGGATCCGGGTTTGGTGAATTTAAGGGCGGCGGGGGTTTTGGTGTCATAGGGGGAGGGGTGATTGGGATGGGAAGCTCAAAAGTTTGTGGAAGCATTCAAGGGCATTTTGTGTTTTGCTTGGCTGCGATGTCGTTGTGATGTTCTTGGTGTGACGCTTATCAATGACAAGAGCTCGCGCGAAGAGGTCAGGTACCCCTCCACACGCACAGCCCTCGAGAGGAACGTTCCTTCCTCACATTGAAATTCTGTGAAGTTGACCACCGTAACAGCTCTTCCAGTCTCTTGATCCAAGCCCGTCAAGTGAGAGGCAACATGGCAAAAGGCCAGCGAAGTATTATGGCACGATAATAGTGTACATGGCGAACTGGGCCCGGGACACTGCGCCATATCCAGACGCATTACCTACATTCAGCAATAAACAGGGTTGGGTCTGTCTTTACGTCTCTTTTGCGGTGTTCGATGAGCATTATGGGCATCGGTCTGCAGTCGGGTGTTGGTTGGATATTTTGTGGCGCTGTAAATGTCATGTTTGATAAACTTGTGGATGAAGCGGGTACCTTACTTATTACGGCACGACGACAGTGCAATTTAATTAACCAACCGGCCCGGGACGCTGCACCATCCATGGATATTAAGGCACAATGCATTAAGCAACAACAACAAATCTGGTAATCGGTGTGCAAATGGGTGTTAGTCACGACATTGGCAAACTCTACGACGTGAAGTGTGAATTGCGATAAGGACTTGGTTCCTAAGACATCTCCGCAGGGTAGTGTCGACTGCTACAGGCACCCTTTTAGCTAAGCGGGAAGTTTCCAGCCGCGCAGGCTTCTGAGGGACTATGTAGGTCGGTATCCAAAAGAGGTTATTGCTACAACTGGGAACAGAGGCCGGAAGTTATGTTGTGTCTCGCTCTGGTGACGCAACGCGTCTCATGTACGAAGTATAAGTAGGAGCGAGAATCATCCCATACACGCTTTCAAAATCAACAACCATCAAGCCAACAGTCCAAATCGATCAACTCCCAGACCGCAATCATGAACTTCAAGACCTTTGCCCTGCTCTTCCTCTCGAGCCTCGAGCTCTAAGGCGCAATGGCCGACAGCGGCTTCGGAGCAAGTTGCCACGATTTCCGCACATCCTCTAACAAAGATTCAAACCAAGTCGATTCATCCCCGCCCGGACATGTGCTCTTCTCCGCCTCTTGCAGAAAGCCGGACGGAACGTACAGTGTCGCCAACGTCATCAACATCAACTCCTGCTTTGCCAACGACAACGGTGGTCTCGTGGGCCGAGCTAGGTAAATCTCCCTCTCTCCATCTCCTTTACCCTTATCGCTAACCAGACTTCAACAGCGGTGGCTTCTCTGGGTCCTGCTGGGGGTACTGGAACTCTAGCACCATCTTGCATGCTAAGTGCTGCAACAGCGGCGGAGGCACTGTTGATGCGTCGATTGATATGAGTGAGTCTTTCGCATTTGGTGGTTTATTAGTCGGTCGATTCACTGACAGCGAGTTTACAGATGACTTCATCGGGAACTACAATGGTAGGATGAAGTGCTTTGGGCAGACTGGAAGCTGGTGACGCAGGCCCGATGTTTGACTCTGAATGCTCCTCCTTTTTCTTTCGAGAATGTCTATTTGCACTATAGCTCTTTAGATTATTTCCCTGTTCGCCAGCAAAGCCGTTACACACCTGTGCACTAGATGCATGTCACATCGCCCAGCATTCCCGGATTCAAATCTCACAAAAAAAAGCTCAATGCACGCGCTCTCTACTTATCCTACACAATAGCTCCTCACATGTCTCTCATCTCTCATCCGGTGCCCTGCTCAAAGCCACAATGCTGCTGTTGCTGTTCTGAAAATGCTGTTGTTCGATCGAGGCAACCAAAAAGAGCTGGGCGGGGTCCCTTCCATTCGCTTCATATTAAGCCGCCGCCAAATTCCCACCACACATAACACATATCTCCGCTGCCATGACACGTCGCGTCCTTGGTACATCTAGCGCTGCGTCTAAGCAAAGTAACTCTTCCAAAGGACACCCTCCAAGTCCTCCAACTGCTCGCTCGTAAAGTACTGCATGTCGTGTTAGTCTCGTAAAAAGGCGTGGCAGGCTGGGACTTATACTCACTTTTTGATCTACCGTCCAGCTATCCTGCCTTGTCTTTTTGAACTCGGCAAGGATCGTCTTTGTAGCCTTCCCGACAATTCCCGCATCGTTCGCAGAGCGCGAGGCCAGTAAAGCCAGCACCTCGGGCATCCAACTTGGCGGCGGAGTAGCGTATGGGAATGCCTCAATCAGCGCTCCCAGTCCTAGCACCGCAGCATGGCGGCGGACGATTTGCTTCTGCGTATTAACAGGTGTGTCTGTGCCAGGGGTCTTCTTCTTCGGCATAGGGTTCAGCTTCAGCTGCGTCTCAAACCGGTCCTTGAGCTGACGGATGATGGGATTGCGAATATTGGCTGGAGAGCAGCGAATCATGCCCGCAAGGGTGGCACTAGCACAGTCGCGAACTTCGAGCTGCGTGTCCGATAACATATCACCGACAGCTTCAAAGAGCATCTGTCGCTGTTGGGGCTGTGTCAGGAACAGGCGCCGGAAATAGACGACTTGCATATTGACCAGGGCGCGGAGACGCTGGTGCCATGAGCTTGCCGTCTTGCCGATGCGAATGAGCGCTGCGATGAACGCGTCATCCTCGCCTGAACGGAACGGGATATTGGGAAGATGGCGATAGACATGATAGGCCAGTTTCATGAGCTCCGGGTCCTCCTTGACGTCCATCATGTGCAGAAGCTGGTCGATGAAAGGGTCTGGGAAGAAGGGCACCAGCTGAATGCATTCCTGTGATGACAATGTGCTGTCAAGCCAGATCAAGACTGTCTTGGACCCATTCGTGTAGCTGGAGGGTATCTGCTGCCCTGGGGTGCGCTCGTGGCGCCATTTCTCTAGTCTGGCAAAGACTTCACGAATAGTTGCCGCAAAGTCCTCGGGGGGCTGATAAGGACGAATGCCGATGGATGATGCCTCTTTGTTCTTCTCAAGAAGGGCGGTAACGCTTTCGTAGGACTCATGGTACCTGGTGCGATAGATTGTCGCAATGACGCGACCTATGGCCTCTCTAACCGACTTGTACGGATGGTCGATATGCGCCAGGAAATCCTTGAGGATTGGTTTCTCGCGCTGGAAGTGCCAACCCGAATCATTGATAACGAATTCAACAAGCTGGACTTTGGAGGACTCTTTGAATGCCGCATTAGAGTTCATATCGAGTTTGAAACTGGCCAGCGCGTCCACCAGCTCCCTGGAGCGCCGAGGATCCTTGCCGTCGACGATGAGGTGAAGACAGGTCATCCAGTATGATAGGTTATCAGGTGTCAAATCATCCGCGATGACCTTGAGCATCATCGGAGCCGCGAATTCCCAGACCTTGTCTCGAAGTTCGGCTGGCTCGTCAGAGCTGCCAGTGAGCAAGGCGCACAGGATCTCTGATGTTGCTCGGTGTTGGTGCTTGTCGCTGCCGTCTCCATACACCTCCTTGATCAAGGAGATAATGTCATCAAACTTGGCTTTAGTTTCTCCACTATGCATCAAGTCGAAGGCGCTCATGAGCAGCATAAAGTTTTGCATCCGGAAGCGATCATTGGACGCGTCCCTAGGCTCCTGCTTCATATAACCAAAACACTTTTCGAACCACTCCTTTGTGAGCAATTGTCCGATCTGTGCGCGCGCAGCCTTTTCAATTTCATCGTAGTCCATGAATGGCTTCGGATTGAACCGGGACATCTTGATGGTTTTGGGCCAAACCAGCCATCCCGGGAAATCGTTGTCAACGTAGTCTTTTTCTGTGTTGCCTTCTGCAAACCATTGGAGAAACAGCTGTCTAAGCGTAGGGTCCACGGCCACGTCGTACTTGTTTATCTCATTCTCAAACTCCTTCAAGTAGTTTACGTACTTGTGGTGGTAAACAGCTCGCAAGTCGATAGCGTTGAAGACAGCTGAAAATGCTGAAATAAAATTCGTCCGCAGTCCAGGATGGGGATCGATGGCGCCATTTGCGACAAGATTGATGAACTCGGAATTCGCAATGGTGTCGAATCGGAGGCTTAGGTTAAGAGCAAAGATCGCACACCTGTTCGCGACCTTCCAGTGAGACACCTTGGCTTTCTGGGCAAGCTCCAACCCAAGAGCGGCCTTCTTTTCCTCAACCATACGGCGACGTTCAACGATGAAAGCATGACGCCGGTCGATCACCTCAGAGCAGTCTTCTGGGGGAGCGATGCGGTTGACAGGCTCTTTTGAAAAGATAACCATTCTCTCGAAAGGTTTGCCGAATTCGAGGAGGGGATACAAGGCTGTGGAGCCCAAGTTTTGGATCGATGCCTTGTCGACACTTGCAGTCTGGATGTAGAGATGCATGAGCTCGGGGGCATATCGCCAGTCCCGCATCAGTGTCTTGATGAGGGTCGTGAACAGGAGGGTATACATGGCGCCCTTAATGCGGTCATGATCGTTCTGTTGGATCGCCATCCGGAATGCTTCCAAGATAACCGGAATAACGAGCGGTCTTCCCCCGATGAGAACCTTGAGCGACGAGTCTTGCGCGCTCTGGGCAATTCGTCGAACATCTGCATACAATGAGGTGCATGACTCCGCAAGATCAAGAAGTAGGCGCTTGTCGAGCTCACTCTTTTTGCGGTAGGCGGAGTTGTATTTAACACGTTGGAGTTGGTACGCGTCTGCGCGCTTCACTAGCAACGGGCGTGGATAAACTTTCCGTAATCCGCTGATCTTGAAGGGCGAGATGTCGGCCTTGTAGAGGCGCACCAGCCGTTCCAGCGGGTGAGCTGACCGTTCGATGCCCACATCCGTGATCCACGTCCTATATGTTGCGTACAGCGCGGTGAAACAGGCTACATCGTCCTCTTGGCTTGCATTGAGAAACTTGTGGGTCTGGGAGAGGAGCCAACCGATATCCTCCCGCAAGGTATGGATGCGCCCATAGTTGGGGTCTGTCGGATGCAAGAGGTACCCAGCAGGATAGTGGATTTGCCGCTGCAACTCTTCATCATCAGCTACCTCTGCAAGCGGGTCGTCATCCTCCTCCATGATTGTATCGCCATCTGCCTCATCCAGGTTGCCCTCGCCGGAAGCGCGAAGCGGGTCAAACAACGCGGAGACACCTGAAATGACCAGCCGAATGGCAGTCAAGCTTCGTGAGAGCTCATCGGACCACTCTTTGTTCTTTCCCTTTCTACTGACTGGTGGGTCGTCGCTCATAAGCTGCTGCAGCCTTTGAGACGCGGAGTTGGCCTGGCTCTCAAATAGCCTAACGGCGAAGGAAACTTCGGCAGGCGACGGTCGATGCCACTTGATAGTCAACTCGGCCGGCGCTGTCGAACGGCCCCAGTCGTCGATGTCCAGCCCACGCTCAATGAGTTCAGGTTCGTAGAGCGCGTTGTCGATAGGATAGGTGTGCGTGAGGTTGAGCAGAAGGTGGTGAATGTAGTTGGAGATGTGAATGGTAGGCAACCCTCGGCATTTCTCCTGCATGTATTGCGCAATGTCAAACAGCTCGGACTCGTACTTCAGAACCTCGCCACCCACATGGACCACACACATGCTAAGCATGCTGACGTGCCACACGAGGGCTCGGTCACGAGGTAGAACCTCGGTTCCGCTGCTCCGATCGGACGCCGCACCATTGTAGTCGATTTCGTTGCGAATGTTGACGATGAGCATCGGGATGAAGACTTTGAGTGTCTTCTCTGGGCTGACTTTGCACAGTGCATTGCAAATCCAAGCCATTGCATCTCGAGCCTGGTGCACCACATGCGTGGACACGAACGACGCGAGCTTCTCCAGTGCCATATCGAACAACTCCGGCGACAGGGACGCAAAGAGTGGCGTGAGGGCAGCGGGGAGAGTGTTAATGACGTTGTCTTCGGGAGAGCCTGTCCGGAGATGGCTGGCATCAGGCAGGTTCTCCAGCAGGGCGAACACCTTGCCCAGCAGTGCTAGCACGAACTCGCCCAGCCCTGCGGTGGAAGAGCGAAGGATGTTGGCCTCCTCCTCGTCCGTCAGCTCTTCCTTGTAGTTGATCTTGACATCCTGCCCCTCGCGTTCCATTCTGTCCATCTCGTTTTGTACCCAGTTCATGGCAAGACTGGTGTCGTGAATGTCGTCGCTGTCACTGACGAGCGGCTGAAAGGGAATGCTGTAGGCAACACTCTGGATAAAATTGAGAGTGTATTGCGTCTTGCCCAAGTCGTTGGCGTCAATCCCCGGCAGGGCCAGAGCAAGAAGCGCGGTGATGTGGCACCGGAAGCCTTTCTGCTTTGACATGATGTTGGCAATCATCTGCAGACTGCAAAGACTGGACGTTGTTCGGTGCACCTCAACAAGCCCCTGCAGACTGGGGTAGAACCGCTGCAGCGCGCCGGGCAGCATCAAGTCTGGCTCGAGGTACGTCAAGCCTTGCAATGTGGAGTAGTAATAGTTCACCACCTTGGAGCTCTTGGCAAAAAGACCCATGAAGGTCACCTCCTTCAAGGCGAGCACAAACCGCTTCTTCAGCTCAGGGGTTATCCGGCGCTCCGCGGGAACATCGAGCTCGCCGCTCTGCTCCCTGTTCCAGCGGGAGACAAAGATGTCAGTCAGGAAGAAAGTAAGCTGGGCCAAAAAGCTGGTCCATGAGCCCTGGTTCGACGGATGAAAGAAGGTGTCAATGGATTCCATCAACCCCTCGAGGTTGGTCAAGATAGAGCTCTCTTTGTTGATGCAAAGCGGGGACAGGGAGTGACCGATCCACCTCGCTATCATGTATGGAACAGGGTACTTTTTCTTGTCCTTCTCAAGGAAGATAGCCAATCCCGACGCGTAGTCCAATGACGCGTAGGGGGAATTGGCCTGACCCACAGGAATCTCTGTCAGTCGGAGGATTGCCGTGAAGATCAAGTCTGACTGTTCACGGGTGAAGATACCGTGTTCCGTAAAAGGCACGTAGGTGCAGTGGAGGTAGTCCCTCGACATTCGCGAGAAAATGTCAATAAATGCAACGTCGAATGCCTTCGACCGAGTCATCAAAGACCACAGGTGAAAGAAGGTCGGTAGGAAGTCAAAGGGCTGAGATTGGGGCTCCGTTACCGGCGCAGCACCAGTAGGTATGAGGATGTTGATAGCGCCGACGACGATATAGGCGTTTGCCATCGCCGAAGTGCTAAAGAACGGAAGGATCTCTTCCAGCATCTTTCGTCGCTCGCTCGGGTCAAAGTACGAGTTGGCGTGCAAGCAAAGCTTCAACAAATGCTTCTGCGGGCGCCTCCTGCTGCCTTGGTGGGCAGGCGCTTCTGAAGGGAGGACCAACGTCTTGATCTCGTGCCACAAGGGCCGCCAGTCAAGGGTGAGGTCCTCGCCTGGCTTCAAGTAATGCTTCTTCCTGCAAGACCAAACAGTTAGCATCACGCCTCGTTCAAAAGAGCCGGCAAAGCAGTGGAGGGCACAGGTACAAACCGTGTGAGGGTTATCACCATCTTAGAGAACCTGTCCGCGGTATTGACATTCAAGCCAGGGGCCAGAGCGAGGTGATAGTACAGCTGCGTCAGCCGGGCGCGAAGGGACCTAGTCATCTCAAATTTGAGATTGAGCCATCCTTGTAGCTCTCGCGTCCAGTGCAGAGCACCTGGCGAAAAGTCCTCTGCCCGAATCGAGATGTAAAGATTCCTCAAAATGCCAGCGAGGGCAGCGTCTCTGTGCGGATCATCTTCGACTTCAAACGGGAGCAGCCTGAAGTAGCTGAAGGTCCGGGGTCTATATCGCTTCTTATCATCCTCGTGGAAATCTTCCGAGTATGGGAGGCCCGGGGATGTTGCTCGCGAGAGGGTGTCGGCGGAGGCAACGAGGCCGGAATGAAACGGCGGCGGCGCTCCGCCCGCAGTGGCAGCAAACGCCGCGGCAGCACCGGGAGGCGCCTCTATCGACTCGTCCATCGTATGTGACTGCTCCTCAATGCCTACCGAGGCTCCGAGGACGGTTCTCGAGAAAGTCGATGCTCCGGGTGGGGTGGCTGGGGCTCACGATGGCGCGCTGGTTCGAAAACTCGAGGTAATGGCCGTTAGGGAGGCAGAAGGCAGCTGTCAAGCCACGTCGTAGGTAGTGGTCTAGCCGTTGGCGGGTCTTTAGCATCTCACCCCGAGTGGGCCGGCGTTCTAGAGGAGACCTTGTTCGGGAGGTGCGGTGTCGGCTGAATCCGGGGTGAGGGCCGCGACAACGGTGTCTGCCTGTGTTTCCGGAGTACGGCGATCGATGGTGGGGTCGCTGCAATAGGGAATCACAGGTTTTCTATCTGTAGACCGGCATTAGCTGGTGCCAGCAGCGCCCAAACGCTCGATCCGAAGGAGAATTGGGTTTGCGCAATGGGTAGACGAAAGGGCTCGAAGCATTTCCAAGGCAATGCGCAGTCGTGATGGAAGTGGGAAGAACAGAAGGCTGCAAATTCTTCGCCCACGACAGTTTACGTAGCAGCATTGTATATTCGGGGTGCGCACCTTCAAGGGTTCCGAAGCGCACAGTTCCGAGTCGGGCGCATCTGTAGGTCTGTTGTCTCAAGGACTCGGGATGAGGCGGCTTCGAGATGTTGAGGTCTCGTTTGGGTACCCTGTGTGGGAGCTGCTCCAAGGGTCTCTGCGCGCACGATGGAAGGGAGCTCGACTCAAGCTTCGAAGTCTCGGGCGACAACCCTGGGTCTCTTCTCCGTGCGAAAACCTGTGCTCGGGATCCTCACACTGTCCTGCGCGGAAACAGTAAGGCCTGGGCTTAGTGCATTCCAGGCCTTAGCTGCATTGCAAAAGGCCTTTTCAGAATGCAAGAAAGCCTTTAAGCATACAGAAGGCCTTTTCAAAATGTAGGTAGGTAGGCCAATTCGGAATGGGAGATGGCCTGCCACATCGAAGAGCATTGGTGATCTTCACAGTAAGAACGCATCTTCGCACTAACTGATGGGACCTTTTTTTGGCCCTAGCTCCTCCGTACCCACAATCGGGCGGATGCTGCACGCTTCCAAGTCATCATTCGCCTTAGAGCAGAGCCGGCAGCGGGCTTACGGCACAGGCCGCCACCACCACTAGGCACAAACGTCCTTGCAATCTCTGCACTCGACGCGGAGGGCGAACAATTCAATCTGATGCTGACCGAAGCGACCTGAATGATCGTCAAAATCCGCGGTGAGCCGTTTGCATTTCCCAGCTATTTCTTTTGTATCTGCCGCCAAATAGTCAAACGAAAAATCAGGCGGCGCACCGTGACGGAGACATCGGAGACCTGAGAAATCACGCGGCCAATCCCGCCTGGGACAAGGCACCAGACTTGGGACGCAACCTGCTGCTCATGAGGCTCCGCGAACCAGGCCGCCTCAGCCGAAGGATGCCTGTTTGCATGCGGACACGGGACAATGCACAAGCATCTGCCGTAATGCGGCACCTATCACAGACGCATCAACCCATTCACGCATTTTTGGTTGGCCAGTCATCAAGCCATCCAGAACCCTGAGCGTTGACAAGTACATTGCGGCTCTACCGGACGGACATCGATGAGTCCCTTCCACGGAACTCAGGCCAACCCTCACCGCCACCTACCCCACCGAACCTCCTCGGCTCTCCTTGCAATGACAAACAACTTCAAATTCCAATGCAAGTAGCCTTGCATGTGTTTTCTTGTTTGCAGTATCTGACGAGATCAAGTTGTTCGCATCCTTGTAGTCGTGGAGGGTTCCCATCTCCTGATCATCTTTACATTCCGTCCTTGGCTCCAGAAAAGCAAACAACCACCAACAATCTAACATAAGTACCGCATATCTCAAGCAGATGCCACCGTGTGCTTCGGTTTGTAAATAAGCAGCGCGCCTTCTACTCTACCAATTCCTCATGTTTCTTCCTCTTACTCTTCGCTTGCGGCGCCCCCTTCTTCGGCTCATTCTTAGAGCCTGGCTCGTTCTCGTACTCTCCGCCTTGCTTCTCATACTCCTTGGCCAACTTCATGCCTTTCCATGCAGACCACTGGCCCTTCCCGTCTCCCGACTTGTTGGGCTCTTGTTGGATTCTGGCAAGCGTTATAACGTCAGATACATAGCTTGTTTCGGGATTCGGGGTCTTGTACCTTGCTTAAGCTCCTCGCGGAGCTCGGGGTCGGTCGGTTTGCCTTTGCTGCTCGGCATTGTGTTCCTTGTAGCCGACAGGAGCTGAAGAATAATGTCTAAATGGCTCCGATTGGGGTTTGTTTTTATATCTCAACAAATTGCCCTCGATCCGCGTCCAAGACGGGACCTAGCCGCGATCGGAATGGGACGGCATGGCCGATCTTGACGGCGCAAGTGACGCCGATCTCCAGAGCCCATCCCCGTTCGGATCTGTCTCTCAGTTTCAACGCAATACGTGACCCAAGGATGACATCACTGTGAATGGCATCCAGTTGCACACTCCAAGAATGCCCTTTGTCCAGCCCGCAAGCCTTCCAGTCGAAGACACCAACCCAAATTCATCAACACCTCGGCAATCTCCTTTGTTTCCTCCCCTCTACCTCCATCAAGTCCCAACCACCACCATCAACACCCCAAACGACGCTACTGCCACCCCAACCCCCAACCCCT
>Ga0247780_1001696_pt1 | contig 11072 bp, 14 predicted proteins | sample UWRJL079202R5_FD_179927 | JGI IMG/M metagenome (GOLD analysis project Ga0247780, IMG submission 179927) | Plant litter microbial communities from Arlington Agricultural Research Station in Wisconsin, United States - UWRJ-L079-202R-5 | ecosystem: Environmental > Terrestrial > Plant litter >... | reverse complement strand
AGATGCGCGTTCAATTGACGTTGCGCTTTGTGGTGGGGTTGCGCGTGCTCAGGGTTAGGGTTATGTATGGGGGTTTGGATTTTACAGTGCAAATGGTCATTTTCTTATAGTGCAAATAGACATCCTCATAAACAAATGCAGCCGATCAGCCTCCCCCCTCCCCTCCCTCTTCGCACCGTCTCAAACAGCAGGCGAGCTCCCTCAAAATATCTTCGTCTCCGTCCACAGGATGGGACTCGATGATTTTTTTGGAGTCATATCTAGTACTGCCTCCCGGGACACAAATATGGGAGCCCAAATACAATTGCAATTCCGCCATCACCAACTATGGTGGCCTTCTTGCTTCGCTATGGTTTCGCGGGCTTTTATTCGCAAGTTCTCTCGGTCGGCTGACATTTCAGCATCTCGGCACCAGCAGGATTCTTGTGGTAAGCCGAAAGTTCGGCAATCGTGTACGGGATAGGCGTGATGATATACGTCACCACTGAAGATAGCCGCAAAGCCGATGCCGTAGCTCGAGGCTTAAGCAAGGTTACCGTCAGCGTATAAGATAGGGATACCCTGCACCAGTCGAAGAGTGGCCCAGGTTTCAATACATTATGTTAATACACGCCACGTTCAACACATTGTTGTTCAGTTACCCCATAATTACCAACCCACAGCGCTCACAGCGTTACACCGCATTGCAGCAGGCTCTAGTAACGTAAGCTTTGGAATTCCAGAAGCCTCGATGAACCGTAGAAGGACATGGATTGTTATGGAACATTCTATGGGGCAGCGTACCCCGCAATAGCAACTGTTGAAGGACTAACCCTAAACCCCTTTCTTTCCAACACTAGGTGTAAAGGCGGTTAGAAAAGATGCAGCAGAGCCCTTCCAAGTCACCCAGTTTCCCATCGGCTCACCCTCGGCTCACACTGATTGGGGGGTCTGGTGAGCTGAGATGGCTCCGAACGTGAGTGCTTCCGGGTGGCGTACGCGGAAACTCTCCGGAAGGAAAAAAAAAACTTTCTTCATTTTGAGGTTATGCTTCCCCCCCTATGTCTTCGCCACCCTGAACTTTCCGTCTCTTCTCCTCACTCTCTTCTCCATCGGAATGACTGTACCTTCTCTTATGGCTTTCGCCAGCACCCTCAACCGGTTCTGCATCATCATCGTCAGGATCTAAAAAATATGAGACCTTTGTCACTGGGCGATGCCATATCTCCCAAATCATACGCATCGTCTCTTGCTTTTTGTCTTGTCGGTTTCGCTGTCGCTCAATCTCCATGCTCACCTCTTCTTCTGTCTTTGGTCCGTATCCTTCTGCCTCAACTCTCTCATAGGCGTCTGGCCACGGGTCAACTGCCTGAAACATAAAAGGCCGCCGGGGGTCCTGCATGAAGTCCATCCGGCCTGCCCCGATTTCCAGGAGTCGCAGTAAAGAAAATAGGCTAACCCAATTCTCATCGGTTGAATAGTCACGGAGAATGGGCGACCCGTCTTCCTTCCAAGACACGACAGCGGTCTCCGGTACTGATGCCGAGCTAGATGCTATCCCCTCGACCCCATCACCGGCATGCCGTCGCTCAGTATCGGCGAAGAGAGCCCTTATTAGAGCTGGTGATAATCCGCCGTAATGCTTCTCGTCCCACTCTTCCCGCTCCTTAATGTATTCCACCAACACTTTCTCATTAATCCAGCCCCTATGCTAGAACCACTTTCTCACAAAGAGACCCCAGGTTTCGCCGGCGCTGCAGACAAATTTTCCCAAGGGAATCATCTTATCTAAATCCATCATCGCCTCAAAGCACAGAACGTGATAGTAGTGCTGGGTGCAGTAATGCGCCGGTTCAAACTGGCCCCGGACGCCTTCCACTCGAATGCGGAATTCATCTTGGATATAAATCCTAGGAGCGTAGAAGCAGTCACCAGCGCGGCAACCTGCCCAAGCGCTGCGCGACACCTCTAACACGGCAATCATGTCATCGTTAGACTCGATTTTCTGTCGGAACTTTACACCATCTTCGGCGAGACGTTCGGTGGGGTGGAGGCTCGCTCGTCGGGCAATTTCGGCTTCGCGTTGTGCGGCTTCGGCCCTTCGTTTGGGTTCATCGCGCTCGTATCGTTCTTCCATCTCTCTCATCATCTCCTGCAGCTCCTCAGCGGTCATCTGCATCGATAGTCTATTCCTTGGCATTGTGGTCGTGTCTTTTTACTCGAGGATTAGGGCTGGTCGGGCAAGCGGGATCGGTTCAAGAAAGGGCAATGTCCAAGGAGGGAAAAGCAATCTAATGTAGCGTGCATTTCATTAGTTACCTAGGCAATACGCTATGAAATAGTTAGAATGAGAGGCAATCAAATACATGACGTACCCACCTGCACTCATAAGAGCCAAACCAAAATACCAACACCTCATGTCAATGTTCACGTCCAGAACGCTCCTCGACCGATTCCCTCGGTCATAAGAATTACCCCTCAGGCCCTCATACCGCCTAAAACCACGTATCCGACCCAAAATACCCCTTCTCTGGCAACTTCGTAATCAACGCAGTCTGACCCGCCCCAGCGTCAACCGTCGTGCCCAGCACATTGGTCCCCCACCAATCAATCGACTGTGGATGATACTGCACCGTGAAGAAAATAATGATACCCGAGAACGCAACACCCCCAATAAGGGCTGCGGAGAGCACATAATTGTACTTCTCCCACCATGCCGTCTTGTACCGTCTGAGATAATACATGAATGCAAAGGAGACGTAAAGCCCGCCCATGACATACGTGAGGTTAAGAGGCGCCCAAAAGAGCATGCCGTTGAAAAGGAGTGACGGATGTACGTGCTTGAGGTAGGAGATGGGGGTGAAGACAGCAGCGTTGACAGGAGTGAAGATGGCCGATGGCAGCGCAGATCGGCACGACTCGCGGACGTACGAACCGAAGCGCCTGACGGTCCACCAGAGGATGGCGAGGAGAAAGCCGAGGAGAAAGCAGTACTTCAGCGCTGGATACATCTGGCTGAAGATTCGCTCCGGGCCGATGGCACCCTATCACAAGAGAGAATTATCAGTATAGAGATCATCGAGGGGTGGGACGACGGATGATAGATTTCTTACCCAAACGACAGACGAGGAGAAATAAACCTGAGAACCATTTGCGCAGTTGAACTTGGCAGGCTGATCCTTAGTGCATATTCCTTCTACGGATGTATCAACCCACTCCACCACGCCATAAGCAACGAATGCTGTGATGATGGCGCTGAACATCTGGCCGCGATACATGGCACGAGGAGGCAATTTGGCGTAGAATCCCATCTTCTGGTCGGAAATGTAATTATCCGCTTGGCCGTTGATGTTGTAGCCGAAAGCCTTGACAAACATCAGCGCCTCGGGATGTCCTGGAAGAGCATAGCCGACAATCAGCTCCGTGACGACGTTCAAGCCTTCGGTAGTTCCGGAGATGGGGTATAGATAGGACATAGGGATGAGAAACACCAGGTTGAGCCCAATGACGAAGAACACCGTCCAGACAGGCGTGTCAAGTTGGGGCCAGTTGCCGCGAAACAGCGAAGAAGTTGCATCTTTCAGACCGACGAAAAACCTCTTGATTGAAGACGCAGCGCTGCTTGACATCGACCGATACGCTTTCAGGATTGGCCGCCACATATCCAGCACGATGAATACCATCGTGAGCGGGTAGAAAGCAAAGAATGCGCCGTAGAGAACAAGGTTTCCAGCCCCATAGAATGTGGGTGAGTACTCCTGGTAAGCCGCCTCATTGACAATTGCGCTGTTGGGATTGAGGATCCTGCTGATGTTGTAAGAATTGCCCGTGTTGTCGAAAATACCAGATGAGTTGGGAGGGAGATAGGCCGCCCAGCTCACGTTAGAGTAGTAGAGAGCAATGATGATGAAACCAGCTAGGACAGCCCCAGTGAACTGCTGGACGAAGGCAAAGAAGGGGGACGCGAGAGGCGGCAACGCGGTCGAGATCACATTCCAGTCGAAAGAAGAGATGGGGTTGAACCCAAGGCCCATCTGGGAACCCGTGATCATGTTCAAGTTGAAGTTGTCGGGGGCGATCCACGTCATCCAGGCGAAGAGGCTCAGAGCGGGGAAGATGAACCCGGGGAACCAGAAGTAGACGAACATACAGCCGAAAATAAGGAAAAAGAACTTGTATCTTGAGAGGGACCATCCATGTATGGTTTCCTTCTTCTCGGGCACCAAGAGCGCCCTGTTCAGCGCCAAGGTCGGGAGGATGCTAGGCCAGAGCTGCGGCAATTGTCAGCCAATAGTTTCACAAAACAAAGGGAAATCGCTCCAACCGAACTTACAGCATCGACGGGATAAACCACGAAACGTCTAAGCAAGCCAGAGAATCCAAGGCCCATGAGCTGGGTGGATAGAAGCAACATGATGCTATAGCCGGGAGTCAACCATTTGTCCTTGTAGTAGACCGTCTGGGTCTGGATGTTCCAGAAGCAGTAGGCCGAGGTCAGGCCGACATTATGACCAGGCCCCGGGATTGAGCGAAATGCGTCGACCTCGGAACTGGAAGCCCCAGTCCGGCAGAGCCCACGCGAGAGCCTGGCCACAAGGGTACAGCAGTATCTGCGCGACGGACGACGAGAGTGTAATGGTGGGGAAGCGCGAATTGAAGAGCGAGTTGGTGAACTGCGCGATGATGGCCCACATGTAGCCGAGAAAGTGGGCACGCAGAGTCTCCGCAGGAATCGAGGGATCGTCGGTCGGCTCCGAAACGGAGCGCACCTCTGGGTACGGCGAGAAGAAGTGATTGACCGCCGTCTCGGTCTTGAGCTTGAGCTCCCACTCCTCGGTGCTCTCCCCCTCAGCAGGCCCTTGTAGCAGCTTCGTGAGCTTCTCGCGCTGGCTGGAGGCGAAGTTGTAGTCGTACTCGTGGTCCTTGAGCAGCTTCTGGAGGATTGCGCCGCACTCTTCAATGGTCAGGGTATCGATCTTGTCCATGACATGTTCAATGTCGTCAATCGGGGCCATGCCGTCCTCTCGGTCGCCAGCTTTCTCGGCGAGTTGGTGGACCAAGCCGTGGACATCGTGGCCGATGACTTCCTGGGGCTCGGCATCGTGCTTCTCGTCGTGCTTTTCGGCGAGATCGCCGACCGGAGGAGGCGGCGACGCCATGATTGCCGATAGGTCTTACGACACTCGGGTGGGCGCGTGAATGATGGCGGAATCAGGTCAAGATGATGGGCGACGAGTGAATGGAGATGCGCAAGGGTGATGTCAGAGTTTGGCCACTGGTAGCAGCATGTGTAGCGAGGAATTGAGATGGTCGTGGAAAAGCGCGAGGCACTCAAATTTGGCGGAAGGTGCGCGGCGCGCAAAAACAGGCTGCAGAAGAACGAGCATGAGGCGCGCAAGTGTGGAAGGGACGAGGAGAGGTGCACCCTTATCTGCTACAGACGAGACTTGGGACGGATGCTTGCCACAATCATTACTCAACCTTCTACGCGTACAGGTATTTCCCAGGTACCTGCCTACCCGGGCAATATACTGCTTCCGAAGAAGCCAGCGTGGTTTTCAAAATGCCCGGATCCCCATCCTGCAGTGTTACTGGTAAAGTACATTGTGGAGACCAACTGGCAGTTGAAGAGCGTCCCGCGGGATGAACTGCCAAGAAAGCTTATCCCGCGCCACGAAGCTTATTTCCAGGCTAATCCCAAGATTTCGTCGACAAGAAGATGCAGGATGCCTTTTTAAGTACCTTCCCGATTGGAATGTGTGATACAATATGGTCACCTGGTTGGCCACGTGACTCGCCACCTTCCACCACTATATTACTGGCTCTCTGCCACCCTCTCCTTTTTATCTAGTTAAGCAATTCCATCACTCTTTTGCCGAACGGTCAGAAAACACTCTGTTTTGTGTTCCACAGAATGACCAGTCGGGCCGGCGCTCGCCAACACCACGTCGCATTTCATTAGATTAGGATGCTGCTTGAGGGGCAAAGTGCGACAGAACGGACTATAATGGTGTGACGAGCATTAAAGTAGAGGAGCGGGTGGCCAGCATGTGGGTAGGAGATGCGGGGAACGTGGCGGAACATGCAGTTGTGTCTTTCGGCATGATTGTGCCGGTATCTTCACCTTTCGTTTCGAGTAATAGTCAGTATTGTACTTCATAGCCGAGGTGGCACATAGTCAGCCCCAGGCGGCAAAAATCGGCAGCTCACAAATTGTTCCAACTACTGGCAGATTAACACAGTGCAGGTCTGCGGCAAACGGTGAAGTTGTTAGATGGAAACTAGCGCATCAAGGTGAGTGGACATCGGTGTGCTTCATTCATCCAAACTAATGGTGGGGTCCAGAGTTGCCCGCAAGGCGTTTCATGTCTCCCATCCAGGTTCCCGGCGTACCTGTATACAGTGGTACAGGGACCTCGAGGAAAACCTAGAAGAAAGGGTCTGTCTTCTCCCTTCGAAATTGCGTTCTTGGAATCCCACAGTCCTGTGTTGGAACAGTCAGCGTCGGCTTACCGTAGTAAGCGAAGGCCTTTCCAGCATAGAAGGCAGTTCTATGATGGGAGATGGCCTGCCACACTAAAAACTATAGACTGTCTTAATAGTAAGACGGCATTTTTTACACTAACTGAATGGACCGTTTCCTTTGGCCTGAGCCTTTGTAGTCGCTGAGGGTTATCGAGTTCAAATAGGTTGAGATACTGTATCATGGCCTAGCAGCTATTGGATTCAACCCGCTCAATGGTGACTCAAATGGTAATCCCAGAATTGCCAATCTGAGTTAAGGTTGTACTATGGCAACCTAACAGAGATATTATTCCGAAGGTAGTGTGGTAATTTGCCCCGGCCTTCAAGTGCACGCAAAGGATAGCCCCGGCTCACAGGAGGTCCTGTGATATAGTGTTGTGTACGTGAGGCACCCAGCCGAGGTACGTTATATTAGACTCGCGCCATACGAAGTAATATAGTAGCGCGTCGAGGTTCTAGAAACCAGGGGCAACCTAACTGCGCGATGCGACTTGTGCTCGCTCCCTCCTCTTATACAAAGAACTGAACGCTTATTATTTCTGCTCGACCCGCTCACTATCTCGTGTGATGCGATCCTTTTGGAGCTTGCAACCGAGGATCTAGGTACTTCTGTTATTCACTGTTAAGGCAAACATTCCTAAGCATATACCTAATGTTCGCACCGAGAGTGCTTGCACGTCTTACGCCATATAGGTCGTATAGGTTAGTCCACAGGTATAGCCCACACATCGAAACTTAGCTACAGCCTAAAAGGGGCTATTTATATACATTGCCGAGGTTAGAGGAGAGACGTTTTCTCTCACAGAATTTAAGAACGGTTTTGGGCACCCATACATAACCCTTGGAAATCTGTGCCGGCTGAGGGTTATTACAGTGTGCACGGGCCAGAAGGTTACTTGAATTCTGTGAGAGAAAACGGTAGTGCATAATCTTGTGCAGGAGTTAATCGGATTATAAGTCCGTGTGTCAAGATTGAGAGAAAAAGATGTCTCCGTTCCTACTGAAGAGGTCTTGAAGAGCGCTCCATATGCGCTGAAAAGAAGCGTGGACCAAATTTAAGCTAAAAAATCCGCAAAGGCGCATTCCCAATGGCCCTGGTGGTGGTAGATAAGAGCCCTGGATTTGAACAATCTGGCGCACTGGGAGGCACACGGTAAGATACGAACAGCCAAACTATCTAACGCGACTACTACAAACCTGTACTACATATTGTTAGTAGCCCTTGGCCTTGCTAACGGTTCCACCACAAATCGATCGCAGCGATGGTCCGTGCGGCGGCGGAAGATAAACACCAACCAACCAGCATCGAACCCACCACGCCCGCGCCCCACCACAAATGACAAGCCAATCATCCCGACAAATCGCCCGCTTCATGGCCACGGATGCAACCCACCCTGACATCCCGAAACCGTGAAAATGAGGCACTGTCAAGCCTCAACGGTTCGCTGCGATCGGTAGCTGCGCAGATTCATGAAATCATAATTTATCGTCCATGATCTCTCTCCCACCCATTGACATTTGGCATGACGTTGGCGGTTGCCCAGTCACCAATTGGCGATTCTCGTTGTAGGCGAGCACAAATGAGGATGACCCCACGAAAATCCCACGGCAGGCATTTTCTGCTGGGCGCGCATCGCAGCCAACCATTGAGTGGTCCTGTCGCTGGTCGGACTGTGGTCTGAATGCATTGCAGCTTGCCGCGTGGTGCGGTTGTAATTGCAACCGAAATGCACCCTTTTACCGAAGCGTGCGGTTTCTCGCCCATGGTTGGACTGCTGTGCCCGCCAATTGGGCAATTGTTTCGAATTCGGATGGCAGGCCGGAGGCCAATTCCAGTGGAAGGAACGCCGGTAGAGACATTAAAACCCGAGCGCCCCTCCAAATGGCCGCATCAATTCTTGTCGCGCATCCGTCCGTGGCCGCGCATTCAACATGGCCTCTCCGCTCATAGTAAACGCGATGCAGCGACTCAACGAGCTCCCAGCGACGATCTGGATCCTGCTGGGCAGCGCCATCGTCTTTCTCTTGTCGCAACTCCTCGCGCGACGACCGCCTCTCCCCAAGGGAACGCCGCCTCTGATCAAGCCCGGCGCGGGCGACTGGCCGGTGCTCGGCTCGCTGCGATACTTCTCTGATCGCCAGCGGTTCATGCTGAGCCACATCGCGAAGAGCATATCGGGAAACTTCAGCTTTTACTTCGGGAAGCACCACATTGTCGGCCTCGGGGGGACCGAGGGGAAGAAGACGTTCTTTGAAAGCAAGCACCTCGATTTTGGCCAGGGGTGTGTACAGCGAATTGGCTGCTCCTCGTGGTGTGGTCTTGCGGTACCTGAATTTTCTAACCGTTTGTGAAACAGATACGCAGTCCTCTTCACGGGTACGCCCAGACTTGATTCCGATAAGAACGACGAGCCCATCGCTGCCTGGTTCACGCGAACTCTATCTGCAATGCTCAAATCGGACGGTCTCTCCCGAAATCTCTCCACTCTCGTGGACGCGACGAATGCTTCGCTCCAGCGAAAGGCGCCGAAGCCCGGGGAAGAGGCCGTCATGGATCCGTTCGATGATATTTACCGAGTGGTCTACGCCTTGACCATGCGAACTGTTGGGACGGCCGAGATTGTCAGGTCTCCGGATTTGATGGAGAAGACGCTTGGCTGGCTTGAGACGTTGCAGAATGCGTCCGCGGTGCAAATCATCTTTCCCTGGCTGCCAACGTATGCGGATCTCAGCCGGATGGTTGCCGGTGGGCGGCTCTATTACCTTCTAAAAGGCTTCGTGGACGACCGAAAGAAGACAGGGCGTAGGGAGGATGATGCGCTGCAGTATCTTATTGATACGGGAGACGACGACATCAAGAAGGTCATTTCTGTAGGTTGCGACTGTTAAGCAAGGATGAGATTGAAGGGAAGCTGACGACTCGAACGCAGTTCATCCTTGGCTCATTGTTCGCAGGCCAGCTAAACAGCGGGATCAATGCTGCCCTTGAGCTGTGCTGGCTTGCATCTACTCCTGAGTGGTACCGAAAGTTGCAGGAGGAAGTTGATGGCGTCGTGGCGGCACACCGTCAGAGCCCTGAGCAATCGGCCGCTGAAGTGCTGTCCACCCTCTCGCTTCAGGAGTGGGAGAGCAGCTTCCCGATGATCGATATCTGTCAACGCGAGACCATTCGGCACCAGATGGTGGGGACCGCTTTCCGGAAGAACGCCAGCAACATTGACATCCCAATTGGCAAGACTGGAGAGATCATACCGAAGGGTAGCTTTGCTGTGCATATTATCCTTGTCCTGAAATGTCATAAGAGACAAATTACTGACAACTCACCTTTGCAGGTCTACCACTTAGACGACTTACACTTCAACCCTGAGTACTACCCAGAGCCGGAAAGATGGGACCCCGGGAGGTATCTACCAGAGCACGAAGGAAAGAGTCCTCCATTGCCCTTTGTAGGTTGGGGTACAGGAAGACATCCCTGTGGTGAGTTTTCTTCCCACCAATGCGACGAGAGGTGCGAGACTGACAAAACTGGTTGCATCTACAGTGGGAATGAAGGTGAGCCGCTTTCTCGGAGACCGTATCGTTAAATCCTACTGACATATACATCCCCGACCCCCAGTTTGCTAAACTAGAAATGTTCATCATCATCGCCACGTTTGTCGCGATGTTCGAATACTCGCTGGAAGATGCTGCTGGAAATCACATGGAAAGCCCGCCTCCTGTTGACAGGTCGCAGCATGGTTCGAGCATGCCGACGACGCCCATGCGCTTGAGATACAAGCTGAGGGAACAGGCGGTCTGATAGATGACAATGGATGATCGGAGGACATGGTTAGATACGGCAATTTTTCCCCCCCGCTTGTTGAACTCCTTACATTATCTGTCTCACGCCGCTTATTACTAGGTACATAGGCCATGAACGTATGAGAAATGTTTCCGTTGCTCAACATCCGCTCCCTCGTTATCAGCGGCCTGCTCAAACCCCGTCAGCAGCCGAGTGACATTCCCGAGTACGTTAATTGCATCCTCACCAAGCCGCAGCCTAGAACTACTAGCATCGCCATCTTCCGGGCCGTCAATACTCTTGCCCGTCTCTAGCGCCCTTGTTGATGGCGGCACCAGGAAGCCAAGCATCCCAAAACAAAAGCACACCGAGCATCAAGTCAACATTAGCATCAAAACTTTCCCGTGGCATGTGGTCAGACAGTAACTGAGTTGGAGCCAGTCCCAGCACAACGGGTGACCCGCTCGGGTGTGTCAGACCGGTCTCGATCGAAGATTAAAATACGATTGGCGAAGACTCCAAAGCTTCCATTTGCGGTGTGTTGCACGACATGCATCTCCCACCAACCGCAATAAAGTCCCGAAAGGCGTGTGCGCCGCCAAGAAGAATGCTAAGGTGGTGCCTGACAGTGGCTTGTCTCAGCCTCGACCGCATGTGCGCAACCTATCGGCAGTGTGGCCCCTGGGCGCTTAAAAAGGGGTAAACGTTCTCAGCCTCAAAAGCCCTTAACCCACGAAGACGGGACGCAGCAAAGCATAAAAGAGCCGCGCGCAGAAGTTGAACCACG
>Ga0247780_1001695_pt1 | contig 11075 bp, 11 predicted proteins | sample UWRJL079202R5_FD_179927 | JGI IMG/M metagenome (GOLD analysis project Ga0247780, IMG submission 179927) | Plant litter microbial communities from Arlington Agricultural Research Station in Wisconsin, United States - UWRJ-L079-202R-5 | ecosystem: Environmental > Terrestrial > Plant litter >... | reverse complement strand
AACATATAACACACGAGGGTTCAGACACACGGGGGTTCAGGAGGGAGGCCGGGAGGGGGCACCCCATTGTTGTTACGGCTGGGGCGCCGAGAGGGGTGGTGGCTACATGTATCTATCTTTTCTAGGTCCGTGTCGAGGGTTGTGGTTGGGTTGGGGGTTCTTTGCTGGTGGGCTCGGTATGTAGGTAGTGCCCTGTTATTCTCTTCTTGTTGGGTAGGTTGTAGGTGCATGTACATGTACCATGGTAGATAGAAACCTAGGTAGGTACCTTGAGTAGTTGGGTACCCAAGGTGAATCCCTGTCGCAATCTTCCACGCGGCATTATGCATCCACCTCTGCATCTCCTTGAGCGTTTGGAACTGCACCATCCACTCGTCGCACGCTGCTGTCCAGGACGGGTATTGGTGTGCGTGCATCCGTCTTTGATGTGTGCTTGGGGAGGGGGGTAGAATGGGGAGGTGTCGATTGCCATCAATCATGATATCGCGCATGCGGGTGTTGGTGTTATACGCAGTGCAGGGTGTTTTGTCATGGCAGGCTTTGCGTCAGTTCTGTTTATGGGTGGCCAGGACAAATGTGTTTATCGGAGGAATACGCCGTTTAAGCTTGCATGGGTATCTTACCAACGACGACCATGTGTGGTGCGCAGCAGGCGTGCGATGCGGGACACTGCAACGGCGGATGGGACGCTTCAGGGGCTCGAAGTGTCGAACTAGAGCAACCCATTTAGAGTAACCTTTTTGGAGCGATATCCAGTGGGAGTGACCCATTTATAGCGATTCATTTTAGATTTAGAGCAGCCCGTCCATTTAGGGTGGCCCATTTAGAGCTGGGGCGAACGGGATCCATTTAAGGCACACCATTGGAGCTGGAGCGACCCCCCATTTAGAGTAACCTTTTTGGAACGATACCTATTGAAAGCGACCCATTTAGAGCAACCTATTTGGAATGATATCCATTGACCTTGTGGCGATCTCCAGTCCTATGCCACCTGTCCATGCAAGACGACAACCAACATCTGCGGTCCCGCAGAGCCGTGAGTTTGCTGGTTGCCAGGGCAGCATCAACAACATGAAGACCCGGGAGGTAGCAGCGTAACCGTCAAATTCTCCGCCATAACCCTCGGCGACTCCATCCCGCTCGCCACACTTCCATCCCTCTCCCCAAGCGTAAGCCACTTCGCAAAGTACGTGAAATCACAAGTATACGACCCAAGCCAACTAGCAACAATCCACACCGGACACGGCTGCCCCTGCAGGGTATTCTCACCCCGCCCGCGGTACACTGCCCTACGGCCCTGGGCGGTGATTTTAAAGGGTTCGGCCTGTAGACCAGCAGGGTTAGAGCAATACCATGTCTGGTTGAGGCGGACTTCGCCTGTGGCAGGGATGAATTGGATGTAGGTCTCTATGTCCTTCTGGAGCGGGGGTATGTGCTCGTCTTGCGGGTCTTGGAGGGAGAAGCGGTCGGGGAAGCAGGGCCACCAGAGGGAGGATTCGGTGTCGAGCAGGGGGGAGGAGAAAGTGCATGAGGCGGTGTGGTTGATGGCGGAGTTGTGGAGGGAGACTTGCAGGGTGCGGTTGAAGGGGGTGGAGTCCTTGGGGTCGTAGGAAGGCGGGTTGGTGCCGGACGGGTTGAGGGTTGTTTTAAGGGAGGTGGCTTGCTAGAGGAAGCGGGTGAGGGTCTAGGGGGAGTTGTAGGCGTCGCTGAGCTGGGAGGCCTAGAGGTAGTTGGGTGTGGAGGCGCCGGAGGGGGGAGGGAGCGGGGACAGGGGAGGTGAGACGGCCGCGGAGGGGGCCGAAGGGGGATGAGAGCTTGTAGAGGCCGGAGGAGTAGATGAGGGGGACGGTGATCACTTCGTCGTGGCTGGGGTTGAGGTAGACTTTGTGGATGGGGCGCGCAGTGAAGTTGGTTCTGTAGGTGGGGGATGTTAGTGGTCTTTTGGGGGCCACAGTTGAATAGGGGTGGAAGTGGGGAATGTAAAGCGAAATGGGGCGATGAGTTTGGTGGGGAACTTGGAGTGGGGGAAGGAATAGAGCAATCCAGTTGGGCGCTCCATTTGGGCGGCCCATTTCGAGCTGGAAAGACGAGCGCTCCATTTGGCCACCCATCTGGAGCGATCCATTTGGAAGAGCGACAAGTGCCTCCTCAGCATGGAAAAGGCCAACATCACCAGGCCGCTCGTCAAGATCAACTTGGCCAGGTACGCCTCGAGTGACTTTGTCGGCTCCAGCCTGCGGCAGCGCATCTACCGACGCGCCGCAAGGTCGGACATCCCAAGAGTTGCTTTGTGCATCTGTGGCTGGATGCGCAGTCGGGAGACACGGCTGTGCGGAATGATTCTGGAGGGGAGCGACGCATTTGAGCGATGCATTCGGAGGAGAACTTGGATAAGAAGTTGAACTGGGCGGCGGACTTTCGAGCGATGAAATGTAGTTGTGCTTCGCGATGGAGTTTCTTGTCATGGAGCGCTGGGCTGACCAGCGAGCCGGGAGTGAAGAATAGGCAGGACTTCCATCAGATGGGAATGGAGTGACGGATGGAGGGAAACAACGGGCAGCGGAGGTGCAATGGAGCGGACTAAATGGAAGCGGAGCAATGCGCTGGTGAAATGGATTTCGAGGACAACCTTGGAAGTGGAGTGAAGAATGGGGGACTTCTATAGATGGAAATGGGGTGGTGAGAGGGAAATTGAAGGCGATGAAAGTGCAATAGAGCGCAGCTGAATGGAGGTGAACTTGGACGGAAATGGAAATGGAGGACCCACGAGTACGTTCCTGCCGTGTCGCCGCACACCTAGCTGTGCTCGAGATACAGGAACCTCTGCGAGGGATTAAACTGTATGTCGAAAAAGCTGCTGCTGTGCAGTGGATCGGCCTCCACAACACACGACGTGATCAAGGTAAACTCCGTGATGGTTCCCAAGGACTGCGTGAAGCTGACGTCGTCTCCCCATCGACAGCGCACACGAGCACCTGTCGCGCGACTCGTCAGGCTCAGATTGAGGCTCGCCGACATGTCGGGGTCTCCATTGCTGTTCTCCCCGATCGGCTGCTTGTAGGTGAAGTCGTTCAGCGCCCAGTCCGGGTATGCGAAGGACACATTGGTGAGGTGTTGGATCATGGAAGGTTGCTCTCTAACAAAAAAATAATAATAATTCTTTTACAGTATCAACAGACCCTAACCACCAAAGTTCTCGCTACCGCAATCTTCCTAACCTCTACCTCCCTCTCCCCTAGCGTCCCTGCTCTCTATTCTCCTACCATCACCTACCCCTACCCCTAACAACCCCCTCTAAAACCCCCACAACCCCCACATGCCCCATCTCCCTCGCAACATCCCCCGCCGTCTTTCCCTGCCGATCCCTCGCCAGCACCTCAACACCCATCCCGACTAACCCCCTCACCATCTCCCCCCTCCCCGCTCGGCAGTAACATGCAGCACCGTCCTCCCTTTTGCTCCCTTACTTCTAATACCCGCTCCCGCGTCTATTAGAGTTGGAAGACCTCCCAGCACCCATGACGCACCGCGGTATGTTTAGGTGTATTTCCCTTGTGGTCACGGATGAAATAGAGCGGCACCTTCGTCAAATGATATCGCAACACAAGGCGTACACATTCCTGAAATTTGATTTTGGAAGCTGAATATTCAATCAGGATGGAAAACAACTGGTCTCTACCCAAAGAATTGCGCGAAACCACTTAGATCTCGCTGGGTAGTTATCCCAAAGGCTTAAACAGCTCCCCTTACCTTGCCTATCGATATTAACACTCCAACTAAGGGTTTAGATGTTATAAAGCTATTTGGAAGCGAGGTGAGAACTCCTTCTACTTGGTTGATGGTTTGGAAAGTTGCGCTGGGCCTTGATAAGCAAGCATTTGAGTTGGTATTAAAGGATTGTGAGATCGCCAGCTTACGCGAGCAGATGGAGGAATCGAAACCACGAAAACGCTGTAAAGTACAGCAAGATCTAAACGAACGATTTATTACCCTTGCAGAGATTGCATAGAAAGTTAATATCGAGCCGGAACAACGCAGTGTTCACGAACGCAGCGTGATTGTAGCGACTGATGAAGAAGAGGAGTATACATCAGAGGATGAGGTTGCTTTGAGGAGGTCTAGTAGGCTAAGGAGGGGGACCCAGCGGTGTGAATTGCATTCCAGTGATATGGAGGATAATAGCGAGTAGAATAGTCGTTTCCGTGTATTTTTAGCTCTGAAATTGATGGAGTTGTGGCTGGTTATAATATTGTAGGTGGATGTGTGCAATAGGGGCCGGTTACTAGGGGGGGCCGGCTACCCCCTACCTAAATTTATGTCGTAGTAGCCAAACTTCACGGCGTGGTGCACGACCGACCGCCCGTCAGTGCACTCTAGGTTGACATCAGCACCACAGTTCAGAAGAGCTCTGAAGATCTGGGGGTTGTTGGGGTCGACAGAAATCTGGAGGGTCCGCTGACTATTGTCGGCATCAATTCGTTTGCGTCAGCCATCTAACAGTTCTGGTATTATTTCTAGGGGAGCTACTACAACGTAGAATCTGCACAGGTCGCCGGATGCACACAACCCTCGTGTTGAAGACGTGGGCTAGGCCTACGTAGTCACGGAATAAGCTCCGCTCTTGAGAGCCGGGGACGGGGAGGAGAGCTTGTAAGGTCGACCTGGTGTCGGCGACGCCCGGGACGGCCAACGGTGTATTCTAATTTCCCAGAAGCACCAGTTTGGCAAAGGCGGGGAAGATGGGCCGTTACTACATATAATAGCCGTCGAGGGGCAGGATCAGTGTCCGGTTCTAAGACATAGTAAAAGGTAGGTCTAGCGTGCTGTCCTTCGGTGTTAAGCCCTGCCCTAGATCAGGCAGTAACGCTGTCAAGGCGAACTGGAGCAGGCCAGACGAGACAGCAGCTATAGTAAGCATCGCCAGGACAACTTACTTTACCTTATACAGCGCCCTTGCGCAGATTCCCAGGAACTAGGGCAGCCCTGCACCGTTAGCGACGACTATAGAAATAGACGGAGGTAGGGTAAGGGGTGTGTATACCCCCTTAAGGAGAAGAGTGGCGGGTATAGAAACGCAGACGACAACCTAAGTACCTACAGCGCTTCAAATAACAACAGCCCATTGTTATACCCTAAAGTTGCCCTCAGCAATTTCTATCTTCGTGCGTGATCCTGAGCCGCTCCTGAGCTAGGGTGAGCTATGGGTGAGCTAGCTTCGCCCAATTTTGGACCTTCGAATAAAGTTGCTATCCAGAGATTCCGTTAGTCGCAAAATAGGATTCTGCTGGCATTCATTGTAGCCTGGACGTTTGACTGTATGTAGCGAGGCGAAGCACGGAAAGGGGTGGAGGAAGGAATATACTCGATTCCTCATTGCTCTCTTGATGATTTTCCCGTCACATATTAGGAAGTACTTTAACGTTGGCGTGGTGAACACGAGAAATGACTACCTACACAGGGCGACCCAACAATGCAACGACCCCTCAATGCAATGCATCCACCCGTCTCCCCCAAATGCACAAAACATCCATTTTGCAGTGGATTTCTATTGTAAAAAATGTTCAATTCATTTCCTAAAGACTCTTACCTCCACCTAGGCCAACAATTATCATCTCCTGTACATCCTCAGCCACAGGCTCCTCTGCAGGTTGGTCGGAGGCCCTCCTCCGCTTTGGGGCCTTGCGACTGGCCTCCTCTACCGCAACGATGTCTTCTATTCGTGCGAATTTATCGTTGGGAGGCTTGCGTACCTTCCTTTTGCTGTAGGGCCTTAGAGGCCGTTGTTCCTCCCTTAGACGGTTATTTTCGGCAATTAGAACTGCCCTCTCTGCGGCCCCCACATCCAGTACCTTCTCAACCTTACGAAGGATTGACCTAACGCCCCTCTTCTCGGGATAAAGACTTCCTCCAAGGTATTTAATACCTTGCGAACATCCTAAGACCCCTTAGGAGTAGTGAAAATGGATGACTCGGTGATAGTATTAACCGGGGGCGTAGGGGTACGTGTCTAGGGAGGGGGGCATCTCCCACCAATACCTTAAGGTTATCCAGTATAGCTGACGGCTTATAAGACCATATACCAGTCTCCCTGAAGCCGCTCTGTATATTAGCAACACTGCAACCCAGCTGTAATACCTCCCTATACCAAAGAAGAAAGCGTTACTTGTTGGCTGGTACTAAGGCTCTGCAGTGACCTAGAGGTTTCGTTTCCTGCCTGAAATAGTTTTTCAAAGGTGAGAAAACGCTCCTATCAAGAGGCTGCAACTTGTAGGTGCTGTGGGAAGGCAGATAAAGAAGCTAAACTCGGTGTTAGTAGAGGTCTATAAACTCCGTACTCTTATAAGCGCTGTGTTTGTCAAGGATAAGCATTCGCCATTCAGAGGCATTTGACGGCTTTGTTTCAGGAAGGTAAACCTCCTTTAACTATTTAAGGGTAATCTCAGCGTTGCTCTAGCCTGTAAAAGTGTAAGTATACTTCCAATCGCAAAGATCCTCCTGTTCTGAAAGAAAAGGCGGGAGCCACTGCCCATAAAGCAAGCCACTGGTAAAGATGATAACTGGTGTAAGTCTACGGCCTTCAGCCATTACCGCCTCGATTATAAAGACCCATGTAGAGTTATCAGAGCCTATAACTATCGTACGGTCGGTAAGGGAGTCGCCTATTACAGTTCTGGCAGCCGTTTTGGTCTCCTACATACCGTACTCGTCCATATTCCCAATGTTGCACAGCTTGATGTTTTTGAGGCGTAATTGCTCGCCTAACTGATTGAAGAAATCTTCGTACTTGGCTCTGGTTGATCCGCGAGCTCTTATTCTTTCCAACAATACTGATTCCTTTGTTTTAACTCACTTGTGGCGCTTCAAAAACCGGTCCGGCCAACAGTGGCCGATGTGGTCATGGGAGCCGCTCTGCCGCAGGATTTCCTAAGCCATCCTAGAGATCTCCGCTTTGGAAGGGGCGGCCTCCTGATTGAGGCACCAGTCCACTGGAAAGGTCTCCTGAACTGGCAAGAGCTTCTGGGACTCGATTTTGCTACCTTGGTGCGATGTGGAGCTATAGAGGCGCCGGCATAGGGTTGAGGGATGGATGGCGAAGTCGCGGCATGCAGCTGCGTGCGATGCTCCATTTCCGACCGCTGCAATTGCATCGCGAATGTTCTGCTCCTTCACAGTAGCCATGGTGAATCTGGTGTGTTTTGGTGAAAATTTGATGTTTGTGGTGGCGTTTGGAAATGCAGGGTGGAAATTAGCTATGCAGGTCACGGTGGTGCATTGTGGGGTCGTTGCATTGTTGGGTCGCCCTGTGTATAGTGCGAGGTCCCAAAACTAGGTCCTTACAACTCTATGACCATTTTAGACCGTGGCAACTATAGCCGAGGCAGGCCAGAACAATGACCCCCTCGCTCAGCCTGGCTCAGTCTGGCTCAGGCTAAGGCGGCAACTGCTCAGTTCCGAAGAAGGAAAGGGAAATTCGTGGTGTCGATTTTAGGGTGGTGAAATTGCTGTTACGAAATCCCTATAATTGGACCGAATTGGGTGTGCCATAATAAGGGGAGTGCTCCCCCCCCCCCCAAAGTGGAAAAATTAGAGATGGAAAATTTTTTGCATGAACTAAAACAGCGAAGAATGGAGATGATGGTCTTAGTGCCTAGCACCTAAGACGTACAAGTTTTTAGCTCGGGTTAGGAGAGCTCTGAAATCCTTCAGCGAGTTCCAGTAATAATCCCCATAATACCTTAGGTAATCTAGATAATCCATAGAAGATCTCACCTTGCTACCCGGTGCCTCAATAAAGCCACAAGCCAGCCCAAGAGGAGATCCAAGTTCGTGCGCTCCCTTGAGCTTATCGGAAAACAGGCGACATCTCTATCCCGGATGGTATCGAGCTCCAGGAACGTGCTCAGCTCTTCGGCTGTGAACCCCCCTGGAATATCACACTTGCTGTTGAGCACCAGCAATGGGGCCCCAGCGGCCGCGCCCGGCGAATCTGCAAGAAGACGATGCAGCGCGTCTCGAGCTTCAGAGACCTCGCAGCCGCGGCTCCCCGAGTCGACCATGAAGACGATGGCGCTGCCTCCGCGAAGAGACTGTCGCCAGAGCCACCTGTCATGGGGCAAGCCTCCCAAGTCCCAGATGTCCAAGCTAACACCACGACTTTTCACAGTGCGGATATCGAGCCCGGAGGTGGTCATCGTTCGTGGCAGCTGGCCCTTTGGAATGGTTGCCCCGTCAGACAGGACCTTCACCAAGGTTGTCTTTCCGGCCGCCGGCAGTCCGACCAGCGTGATGCGTAGTGATCGGTCTGACTCGCGGAGCTGGTGCACGGCGTGCTGAGCAAACGTATACATGACCCCGGCGGGCGGCGGGGGCATGGCGATGGGGCCGACGTGGCGGGATACGTCTTCGAAAACTTGGTATGCCGGAACGATGTAGGCCACGCCGGTGCCGATACCCCCCGCCACGATGTGACCATAGAGTTCTCGGGTGTGTAAATCCAGCACCCAGGTGCCACAAACCCCCGCCACCAAGCTTGTGTCAAGCCTCACTGTCCATATCTCCTGCACCGCATGGCTAACGCTGCCAGTAGTAATGAAGGAGGAGGTTGGGAGGAGACGGCCTGGAACCCCAATACCGTTTTTTGCTGTGACAGCTACCACATCGATGGCACGCTGTTGTCCCGGAGGGCCGTGGTACGCGCTCGGCATCTTCACCAAGACATATTCGTCTGCTGAATGGAAGTCTGGCTCTGTCATCTCCACGAGAGCGTAGTCCAGGCTACGAGCTGCCTCAGAGGTCGAAATCAGGATCTTGCGAGGGACGACTGGCTTGACAGTTGGTGTCGTCGCTGAAGGGGTAGACACCAAGCCAGAGGGCACAGGCAATGAGTAGTTTTCCGCCGTGCTGCTTGTGGCTCCGGTTGGCGAGTCGGAGTCTCGTACTGCCTGTTGGGGCTGATTGCCGCTCTCTTCCTCGTCCTCACTGTCGACCTCGAAACTGGCATCCCATTCGCTTTCCCCCCCATCGTTGGTTCCGTCCCAGTCACGGAAGTCGGACTGTTGGGTGAAGATATGGGCGACGGTGAGATAATGTCTGACGCCATGAATGCATACAATACCGCCCACCACGGCCTGTCTGCATTCTCCCGAAGGTGTTTTTGCGTAAATCGTGGCATCCTGCGAGGCCGCGCTGACAAGTCGCATGCTGCCAGTGCCATCTTCGTCTGCCTGCAGCAGTGCCAGGTTGTCGAGACCGGGGGGGTGGGAACGCTCAGCCGTGACGAAGCGAGGATGAGATTGTTCGAGGATGCGGCTCTGCCTAACAATATCCCTGACGGTCTTCCGAGAGGGCCCATCCCGAGAGCAAAACATGACCGTCGGCCTCGCCGCCTCCATCGTCTTGCCGATCATGAAAGGCGACCACATGACGCTCCGTGCGACCGGCTCGCTCTGCTCACAAAGAAGTTGCTTGATCCCTGTTGCGAGCTTTTCCCACTGCGTCCTCATCTGCGCGCCGAGCTCCCAGACGTTGTGCCCGTTTAGTTTTGTGATCCAGGCACCAACCCGTCCGCCCACTTCGTCATCGGCACCGACATGGACAGGCTTAGGCTTAGCGGGGGCCATCGACTTCGGCTGCTTCGGCCACAGAGCCCACCGTAGCCCAGTCAGGTACATTCTCGAGGGCCAAAATCAGAGACGTCATTTGACGGACAAGGGTTATGCCGGTTGGCGCTGTCGTAGCTGCTGTGAAGGGCACATGAGGTTTGTTGCAGCCTGCCCTAATTAAGCCTCAATGGGCTTTTTGCTCCCAAGGTTGAGCTCTCAGGCATCTATATCCAAGGGGCCCGTGCGCGTTGGGTAGGTACATTTCGCGTCTTCCTCGCCCATCGACAACAGAGAGCAACCTTTGATACTGGTGCTACGTGTGTCGTTCCTATTCGTCTGAAGTTTTGCGGTGTCTTATGCAGGGCTCGGAACGCTGATTTGCTAAAGACGAAAGTTTGACCCAGCCATCCTGAACCCCGTCGAAACCGGGATACATCCCCGGACCATTCCAAAAAAGAAAAAGAAAAAAAAGGAAAAAAAAAAAAAAAAGGATTACACGCAAAAGATAAATGACAACAGCCATGGCCTCGGGTAATACTGATTTATCAGAAACCCTGGATGGGGACCCAAGAGTTCGAGTCACTTCGATAGAACTGCAACGCCTAATCTCTCGTGGGCTTTGGTATGTCGGAGGATCCGGGGTCCATGACGCCGAGTCTGACATCCAGATCGAGCCGGCGTCGGACGCTTACTTTGGCTATTATGCCGAGCAGAGCCGGCAATTTCTTTCCGATGGAGGGAGACACGCGACAGTCCGAACGCACCAGGATATCCTCGATGCAGCTGAACAAATTCAGCGGGACCTGGAGAGTGACCGAAACGAGTTGATGCGGCGCTTGAAACAGTCAATCTCCAGCCTAATAACAACCCTCCCCTCCGATTCACGGAACGGCGACAAGATGCTGATCGGGACGCTCAACCTGACCGCACGCCTAGTACTCATGATGGAAGTTGGCACGCTAGAGCACGCCTTCACGGGTACTACGACCATCGTTTGGCCCCCGGGGAAGTCTCTTCGCCAGTCTGCCGAGGAGCATTTCGCAGCTCCCCCCATCCTGCTGGATGAAAGCGTACGGCTTGAAAAGCTCTTCATTGCCCACAACCTGAGCCGCATCGCCGGGTTGGAGATTGTTTGGACCGACAACCTGGCTGACCACTTGCTTCTGACCAACGACAACCGGAAAGTTCACATCTTTCACCATGTTACCTTCCTTAGGTCGCATGTGACGTCGTAAGAGCATCATCTCCTTCCGTCCCCCCAACATGGAAAAAAACAGCTATTGGGTTACTATCAATTTCACTAACATCAAGTCGTGGGACCGCTACTTCAATCTCAGGCCCCTCCTACCGTGTGGCCTCTTGAAAGAGACGCTCCAAACCCTCTCGCTACTGTTCCCTCAGTCTGCCGACAAAGCTGCTCGCGTTTGGCTCGGCAAGATGCAGTTTGCAGAACAACTAGACCCCAGCATCCTA
>Ga0247780_1001694_pt1 | contig 11095 bp, 7 predicted proteins | sample UWRJL079202R5_FD_179927 | JGI IMG/M metagenome (GOLD analysis project Ga0247780, IMG submission 179927) | Plant litter microbial communities from Arlington Agricultural Research Station in Wisconsin, United States - UWRJ-L079-202R-5 | ecosystem: Environmental > Terrestrial > Plant litter >... | reverse complement strand
CCCTTTCTCATGACTTGAGATATCCATAACAACAAACCCTCCAAAATGCCTGCCCTGACGGTACCGCAAAAGCGGATGTTCGGCGAGGCGTCCAGTGCCCGTCGTAACATTGCGGCGACGCCCTCGGCCGCCGTGAAGAAGCGTCGTCTCGACTTGCCATCCTCGCCCGCGATTCGCTTCAACAGCTCCCAAAATGAGGGAAAGGGCAGATTCGCTTCGAGCCAGCCGAAGAGCGCCTTCGAGAGCGAGGTGCTCGAGCGTATGAGTCAAGACATCTCCGACCTCAAGCAGGCCAACTCGGAGAAAGACCAGGCCTGGCACCGCCCACCTGTTCCCAGCGACTTCAACCCGGCCAAAGACAGCCTCACGTTCCAGTCCATCGAAGCCGAAGAAGGCACTCTCGCCGGTGGCGTCCCTGCCGTGAAGCTCTTCGGCGTTACCGAGCACGGGAATTCAGTCCTGCTACATGTCCGGGACTTCAAGCACTACCTCTATGTGGCGGCCCCCATGAATTTCACCAATGAAGATTGCCCCAAGTTCCGGACGTACTTGGAGAGCCAACTCGGCATGAATCAAATGGCGATCCATTCGGTGTCCCTGACGATGCGGGAGAGCATATACGGCTTCCAGGGCAACACGCAGAATCCCTACATCAAGGTCTCGGTCACGGATCCCAAACACATCAACAAAGTCCGGACGACGATCGAGAAGGGCGACGCGAATATGAATGGCATGTGGAAGAGTGCCGACGGAACCATCATGACATTCGACAATCTCCAGTACCTCCTACGGTTCATGGTTGATTGCTCGATTGCAGGTATGTGCTGGGTGGAGGCGCCGGCAAACACGTATTCCCTGGTAAGGGACAAGCAGTCAAACTGCCAAATCGAGGCCGAGATCAGTTATCGCGACCTGATTGCGCACAAGCCCATCGGCGAGTGGTCCAAGATGGCCCCCTTGAGGACTTTGTCGTTCGATATCGAATGTGCTGGCCGCAAGGGAATCTTCCCCGAGGCATCTCAGGACTCCGTCATTCAGATCGCCAACGTTGTCACGAAGTACGGAGATAAGAAGCCGTTTGTTCGCAACGTGTTCTGTCTCGACGACACCAGTCCTATCGTGGCGACCCAGATCATTTCGTTCGACAGGGAGGAGGACATGCTCAAATCATGGAGCGATTTCCTTGAAAAGGTCGACCCCGATATCATCACGGGCTACAATATTTGCAACTTTGATTTCCCCTATCTGCTTGAGCGCGCTAAGCATTTGACGGTCAAAGACTTTGAGTATTGGTCCCGAACCCGCGTCAAGTCTGTTGCAAAAGAAAGCAATTTTTCCAGCAAACAGATGGGTAACCGCGATACCAAGGCCACAAATACCAATGGTCGCCTGCAGCTCGACCTGCTGCAACTAGTCCAGCGCGACCATCAGCTTCGAAGCTATACCCTGAACTCCGTCTGCTCCCACTTTCTAGGTGAGCAGAAAGAGGACGTCCACCATTCAATGATCACGGAGCTTTTCGAAGGCACCCCGGAGTCTAGGCGCAGGCTGGCCCTGTACTGTCTGAAGGATGCGTATCTACCTCAAAGGTTAATGGAAAAGCTGTCTTGCCTCGAAAATTACACCGAGATGGCAAGAGTCACAGGTGTTCCGTTCAACTTTCTACTCTCCAGAGGCCAGCAAGTTAAGTTTCTTAGCCAGCTGTTTCGCAAAGCGCTGGAGCAAAAGCTTGTCATTCCCAACCTCCGAGCCGATTCTTCAGAAGAGCAGTATGAGGGTGCTACCGTCATTGAGCCCACCAGGGGTTATTATGATGTCCCAATCGCCACGCTGGATTTCGCTTCTCTATACCCAAGTATCATGCAAGCACACAACCTTTGCTATACTACACTCATCAAGAAGAGGGATATTGAGAAGTGGGACCTGCAGAAAGATGACGACTACATTGTCACCCCGAACGGCGACATGTTTGTCACTACCAAGAAGAGGAAGGGGTTGCTGGCCCAAATTCTTGAGGAACTTCTATCAGCTCGAAAACAGGCCAAGCGAGAGCTGGCTGTTGAGACGGATCCCTTCAAAAAGGCTGTGTTAAACGGTCGCCAATTGGCCTTGAAGATCAGTGCAAACTCAGTTTACGGTCTGACTGGCGCGACAAATGGCAAGCTCCCTTGCTTGGAAATTGCCAGTAGCACAACAGCCTTTGGCCGACAGATGATTGAAAGGACCAAAATAGAAGTCGAGCAAAGGTATACCATCGCCAACGGCTACTCCCATGATGCCCAAGTCATTTATGGTGACACCGATTCCGTCATGGTGAAGTTCGGCACAAAGGATCTTGCCGAGTCCATGAAGCTTGGCGAGGATGCCGCCCAGTTCGTGTCTGGCAAGTTTGTCAAACCTATCAGGCTTGAGTTCGAGAAGGTTTACTTCCCCTATCTTCTCATCAACAAAAAGCGCTATGCCGGCCTTTACTGGACAAAGCCAGAAAAGTACGACAAGATGGACACCAAGGGTATCGAGACTGTGCGGCGTGACAACTGTCTCTTAGTGCAAACGGTCATTGAGAAAATTCTCAGAATGATTCTCATTGACCGAGACGTACCCGGAGCGCAAGAGTAAGAAGAACACACAAGCCCGAGTCTTGAAATGAACGCTAACTTTTACAACAGGTATGTCAAGGACACCATCTCAGACCTTCTGCAGAACAAAGTCGACATATCCAAGCTAGTGATCACAAAGGCCCTGACCAAGGAGGACTACACTGCCAAGCAAGCCCACGTAGAGCTAGCGGCGAGGATGAAGAAACGTGATGCAGGCTCAGCACCGGCACTCGGTGATCGTGTCGCCTACGTCATGGTGAAGGGCGCGGCGGGCTCCAAGAACTTTGAGCGCTCTGAAGACCCCATCTACGTCCTAGAGCACAACGTGCCCATTGACACGAGGTACTACCTGGATAATCAGCTGGCCAAGCCGCTCGGCCGCATCTTCGAGCCCATTCTTGGCGAGACCAAAGTCAAGTCACTTTTGCATGGCGACCACACACGCGCCATTTCCGTTGCAGCACCAACAGTCGGCGGCCTCATGAAGTTCACCAAGAAGACACAAACATGTATGGGCTGCAAGAAGCCACTGACGGGCAAGGAAGAGGGCCAGGGCGCTGTGTGTGCGGACGATGCGCCACGTGTCGGTGAGCTGTACAAGAAGACACTTGACAAGGTCTCGGACCTGGAGGTACGTTTCGGCAGGTTGTGGACGCAGTGCCAGCGGTGCCAGGGCAGCATGCATTGCGAGGTCATCTGCAGCAGCAAGGATTGCCCAATCTTTTACATGCGGATGAAGGCCAAGAAGGATTTGGAAGACGGTAACAAGGAACTAAAGCGATTTGATTATGATCAAGCTGCGCTTTGGTGATTAGTTTATGGGATGGCGGACGCAAGGGACGATGCCGGCGTTTTGGACGGAAGCCGAGAATTAGCATTGCTTTGGTGAACTTTGAGGGCGGGAAGGGAATCACGGGCGGCCTTATATTTGCTTATATGTAACTGAGGATGTCGTCAAATGGCCGACTGTTTTGGAATGATATTTTAATCTGCATGTGCTGGACTTGTGTTTACCTTACTTGTTCGTTTCTTACCCATGGGCCGGTCAGAAACAAGAAAGCAAAGAGACATACAGGTGTTGGACTTTTGATTTAGCATTGCGTAGGTCAAAGGTACAGAAAACGAGCGGACGATGGGATGTCACCATCCTCATCAGGAACTCCTCGAGAAGTTAACGGGTGACAAATGAATGCAAGCGATTCCACCTTTTCCTTCCCGAATGGGTCCCTATTATAACCAAACTTTTATCCTCCCTCCCACCAGCACAAACCATCCACCCCTCAGACACAGGGCGCATCGCACCGCCCAATATGATCCGCCGACGGATTGAGACACTGATTCCCGCACGAGCACAGCAACTCAATCCGATTCCCCACCACCGGCGTCGTCGAGCACGTCCCGCTCCCAGCGGCCGGCGGGCCCGTGCTAGAGAAGAATGTCGACAGAGGCGAGAACCCCGTCGACACGCCCGACGCCGATCCTGCTGCTGCCTGGCGGTTCTTGAGGAGGTGGTTGTTGTTGTGCATCCTGTTGCTGCCGCCTTTGATGGCGTGGCCGCGCGGCGGCTGGAAGGATGCGCCGGCGGGGGGGAGGCAGACGTAGAGGGCTTGGATGGGGTCGGTTTTGGTCTTGCCATTGGCGCAGTTGTCTTTGTTGCCGGCGCAGTAGGCTTTGACAATGTCTTCTTCGGCGAAGCCTGCGGGGGGAGAGGGGGGTTAGTTGAAGAGGGAAAGGGGAGAATGGTGGTGGTAAGGGGGAGTGCAAGGGGAAGGGGGATAGGGGGCCACGAACTTTGATGATCGCGGAGGATGTATCCGCAGTAGGTATATCCCTGGCCGCAGATGGGGGCGCCATTGTTGCCGGTGCCGGCGGGGAGGACGGCCGAAGCGGTCCAGGAGAGAGGTGCTGGCCAGGTCGTGCTCTGGGCAGCGACCAGGGGGAGGAGGAGAACGGGGCCGAGGGTGGGTGTCTTCATGATTGCCTTTCTAATGTCAATGTATGTTTATTCTGCTCGTCTTCTTACTCTATCGTCTATGATAGGAAAGGAAGAAGGAAACAAGGCGAGGCATAAGGTTGGAGAGACCAAGCTGCATTATAAGGGGCTCTATCTCTCCTCTGATCGCAAAACCGGACACTCTGCCCCATCATAAATAGCAGCTAGTATCACGTTGATAGATGATACGTGCCCTAGGGGCTTCGCCTGGGGTGATTCGTGATGCCAGGCCACTCGGCGTAAGCGTCTGACGTAGATGGTCCCCAGCTCTGCCCAACAGACAACTTCTCCAGCCACTGAAATGCGAAGTACTTTGAGGTTGATCTAGACGACGATGATGGCTAGTGTATACATCTATAGCGAGAGAGCAGCACAAAGTGACACGGGGAATACCCAAGACATGCGACACCAGCGTGATTCTTGAGCACAGCCGCCACCTCGGGAACTGCGCTGGCCAGGCACGGAGTGACACTTTGAGACACAAGTGTCGATCGGCACAGGTTCTCGACTGCCATGCTGACCACAAGTCCAACGTGAAGTCTCCAATGATCAAACCTCAGAGAAATCCATCCGTACGGGCTCTCTCTATCCACACTCACAAAACAGGACCAGATCTCGTTGATTAAGACAGGTTGGAATGAATACTCAAACACACAAGATAACGACAAAGCCTTCTGTACCAAGGCATCATGCATCACGCCAAAACTTCCAGTAAAGCAACGACACGACTGAAGTGAGACGTAGAGCTGGAGAGAAAGTCCCAATTTGCCCCCCTTTCCGGCGTGATATTTCCCTTTTCCCTTCCAGCGATCCATTCCATTTGGCCACCGGAAAGACAAGATGGCAAGATGTGTGTGCCTGTGCAATGTATGGGTGAATGATTTGTGCCCTCAAAGATGCAAGCCATGCCCGGTGTCTTCTTCTCTACCCCTCGTATCCCTAACTTCCCGAGTACAGTGGCCCCAACCTGGCCTTCTTCGGTTTGCTCGCTGCTTACAAGAACAAAAGAAAAAGAAAGGAAGAGGCGAGTCTTGTAATAAGTAGTACTAGTAGTATTGTTTCAAGCCCGTCCGGGGGCTGGGTAATGCTTGAGCTGGGAGTGGCTGGCTAGCAACTCTGGTGGCTGCTAGGTGCCAGATCCTTCCCAGGCTGTAGCAGAATCACAAAATCGACCCAACACAGGTGGCCGGATTGTCCTACATTCCTCGAGAAGTCGAGTGTGCGTTGTCGCCACTCCTGGTCGAGTTTGCCGCTGTGAACCCGACTCGAACCCCTTTTTAGAAAGGGCGGTTACTTTTCGGCAACCTTGCGACTCCGCAGGTTGCGTCGCACCGAATGGAACCGACTTAACAGGACTGATACAACAGCAGCGGCTCGCCAACGTTGCTGATTTCTGGGATGGTACATTTCAGGTCAAACGCCTTTGAGAGCACGATCTTGAAAATCTGTAGGACCGCGTTAGACCGGAACATCGACACTCAAGGCCGTAGTATTCAGCATACCTTCTGGACGTTGATGCTATGGCTTGTGCTGCTGAAAATCAGTGCTGCCCGCATCGCTTTTGCGAAGCGCCGAGCCTGTTCCAATGTGGTTAGCTGATTGCTTCTACACTGATGCTATCCATCCGCGTCGTACCTGGTTGGAGATTTCCTCCTGCTCCTCGCGCGACAAATTTACAAAGTGGTCGTACTTTGTCCCCACGAGCACGGGGATTGCCGTTTTGTTGAAACCCCGTCCTTGGCGATACCACTCCTTGATACTGTTGAGCGTGCTCTTCCGTGTCAGGTCGAACATGAACAGGATAGCGACAGCGTCGTTGCACACTAGTGGTAGCATGTTAACGAATTCGCGCTGGCCACCCAGGTCCCAGATGCTGAACGTAATCTCGGTATTGCGGATGCTGATCGTCTTCTCCATGAAATTGACGCCTAGCGTCTGGATGTAATCCTCATCCCAGCTACCCTCAACGTACTTGACCATCAGACTCGTCTTGCCGATCTGCGCATCGCCCACCATACCGACTTTGATTACGACGTGATTGCGCCCGTTGCTCTGTGCTTCGGCTGCCCCATTACTGCCTGCCCGGGACGCATGGTCGGCCCCGTAGGCAGCGGCATTCTGTCCCGAGAGGCCCGATGGGGGCCGTGATATCGACGGATTCAGGATCGGTGGCGTAGTATACCGAGCGTTTGGGTCGCTCTCCGCGCTGTCGTGGTGGTGGTGCGAGCGGGGCGAGCCGTGGTCGAGGGACGTTGACTGCGCGTGACGTCGGTCACGGAAGCCATTGTTCTGATCTGAAGCGAGGTGTGGGGACCCGTCGAGGCCGCCGAGGGTGTCGTCGTGGCCGCCATCGAGGGCCATGTGGTGGTCTTGCTCCATGGTGTCGAGGGCGTCGTGAAACTGGGCCGGAGACCCCGCCGACAGCGTTGAGGAATCCAGGATGACAGACGCAGACTCGTGGGGAGGGAAGCTGGGGGTTGCGGTCGAGGGGAGGTCAGGCCTCAGGGCGCAAGGCGCAAACCGTGGGTGCGCGAGGCGGGGCAGGCGGCTGAAATTCGACGGACCTGCTTCAAGATCCTGACGAGGCGAAGGGAGCGTGGACAGAGCGAGAGGGTCGACGGCGGGTCTAAGGCAAGCCCGATGACGACTTCATAGAAATGGGCCGCGAAGCGAGGCGTCGTTCTGGGCGTCCGTCAAATGCAATAATACTCGTCGGGCCAGGTCGGGTTCGGGTTTTGCGTGTCAGCGGAGCGGCATCGAACACGTCTTCGTCGATGCAACTTCCTCTTCCTTGTAGCAGGCCAATCGAGAGACGACAGGCGACGAGGGGCTCACGGGCAGGGTCGCACGCTCTGTATTTGGGACACTCGACTGCGCTAGTCAGCACTAAAAAGAATGCACAGAGAAGAGGAGCAAAAAAAATCGAGAGGCCGTCTAACCAGATGCTGCAACTTAGGATGAAATGACTGAAGCTCCTTTTTTAGGCCAATCCAACCTTTGCTTCCTATGCTTTGAGTGCAAGGGACCGGGAGGGGGGCAAAGTGGAAGAGACGAAGCCACAGGCGGAACCAAGAATGCACGAAACCCACCTAGTTTTTGGCGCCACGAGATGGAGGCCAGTCAGCGAATCCGACTCGCCCAGGCCGTCCGCCGTAGCTGAGCACTGACGCCAGATGTGTTCAGTTAATTGATTTTGTGCAGCAAAGGGCCTCGACACGCGTAAGACGAGACGCGACGCGACACGACACAGTAAAAACACCGAACGGGTTCTTCAGTTACTTCAAACAGAACAGCGACCTCAACTACTCAAGATCAAGATCGGGATTATAGTATCAAGGCCCTCCTAGGTGGGATGTCAACAAAATAACAAATCGGAGCCGTAATGAAACGATTGCAGCTGCTTCCATAGTTGGGCAGCCTATCGCACGGCTCCCTTGCGTAGGTTGTCAATATCAGCACTGCTAAAGCATTGCTATCAAAATTACAGCATTTCTTCCCGCCCGACGCGGGGTCGCGTCGACTGTTGTGTCGTGCTCCGCTGCCAAGACTTTGACCGATCGCACCCGAGGATCGAACTGCTAACAAAGGCCGGCCCAAACGAAAGGGACCTTGAGCCGGTGCGGAAGATTGTTTCTGACTGTCAAGGCAGCTGTTGGTTTTTGATGTTTTTGGTAGGCCATGCCAAATTCTCAAGAGAGCTTCCTGCATTCTCCAATGGCCTATTCTGAACCAAGACCTGTCAAATCACGGGCCTGCGACTGCCACCCCTCTTATGATGTGAATAGGGCCTGCAATGCAAGAAGCCAGGCTTCCAGGTTGCTCTTCTGGCAAAACCATGTGAGGGCTTCGTCAACGCAACTTCGCTGACGAAGCCAATAGATATGGTCAAACCTAACCCTGGTGGCTTATGTTGTTTACCAGTAGGTGTCTCAACAAACGTCTGCAAACCCTCACAAGCAATATTTCAAGTCCATTTAATAGCTCAGGTCGTCCAAGGTATCAGATAGCTCAATTCAACGGAGTCTTGAATCGGATTCGCCCTGTTTGCGTCTCCAGCCAACCCACACGCAAACGCAGTAGGCCCCTGTCACCCGCTCGGCCCAGCTCCGAGTCCCGCTGTTTGCCGACGCCGATCATTCGATTGGCCGCCCAGCAGCAAACCCTCATTCTTTATCGGCGTCATTCAAGTTCCTGCATTTGAAGTGTGTCACTGTTAAGCTTTTTCCCACACCACGACATACCCAACGTCCACCCCCCCTTCGCAATGGCTTCAATTGCGCGGTGCCTGAGGGCTGCTCGCCCTTCTGCCCTTTCTGCACTCAAGACACCCGTCTCCCGGGTCTACCCCGTGCGGGCCTTCTCCGCCACGAGCGCAAGTACGACAAAGCTTTCCCTTCCGCTCCCCCGAAAATCGGAACCACGTTCGCTAACTTAGATAAACCCCGACGATAGATGCCCTAAGGAAATACACCAAGGAGCACGAATGGATTGACCTCTCCGCCGACATGAAGACCGGCGTCATCGGCATCAGCGAGTACGCGGCTAAGGAGCTCGGCGACGTCGTGTTCGTGGAGCTTCCCGAGGAAGGCAAGAAGGTGGCGAGGGGCGACGCTATCGGCGCCGTGGAGTCGGTCAAGAGCGCGGCCGACATCAACGCCCCGATTTCCTGCAAGATTACCGGGATCAACCTGCTACTCGAGGAGAAGCCGGGGACTATCAACCAGGTCCCCGAGGACGATTCGCACGGCGGTGGCTGGATCGCCAAGGTCCAGGTCGGCGAGGAGGGCGTCAAGGACCTCGAGAGTCTTATGGATGCTCAGGCTTACGCAGAGTTCACCGCTACAGAGTCGGATCACTGAGCTTTTGGTTCTGGCGAGGTGGGAGGAGGGCCATAATGGGGGCCAGTATCGGTGAGGTGGGAGAGTAGGTGCAGGAGAGGAGCTACAGGGACAGCTCATTTCGAACAGCTCAACCTGAAGGATACATGGCCCAGAACTTGTATCATATAACTAACGGCAAATCGGTGTTTGTTTTTCCTCGTGCACACCGATTCCAGGGTCAACCGCAACGGTCTCATATCCCCATAGATACATGACGTACGCTACTAGACACCAGAGCTGGCGAGCTACGCACTCAACGGCTTATCGCGCACAGTATCTTCATATCTTCGTATCAGTATCGGCTTCTTGATGATTTTTTTTTAGCTCTCGCATCTATATGCACTGTCTGACCGGGCATACATCATCATGCGCAAACACCTCGCTCGCAGTCTAACCTAACCATATGGTACAAAAACCTCCCCCCTCCACTCAAGCATCACCCACCTTAATCGCCCCAGGACCTGCCCTGATTTTGTTGATGGCATCCAAAATCTTCTGCGCTCCCCTTTCGACCAACTCCTGCGCCAGCCTTTTTCCGAGGCTATCCGCTTGAGCCAGGCTAGCTACCTCCTCTATCCTCTCCCCCTCAACAGCCTCCTTTCCGTCAAGACTAGCCACTAGCGCCCGAATCCTGAGCTTCTTCTTCTTCTTAGCCCCCTCCTCTCCCTCGCCATCCTCCTCCACCCAAGCCGTCTCACACGCAACCGGCACGCTGCACCCGCCCTCGAGGAAGCGCATCAAGCTCCGCTCAGCAAAGCACGCCATCATCGTCGGCGTGTCCTCCAGCGTCTTCAGCATGTTCAACACCTTCTCGTCTCCCTCACGCACCTCGAGACCGAGCGCGCCCTGCCCAACAGCGTGCAACATGCCACCGCCCTCGGTCGACGAGTCAAGATACTGCGCAATGCGCTGACCCAGACCCATGCGCAACAAGCCGGCCGCAGCCAAGATGATACAATCATACTCTTTCTCGTCCAGCTTGCGCAGCCGCGTGTCAATATTGCCCCTCACATCCTTGAAGACTAAGCCCGGACGGTGCCGGCGCAGCTGGGCGGCGCGGCGCACGCTGCTGGTGCCGACGACCGAGCCATCCGGCAGATCCTTGACCGTCTTGTACTTGTCTCCGTGAGCCGCCTTGAAGACGACAACATCGCGGGGGTCCTCACGGGCCAAGACGCAGCCGAGCTGGCAGCCCTCGGGCAGGGTGGTGGGCATGTCCTTGCAGCAGTGGACGACGAAGTCGACCTGCTTGGCAGCCAGGTGAGCCTCCAGCTCCGACGTCCACAAGCCCTTTCCGAGCTCCGGCAGAGGCGTGATCTTGTCGCGGTCACCCATGGTTGCGATGGGGACCACCTCGAAGTCGATATGCGGGTGTTCCTTCTTCAGGGCGGCAATGACGAGGTCGACCTGTCTGAGGGCCAGGGGCGAGCGGCGCGTGCCGATGCGTATTGTGACAGGCTCGGAGCCCTCGGTGTTATGGTCGGCCGAGGACATGATGTCGGTTTGGTAATACCAAAATTCCAATCCCTGACTTATTCGGCAGTATTTTCCCCCTGAGAACCTAAATCTCTCCTTCTCTGTGGTCGTGAAGGCCTGGCGAACAAATTTGGCCGAGTCAATTG
>Ga0247780_1001693_pt1 | contig 11098 bp, 16 predicted proteins | sample UWRJL079202R5_FD_179927 | JGI IMG/M metagenome (GOLD analysis project Ga0247780, IMG submission 179927) | Plant litter microbial communities from Arlington Agricultural Research Station in Wisconsin, United States - UWRJ-L079-202R-5 | ecosystem: Environmental > Terrestrial > Plant litter >... | reverse complement strand
ATTTGTGCTTCACGTCGTCGCCCGGCAGTTGACAGAACGGTGCGTTTGGGTTCTTGAGCGTGAGGATGGTGTCCCCATCGGGATCCATCGTGTAGTCACACATCGTCACCATCGATTGCGAAGACGGTGGATGAGGAAGAGCCTGCAGGAGAGTGGTTGTGTTTGGTGAAAAGTCGAGAGCGCGGCGTGCGCGGGGTGACCTTTGCTGCCCCTGCAACGTGGAAATTGTGACGCTCGGCAAACTTTCTTATTTTGACACCCCACCGAAGTGTGAGACATGCAATCCGAGAAATCTGGCGATGCATTGGGGAAGGTACCTAGTCTATGGAAAGAAAAGAGAGAAAAAAAAAGGAAAATGCTATGAGGAGGGCCCGGCTCCGGTTACCGATGTACTGTCAGAGAGGTAGGCAGGTTGAACTGCCTTTTCTTTCACCCTCCTTGGGCCGAGACGGGACTTGTTCTCTATCTGGGCCCTTTACCTCCCATGATATCAATTTGTCTAAGCGGAGAATCAGAGATGTAACATGAAAGGAGCGTACGGTCTGGACGAAATACATATCTCCACGAACTTGAAGTTGTTGCAAAACACAGTTGATATTTTCAGGGGTATGAGAGCCAGGTACCTTGCAGTTCGCCACAGTACCTAGGTAAACAGCACTTGTGCACTTTTGCGTCTTCCAGGGAAAATTCAGTTACCTTACTCATTTCCTTCAACAAGTATCCAAAAAATTTGGGAGCTACCGCACTCCGAGGTGCAGCCAGTCTTTTGTCCGCTCGCTCCATCGTATCCTTGATCTTATCCGGGAACGGTCGAAACTTGAACCACACCTACAATCTAATGCCCTCAAACTCCCATGGTCTGACATTGCGGGTTGGTTAGAGGGCTGTTGTGGATCGACCAAGTAAAAAAGACCATCAGAAGGTGAAACTACCGAGAAGCCAACTACCTTCGCTGTGTACCTTGGTACGGAAATCACAACTGCGACGACATCCCTTTGCCTTTACGGAAGAGGCATTGCTCCTCTTCCGCAAGGCCCGGCTCTTGTACCCAGCAGACCGTGTTAATTTCACTTGTCGCCCCGTCTTCATCCCCATTGCCCGCCATGAACTTGAGCTTGAATATATCCGGACCCGCAAGATTGAACCTGGGGCGCTTGGCTTGCTCGTTGAAAGATTGGAGCCAGCTGAACGTGTCTTGTTCGTAGTGTGTGAGCGGCCACGCCTGTGATTCCAGCCCCTGAAACAGTACTTCTAGCTTGTTGCTACCGGCGCGCCTGCGGATCTGGAGCTTGAATAGACCGCCAAGGCCGAAATAATCACCAACATATTCGTCGAGCGATGGCCGGGGCTGCGTGCCTGGCGTACGGGCTTCGTTGAGGACTTTGGCGTTGCTAACCTCACGGCGTGCGTGGTTCGTTGCCGCTTCCTTGGCAAGCCCTACGTAATCGGTCTTGGCTTCACTTTGGATGATGGTGTCGACCAAAAGTTGTAGCGCCCACCCTGACGCGTCGCCTAGCCCGGCCGCGTTAGTTACGGCGAAGATGACTGTGTCGTTATACTCTGGAAGTAGGCCGATCATGCTCGTATACCTAGCCAAGCTGCCTGTGTGTAGCAGCAAGAGACCCCCTCTGAGTGCCTCTGGCCCGGGCACGATCTGGGGCACTTCACGAACAAACATGCTATTGCAGCCAATCTCGACAATAGACTGCGGCAGCTGAATGCGGTCCATGCCGAATCCGTACGAATTCTCCCTCAACGTCGAGTTTGCGTTCTTGCTGATATGACCGGAGAGTTGTTTAGCAGCACCTCGTAGAGGATTTCCTGGCCCGGGCTTTTGCCCAGCGAGCTCGGCCTTCTGCGCCGCGAGCAGCGCTGATCTATACACGAGCATATCCTTGACGGAGCTGCGTATTGCCTGAGCCGGAGCCATGATGTTCCCATCCTGGGTCTTGGGAAAGGGAAGGCGGAAGGGAGACTTGTGACCAAGCGCGGCGTAGGGCCGGGCGAGGTTTGGGTCCGAGTTGTCATGTGTGGCGGAGGTGCGAGTACGTTCTAGCGGTTGCAAGATGCGTTGTTGGATAAAAGTGCCGAGTGTGTCTCCAGAAAGCTTCTCGATGACTTCTCCAGCAATGCAATAGGGCTAGTTGCTGTAGCTATATTTGGTGCGAAACTTTGCTCTTTGCTTGAGTGCGTTGAAAGCAGGCATCGTCTGATCTTTTTGGAGGAGTAGCTCCCCGTCGGCACCATACCAACAGTTGTTTGAGAACGCAAGGCCAGAGTTGTGGATGAACAAGTCTGCGACCGAGAGCTGCTCGGTCACAAGCGCATCCTGGGTGTCCAGTTCGGGGAGAATGCTCTTGACGGGTGTTATTCACAAGACTTTGCCCTCGTCAACCAGGATGCCCACGGCACTTGCGACGAAGGATTTGGTCAACGACGCGATGCCGTATATGGTATCGGAATCAGGCCGAAGTGCATTTTCCACGTCACGGTAGCCATAGTGGGCGGTATGAATGACCGATCCAGCTTGTGCAACGCCCAGAGAAAGGCCTGGCGAGCCCGTGACGGAGCAGATGGATTGAATGGTCCCATCAAGTGTCCGTAAATGGTGTAGCAGGCTAAGGTCTCTAGAGCATTGAGGTTTGGCTTGTCAGTCCCATTGATTGATTGTAGACAACTAAGATGAAAACTTGACACAGACATGATTTTGCTGCGTGAAAAAGTAGGAGTGTCGTTGATTTTGATCCCCAACCGAGCGACTGGATGATGGATTTCGGAATTTGGGCTCCCGTGGGCTTGAAAGCTGCTTGTGAGGATGCTTGATTGAGTCAAACTATTCTGGACTGCGAGGGCGCCTGAAATACTGGTCTGAATACTCCGTAGTGGGGCCAAGTTCCAATCCATGCCTGAGGCATCGCAATGCCTTGTTCCACAGCATCCTCCCAAGTGCTTGCGCGGACCTCGCTCACGAAAAGTCGCAGTACTAGTACTTCAGTTTTGTCTCTGCCATCTCACATAGGCTACAGGACCATTCCACGCAATGAAGGGACTCGCCGAGAGTCTGCGCGCCACGGGGCCGGCCATCAACAGCATTCTCGCGTCGTCGGGCACAGCTGGTGCTGCGGTCGGCATCCTGCACCATGGCGAAGTCGTCCACACGGCCGGCTACGGCTTTAGGGACATCGACCGCCGACTGCCCATGGACCAGCACTCGGTCGTTTCACTCTTCTCGCTTACCAAATTCATTACTGCCGCCGCCCTGGAGTCTGCCCTGGACGCCAACGGCGCCTCATTGGACAGCACTCTCGTGTCGCTGGTCCCCACCTTCCGCCATCACAACGCAACCGTGCAGCAGGAAACCACGCTCCGCGACCTCTTATCACACCGGGTCGGCTTGGACCAGTAGTGGTTAGGGTTACCCTAACCCTAACCCTGGCCGCCTATCTGGAGACCCTCAACACGGCCTCGTCGCTCCCCCTTACGGCCGGATTCCATGAGAAGCTCCAGTACAACAACTGGAATAACGCTCTGGCAGCCCTCGCGACCCAGCCACTCGCCAACCTCTCCCCCGGCGAGTATCTGGTTAGGCACTTCTTTGAGCCCCTCGGCATGACGCGCACATCCGTAATCCGAGGCCCGGGGGCGGTGATGCCTCGGAAGGTTACATGGCCTTAGCCAGTGGCACCCCGGCGCGCACCGAGAGACCATTCGTCGGCGATGACCAGATTATGTTCGGTGCTATGGGCGTAAACAGCTGCGTCAAGGACCTCCTTACTTTCTACGCTGAGGCATTGCGAGCTGGCTCCGATCGGCTCGCTCGCGGCACCACGTCTACCGAAGGTTAGAGGCCACAGAACGGAATAAATAGAACTAAGCAGTCGTAAATCCGTTGTAGAGTGGGGTGAGGAGGAAGAGGGGCGCCACGAGGCGCATTATTCCTTTTCTGCAAGTCTTTTTTGGCGGCTTAGTGAGGAGGTAAATGGGAAGTGCGGATGCCTTGTTATGATGCTCATCAGATGAAGGTGTTGCAGGACAGCCTCTTGCAGTGCGTGTTGGCATTTTATTATCATTTTTAATGGGTTCAACGTTGTCTTGCTTATCGGACCCGGAGCTCGGTCAATGGCATGTCTCATAGCGAGAGGATTGTTACCCCGCCGGCTAATGCTCAAGCGCCCACCCACCTACCCAGGTACATTAGAGCACGAGGCCCAAAATTTCGAATTCCAGATAAGGATTAGCTAGCCTTACCAGCTACCCACTACGGACTCGCAGTCAAGGCATAGCCTTGTGTGACGCTGTGTCCCGCCAACAAAACGGGGTTTTTATTTTCTGCTGTTTTGAATCTGTCTCTTGCTGATTATATACACAAAACACCATTTCGAACTATCAGGTCAATGTACCTCAAATCGTGACTCCAAGCAGCCCGAGTCTGGCCAATATATATCAATGAAGGAGAACAAGCAAGGAAAATCCCCACAGCAATCTCCCTCCCCTCATCCTCTCGCACCCCCTCTTGCTTCCTTCCCTCTCTAACACTTGACGCTGAAACTCCTCATAACCTGCCCTAGGAAACAGCCCGACGTCCCCGGCCCCGCAGTTCCGATCGAATCAAAGCAGTTGTCCCCTCCCCAGCGCGAGATAGTGCACGAATCGCTGACGATGATGTTGGCAGAGGCGCCGCCGGTGCCGGTGCACCCCTGGCTGCCAGTCCCGCTGAATGCGTTCGCGGCACCTTCGCAGGTGTCTCTTCCCAAGAAGGGGGTCACGGACCAGCGGGCGCGTTTCTGGAGGGCGGCTTGGGTTGCGTTTTCAGCGAGGGAGGGGTCGGTGCTTGGCACGGCGGTGGCGGTGGTAATAGTCAGGGTGAGGGCGATGAGGGCGATGGGGAGCTTCATTGTGAATGTTGGTAATGATGAAACCTTAGGTAGTTGAATGGCCAATCTTTCGTGTTGGGTCTGGGAGGCTTGAACTGGGGCTGCGTGCTCAGTGAGGATGACCAAAAAAATTGCACAATGTCGAGAGACTGCCCTTCACGCTTTATAGCTGTTTGAAGTGCTCTAGTTCGATGTTAGTTGTCTTCACAGAGCTGGATCGACAGTTTGCTAACGGTGCGCTCTGCCGCCTTGCTGAACATATTTGAAATTCGTAACCATGGTGCTTTAGAACCTGCAAAAGTCCTTCCTGCGCCACAGAACCGCAGAAATTGCATTCAAAATGGCGGTTCGTGATTGCGGCGGCTACCGCAACCCGCCGACTATGACGTGGTAGGATCGTGGTCCCGTGTCGGTGCTCTGCGTCGTGGTGACTCGGGGCTGTGACAATGCAAAGTAGAGAAACGTTTCCATCGGACCTGAAACTAAGCAGAGCCTAAACTGAATCGCCGAATTCGACCCGGTGAGTCCGGGGCGCCCGGCTTCGCCGAGTGCTCTAGACGGCCGGAGCGACGGATAAATCATATGACCCAATTTTCAAGGAACTCCCATCCTCAGACTGCGGCGCGAAAACGCCATGCAGCAACGGAATCGAGCGTGTTCACCATTAGCTAGGGTATCCCGGTTGTCGTGGGACGGTTGGGAACGGCCAGCGCGGGAAAACTCTTAGAGGCGGGATGAAGGGAGGGATGTAGAAATCCTGAAGGGCCGTAGGATTCCAACATGAAATCTAATCCTTCAGAGTCGGAGTCAGAAGGGAGGTAGCTAGGATTTCCAGAGTCAAATTATAGCAGCATGCCGAAAATAGACCCAGCAGCCAGGTGCGTACGTGAATCGTTGAGTGTACCGGCTGCCTCCGTCCTTGGATGTAACAAGATATATGCAAGCCTGGGTAACGCTCGCCCGGAAAGCGCCGCTGCTGAAAACGAGAATTGTGCTGGGGGAGCTTGGCAGTGCTGCCCTCCAGTGGTGGTGCGTGGGGATTTGTCCTGGACCCTGGGTGAGAGCGCTCTTAAGCAGTACTTGACGGAGGACGATGGGCGAGCAGTAGAACACGGGTCGCCGCTCGTTCGTCTCGCTATCGTTGGCGCCCCTGGCGACCAACAGTACTTCGTCTTCACGGCGCATCACAGCGTCTATGATGGATGGAGCTGGACAAGACTTTTTGACGCCGCCACGAGTCTATACCATGAACCAGAGAGCGTAGTGTCGTCACCACCGTTCACGAGGTTCATACGGCACCTCGGCGACAGCGACAGGGCGGAGGAGGCCAAGTCCTTCTGGCGGTCGGAGCTGGGTGGAGAGGAGATGCCCGCGCCGTTCCCCGCCCGGCCGAAGCTGCTCTTGCATCAGCCCAACCTAACTCAAACAATAACCCATGAGATCAAGGCGCCGCTTGTGACAGGTATGGTTACCATGGCGGCCTTGCTTCGCGCCGCGTGGGCTTTGGTGGTTTTCCCACACACTGAGATGATAGCGTCATGTTAGGGACGGTCCTCGCGGGACGGACAGCCCCGGTCAGGGGAATCTTGGACATGCTGGCGCCAACTCTTACAACAGTGCCAGTCCCCATTCGCGTCAACAGGTCGCAGTCCGTTGCCGAGTACCTAGACGCGATCCAGCAGCAAGCCGTCTCCATGATGCCCTTTGGCAAGTGTCTCCGTATGCTCAAGTCTCTCTGCCTTTTATCCTGACTGACTGACTCTATTCCGTAGAACACACCGGGCTGCATAACATTGCCCGCATAGTTGGCGGCAAGTTGGAAATTGGTCATCTCTTCACCGTACAGCCGGAACAAGCTTTGGTCCATGAGCTGGTCAGGGAAGCCGGTATCGTCCGCCCAGGTTCGCCCGCTATTTGCTCCTGGGATGGCGATCTCTCCTACGGTGAACTGAATGTCCTTGTCGAAAAGCTACATGGCGCCAAGCTCGGCCTCGGTGTCAGCACCAGAGCGCTGCAATATTCAGCATACGTGTTTGATCTCAGCCTCCTCGACGTCTTCGGCGTCCTCCGCTTCGGCGGTTGTGTCTGTGTGGTCTCGGAAGAAGACAGGATGAACCTCGACCAACTGGTCGCTGCGATGGAGACGATGCGGGTGCACATTTCCGTCTTGACGCCCACGGTCACCATTCTCATCGATCCGACAAAGATTCCATCCTTGGAGACCTTGGTTCTGGCTGGAGAGGCTGTTCAGCCAGCGCTGGTGGAGACCTGGTCAACCCGTGTCCGCTTGTTCAACGGATACGGCCCAGCTGAGTGCACCGTATTATCCACCATCAACGGCCCCATGACAGACAAGGATCGATCCCGCAACTTGGGCAAACCCCTCGCAATCACGGTGTGGGTTGTCAATCACGAGGACCACAACTCCCTTGTGTCCATAGGTGCGGTGGGAGAGCTTCTCATCGAGGGTCCTCTCCTGGCCCGCGGATATCTCCATGACCTAGACAAGACCGCAGCAGCCTTCATCACCGACCCAGCCTTCATTACTAGACACAGCTTCACGACCACCCTAGACGGACAGCAGCCGCAGCCGCGGCGTATGTACCGGACAGGCGATTTGGTCAGACAGAGTGCCGTTGACGGCTCCATAGCGTACGTCGGGCGGAGAGACGGCCAGGTCAAGATCAGGGGCCAGAGGGTTAAGTTAGGCGACACCGAGTATTGGACAAGACGAGCGTTCCCACAAGCGCAAACAGTCGCGGCTGATCTCAGGCAAAATGGCACCACCTTCTTTACCACGCGCATCAATCACCTCGACTGTGCACCGCAGTGGTCGCTGCGCGTTGGGGAAACTACGTACCAGGCGGGGCTCAGCTTGCCTGATGGCGCGCAAGACCCGTCGGACATCGCCAATACGTCTGTTTCCCACGCCCATCATATAGAAGTTGCGTTTGGATATCGCGAGGGGGCGATCTTGGCGGAGGTGGCGGATCGATTGTTGTCTTGCCTGTGTGCGGCAATTGAGTTATTCTCGGCGGGGTCATGGGGGCCAATCTTATTGGATTCTCTGCTCGGCGAGCAGGGTGACGGGATCCTTGGAGTGGCTCCGAGGCGCAACCTAGCAGAGGAAGATAGCGAGGAGTTGGAAGGACAACGTAAGGGATGGGATCTTATCGAGGCGGGGTATGCGGCTTTCCGCCTTCAGCAAAAGGGAAGGGAAGTGAATGTCAATGACGTGCTCACCCAGGCGCTCTCCGCTGGCGACATGGCCCAGGCTTCAACAGCTGAGGCATGATTCGTCCAGCTGTAGTGATCGGACTGTTTTGGGTAACGGCGGGATATGTATTGTAGCGCAGATGAATACAAGGACGAACGGATGGAAACGGAATCTGAGAAGGCTTTGGATTGATGAGAGGGTGGATAGCAGCTCAACCCCCGACAGAGAAAGAACGAGCGGCTAGCGATTAGTCATAAAGTCTTTACCATGAATACAACTAGCGCTCTGGGCGCGAGATCTTTTAGACTGGGTAAACTCCAACTGGCAACACACCACTGTAATAAATTTGGTGATTTTACACCACTTAATACACTTCCACCCGCGACTGGGAAGGTGGCGAAGGAGGTGGCCTGTGGTGGAGATGGCGCTGCAGGGTGTGATGGTGTAGCCGCAGTGATGGTGACGGCGACGCTAGGAATTCTTTCAGCAAAGTCTCATACTTTCTCCATCAGCCTGGGCCTTGTTGATGTTCGCGGATGAGATGTGCTGCCAATTACATAGCCGGACACGGTAAGTCGGCCAAGCAGCTGTATCGCTCCTGCCCAAGATTTGACGAGTCGCCACCAACAACCCAACCAACAGTCCTCCCAGCCACACATAAAGAGGCGGGCAACTATAGCAGGGGCCAAGACTCTAATCCAGACACGCAGTGAAAGAAATGGCTTGCCCTTTTTGATTGGCGCTGAGTCCCTTACAACCCGCCCACATGACCCCCTGTAGCTACGGCAAAATTGCCAGTTCTTTCTTTCACTGCGTGCCGAAGTGAAAATTACCTCGCACCATCGTCATGAAAAACTCTTTCCGATGGCTCATCATAGTCGCAGTTTGGCGGTAAACTCCACATAATAATAAATAAATAAATAAAAAACTGGTCCAATAGCTTGAGACTATACGCGATCTACGGAAACTAGGTACTAACTATGACATTTGAGTTCACAAACCTTTGCCGTCGTTGGCCGCGTACTGGAGTTATAACACTGTCTCTAAAACAAAAACACCCTACCGTCCCAACTCAACCCGGTGTGCGCATGCCTTAGCCCTGCCGATTCCTGTTCCGTGCCGAGAGAGCCCTAGTCTCACTTGTCCGCGTCCTGTGGCGACTTCATGTTAGCCGCAGGAGCGGGCTCCCCGAGTAGAGCATCGCCTAGACGATCCGCAGTCAGTCCCGCCCTGCCCGGGTTCCGCATTCCAGCCTCCTTCTGTCTTTGATAAGACACAATGCGCAGTCTTTCGTGCTCGTGAGGCGTTAGGCGGAGCTTTGGGGAGGGCATCAAAAACGCATTAGCCATGACTGATGACACTACAGGGCAGCAAAAGGCTCCCAATAAAACTCACGTAGACTTCAATCCCGGCCGCATGGAGAAGAAGCGCCAGCCAAAATGCAGCCCCAAATGACTCGCCCAACGCAGCACCGGCGGTCGCCGCGTTGGTTCCAGGCTGTCCTATCCTGGCTAGGATCAACACATATTGATCAAGGTTTTGACCCGTATAAAAGGCCTCGCATCCGGTGTACAGGGTCCGGGTCCGATTCTCCCCGAGAATATAATCGATTTGTGCGCATGGCCGGTACGCGTGGTATTCACCGGTTGAGCCGATGATGTTGGCCATGATGATCATGATGATACGGGTGGTGATGATGCTCGCTGCCTGCAGTTAAGAAAGAGTCAGCTCTTGTTAGTTAGCTCAACTTGGGGAGGGACAGCCAGGAAGGTTTGCGTACATAGAACCAACCCCGAAGCATCCAAGCCCTGTGTTGCTCAATCTGCAACCTCTTGACGTTGACGTAGGCCAACACCATACACACCACGAAAATGATGCCCAAAACGCCCACGGCGAGCTGTATTTCCAGACCGCCACCAAAGGCGTGTCTGGCCGTCATGAAACTACCCACGGTGCTGACGAGGGACAGGATCAGAACGGCGTAGCCGTTGAGTCTATGGACCAGCAAGGCCTTGTGCCGGATGGCCGGGACGAACTGAAAGCAGACGAGAAAACTGGCGGGGAGGATGGTGGCGAGGTGCATTCGAAGGCCCACCTCGGAGATGCCCCGGGTCGACCAATAACACTCGCCGATGCCCGGGTACCGGCACATGTTGCCGTAATGATCGAGGTACTGGAGCCGGGCGAGGACGAAGCCCATCATGGCTCCAGCAAAGATAAAAAAGAGAACAAAATTGTAGCCTTTAGAGAACCCGATAGGGTTGTAGAGCTTCCTAGCCACTGCGACGAAGGCATTGGCCGGTGGGCGGTTTGATTTGACCATTTTGTTTGATATCAAAGCCCAAACCAACCTCGAGAAATGATGCCAAATTCTGTGTCGATTAAGGGGAGTTATCTTCAGCTGAAAGAAAAAAAAGAGGTGGTGTACTTTATAGTAACCGGACGACACGATGAAAACCCCTTGCTTGACATCCTATTGTGACAATTGTGGCGCTCTGACACAGCTGACAACGGTAAAAGATGAATTCATTTCTTCTTGGCCGTCATCCTCCGGGCTTGGCGGACGGCCACTGAGGGCGTTAGGCCGCTTTGATTGGCTTTGGCGCTGAAGTCTACCACATTCGGCAGACCGCCCATCCTGCAGATCTCCCAACGCCCAGATTAGGGCTGCCCTGCGCATGGCTTTTTTTGTAGCCCAACCCGAACCCCTAGTTCAGTACCGGGTGCTGCCTCCGCTGCGCCGCAACACGGGCGAAATCCTGTCCGGTTCCACATAGGTTTAAAAGTCCCCTCTCTATTGTGATGTCCCTCAGCACTACGGCCCATTAACCGAGCCCCCCCAAAAGAGCAGCATTCGCCGCTAGAGCCAATCTGATCGAGCGCTACCGACTTGTAAGGTCGTTGCCGTGAATTATGGCTGGGATTAAGAAAAGGGCAAAGAGCTGCGGGACCTGCCGCATCCGCAAGAAAGGAGGAGTAAGTTCTCTCCGTGTGCGCGATTCCCCCC
>Ga0247780_1001692_pt1 | contig 11101 bp, 7 predicted proteins | sample UWRJL079202R5_FD_179927 | JGI IMG/M metagenome (GOLD analysis project Ga0247780, IMG submission 179927) | Plant litter microbial communities from Arlington Agricultural Research Station in Wisconsin, United States - UWRJ-L079-202R-5 | ecosystem: Environmental > Terrestrial > Plant litter >... | reverse complement strand
TTTCCCCCCCCCCCCCCCCTCCTTCCTCTCTCACTGCATGTGCATAGCATTACATACCCATCCTTGAGCGCCAGGGCTAATGGCGCCAGGTCTTCTTTGGGACACCGCACCATTGCGACAATCCGGCCCTGTGGGACGAGGTTGCCCTACTTCTGCTGGATGTTAAACAAAGATTGCTGCCCGGCAGCATGTCTACATCGCTAAGCTCGCTATCCGCGGCCATTGAGAGAACATCGGCCGAGTTTTACCGAATCTCGAAGCGCTACAGGATCGTCAGCTTTTCGCCCAAGGGGGATTTCCCGTATTTTCGGAACCATGTAGGCAACCCCCGAATTAGATCGAACGAATATGCAAGATTGACGGTCACTAATGGCATTTGCGCCAGTTCCCGCACGCTTCCTTCGCCGGTAAACCGATCGAGACCATTCAGCTGGAAGGAGACCTTCGGTCTATTACCGCCTATTCAACCTGGACCGACGACATTCTCTTTCAGTTTCAGGAAGTGGTTGAACCTAACCTCGTCCTGATCCCAGGTATGCTCACCCCTATTCTGGTTCGTCCTGTTTACTGACACCCTCTGCCTCCTAGGCGACGATTGCATCCGGTTTCTTTATCATTTGTGGAGCCTCCAGGAGGGGTTCTACTTGTGGGATGTTCACGAATACCCTCCCGAAATCGGGGAGTCCTGGGTCCGACGGGACTTTGAGGCCTGGGTCTCGGCAGAAGGTTCTGGGGTGTTTTACGTCTCCGGCAGTCCGGGCACAGGGAAGTCTTGCTACATGAGCTCTTTTGCCCAGACTCTCTACTCACCACAGTCGGCCCCAGGAGGTGGTGCAAATCGACTGTTCGCATGCTTCTTCCACGAAGACGCAAGGAGGAAGGCCGGCCTAGTTCGGCCGATGGCAGCCATGCTGCTTTTCCAGCTTCTCACACAGCGGCTAGAGCTGATCGACCGCATCCATGATTACTGGAGGAGGATGCGAGACACGCGCACTACGAGCACGCCGATGCTGCTACAAACACTCAAAACTCTCCTCCGCTCTCCCTTTGACGATGAGATCATCCTCGTGATGGACGGCGTTGACGACTGGGAGCCATCCCCACTGCCTTTTGTTCAGCAGGTCATAGACCTAGCGACAGCCGCACATGTACCGATGAAGCTGGTCCTGAGTGGAGACCACGACAACTCGGGTCTCAAGTTCGGCAGCGACTGGAAATATCGTCACATCTGCCTAGACATTCCTATTGACGAGGACGATGCTCGACTGGCATTCTTAGACCGGATCGTTGATGAGGTTATTGTTGAGCGTCCCGAGTACGAAACTTTCAGAGAAACTATCATTCAGCGGTTCCAGACCTTGAATCTAAGCTACTCGGAGAGCTCTGTAGCAGCCCGTGTGCTATCCAGAAGCCGCAGCAAGTCCTTGTTCGCCAGCTTGCTCAGAGATGTGAGGAGCGTTCCTGGCGGTCTCGACCATCTTTACAGCCACCTTCTTGAGAGGAGCGACCCCGAATTCCACAACCTGACGCGTGAGGCCCTCTCGTGGATTCTTTTTGCGGAGAGGCCCCTTGATGACGCCGAGCTTTGCGCGGCCATAGCGGCTGGCGCTCTGGACGAGCAGCCCAATCTCGGGTACTTGGAGGCTGCGGTCGCGGCGTTCGCCGACGCTTGCCCGACGAACATCCGACGCGATCTGGACCTGTGTACGGGCGCGAGCTTGTTTCAACCCGGCAGCTACTACGTCCGTATACACCACAGCACCCTCCGGAAATACCTCTTTGGCCAGAAGGACGGGCCGTGGTCCTGGTCCGCTGGGCAGCAGAACACGGCTATCGCCAAGAGGTGCCTTAACTTCTTGAGTCTTTTTCTCTCTGGGAAGTTGGAGGAAGTCCTTGGAAGAACCCAAGGGGAGCAGGGTGTAATTACCCGGCGAGCCGTAGCGTTTGCGAGGTATGCGGCGCGGTTCTGGCCAGTACACTACCACAGGCAATCCACAGTTGACGATGCCCTCGACTGGCTCGTGATGCGGTTTTTGGGCTGCCACGACGTGGCTAGGCTGTGGCGCGACATGTACAACGTCGAAGCGCACAGCTGCGACATTCCGGCGGGCTTTACCGAGAATGGCCGTGAGCTCCAGGTGGCTGCCGAGTTTGGCCTCCATGGTGTTGTGCTCAAGCTGGTCAGTGAACATGGCGCGAGCTACCGCGCTGAGGACATGGACATTGCCATAGATCTGGCGTCGCTGAGGGGGTACCTCGACACGGTGAAGTTCCTCTGCACCGTATCGGGCCGACACGGCAGCCTCGCGCTGTTCAACGCGGCGCTGGGGCGGCATAGTGATGTGCTCGACTTCCTGCTCAGCCACGGCGCGGCGGCTGACATCAACATGCGCGGACTCGAGGACCGCACACCCCTCTCCATCGGGTGCATCTCTGGGTGCGAAGACATCGTTCGGATCTTGCTCCGGCCTGAGCTGAAGGCGGACTTGGAAGCGGAAACGCCCCGGGGATTCGCCGCGCTAGCGACGGCTTCGGTCCATGGATACGGCGGGATCGTGGACCTACTTCTAGAGCGGGGGGCCAACGTCCACCACGCCAATGCCGCAGGCGAGTCCCCAATCTCGCTAGCCGTCAAGTGGGGCCACGACGACGTCATTTCCAGGCTAGAGGCGCGAGGCGCGAGTCTCGGCCACGTCGACAAGACCGGCCACAGCCTTCTCCATGTGGCCGTGATGCAGGGCTTCTCGGACCTGGCGAGCCGGTTCAGCGGCGAAGGGGCATGCGCCAGCACAGCGAGGACAGCTGACGGCAGCACGCCCCTTCACCTGGCATGTCTCCGGGGACAGCGGCCGGCTGTGTGCGCGCTACTTGGCCACCCTGCTTGTCACAGGGCTGGAAGTAGCGGGGCTTCGCTGGGCCGGTCCTTCGTAAATGTATTTAGTTCCGGGGGCCGCACCCCGTTGCACCTAGCAGCGGAGCACGGGTCGGTCGACATCATCCGAATTCTTCTTGACGCTGGCGCCGACTGCCACGCCAGAGCCGTCCCGGGGGGGCACACGGCTCTCCAGCTCGCGGCGAAGAGAGGCCGGCTAGCCGTCGTCAAGCTCCTCATGGAATCAAGCGGTGCGGACTGTATACCTCCCGGTGGCAAAGACGCCGTGCTGTCCCTGGCGGCTGCGGACGGGCAGTTCCTCGTGGTTCGGCACCTCCTCAGGCAGCAGAACAGCGATACAGAGGAAACGGACCAGCGCGGCCTCACACCGCTAGCTCTAGCGGCCAGAGGCGGCCACGCCGCCGTCGTTCGACTGCTGCTCAGCGCCGAGCGGGCACTGGTGGAGCGCGGCGACAACAACGGCTGGACACCTTTGCACCACGCAGCCGCCCAAGGGCACACATTGGTGGCTGACATCCTGCTCGAGAACGGAGCCCGCATCAACGCTGTTACGACGAGAAACCCCCACCCCATTTACTCCGGCAGCGCCAAGGCGATACAAAACACGCCGGTTTTCACTAGGGCGGCAGCAAGGCCGTCGAACAAGTGGCCACGCGAGCGCGGACGGTCGGGGCCCGACTTCTGCACGGCGTTGCATCTTGCGGCATCGGGCCACGCGGCCACCTTGGCGCGGCTCCTTCGGGAGAAAGACGTCGCCGTCGACGCGCGAGATGAGAACGGCTTCACTGCCTTGCACGTCGCCGCCCTGGCCGGCGGGCCGGACGAGGTTGCACTGCTCTTGGACCACGGTGCAGATGCCAACGCCGCCAACGCTGACGGCGACACGCCTCTGCACAGCGCGGCCTGGAACGGATGGTGCGGAAACATCAGGGTGCTGATGGCCAGGGGCGCCGACGCAACGCGAGCGAACGCCGACGGCAGGACTCCGCTGCATTTGTCGATCCTGTCAGACAGCCCAGACGCGGTGAGCTTGCTCTTTCCGCACGAAGGCGACCGGGAGCGGCGCACCCTGCTCGGCAACACGTTTCTCCACTATGCCGTGGTTGTTGACAGCGTCCCGATTGCCGAAATGCTCGTTCAGTGGGGAGCGGTGCCCGACACGGGCGACAGGCGAGGCCGCACCCCGCTCGCCGATGCCGTGTTCGACGGGAAGCTGGAGATGGCCACGTTCCTAGTCGAACACGGGGCGTCGGTCCACCAAGGCGATTCCAAGGGCCGGATGCCTCTCCATCTGGCGTGCAGGAACCCCGAAATTGTACAGATGCTGCTCGACAAGGGGGCCGACCCCATGGTTCGGTCGCGGCTGCGGCACACGCCCCTCCACTTTGCTTGTGCCGGCCGTGCTGTGGCGGCGGCGAGTCTGCTCCTGCGCGCCGGGGCTGATGTGAATGCCCAAGACGAAGAGGGCGGGACCCCGCTGATGGCGGCTGTCAAGGGGGTGTCGGACGGGGAGGACGAGGAGCCCGGCGAAGAGAGCTGCGCGGTGCTGCTTCGCTTGCTGTTCGAATACCGCTGCGATGCCAGCCTCTTCGATCGCGATGGCCGCAGCGCCCTCCACTTTGCCGCCCTGAGCGGCCAAGCAGGTGTCATAGCGCTGCTATGCGACCAACATTCCACCGACATCAACGGGGCCACCAGACAGGACGGGTTCACCCCCCTCCACTTCGCGGCCGCCCGGGGGTCTCTGTCGGCGGTCAAGGCGCTCCGCGAGCACGGCGCGGACATAGCAGCCGAGGACCGTCGCGGTGCGACGGCGCTACATCTCGCCATGAAGCCAGGCAGGCTGGATGTCGTCAACTATCTGCTGTCAGTACCGGGCATCAATCCTAACCATCGCGACGAGAAGCTCTGTACCCCGTTGATTATCGCCGCAGCCCTAGGGCAGGTGGCCCTCGTCGATCGCCTAGCCGCCTTGGGGGCCGTCGATGTGCCCGATATCCTCGGCTTCACGCCATTCCTAGTCGCCGTGGCGCGCGGTGATGAGATCATGGTCCGGCTTCTGCTGCAGCACCCGGCACGTCCGAACATCCGCGCTGCCACGATCGACGGACGCACGGCGCTGACCTTGGCAGCGAAGGGCGGCTTCCTGTCCGTCGCCGCAGCGCTACTCGAGACACGCGGCGACGACATGCGGGCTATCTTGGAGCAGCGCTGGGACGTTCTCGGCGGCCTCACGGCGCTGCAGACGGCTCTTGAGATGCACAATGTTGACATCGCGACGGAGCTCGTGCGGCACGGCGCTAGCATCGTCACCCCAACAGGCACTTCGCCCGTCTTTAGAGCCGCCATGTGCAATGAAGCGCTGACACGGCAGATGCTCGACGCTAACCCGCGCCTGCAGCCCCGCGCCGACGGCTTCGAGGAGCTGCGCATGGCTGTTGAGGCTGACTCGGCCGAGCTGTGGAACCGGTTCGAGAAGAAGCTAGACCTCGCCGACTCGCTCAATGTCGTAGATGACGACGGCTGGACGCTCCAAATGATTGTGAGTCAGTCCAAGAACCAAGCTTTCCAGCGCCTGCTACACAGCTCGTCCTCGCCCAAGGCTTTTACGACCGAGATGAAGGCGCCGACCGCCATGATGCTGCGGTGGCCCGACTTTGACGACCCCTGCGATGATGCAGGCATCGCGATCAACGGGCGATACTTCAGATACAACCGTAAGTCCCTTCCCCGGATTTCCCAGACATAATTATAGGCGGATTTAAAAAAAGTAAAAATAAAAAAACTAACCCTCTATTTTAACTCCACAAAAGCTCAAGGGACAGCTGACACGCCCGTGACACTTCGCGCCAACCACCCCTTCCCCCTCTCCAGCAGCTCTACGCCGTCCTACTTTAGCATCACTATCCTCGGTTCTACCGCTACCCCTTCCACCTCCCCTTCTAGCCCGACTCGCACCCGGCAGCGATCCTCCTCGGCATCCACCACGTCCTCCACCTCCTCGTCGGACTCTGCTCCTCGCGGCCGCCGCCGCGTTCAACCCTCTGTCTCCTCCAGGGCCGCCTCCTCTCGGCTCCCTTCCACATCAATAGCGCCGTCTCTTGTGGAATCCGCGCCGCCATGCGTCGCCATCGGCGTCTGTGGCGAGTTTGCCAACCTGCGCAGGGCGCTGCCGGGGCGCGAGCCGGGCTCGTTTGGCTACCACAGCGATGATGGGTATTTTTACGACGGCTCTGGAAGCATGGGCGAGCTGTTGGGCGGGCAGTTTTTGAGAAGGAATGAGGCTAACGGCCGTGGGGATGGACGGAAGGGGACAACGGTCGGGTGCGCCGTTTGCTGGGAGACGGACACGATTAGCTTCTGGGTAGACGATGTCATGGTTGGTAAGTTTCTACCTAACTTAGCATTCTGATGCCGAGTATCGTGCTTTATCAGGTTGCTATGCTGATGTCAAGCTGTGCGGCAGGCGAGAGGAGGTCAAACAAGCTAAGGAGAAAGCTTTATCCGGTAGTAGGCTTCCTACACGGGCCCATCGCCATCGAGGTGAATTTTAACGCTGCGTGCCCTGGAACTGAGTTAGTGGGCTAGGGGGAGCACTGCGACTGAGGTGTTGGTCAACGAAACCCCAAACCCGGTAAAGTCCCTTCTCTTAGAACACAAATGTCACACATGCTGCTAACAATAGTGCTAGAAAGATCCGCGGTCAATATGCTATGTTGAAGAAATATACCTGCATCCAGTAAACCGTTACCGGTTTATTGGGTGCCCTAACTGCTTGTTACTGGGTACCCCCGTGAGGGGGTAACGGTAAGAATCCACAACACCTCTGCTACTCCTTTTTAGGGGTGCCTTTTTGTTTTTCGAACAGAAACAGATTTTTTATTCTCTTTAGTCTGCTTCCCCTTTTTTGTTTTCATACATGATTACTAGAACTTTAGGTAGTCTATTCAACCAATTCGGCGCATAAAATCTCTTCACCTACTAGATCCCGAGGAATCTAATGTTACAACCTATACCAAGAGCAACAGACTGCAAAGCAGAGCATTTAAGGATGCTTAACAGTGAAGTAAAGGGGCTACCATTGGTATTGGGACAGTCAAATCACTGTCACAATAGGTTGTTCTAGCAAAGAGAGACAATGAGGTTTGTTGCTAGTGTGGGGAACCAAGAACAGCTCTCAGGACGAGGTACGAGCATCTCGACTATACAGAAGTCTGAATGCAGCAGAGCTGTAACGGACCCGTGGACCTGAGCGCCTGGGCCCGAGCCCGGGTGAGGTCCATTCTGATTAGTGGTAGTTGGGGCTTGTGGGTTATTCCACTCCTAGCACTTCTCCTGTCGGTTTACCCTCCGGACACAATCAATTTGGTCCGATTTCCGATATCTTGTTCTATTACAGGCAGCGTTGGTGTAAGGCAATCAAGGTAGGAAATAGACGATTGTTCTCGGCGAGTGTTCTGAGTCAGCATAAGACCGTGATTATGCTGAAATTGCCAGGTTCATATACTAATTAGATTATCTAATTAAATCCAAGCGATTATATATACGTAACATTTTACATCATAAGGGGGACTTAAGCAAACCTTTCACCTCTGCTACCGTTAAACAAACGTCGTTCCTGTCAAAACTCAGCCCTTTTGGCAACTGCTCGTGGTGTGTGCACATGTGTACAAGTCAATCCCTTGGACGCGTGGCGCCTGGCGCGGTAGATGTTAATGATGTAGTTGGCTCGCACAACCATCCATCCCTGGCAGCAAAATGTTAGCGCAGTCCAGGGCGAAGGCTTCTGTGTGCGGGGAATCGACGATGGTGGATGTACCCGAAGAAAGGTTAAGGAAGAAGAGCAGCAGCTACGACAGTTTCGAGGATGGTGTGTGTGTTGTTGTGCAACTGTATTAACGTGTCAGGTCAGGAGTTGAAGAGACAGAAATGGTGGCAGAAACTTACCCGATCAATGATTCTTGCGAGACGGATGCCCGAACCAAGTCCAGCAAGCATGAGGGCCAAGCCGACAAGTTGACCAAATTCGTGGATCCAAACGGTGTGTTTGATGCGGAGGAATCGGATCAAGATGACGCCGAGGGGCAGAAAAACGACAAAAGCAAGGCCCATGACGGTGTCATGGAGTGTGGCGAGGAAGGGGACTTTCGGGAGGTCTTGGAAGATGGACAAGTTGGATGCTGGCTTGCTTGCTCGAGTCTGGTGAAATTGGGGTCAATTGGAAGGCTTGGGCGAGAGTTAAAAGCGAGTCTTTATATCGTCATTTCTTTACGATCATCCAAGTCGATCAACTTTCATGCTCCGGGCGCGGCCTCCAAAGTTGATAGTGGATTCGGAGAGGCCGTGAAAATTCCCTACATTAACACACTTTATATCAACCCGGCTGAAAGCTAGCGTTCCGAGAGCCTGACAGTCAGTATCATTGGCGTGGACGGGAGAGAACAAGGTAAGTTGTGAAAACTTCCCTTCTGGAACGGATTGGACCAATCAGGACACAGGTCCAACCAAGCAACAAGATCTGCAAAGGTTCTGAAAAAGGGGGCGGAGCCCTTGGCGACCCACCTCAACCTTCCAGTCTGTCTTGGGCGGCTGGATATCATGACGGTGTTGGATTGGTGGCTTACGGGCGATGTGCAAGACCGGCGGGATTATCCTCCGACATGCCTGCCTTCTTATTTCATGAAGTATTACCACCACGAGGAGCAGCTTCGATGTTGTACTACGGCGTCATCTCAACCCAATCATTCAACAGCCCACCCGCACCCGCATCCGCTACCGCCGCCAAAGAGAACTGAACCGACAGCCAGCCATCGCCATTTCGCCCAAAGATGATTCGTCCCGCGCTCGTGGAGGCGCCACCTCTCCTGAGCCGAAAGCACCGGTAATTGTAGATGTCGTAGGTGGGTAGGATGAAACCCAGTGGCGGCCTCGGGCGGTACGGGGAGGCGAGAAGTTGCGTGACGTTGGAAGGGACATCGTTGATGGGGCTGTCGGCCTCTGGGTCGGAGAAGAGGAGAAGACCCGTGGGTAGGGGTGCTTCCTCGTATTCCTGCGGTGTTTGTCTGAAGCCTTTGGCGATGGCCACGAGTGTCTTCAAGGAGGGGTTGCCGTGCATAGTTTGTTGACCGCTGCATGTTAGTTACTGGTCTTTGTTGACACCGTGACGGATGGGCGGGGATGGACTGGGAGGTTTTACTCACCATATGATGTAGACCTGGGCGCGGACGGGTAGATGGCGCCCTCATCTATGGCTGCTAAGTGGCAATCTAAACGAACACCTTGGATCCTCGTGAAATCATGTGTTGAGCTGAGCTCGCCGTCCGCGTCATCCTTGTCTGCTGGGCCAAGCACAGCTCGCTTTTCACTGCCCCGGGTTGCCAAAAAGTTTCGGGTGGGTTCATCAGCGGGTGCGATGAACCGGATGGGGTCATTTGGTGATCCGCTTGATGGTGCGTCGACGATGAATCTTCTCCCCGCGAGCTACACAATAGGAACGGCTTCAACCTGCCCCGACATTGTGTACTTGACATCTACCTAGTCGTTGTAGTTTTTCTTCTTTATCCCAGCCCGCCTAAACGACTGCAGCGTCATTTCGCATATGATGGCCATGTAGGAAAGGAACTGTCCTTGCTGGTTCACGCATTGGCCGTACGGGATGTTGACAACGGCGGCAGCTCGAGTTGTATGCCCACCGTCGGGTAGAATCCCCCATGCCGAAGACCGGGCAAGACTTGGCTGTCGACATTTTGAAACTGGTGGTTACGATCACCACGGACTCTGGATCAACCGTCAGCGTCGATGGATTCGTATTCGAAGCGCCAACCGCGTATGCTACAACCTACAGTCGGCCGGCTAACGCGCAGTCGCTAGTCGTCCAGATCACCTGCCCGGACCCGACTACCATTCAGGCGACGTTGAATCTGCAAATCAAGGGGAACGATACCACACCCGACATAACTTCCCTGCTCGACGTTCCCATAGTGGCTGTTGGGGAACTATTCGCCGTGCAATCATCTGGCCAATGGATGGTGACGGTCAGGCCTTGCTGGGAGGTGACTGGATCAGCACGTTCAACGTTTCCACCAACAATGTCATCGAGGGACCGGACAGAGAGCAATCCTTCATGACAGGCACTGGCCTCCGCGCTAATCCTGTGCAAACCCCGGCAACCTTCGATGTCACACTCCTAGGTTCCACAGGTCAGCCTTTTGACCACCAGGGAATGGCCATCAACTTCACAGCGGTTGGGATCAACGACACAGCAACAGCACCCACTATTACGCAAAGCGGGCTCAACAAAAACGTGGTTTCGTTCTCCTACACAACACCCTCCGTAGCTGGAACTTTCTATCTTTCAATCCTGGTTGGCGGAATACCACTAGCTGGATGTCCAGTTGCCGTAACAGTCACAGCTTCTTCCCCCACAGCAGCCTCGCGGTCAGTTGCAAACTCAACCATTGGCTTGCCTCCCCTGCTTTTAGCCGCCCCCAGCACTATCTCTGGCTTAATCAAGCCTGTCGACAGCCTGGGTTACCCGCACCGCATGCCCAACCTGAAAAACTCGTTCGAGGTCACAATTCGGGACTTGTCTAGCTCTAGCCAGAAATCAGATTCGCCACCCTACAAAGCTCAAGAGACACCGTCACGTTCCACTAAACAGCCGTGGCAACGGTAACTTCTCACTTCAGGTCGCCAACGTGCAATCTGGGATCGCCGCGCAAGGTAGTCCCTACAAATTCACCGTCTCTGCGGCCCCTGTCCAGTCAGGGCTGCGGGTTTACGGTTCAAGCCTCGAACTGCCGCTTCTAGAGCTAACTACTCTCAATCATTTCTACATCATGCCCGTCGATCAATACGGCATGCTTCTCGCCGCAGAGGCTGTTGTTGATAACCCTAGTTTCATTTTCAAATCCCCCTCGACCGACATCGACGTCAGTCAATCAACAGCAGTACGCTGGGGGCGAGGTTACCGCGTCGCCACCGCATCATCCGGGGTTAGCAGCCCCGCCCCCACCAAACCCACCATCCTCCACTTCTACCAGGCCACCAACGGCTCCTCCGTCGAGGCGGACCCTAACCCCATCGAACTCCCCTCCCCCCCCCCCCCCCCCCCCCCCCCCCCCCCCCGCCCCCCCCCCCGCCCCCCCCCCCCCCCCCCCCCCCCCCCCCCCCCCCCCCCCCCCCCCCCCCCCAACACCCACCCCCCCC
>Ga0247780_1001691_pt1 | contig 11111 bp, 2 predicted proteins | sample UWRJL079202R5_FD_179927 | JGI IMG/M metagenome (GOLD analysis project Ga0247780, IMG submission 179927) | Plant litter microbial communities from Arlington Agricultural Research Station in Wisconsin, United States - UWRJ-L079-202R-5 | ecosystem: Environmental > Terrestrial > Plant litter >... | reverse complement strand
TAAAATCTACGCATAATACTACCTTATTCTATATTATAAGCTAAAATAATAACTGTGAAAGTCATGATTTTTTCACTTTAAACTTGAATATCTCCCGTTACTTAACCCTAACCCTGAAAACAATGTGAAAATCGGATTCTACATCACGTAATGCATATTGAAACGTATCATTTGATTATGTAAGCTTATAATTAATAATTATTAAATTATTACTCTAATATTACAACCTGCACCTGACACAAGCCTTAAGAGGACTGGCGTGGGTTAAGACAGAACGTATGGCAGGACGCCAACAGGTAAGGGGCGTTCCGAAGACGGCTTACTAAGCTAACACTTTTAGACAGGGGTTTAATGTCACTGTAGGTTGTTATTATTATAATGCGTAAAGGTAAGTTTAAACAGTAGGATATAAATGAATAATTAAATACTAGCGTGAGGAATTAGAGTCCCTTATAGTGGTTATAGATATAACTATAACTATCTATACTGACTAGCTAGAGATACCCTGTACCTTACTTAATAACTTATTACTTAGTGAGGAATTAAGTAACCTGCCGTTAAGCACTCCTTACTTAGAGGTCTCACAAGCGCTTAGTAGGTAAGCACTCCTGCTAAGACTGAGTAACTGCTAATTAGTTGTAGGGGTTTTAGGTCTTTACACCCCTGGCCTAGTGTGTAGTACTGTGTATACTGTCTTTCTACACTATTCCTTATATAGGGGATTTATCGGGCTGCTCCGGCCTAAGTGATGGCCTATAGGGTCGTTATATAATTCCCCCTCTTTAACATTCTTTTTCTATAAAGAATCCTAGTAAAAGTGTTCCTTTTTTCTTAACGCAACTATACTTGCTAACCGTGTGTAAAAGCATACTTTGAAAAACAGCACCTCTCGTCACCGTAACCTTACAGACTTTACTTTGACTTTTAGATCGCAAATGTCACCTTATAGTTATTATTCTTTAAAATCGCTTTCCTGTCTTATTACTGTACGATTAAACAGTTACTTTAAATACTTACTAGTAGGGGCTTCGTCTTTGTGTAACGTATTTAGTTACAGTAACGTTTTCCTTTAACGGCTTCTTTTTAAGAAGCGCCACCTTAACGCTAAACACGATATTATTATGTGGAACTTGGAGTTAAAGACTTAAGAGCTCTGTAAAACCATTACTTGATTTAAATGGATTAAAGTCCAGCGCTACTGGATAGAAAAGTAAGCTTTTTCTACGTTTAATTAAAAGGTGGAGATCCTTCACTTTTAGGAGCAGGAGGAGGCCCACCTGGCTGCTCCTCTTAAAACTAACAAATCTTTTAACTAGGGAGGCTTTTTAATAGGAACACCTGCTGGTTTTTTTTCCAGGGGGTTACCCTAACTGACAACTTCTTCTTAACTTAATTTAGGACTTCCTTTTCTTTTTAATAAATAAAACGACTTTTTAACACAGTAGCAGCGCACTTTACTTATCTTCTTTTACTAACTTCTTTTTCTTAACAGTACTTATTCTCGTGTAGAGCTTACTGGGAGCTTTAAAGGAGGGCCAGCCTCCTTATTAAGTTTAAGGTCCTTTTAACCCTAATTAAAGTTTCTGATAAATATCCTTCTATACCTATTAAGGAGTTTCCTACCGCTTCTTAGGCTTTGAGTCCTGTAGTGGTTTTACTCTTCAGTTTAATAGTTTAAATGTTAGATTTTATCTTATTTTTCTGTTTCTAAAGTAAACTGGTTAATCTACCTCTTTAAAGTTATATTAACTGGTTTAACCTTCACTTCACATTCTTTACAGGTAGTTTTAATTAGTCTGGATTCTTTTAGTGGAACTCCGCAATTAAGTCTAAGCACTTAAGGTTTTTAACTAGCTTCTATAAGTTACTTTTAAGGCTGTAGTCTAGCTATTTAACGAGATATTTAAATGTGTTCTTTCCCTTCCGTGAATCCACGACTTTTTTGACGTCATATTTGTCCTTATTAGTGTCGATCTCGATCTTCTTTTCTAAAGGAACTCCCTTTAAGGCAGGTTTTAGAAGTGAGACGTGAAAAACCTTAGTTTACACCTTTATGCTAGCAGGTAGGTCTAATTTGTAATTGGAGGTGGCGACCTTTTTCTTAATTTGGAACAGTCCATGCCTTTTAAAGTTAAACTTTTTACTAGGTTATTTTAAATACAGGTTTCGTGAAAAAAGATAAACATAATCCCCCTCCTGAAAAGTCAGTCCCTTAACTTATTCACTATCGTAATAAAGTCCTTATTTAAGTATTAGTTACTTAGTTTAATATTTATTAGTAAATTTCTTCATTTGTTTACGTGTGAACTTAAGTTCAGCTTGTAAGTGGTTATATAACTTTTACATCCAGTCTGTATGGACTGCGGCTTAAAGGGCGCTAATAAGCAGGCCTTAGCAGAGCTCTAGCTCCTTACTGTAATTAGTAAAGAACGGTAACATACTTATTAACTTAATTAACATTATATTATAGGTTATCTGTGCTGTGAGTAATAGCTTAAGCCAGTTATCTTATTTGAAGTTAATATAGGCTTAAAGGTACGTTATAAGTATCTAGTTAACTTACTTTATTTAGCTATCCGTCTGGGGGTGGAATGCTGTTAAAAGCTTACTTTTCACACCTATTCTTTACATTAGTCCTTATTAGAATTTCGACACGATTAGTTTATCTTAATCCGTAACGATATTATCTAGCCAGAGGTGTTATAAAATTACCTCTTTCTTAAAGATATAAGCGAGTTACTCTACTGTTATGTCTTTTAAGGTTAGTAGAAAGTAGGCCTATTTCGTTAATCTGTTAATTATTACGAGGATTTAATTATAAGTAACTCCTGTAACAGGGTCCCTAGACTTTAGAATCCCAGTAATAAAGTTAAGTAAGATAGAGCTCTATAGCACTTATAGTATAGGGAGTGGTTTAAAAAGTCTGTAAGGCTTATAACGTTAGTTTTGCTTTTTATGGCAGATATTACAGTTATTAACCACCTCCTTAACCAGCTTCTTTATTCCCGGGAAAACGTACGCTTACTAAGCCTGCGTGAGAGTTTTAACTCGGCCTATATATCCCCTAAGTTAAGACTTATAAACTTACTAGACGTACTCCTTTTATCTGTCTAAATTATAAATATACGGTTTCTCTTAATACTAAAGCCTTACTCCTAGTTTAAGCACACTGTTTACGCCTTTTAATAGCTGTTCTGGCTGGTAACCAGTTTTGTTATAATTTAAATGCTTTAGGTACTTTTTATTATAGTCTTATAAATACCCTGAAAAGTCTCTTAAAGGGCACTTATACTTATAGGTTCCTTCTGTTAGCCTTTTTACTTAAAAGTCCTGTTATTATTAGTAGATGTTATACTCTGTTTATAAGTTTATATAGACGTTAATGGTTTATTTTAGCGTTTAATTATCTAATACTTATAGCACGTGTTTTACTGTATTATTCCCTACTTTATTAAATATAATGATAAAGATTAAGATTAGATTAGCACCCTTATAATCCTGTCTCCAGTTAAGGGTATTAGCTTACTTATTATCTTTTCCTTTAACACAGTGGACCTAGAAGTGAAACGGGGCTATTAACTCTGCTTATTATGTTTACTATAAGTTAAGTTCCTTTATTAGGAAGTATTAGAGGTTATTATAGTTTAAAAAGACCTAGACTAGTTCTTCCATGCCACTTAAATACAGTGCTTACTTAGTAAAGTATTAAATAACCATTATTAGTTCTTTATTATAAATTAGATATTATAAAGTTAGCCTGTAAACTCCTTTTAATAAGAAGGTAACTGGGTAACGTTTCTTATTATCTTAGACTTAGCTAAGTTCTCTGCCGATTATAAACTTTAAAGAGTCTGTTTTAACTTAGAAAGGCTTTAAGAAATCGGGAAAAGTTAGGACTAGCGCTGTAATAAAGGTGTGTTTAAGGTCTTTAAACGCCTTTTACTGTCTATTAGTTTACTTAAACAGCTTTCCTTTACCTGTAAGTTTATAAAGTGGTTTTACAATTTTTATAAAATACTTAATAAAACAGTAATAAAAGTTTATAAAGTTAATAAAGGTTTGTAACTCTTTTTAGTTCTTTAAAGTGGGTTAATCTTTAATTACTTTTATCTTCTCCAGTTACATTTTAAGCCTTTTAGGGGTTACTTTAAACCTTAAGTAGTTTAGTTTTTAAACGTGGAAATGGCTTTTCTCCAGGTTTACTGTTAGCTTTGCCTTTTTAAAAGCTGTTAAAACTTATCGCATATGCTTTTAGTATTCTTTTAAAGTTTTAGAATAAATTAGAACGTCGTTTAAACATATAAAGATAAATTTATTAAGGAAGGGACAGAGAATATTATTAATAAGGCCTTAAAAGGTCGCAGGGGTGTTTATTAATCCCATCAGTATAATATAATACTAGTAATACCTGTTACAGGTCTGAAAAGCCGTTTTATACTTATCCTCTTCCTTCACTTTAATATAGTTAAACCTTATAGGGAAATTAAGACTAGAGAACCAGTTTACCCTAATAATCCGTTCTCACATTTCTATAATAAGTAGTAATAGGTAATAATTCTTAATTATATCTTTATTTAACGTTTAGTAATCGACGACTATATATAGCTTACTGTCTCCCTTTTTTAAGATAAACAGTATTAAGTACCTTATTAGAGACTGGGACTCTATAATAAACCCGTTCTTCAGGTTTTTATTAACGTACTCCTTTAAGGCCTTAGCTTATTAAGGGTTTAGGTGGTAAGGCTAGAAGCTGTAAAGCTTCACTTCCAGCTTTAGCTTAATTTTGTAGTCCCATAGTTTATAATCTGGTAGTTATAGTATCTTTTTTTAAAACAGGGTGAACTTCCTATACTTTACAGGTACTTTAAATAAGTTAACTTTTTCACTTATCTGTAAATTAGTTTCTTACTTTCTTTTACCTTTTAAATTGTTATTTAAGTAATATAGTAAACCTTCTAGTCTTTTAACCGTCTTAATAAACCTAACTTAGATTATATTTAGTTTTAAGGGTTTAACGTGCTTTTAAGTACTTTATATATCTCTAGCGCGTTTTAATACCTTTTTAGCTTCTTTTAAATGGTAATTATAGTTAGGGGACTTATTAAAGGCGAGGTAGCCACTCCTTTAATTAATTATAAGGTTATACTTTTCCAGCTAGGGTAGATTTAGGATTATATTATAACTTATAACTAGTGTAACGTTAAAGTCTACTTATTATTCATCCCTGTTTACTTTAATTAAGAGTGGTAAGTAGTAGGTGACTTTACTGTTATTATATTAGTATAAGCCTCCTTTTTTATTTTATATAAGAATAGCATTTTTATACTTTTTATTAAGGAGTTTCCTTTAATTAACTAATAAGGGGTATACTAGGTTAGAAACACTCCTATTATTAATTATTACTTTTACCTTAAATAGCCTCCCTTTTCCGTTTATTAAGTTAACACTAACGGAATAATACTTATACTCCTTTAACATTTAGGTTATAGTAATTATCTATCTTTAAAGTCTTATTTAGCCTAACCTTTAAGTGCCTTTTCTTCTTCTTAAGGTTTTTACTAACTAGTAAACTATTAGTTTCCAGCCCTTTTAAAGGGCCTGTAACCTTTTCCCAGTTCCTTTTAAAAGAACAGGTAACTTTAATAAACTTAGCGATTAACTTTCCTTAAGTTCTCACACCTTAGCGTCTAGTTAACTTTAAATGGTACGACGTTTTGGAAATCTTTAATAAGTTAATAATACGCTTTATAAGACTGGATTGCAGTAATATCTTTTTACTTTTAGATTTATTAATAATCCTCCCACTTCTGTTATTTTCTAACTTTTCCGTTAAAATGTAATAAGTATATTATAATTAGGTAGTTATTAAGTATTCCTCCTTACTAGCATGTAGTAAGGGTTTAGTTAATTATAGTAACCTTCCACTTATTACTAGACTCTCTTATTAGGGAGTAAGAGACTTAGTAATAAGCTGGTTCCAACTTTACTTTTATAACAGTGTAATCCTGTCTTTACACGTTAGGGAAGTGGTTATAAAGGGCCTTAAGTCTATAATGCTAGTTAAAGGTATAGTTATTATATATATAGTTAATTTACAGTATATCCCTGTAATTAAGGTGGTTAATATTAACTACAGGTGTTACAGTTATAAAATACAGGACGGGGGAAGTGGCACCTTATTCTTTCTCTTCTCCCACTTACCTTTATATACGTTATTTCTCCTAAACCTCTTCCTAAAACTTAGGTAGTAATAACCCAGCTTATTCTTCCATAAAGTGGTTTTTTTTAATAAGTTGATATTTAAGTTAATTAGTAAAGTAAACCCTGTTATGGAGTTTTAACCTGATTTCCACTACTTTATCCTTAGACGTTATAGTAAGGCCTTTAACTTACAGGTCCTTTACTTTATCTATTAACTTTTAATGTTTCTTTTTTAGCTCCTAGACCCTTTACTAATATGCTTACTTTGTACCTTCTTAGGGGACCTTTAAAGTACCAGTTTAAAGCACACTAGCTTTAGTGCGGGGTAGCTATCCAAGCTGTCCTTCTTCTAGGGAGGTAAGGGTGTTAATCTACTTAGTGTGCTTAAAGTGTTTAAGAGTTTTAAGGGGTACTGTTAAGAAGAACTTCCATTTCTCCAGTTCGACTCTCTTAACTTATTCTCTTTTACCTTTTAAGGCTTACTTTACCGTTTAGGTGGCCTAAAGGGCTAGTTCTTTAACTTCTTCCACCATCTTGGTAATTTCTAAATCAGGGTCCTTCTTAGACTTCCTTAATTCCTAGGCTTATAAGGTAAGGTTTTTAAAGCTTATAACAGCTAACTGGAACATCTCTTCTTAAAATCGGTCTTTTATAACCTATACCTCTAGTGGTTTTAAGTTTCCACCTTAAAGTTGGTCTTTTATAACCTGCACCTCTATAGCTAACTCTTTTAAAACCCCTTTAAGGACTGGATACACTACATCTTAGGGTTCTTCTTCTTCTTCGTCTCCTAAATTACACTTATCCATCCAGGTGTAGTCTTTTTCGTTACCTGCCATCCTGATATAGACGTCTTTAGAGTTAAACCTAACGTACTTTCCTCCTTTTAAGACAGGTTTCTAACTAACTTACTTTAATAACGGGCACTACTGTACTACGTGTCCTTTCTTATTACAGTTAAAACACTAGACCTGTAACAGGTCCTTAGGCTGCTTCTGCTGCTATTACTGTTAAGGCTTATCGCGGTTAGGTCGATTCTGCCAGTTTACTATATTAATATCCATTAGCCTGGGGTGGTAACCTGTAACGGTTAATTAGTTTCCCTTCTTAAGCTTACCTGGCTAATAGGGGATCTGTTCCTTTTAGAAGTTCTTTTAATAATAGTGATTATAATACTGGTTATCGGCCTTAATGGCTATCTCGACTAGTTCTTAGAGACGGTCTGGCCGATCCTTTTAGTAAAGGTCTCTAGTGACGTGCTCTTTTAAACTACTTTAGAATAGTATTACCAGGGCTTTTTAGTTAAGTTTAGTTTTTACCACTTTTAATTTAAAACACGTGGAGAACTTAAAGATTAAGGACATCTGTCTTAAGGCTATAAGGCGCTATTTAGCTTACTTAAGGGCGTCTAGTTCTTTAAACTCGGTCTGGAGTTAATTAATAAACATATTAAAGTTATTAAAAAGGGCCCAGGTCTTAGGGGCCTCCTTTTATACTCTGTCTATAGAGAGGTTGTTAATTATCTTCATATAAGGTTTATATTAGTAGGCAGTTACTTTATTAAGTAAAGCTTTAGTAAACCTAACTTTTCCTTCTTCTTTAAAGAACTGCTTATTATAATAGGTGACATAACTTTAAAGCTGGGTTATTTAAGACTTTAACTGTGTAAAGTCTCCTTTAAAGCGTAAGGGTAGGGGGAGTTTTACTTATTTCTTTTATAATCCCTTAAGGTTATTATTCTTTAACTTAACAGCGTTAAGTTAAGCTTAAAGTTTCTTAATAAGGCCGACACGGCTTTTAATGTCTCTGGGGAAGGCTTTGTTAAGTTCTTTAATTAATCCCTGCTAGTTAAGGTTTAAGTCTTTAAGGTGTGTAGTTAACTTGTTGATAGTGAGGAGTTAAGGCTGAGCTTACACTTCCTTAACCTCCTTACCTTTTCTGGAAGTTAATATGTTAGTGGGAGAGAGGTAGTGTTTAGAAGTTTAGTAAATAGCGTTTAGAACTAAGGATGTTAGTATTATATTATAACTTACACCCGATACAGGCCTTAAGAGGACTGGTGTGGGTTAAGATAGAACGTATAATAAGACATTAACAGGTAAGGGGTGTTCTAAAGACGGTTTACTAAGCTAACACTCTTAGATAGGGGTTTAATGTTATTATAAGTCGTTATCACTATAATACACAGAGGTGAGTTTGAATAGTAGGATATAAATGAATAATTAAATATTAGTGTGAGGAATTAGAGTCCCTTATAGTAGTTGTGGACATAACTATAACTATCTATACTAACTAGCTAGAGATACCTTATACCTTATTTAGTGACTTATTACTTAATGAGGAACTGAGTAACCTGCCGCTAAGCACTCCTTACTTAAAGGTCTTATAAGCGCTTAGTAGGTGAGCACTCCTGCCAAGACTGAGCAACTGCTGGTTAGTCGTAGGGGCTTCGGGTCTTTGCACCCCTGGCCCAGTGCGCAGTACCGTGCGTACTGTCTTTCTGCACTGTTCCTTGTGCGGGGGATTCGTCGGGCCGCTCCGGCCTAAGTGACGGCCTGCAGGGTCGTCACATCTAATTCACTCAGTTAAGTTAAAAAAAACCTTTAGTTTTTCACAGATAGAAATAGAAATAGTATAGTGGTAAATAGCGTAATATAAATTAAAGAGGTTCACAGTTCGAATTGCATTTGTGAAAGTGAAAAAAAAAACTGTAAATCGTAAATTATAGAATAAAAACTGTAAACCCTGTAGAATAAAGCCTATAAACCCTGTAGAATAAAGCCTGTAAACCCTATAGAATAAAGCCTGTAAACCCTGTAGAATAAAGCCTTTAAACTCTATAGAAAAGAGCTTATAAGCCTTATGAAATAAAGTCTTTAAAAAGTAAGATTTATTTTTCATTATTATTCTTTTTATTATTTCTTTTAAACTTTATAAAATAAAGTATGTGAACCTTAAAAATTAAAGCTTATAAACTTTATAAAATAAGATTAATAAAAACTAAGATTTATTTATAAAGATTACTTTTCTTAACCTTGATTATTATTCTTTTTAATATTTATTTCACGTTTTTTAACAGATATATTAGCCTCTGGACAGGTTTCTGTCGCTTTGTTCGCTATACTTATTAAAATAAGCTTAATACCCCACGCTAAAATTGCCAGGAGCGAAAGTGAGGAATGGAGCGCCCTGTAGCGTAGCGAAGGGCCGTCGCGTAATGACGAACGAAGCGACGCCAGTAATTTTATTAGTTAGTTCCACTTTACAGAAGGCTCTAGAATTCTTCTAAAGCCTCCCACAGCTTATAATAGGCTCTTTCCTCTCCTGTATCTAATTTTAGTTAAGTAAGCAACTCTCCCCAATTCTAGTCATTATATAAGGCACTGCCTTCTAGACCTTCTTATTTCCAGTATTAATATTCGCTATAATACCTTTATTTACAGTGGCACTGCCCTGTAATTCAGGCTTTTGTTTGCTTACTACAGTGCTTACAGCACTGTAGTACAGCTTGGACCAGTACACACTTTCTTTCTCTAAGCTACAGCCACTGTACTATAACTCTATAGGTTCCTGAAGTTTAATATTAGTAAATAAGAAACAACCATACTTAAGGAATATATAACTTTACACTAACGATTTTAAAGAGCTTTAAGAGATTACTAATATCTTAAAAATCTTTAAAAAGTATACTAAGATATTTAAAAGTTGTAAAAGTAATGCTTAAAAGGTAATATTATTACTGTTTAATATGTAACTTAAGCTTAAAGTATAATATTAACTTTATTCTACAAAGAGCCGGATATATAGCTTCTTAATCTACATAATTATTATATTAAGCTATAAGATTGTAAGGCTTTATTATAGGTATTATATAAAGTACAACTCCTCTTATTAATTAAACAACTTAATAAATATATTATGCTATTATAAAAAACTAATACTTACTAAATTACTATTATCTTATACCCTTACTTTAATATAGCATAGATCGATTATAACAGGCCTATTAACACTACGTAAATTATCACTAACTTTAAAGGCATATACTGTAATAAATATACTGGCTATAAGCTAGCACTAGCACTAGTATTAGTACTGGAGTTAGAAGTAACAGAATAGAGCTAGCGGTACAGTTTACACTATCTTATAGCAGCTCCGCAGCTAGCTGAATAAGATAAGTTAGATATCTATATCTTAAAAGCGGTTACAGTAATTATAGCAGAGCAGTTTAACTAATTCTTAAAATGATAAGTGGGTAATAAGTACCGCTTTCCTTATCTACATGTTATGGTTATCAACTTTCTATCTATACTACTAGCTTTAATAGAATATAAATGCTGTTTTAACCTTATAAAACTTATAATAGGGATCTAAAGGCATAGTTTAAAGGAGAATACAGTTAGTAAGGTAGAAAGTTATAAGCAGTAGAAGAGAGCCGATTAGTAAAGGGTAAAGGAAGCTATTAAAACAGAAAGGGTTACCACAGGGAAGGAAATTATGGTGTAACGACCCTGCAGGCCGTCACTTGGGCCGGGGCGGCCCGACGAATCCCCCGCAGAAGGGACAGTGCAGAAGGACGGAGTACACCGTCCGGGCGCACTGGGCCAGGGGTGCAAAGACCCGAAGCCCCTACGACCAGTAAGAAAGCGCTTGGTGGCCCACAGGGACTGACAACACCAAGCACCGCTCAGTTGACTGCTTGGCCGTAACTGCGTGGTGCACCACCAAGCACAACGGGCCAAGCAAGGTACGAGGTACCTCTGGCTAGTTAGTATAGATAGCTATGGTTGTGCCCACAACCACCGTGAGGGACTCTGGTTCCTCACGCTAGTATTCAATTGTTCATTTGTGTCCTACTGTTCAGACTCACCTCTGTGCATTATAGTGACAACGACCTACAGTGACATTGA
>Ga0247780_1001689_pt1 | contig 11126 bp, 12 predicted proteins | sample UWRJL079202R5_FD_179927 | JGI IMG/M metagenome (GOLD analysis project Ga0247780, IMG submission 179927) | Plant litter microbial communities from Arlington Agricultural Research Station in Wisconsin, United States - UWRJ-L079-202R-5 | ecosystem: Environmental > Terrestrial > Plant litter >... | reverse complement strand
GCGGTGCGCCTGATCGCGTACGCGGGCGTCGATGGCCCGGCAGGCGCCTCCGGGGCGCCGCGAGAAGAAACCGAGGCGGGCGCCGAGCCTGCCTAGAGCGGTCGAGCACGGCGGTGCTCGAATAGCCTGGAACGACGCAAGGGAACTACAGGAGGACAGATGAGCAACAAGCGGGAGCGGGAAAAGCGACGCGAGGAACGGCTGCAGGCCGAAAGCGCGGCCGGCGGCGGCGAGCGGCGTACTCGCCTGCTGCAGATGGGCGCCGCGGCGGTCTTCCTCGCGGTCGTCGCGGTCGTCGTTCTGATCGTCGTCAACTCGGGCGACAGCGAGGGCGGCGACGCCAGCAACCTCAAGGACGTCGGTTCGGTCGGGAAGCTCTTCGAGGGGATCCCGCAGAACGGCCTCCAGCTCGGGCAGCCGGATGCGAAGGTCGAGCTGATCGAGTACGGCGACCTGCAGTGCCCGGTCTGCAAGGGCTTCGCCGAAGAAATCCTCCCGCCGGTGATCGAAAGCCAGGTCAGGGCAGGCGATCTCAAGGTGACCTTCCGCAACTTCACCATCATCGGCCCGCAGTCCACGCCGGCCGGAGCCGCCGCCCTGGCAGCGGGCGAGCAGGGCAAGGGCTGGGAGTTCCTGGAGCTCTTCTACCACAACCAGGGCCCGGAGAACGCCGGCTACGCCGACGACCAGTTCCTGACGGCGATCGCGAAAGCGGTCGGGGTCGAAGACATCGAGAAATTCGATCGCGAACGTAAGAGCGACAAGCTGGTCGAAGAGGTCGAACGGACGACCGAACAGGCGGAAACCCTCGGAATGACGGGGACGCCGTCCCTGGCGATCGAAGGCCCGGCCACCAGCGGTCTCGAACTGCTGAGTTCTCCCAGCAGCTCGCAGGGCCTGGAAGAACTGGTCGAACGGGCGAGCTGACGATCTGACCGCCCGAGGGGCGGGCGGGCTGCCGTCAGGCGGCTCGCCTGCCAGCTCTTCGCCTCGGGTTTACATAACCACCATTATCGTGCGTTGGATCACCGAGCGGCGGCGGGCCGTGACGACCTGGCTCGGCCCCCTCTACGCGGGAGTGGCTTACGGCATCGCTCCGGTGGTGGTCATGGCTTCGATCTTGTCCGTGCTGGCTTTCGTCGAGTCGGTCGGCGAGCCCTCGGCGGCGCTCTTCAGGGATCTCACGCAAGTCGGCATCGGCCTGTTCCTCGCCTTCAGCGTTGCCATCGCCGGCGCCGGGATTCGAGCTGGCGAAGCGGTTGCGGACCACGTCAACTGGCTCGGTACCGGCTGTGGCCTCGGTTTCTGTGGACTGACCGCGATCGGGGTCAGCGTCGCCTTGGCAGCTCACCGCGAAGCTGGACACGCCAACGCCCTGGATGTTGTCGGGCTTGCTTGGGTAGCCGCATCGCTTCTTCTCATCGGCATGGCGGTGGCGGTCCTGCCATACGCCGCCTACTCGTGGCAGCGCCCCCTCGAGTGACCCGGAAGGACCAGCTCAGGGCGCCGTGGCGCCACCGCGGACCAATGGTTCGACGATCGGTACCGCCTTGGGAAGCTTGTCGCGCCTTACGTCTCCCAGGCTGAGCGGCGAGGCGGCGATCGTGGCGACGGTGTCGCGGTTGCAGTGACAGCCGTCGCCGACGAAGCGCCAGGGCCGCTCGAGGCGATCCTGCCAGCGGGCCAGCCCGGGCTCCCTGGCCCTGACGTGCTCGATGAAGAGAAACCTGCCGCCGGGTTTGAGAACCCGAGCAACCTCGGTCAGCGCCGCCTCCGGGTCCGGCACCGTGCAGAGGACCAGCGTCACCACCACCGTGTCGAAGCTCGAGTCCTCGAACGGCAGGCGTTCGGCCGGCGCCTCCACGACCTCGGCCGCGCGCCCTGACTCGGCCAGTTTCGAGCGCAGGCGCTTGGCCATGTGCGGATCCGGCTCGGTCAGGAGCAGCCGCTCGATCGAATCGGGATAAAGCTCCAGGTTGGCGCCCGTGCCCGCGCCCAGCTCCAGCACCCGTCCCTCCGCTTCGGCCAGCAGTTCGCCGCGCATCCGGCGCAGCCCCGCTTCTTCCGTGGCCTTGAAGGCGCGGTCGTAGACCGCGGTGAAGGCTCGTCCCCAGGTGGCGTCGTAGAGGCGGCCCATCGGCTCGCTGCCTAGGCGGCGTCGCGCCCGGCCGGCTTGGGGGTCGTCTCCGCCGCGTCACCCTCGACTCCCGGCTCGCTGGCCGCCGCGCGCTCCTCGTAAGCGTTGCGAGCGCCGTGGTCAACCTCGAACATCAGCTTGTGGGCGCCCATCAGACGGCCCACGAACTCCGCGGCGCGCCGCGGCAGCAGCGCCGCGAACCAGGTCATCACGGCGTTGTGCCGGGGCACGAAGACGTCGAAGCGGCCCACCTCGAGGGCGTCGACGATCTCGTTCGCGACGTCCTCGGCGTCGACCGCGCGGATCAGCTTCTGACCGAGGCCGGCGGTCAGTTCGGTGTTGACGAGAGTCGGCATCACGCAGTGGACTTCGACGCCCGTATCGCGCAGCTCCGCCCGCGCCGCCTCGCTCAGGCCGACGACCGCGTGCTTGGTCCCCGAATAGGTGGCGATGCCCGGCAGCGGCGTCTTTCCCGCCTGCGAGGCGATGTTGACGATGTGACCGCTGCCCCGCGACTGCAGCCGCGCGATCGCCAGCTGGGTGCCGACGATGACGCCGTAGAGGTTGATGTCGAGCTGGCGGCGGATCGAGTCGTCGCTCTCCTCGACCAGCGGGGTCACCGGCATGATCCCGGCGTTGTTGATCACCACGTCGAGCGGCCCGAGCTGGCGCTCCGCCTCGTCGAGGAAGCGCTCCTGCGAGGAGCGGTCGGTGACGTCGAGCGGCAGGGCGACCGTGCCGCCGCCGAGGTGCGCGGCGGTCTGCTCGGCGAGCTCGAGGTCGATGTCGCCGAGGGCGACCCGGCAGCCCTTGCGCACCAGCGCCGTCGCGGTCGCCTTGCCGATGCCGCGGGCGCCCCCCGTGATCGCCACGACCCTGCCGTTGAGTGACCGCCGCTGCTTCGCCATCGTGCCTCCTGGTTTCGTGCGCGGCGGGCCTCAGCCCGCCGGCTTGTAGACGGTGACCACGGCGGCGCCGCCGAGGCCGATGTTGTGCTGGAGCGCCACCTTGGCGCCCTCGACCTGCCGCTTTTCCGCGTCCCCGCGCAGCTGCCAGGTCAGTTCCGAGCACTGCGCCAGCCCGGTCGCCCCCAGCGGGTGCCCCTTTGAAATCAGCCCACCGGAGGGGTTGACGACGACGTCGCCGCCGAAGGTCGTCGCTTCCGCCTCGACCAGCTTGTGCGCCTCGCCCTCGGCCGCGAACCCGAGCGCTTCGTAGGTGATCAGCTCGTTGGCGCTGAAGCAGTCGTGCAGCTCGCAGACGTCGACCTCGCCGGGAGCGACCTGCGCTTCCTCGTAGGCGCGGTCGGCGGCCAGCTTCGACATGTCGGAGCCGACGATCGTCATGCAGTTGGCGTCCTCGGCGAAGGTCGATGAGAGGTCGGTGACCATCGACTGACCGGCGATCTCGACCGCCCGCTCCCAGAGCCCGTGCTCTTCGACGTAGCGCTCGGAGGCGACGATCGCGCAGGCCGAGCCGTCGGAGGTCGGCGAGCACTGCAGCTTGGTCAGCGGGTCGTGGATCATCTTCGCGTCCTTGATGTCCTGCAGCGAGTACTCGTCCTGGAACTGCGCGTAGGGATTGTTGACCGAGTGCTTGTGGTTCTTCCAGCCGATCCAGGCGTAGTGGTCGGGCGTCGAGCCGTACTTCTGCATGTGGTCGCGGCCGGCGTTGCCGAACATCTGCGGCGCCGGCGGCGACTGCTCGGGGTCGCGGATCTCGAACATCCGCATCGCGTGCTTGTCGAGCGCGTTGGTGCGGTCGGTGTACTTGACCCCGAGGCTGCCAGGCTCCATCTTCTCGAAGCCGAGGGCCAGAGCGCAGTCGGCGAGGCCGCCCTTGACCGCCTGCCGGGCCAGGAACAGCGCCGAGGAGCCGGTCGAGCAGTTGTTGTTGACGTTGACGACCGGTATCCCGGTGAGACCGAGCTGGTAGAGCGCCCGCTGCCCGTAGGTCGAATCGCCGTAGCAGTAGCCGGCGTAGGCCTGCTCGACGTCCTCGTAGGGAACGCCGGCGTCGGCGAGCGCCTTCTCCCCCGCCTCCTTGGCCCAGTCGGGGTAGTCGCCCTCCTTGGTGCCGGGCTTCTCGAACTTGGTCATCCCAACGCCGATCACGAACGTGCGGTTGCTCAACTTGGCTCCTCGAGGTCTGCCGCGCCATTCGCCGCGCGGTTTGGCTGCGTAGCCAGGAATCTACCGGACTCCTCCCCCCTCCCCCGGATCGCCGAGGGCCCGAAGGTAATCTGAAGGTCTTGATCACCGCGGCTCTCAGCTCAGATCCTGCCGCTGGAGTCGGCATCCTCGCCGCCCTCGCGGCGGGAGTCGTGTCGTTCCTCTCCCCCTGCGTGCTGCCGCTCGTCCCCGGCTACCTCTCGGCGGTCACCGGCGTCTCCGCCGGCGAGCTCGACGATGCCGGCTGGCGCCGGGTGCTGGGCCCCAGCCTCCTCTTCGTCGCCAGCTTCTCGGCGATCTTCATCCTCCTCGGCCTCACCGCGACCGGCCTGGGCTCGACCCTGCAGGACCACAAGGAGTTGCTGACCAAGATCTCCGGGGCGCTGATAGTCGCGATGGGCGTCCTCTTCGTCGCCTCGCTCTTCGTCACCCGGCTCAATCGCGAGTGGCACGTCAACGCCCTGCTCGAGCGCGCCGGCAAGGGCGGCCCGATCGTCGCCGGCGCCGCCTTCGCGATCGCCTGGACCCCCTGCATCGGCCCCACCCTCGGCGCCATCCTCTCGGCAGCCGCCCTTTCGGACTCGGCCGCCCGCGGCGCCTTCCTCCTCGCCGTCTACTCGGCCGGCCTCGCGATTCCCTTCCTGCTCACCGCCCTCGCGTTCTCCCGCATGACCAGCGCCTTCGCCGTCGTCAAGCGTCATTACCAGGCGATCGTCGCCACCGGCGGCGTGATCCTGATCGCGATGGGCGTCCTGATCTGGACCGGAGAGCTCTTCCAGCTCAACATCGAAGCCCAGAACTGGCTTGAAGACTCAGGCCTGGGCTTCTGGAACGACGTCTAGCGCGACGAGTCTGCTCTAGCCCCCCGCCATGGGTGGTCAGAGCAGACTCGTGCTCAGTTGTTCACCGGTGCAGTGGTCTCGAGCTCTTTGCCGACCGCCTCGGTGATCTCGAGGCCGCCGTCCTCGATGTCGCGGGAGCAGACGATGCGGAAGCGGCCGGTGCCGATCTCGCCGTCGGGCACGACCGGCAGGCCGCGGATCGTGTCCCAGCCCAGCCGCTCGACCTCGAAAGGGTTCATCCGCACCTCGGCCGCCGGGAACGGGCAGTTCGCGTTGTGCTGGTCGATCGCCTTGGAGATCGCCTCCAGGTTCTTCGCCTCGGGGGAAGCCATCCGCCTGCAGTCTAGGCCCGACCGTGCACCGAAGCCGCCGTCGCGCGAAGTATCGTCAGCCGCAGTGGAGGCGTGGGACCGGGAAGCCATCGAAGAGGTCCGTGGCGAAGAGGCCCGCGCCTACGAGGCGATGATCGCGCGCCGGAACGTCGGCCTTCGGATCGTCGTCGGTGTCGTCGCCTTCGATCTCCTCCTGTTGAAGATCGCCGTCGAAGCGGCCGATCGCGTCGAGGACCAGGCGGGGCTGACGATGGCGATCCGCCTGATCGCGATTTTCGCCTTGCTCGTTCTCGCGGGAATGCTGATCCAGATAGAGCTCCGCAACCGGGACGATCGCCTCGTCTATCGCCACGCAGGCGAGCGGGTGCGTGCGATCCGTCGCGGCGCGACCGCTCGAGCGGAGCAGGATCGGAAAGAGGGATTCTGGATTACGGTAAGCAGGTCCTGGGCGACGACCTGGCCGCTGCTCGGGGTGCTGGTCTTGACGATCGCGATCTGGTCGATTGCCGGCCTGCTCACGCACCCGTCCGCCGCCGAGGAGCCGCGCCCGCCGACCGCCGGCCGCAGCCTGCTGCGTTGAGCCGAAACGGCCGGGGTCCATCCCTGTTCCTACCTACCATCGGGAGATGACCGCGGGCCGCACGATCGCGCACCTCGACATGGACGCGTTCTATGCGTCGGTGGAGCTGCGGCGGCGGCCGGAGCTGAGGGGGAAGCCGGTGGTGGTCTGCGGATCGGGGCCGCGGGCGGTGGTGACGACCGCCAGCTACGAGGCGCGGAAGCTGGCCGGGATCCATTCGGCGATGCCGGCGGCGGTGGCGCGGCGGCGCTTGCCGGACGCGGTGTACCTGGCACCGGACTTCGCCGCCTACCGGGAGGCCTCGGCCCAGGTGATGGAGGTGCTGCGGCGCAACGTGGAGACGGTCGAGGTGGTCGGGCTGGACGAGGCGTACCTCGACCTGACCGGGCTCTACTCGCCGAAGGCGACGATGCGGCGGGTCGCAACGGAGATCCGGCGCGACACCGGGCTCGGCTGCTCGATCGGGATCTCCGAGAGCCGGCTCCTGGCCAAGATCACGAGCGAGCTCGGCAAGCCGGGCGGGCTCGTGGTGCTCTCGCGCGAGGCGGCCCTGGAGCGCTTCGCGGACGATTCGCCCGGCCTCGTGCCCGGGATCGGCCCCAAAACCGTTCTCAAGCTCGAGCGGATGGGCATCCGCACCCTGGCCGAGCTGGGCCGCCGCGACCGGGCCGAGCTCGAGGCCTCGTTCGGCCCGCGCTCGGGGGCCTGGCTCCATTCCCGGGGCCGCCTGCTGGACGAGACGCCGGTGACGGTCGCGCGGGAGACGAAGTCGCAGTCGACCGAGATCACCTTCGACGTCGACGTCGCCGACCGCGCCGAGCTGGAGCGGCACCTGGGAGAGCTCGCGGACGAGCTCTGCAGGCGCCTGCGCAAGCGGCGGCTCGAGGGGCGCTCGATCGGGATCAAGGTGCGGCTCGACGACTGGACGAACGTGACCCGTTCGCACACCCTGCCGGAGCCGACCAACGACCCCGCGGTGGTCGGGCCGGCCGCGCTCGACCTGCTGCGGGCCTACGACCCACCGCGGCCGGTGCGGCTGCTCGGCGTCCGCGTCGCCTCGTTCGAGCACGACGCCGGAGCCGGGCAGGGCGATGGGACCGAAGGCGAGGCCGAGCCGCAGCTCAAGCTCGGCCTCTCCTCCTCCTGAGCCTCAGCGGTTCGCCAGGACCGTGCCGGTTCCCGGAAAGCCAAGGCGCTCCTTGACCGCCTCCGTGAGGTCGTAGTCGCGGCCGGCGACGTAGGGACCGCGGTCGATCACCGGGACGGTGACGCTGCGACCGCGGTAGCGCAGCTTCACCTTGGTCCCGCAGGGCAGCGTCTTGTGAGCCACGCCCATCGTCCCCGGCATCAGGGTGCCGCCGCAGGCGACGCCGTTGCCGTAGAGCCCGGGCCCGTAGTAGGAGGCGTGCGCCGGCCGGAAGGCGGTGAGCCGGCGGGCGACGCTGGCCGAGCCGCGGCTGCGGGCGTCGCCCATGCCGAAGGCGCGCACCGCGTAGTTGCCGGACCGGCGCGGCGACCAGCGCAGGGCGAAGCCTCCGCCTCGCCCGGTCCGGATCTCGACCATGCCGCGGTCCGGGCCGCGGAAGACGATCCTGACGCGGTGGCGCCCCGCCGGGCGCACCCGGCCGTGGACCGAAACCTCGGCGCCGCGCATCAGCGCATGGCGGGAGAGGTGCAGGGATACATGGGACTCGGCGATCTTGGGGCCGTGCACGGCCTTGCCGTGGTGCGGATTCGTCGTCGCGGCCGGCGCGGGACCGACCGACAGCACGACGGCAGCTGCCGCCACGGGCAGGAGGTATCGCATCTTCGCTCGCTTTCTCGGCTGCCTACGGGGTTAGCTGACGGGCTCGCGAGGCCCGGCGGGCGCCGGTCTCGCTACGGGCGGCAGGCCGCCCGATTCGCCCCGGCCGCGGCGCGAGGCCGCGGCATTTGGGTCCCCCGCTCCCCGTCGCTGGCGCGAGGGGACTCGGCAGATGGGTTCGCTCGTTTTGTGAGGGGACACCGTAGAAAGCGACCCGGAGCGCCTTGGTGACGGGACTCACACGCCGCGGATCCGGCAAGAAGACGTGCAAACGGCTTGCTGAAGCGGAAAACCGGGAGGCCGGCGCTTGCGGGCTATGCGAAGATGGACCGATGGCCGCAGAAAGACTGACCGGGCTGGACTCCTCCTTCCTGCACATGGAGCGGGCCGGCGCCCACATGCACGTCGCCTCGGTCAGCATCTTCGAGGGGCCGGCCCCCTCCCACGAGGACTTCCGCGACCACATCGCCTCACGCCTGCACCTGGTCCCCCGCTTCCGTCAAAAGCTGCGCTTCGTGCCGTTCGACCAGGGGCGGCCGGTCTGGGTCGACGATCCGTACCTGAACCTCGACTACCACGTGCGCCAGACCGCCCTGCCGGCGCCGGGCTCCGACGAGCAGCTGCGCAACCTGGCCGCGCGGATCTTCTCCCAGCAGCTCGACCGCAGCAAGCCCCTCTGGGAGCTGTGGCTGGTCGAGGGCTTGCGCGACGGCCGCTTCGGCATCGTCGGCAAGAGCCACCACGCGCTGGTGGACGGGGTCTCCGGCGTCGACATCACCACCGTCCTCTTCGACCTCGACGCCGAGCCCCAGGGAAGCCCCGCCCCCGCCCCGCACTGGCTCGCCCGCCCGGAACCGACCGACCTCGAGCTGCTCGGCGAGGCCTGGCGCGAACGCCTGACCAGCCCGAGGGAGATCGTGCGCGGCGTCCGCGCCGCCTTCCGCGGCCCCCGTCAGGTCGTGCGAGGCCTCGGCGCCACCTCGAAGATGATCGGCGCCGGGATGGCGGCCCCCAGCAGCGTCTTCAACGTCGAGATCGGGCCCCATCGCCGCCTGGCCATCACCCAGGCCGACCTGGCCGAGCTGAAGCGGGTCAAGGACGCCCACGGCGGGACCGTCAACGACGTCATCCTCTCGATCGTCGCCGGCGCCCTCGGCAAGTACCTGCGGGCCCGCGGTCACGGCACCGAGGGCCTCGAGCTGCGGGCGATGGTCCCGGTCAGCGTCCGCGCCGCCGAGGAGCACGGGGCGCTCGGCAACAGGATCTCGGCGATGATGGCGCCGCTCCCGGTCTGGTGCGAGGACCCGGTCGAGCGCCTGCACATCCTCACCGAGGAGATGGGCGACCTGAAGTCCTCCGGGCAGGCGGTCGGGGCCGAGATCCTGACCAAGCTGACCGACTTCGCCCCCTCGACGATCGCCTCCCAGGCCGCCCGCCTGCAGCCGGCGCAGCGCTTCTTCAACCTCGTCGTCACCAACGTGCCGGGGCCGCAGTTCCCGCTCTACGTGCTCGGCCGCAAGATGGAGTCGATCTTCCCGATGGTGCCGCTGGCCCGCCGCCAGGCGCTCTGCGTCGGGATCATGTCCTACGACGGCCAGGTCAACTTCGGCCTGATCGGCGACTACGACGCGATGGCCGACCTCGACAGCTTCGCCCTCGACCTGGAGGCCGCGACCGAGGAGACGGTGGCGACCGTGCCGAAAAAGCCAAAACGCGCCAAGGCGCGCGCCAAGGCGAAGGCCAAAGCTTCGACCAACGGCAGCGGACCGGTCGCCTCCGAGTCCCGCTCCTAGCCGGCGCGACCGCGGATCAGCTCGCCGCGGATCTCGAACGGAGCCTCGTCGCTGCGGTACCGCCAATCGAGCAGGCGGGCGCTGAACCCGTCCGCGGCGGCGTCGGCATTCGTCACCACGGCGGTGATGCGCGCGTAGCGGCCGGGATGGCGAAGCCGGACCCCGAGCCTGCCGCCGCCGCGGCTGAAGTCCAGGCGCGTGACCGCGCGGCCCCGCCGTTCGGCGCCGAGGCGGCCGACGAGGGCGAGCGACGCCGCCGTTCCCCGCGGCGCGCGGGCCCGCACCACGACGGCCCTGCCGCCGCGCGCCGGCACGCGAAGCAGGCGGAAGGTCATGTGGTCGAGCAGGCGCCTCTGGACGCGATCCCCGAGGCGCAGCGAGCCCTGCCGGGGCATGTCCGGGAAGCGCTCGCCCTCCACGAAGGCCCTGCCGGTGCGCCACTCGGCGACCGCCGCGGCGAAGCGGGCGAAGTCGTGGCCGAGGTCCGAGGGGCCGGCGGCGCGGATCGCCGCATCGGAGGCGCGCGCGGAGAAGCCGCCTGGGCGCAGGGCGATCGCTCGGGCCCAGGCGCGGCGGACGACCGCCTCCCCATAGCGCCGGGCCAGCCACTGGCTCCAGATCGCCGAGCCGTAGATCTTGATCGAGCTGGTCGTGAGCGGGGTCTCCCAGCGCCGAGCCCAGCGGCGCACGTAGCGCAGGTAGTCGTCGATGCCGTCGTAGACCTGATCCTCCATCCAGGTCGCGGTCGACTCGGCGAGCCAGGGGTCCTGGAAGGCGTCGTAGCCGAACTGGAGGATGTGGTTGTACTCGTGGGCAAGGGTCACCTTCAGGTCCTCGGCCGCCTTGGTCCCGGGGAACTCGAAGGCGCTGTAGTCGTTGTCGAGCACGAGGTAGCCGTGCAGGCGCCGCGGGATCCGGTGCCCCTCGGACGCCTGGCCCCGGTCGGGCGCGGCGTAGCCGAACAGCTCGCCCCCGATCTGCGAGAGATAGATGTCGGTGCGCCCCCGCTTGCCGCCCAGCCGGCCGTCGCTCTTCGGCTCGCGCCAGCCCAGCTCCCCGTTCTCGACCGCGTGGACGTGTTCGGCGACCTCGAGCACCTCCTCGACGAAGTCGGGGACTCCGTCGCCGCCGGCGTCGGTGAGGTCGGGGGAGTCGATGCCCCTGGCCACCCAGTGGACGCAGAAATGGCGCGTGCAGCGCGGCGATCTCCGCGCCTCTTCCTCCCCGTAGGCGTTGCGGTTCGGGTCGGGATCGTCCGTCGGCCGGTTGCTGGCTTCGGTCGGCCGCGGCTGCGGCGCCAGGAACGGCTTCTGGCTCGGCGAGGCGAGGCTCGGCGCCGCCTCCCCCAGGCCCTGCGACGCCGCCGCCCCCGCGGGCAGCGAAGCGCCCAGCAGCAGTGCCGCCGCCGAGAAACCGGCCAGATGGCGACGGTGGCCCCGCATCGGCGGACCCTAGCGCCTGGCGCAC